>Ga0105356_10000008_pt1 | contig 203301 bp, 205 predicted proteins | sample GOMGulsemesocosm_3_FD_83502 | JGI IMG/M metagenome (GOLD analysis project Ga0105356, IMG submission 83502) | Methane-oxidizing microbial communities from mesocosms in the Gulf of Mexico - GOM9D Gulf of Mexico | ecosystem: Environmental > Aquatic > Marine > Cold seeps | place: Gulf of Mexico...
AGCTGTTTTATAATAGTCGTAGACGGCATTCGTACTTGGGCTATATAAGTCCAGTAGAATATGAGCGGGCAAGTGCCCCTATTTAATTAGTCCGGAAAAGTATGGCAATCTCAGACCACGTTTAACTCCTTAATCAATCATCAAGCCTAGCCATCGCGCTAGGCTTTTTTCTACCCTATGCGGATACGCCTACAGGACGTAGGTAGTTAGAGTCCTCTGTGGCCTACTTAATAGTAACCGCCTTACCGAACCTCATCCGGCAGCTTCAACACAGTTAACGTGGCCTCAAAATCATTAGGCCTTTAAACTAAAATTTGTACTGGCCTAGCTAATATTAAAGCTCTCGCCCCAGACTAATTAAGGCAACACCCCCGCCTGAATCAAATGCAAACCCAACACCGGGGCAGGCACCCACATAAGTACATCATCAAACTCACTACCTGGTGAGATATCAAAATAGCGCTCAACAAAGCTGCGATCCCCGTCTATGTTTTCTCGCTGATCAGGCAAGCCGCTGACAGCTGATATTCCACTCGCCCCACGGCTAAGCACCATAAAAGGCAAGTCCGCGTAGATAGGCGTGGCCGCCCCCGCCTTAGCCAGAACCCGGATACCGCCCTTGCTGCAAACGGTAAAGCTGGGGCGTGGCGCTAGATCTACACGCGCCAATTCACAAGCTCCCGTCGGCGGAGGGTTGGAAGTGCTAGTGAGCTCGGGGAATGGTGTAGGGTCTAAACTTGATGGCATATCCGCATAACTTAATGAGACCGTGTAAATATAGGCGTTGCCATAGGCATCGTACTGCCCCAAGCCCAAATCGTTATAGGGTAAAAAACCAGTAACCACTTTGCGTTGCTCCGCTATATTCGGCGCGGCAACAATGCCCGCGGCATGACCACAACGCCGTTCTGGAGCAGGGTTATTTTCCAAACCATCACGCAGATCAATTGGCGACTCAGCCTCCGTGTCAGGGCAGGGTAGGCGGCCATGGCGTACGGCATAGCTGATCAATGCGGCCTTAATCGCCTCTAAATCAGATTCTACGATGTCTAGACGCTGCTGCTGATTGCGGCTGCCTAAGGGAGGCAGTAGCCCGACTAACAGCAGGCCCATAATCATCATCACCACCGCCAACTCAATTAAGCTAAAACCATTCTGGGTATTCATCTCACAACCTCAGCTGTAAAGCGTCTTCAAACACTACCGCCCGCATCTGACTACTTGCTGTGCGACTACTTAAACGCATACGATTAATCGCTAAGCGTTCATAGTTAAATAAGGGTAGCCATACATTGCGCACCACCCATATATCAGCAGCATCAAGCGCCGTCGTTGCAGGGAAGGATAAATTTCCAGACGCACTGACGACACCGGCACAGCTGTAGGGTACATGCCCCTGTACGGGCAGTGCCTGCAAATCACACAGCGCACCGGTTGTCGATGGCGGCGGGTAGGTACCATTGTCGATAAAGTACTTATTGAGGCGTTTAGCAATGGCAATGGCCGCTTGCTTTTCAACTGCCGACAATAGCTCATCCAAGGTAATGCCGATGACTATGTCATTAAAGTCACCCAATGTGGATCGACTCACGAATGCATCATTATTGGCATCCGCATTTTCATGCTCCAAGAAACTGCTCTGCGCCAGAGCCGCATCGTTCACATTGCGTTGTAGCTGATCACGAAAAGGGCGGCCCGAAGCAAATAGCACTGCAACTACAGGCTTGCCATCCAGACTCATCGTGACGGGGGTTTGATAGTTAATTGTCGGCTCGTTATAACCGCCCAAGCCACTTTTATTAAAAAACCCACCTGCAACGGCATACCACAGCTCAGCTGTGTGCCCGTCCAAAAGCTCCTCCGAATCAAATGTTTCCCACGAAAACCAACCGACTCTATAGCGACAGTTGGCACCGACATAGTCAAAATCAGGAAATGTTGCTTGGCCACTATTATCGGCATCGGGGCAGGGTAGTTCGCCGGGCCGGGCTAAACGCAGTTCCCTGTGTTCTGCGGCGCTGTCGCTCTCCCTGCCATGGGGCCGCGCGGCATAAGACAACAATAACTGCTTGGCTTCGTGCAGCGCACGAAGACTGTGCATATCACTTTCAGCACTGCGTTGTTCCGGCTTAACCTTCACCGCAAACAGCGACAACGCCATCAAAATCAATACCATGAACATTAAGACTGCACCTTGCTGTTGCTTATGGCTGCTCACTTGCTCCTCCTGCATTAAATGCTTCTACAACACTCGCGCTAGTGGGTTGATATGCTTGTCCAGGCTTTAACTTCACGGGCCCAGGGGGCAGATCGATTTGGTATTGACCCAAACCATTGGACCTGGTCTTGTCTGGCGCCATGCTGCTACCATTCACCCACAATATTTTGGCTTTACCATTTTTGCTGACCAGCCCATTAAATTTATAGCTCTGTGGCTCACCCCCTTTTTCTCCAGCCTTGTATAGGCCTCGTTGGTATTGCTCTCGCACCCTATTCAAAGTTTCTCGTTGAGCGGGGCTAGTGAATAATTTCCCCAGCTGTATGACTTCCGCACTAGTAGGGATGGATATGAACACACCCAGAATCAACGCAATATTAATTACCTTTAAGCTAATATACATAGCTATCTTCCCTTGGCGCAGCTATCTGTAAGCTATACCAATGCAGTATGCAGTCTGCATTAATATTACTGGCTTGTGGAGTAAGCTGTATTTTATCTACACGCTTAAGATGGCAGGAGGCAACACGAAAAAAACCCTCTGCATGCTCTTTCAAGGGCTGCAATATTTGCAACAGATCCCCTTCATGTAACAACTCTGCCTTTATACTCTGCGTAGATCTAAACCATTTTATACTTGTCGGAGTATTGGCCTTTTGCAGTATTTGGCGTGGACTAATTTGCACATTAAAAACAGGTAAGCTCAAGGCGACATCCTGCTTGTGTAAAATCTCCGCCCAAGACAAACGATTTTCTTGACCAATCACACCTTGGTCTTGGTAGCTTAAAAATCTACCTCTATACTGCTGAAATAAGCTCAGATCAGACTCTGCTCTTTGGTAGCGGGTATGGGCGGCATCGCGCTCTGTACGTGCACCTACGAAACGCTTATGCGTCTGTTCATAGCGCAGCCATAAAATACTGATGCTTATAACGCAGCAAACAAGCAACAGGACAATAGATAACAGCGGCTTTTTCAATGATGCATAATCTATTTTCATGGCAGAATTCCTTCTATACGAAAGCTAAACATCACCTGCTTGGAATCTTTATGACTCTCCTGACCATTCATTTGAAACTCGCTATTAGAGGCAAGATCGAAGGGCATTTGAACCGCAATAACCCTAGTGAAGCCGGGCTGCTTACGCAAAGCTATCAACAAGCTGTTAACCTGCTGCAAAGCTTGTCGGGGGCTATCGGTATTCTCCAGCAGAACCGCTCCGACACTCGCAGTGAAGGGCGCCACAAGGCTATCCGTGAAATGTAGTGAAGGAACTTCAGCCACCGACCAATCAATACTGCGATAGCTAACACCGGGGAAATCCTGCGACGCTTGTGCTAGAGCGCGCATAAAATTTTGTGGCCGCTGGCTATACTGTTGCTGCAACTGCTGTAAAGCCTTCACGCTGTACTCTATGTCAACCGCTTCTACCTGTAGTTCTGACAAGGCGCCTGTACGCTTGTCGTAGTGCTGTCGGTAATCCTGCGCAGCAGCTTGCAGCTCGGCAATGCTTTGACCCTGCCTATATTCTATAAATACTAAATATCCACTGCCGCACAAAGTAAGAAATAGTATAAATATTACTAGCAACTTTAAAAAAAATACCGCGATCTTGTAGTGATAAATACGCAGGTCTTTATTGTGGGCGTAATGATTTTTTGGCCTACGCTGTGCGGCTAAATGCTCCACCAACAACCTATCCGCATAGCCCTTCTGCTCAGGTAGTGGATGCAGTTGCATTTTTTCCAGCAGACTTTGCTTATTCTGTTGCTGAGCTTGTGCCTGTAACACTTCCTCTATGGCGGACTGACCGAGGATATGTAATTGCAAATCTTGCCTTGTATCAAGTAAACGCTGATTTTCCAAAAACTGAATTGTCTTTTCAATTTCATGCACTGCAGTTGCACTACCATGTTCGCCCCCCTGTCCCTGAGCAAGACGACTCATTTTCAAACGGCCATTGTCATACAGGCTATGGCGTACACTGCCCGGCACCTGCTGGCTGATCAGCAGCTGTGTGCCATGCTGCATAGACCCACCTTTTAATATATTTTCCATGTATAGCGGCAGACTGTATATGCCAGCCAAGGCTATTTGACTGGTATGCAAAATATTCAACCAGGGTTTCAACAAAACTGAATTGCTGATACCCGCGACTAAAACCTCATCGTCCTTGCGCCCTCCTGCTTGGCGACCCTGCATAGCAATATAGCGATGTTCAGCGCCCCTCTGATATTTATTCAACAAGCGTTGTTGTAGCTCTTTGCGATCTTTACCAATAACATGGGGCACACTGTCTAGATAAAAATCTTCTTCTAGTATGTCGACTAGAAAACGTACGGGCCTGCCAACCCGTGCACAAACATAATGAGTAAATCCGGCAAGGCCATCTGCATCAGCTGTAAATATCGTGCAATGTGTAATTTTTCCTTCAGACAGTGCAAAGGCTTTTAGCTGGTAACCCCCAAACAAAAATATATGCCGCATCAGCTTAACTTGCCCAGTGATTCATATAGGGGGAACAACACCGATGACATTATCCAAAATAAAAGCCCACCTAGGATCACCGTCAACACAGGCATGATCGCGGGTTCCATTCGTTCCATAGACTCTTTGGCGTCGCGCTCGTAGAAATAACTCACATTCAACAAGGCTTTATCTAAGTTGCCACTGGTTTCCCCCACCTTTAACATGCGTATCACCAGAGGCGGAAACAGACCTACACTGCTGAAGCTTTCACTAATCCCACTGCCTTCTTGAATCAGTAAATGTGCTCGGCCTAGACTTTCGTCCAACACAGCATTATTCATCACTGGGCGACTTAGCTCTATTGCATCCAAAACCGTCACCCCCGCGCCATACATCAAGGCAAAGTGCCTAGCAAAGCGCGCCAACTTAACCTTCAAGTTAATCGGGCCAATCATCCACAGTGTTATTTTGGCTTTATCTAAACTGTAATTAACTCTTGGGCTATTCTTATCTAAGTAGCCCAGCACCATTAAGGGAAGGCTTAAACCCAAAACCACATGCAGCCAGTAGCCCGTTATAAAGTCAGAGCTTAGAATAAGAGCTTGTGTATACAGAGGGATATTGAAATTATTGTCTTTTAAAAATGGCACTAGCTGAGGCACTAAATAAGTCATAAGAAATATCGCCACCGATAAAACAATGCTAAACACAATGCTGGGATAAACCGTAACGGCCTTGGCTTTGGCAATCAATTCATCCTGCCATTTCAGCATATATGCAAGCTCGTATAGCACTTCGCCCAGCTTGCCGCTTTGCTCACCCACCCGCGCCATATAAATATACACCTTGCCAAATAACGAGCCGTGGCCTGACAGTGCTTCGGCAAAGGTTTTTCCGCCTTCGATGTAATCCACCACCGTGCTCAATACGTCACGAAAGCTTTGCTGTGTTTCGGAATCGCGCAGATCATGTAGCGCTTCAATGATAGGCACACCTGCTTGAATTAACTGCTCCAATTGAAAGGTGAAATTAATAAGGTCGCGTCGAGGAATTGATTTTTTGCGCAATGCAAAACGTGTCTCTTTGCGCGGCGCCCCAGTAATTAAGCTCAAACCCATTGTCTCAACGCGATATTCAAGGTCCACTTCATTCACTGCATCAATTTCTCCTCTGACCTTGCGTCCAAGGGGATCGAAAGCCTTGTACTGATAGCGAGGCATTAGCGGTCAGCTCCATCATATTGGTCCGCGGGTAGCATGCCCGCATCAACAAGACCCGTCATATCAATCACTCGTGAGACTTCTTCTAGGGAGGTGACCCCCTGTTTAATACGCCTTATACCGTCTTCCAGCAGTGGCGAAAAACCCTGCCGATGCGCAGCCGCAGATAGTTCCCGCTGGGTAGACTTGCGCGCAACCAGCTCATCTAATTCTGGGTTCATGCGCAACACTTCCATAATGCTCATGCGCCCCTTATAACCTTGGTCACCGCAGTGTATACAACCGCCTGCGGAGTTGACCCGCTGCAAGGTGATTTCTGCATCCTCCGACAAGCCTAAAATTTTTCTTTCTAAGGCTTCAGGTTGATACGCTTGTTTACAGTTCTTACACAATATACGCACCAAGCGTTGTGCAACGATACCAATGATATTGCCCGCTAGGATATCAGGCAGCACACCAATATCTAATAAACGCGGTACGACCCCGAGTGCCGAGTTGGTATGCAATGTAGTAAATACTTGATGCCCTGTCATTGCCGCACGCAAAGCCATTTGCGCGGTATCTTCGTCGCGCACCTCACCGACTAAAATAATGTCGGGGTCTTGGCGCATTATCGAGCGAATGCCCGTTGCGAAATCTAGCTTCACCGCCTCATTCACACTGGTTTGGCGCACCATCTGCATGGGATATTCAACGGGGTCTTCGAGTGTCATAACATTGACCTTCTCAGAAGACAGACTGCTAAGGATAGAGTACAGCGTGGTGGTTTTACCACTACCCGTGGGGCCGGTTACCATAATAATTCCCTCTGGCCTCGCCATCATCAACTGTAACTGCACCAAGCTACCAGCAGGCAAGCCTAGCTGATCTAAGGCGACGATGCCGCGTTCCCGGTCCAGTACACGCAAGACGATATTTTCACCATGGATGGTGGGCTGTGAGGCCACACGAAAATCGATAGGACGGCCAGCGATCATTAAAGATATTCGTCCATCTTGCGGTGCACGACTCTCGGCGATATTCATCTGCGCAATCACTTTGAGGCGCACCGTTATAGCAGCCCAAAAATTTTTGTGCAGGGCTCGTACCTGGCGCAGCACCCCGTCAATGCGGTAGCGCAGACGCAAAAAACCAGCCTCAGGCTCAAAGTGTATATCCGAGGCCTCACACTTCACCGCATCTGCTAAAATAGCATCCACCAAACGTACTATTGGCTGACTATATTCAGATTTTTCTGTCTGTAGACTTACGCGATCTACTTCGCCTGTTTCTATCTCGCGCAATATGCCATCCACCGACAGCTCGTAGCCATAAAACTGATCGATAGCGTTATTGATTTCCACCTCACCAGAGAGCAGGGCTTCAATCAGAATGCCGCCGCCGATATGCGCACGGACGCGGTCAATCGCTGGCAAGTCATACGTATCTGCCATCGCAATGACAATCATGCATGGCTGCTCACGTAGGGCTATGGGGATCATCTTATATTTTCTCGCCAACTCCACTGGCAGCAACGCAAGAGCTTCAACAGCAGGCACTATCGTCGCTAGATCTATACTTGCGAAACCTAAGTTTTCACTCAGCGCATCGCGAATCACCGACTCACTAGTAAAGCCCAGTCTGACCACAACCTTACCTAGGGGTTGATGCTCTCCTCGTTTTTGCTCGGTCAGTGCAATCTTTAATTGATCGGTAGTAATAATGCCCTTTTCAATTAGCTGCTCACCTATTCTCTTGGCCATACTAGTGCGCCCTCCTGTAAATATTGCATGCGCTTGTGCAATGCGGATAGACTAATAGCGTGGGGGCCACGTGCAGCCAGGCCTAAAGCCTGCTGATAATATTGTAAGGCGGTATTGAACTGACCCAGCCGGTCCAAACTAACGGCTAGGTTAAAGGCGTAGTCCGCGTTATCTGGCACTAGAGAAAAGGCCTTAAAGTAAGATGCCTGTGCTTGATTCCAGTCGCGCTGCTGTGCATATTTATTGGCTAAACTATAATGCAAAACTGCCATCTGCGGCCTCTGCTGTATCGCCTCCTGCAAAGAGACCACACTACTCTGTTGGGCATATTCTCTATCTAACATTGCCAATCCCCCACGCGCAGCCACGTCTCTAGGGTCCAGCTCCAGTAGCTGCCAATAAAGCTGTTCGGCTTGCTGTAAATACACGGCATTGCTCTGTCCTTCGCGCATGCTATTCGCCGCCAAACCTAACAATGCATCACGATTGTTTTCATCTTGCTGTAGAGCACGCTGATAAGCTGTGCGCGAAGCGACATAATTGCCCTGCTGATACTCAGTAAAGCCCCGCTGTAAATTTTTTAATAAATCATCACGCTGGGTACTGCGTACAATTCTGACTTTTTTAACTGGACGCTTAGGCACAGTTTTTAGCTCGGCCTTAGACACTATTTTGGCCTGAACTTTAGTCACTGCGGGTATAAATACTTCCGGTTCGTCATATACTGCAGGGGCAGAAACGGGTATCGAGATTACTTCCACTACTGGTAACTGATCAACACGGGTAACAGAGGAGGGCGAGGTAAAGAACTCATAGACCCACAAGGCTATTCCGGTTAAGCATAATACAATCAATACTATTAGCAGCCACGGCCTGAAACTAATTGGCCCTTGCTGCTTACTGTTGAATAGTTTCTGCCTATACTCGGCACGCTGTGTTTCAGGCTCTGATACTCTGCCCGCTGCAACACAGGGATCTTCAAGCAACAAGCTCACGATGCTTTATTCCCTATAGGATTTTTAATTTTTTGATGCTCACCTTCATTCTCAAGACCAGCACTAGGTAAGTAACGTTTAAACTCCTTTAAGTCACTTTCCAAGCTTGGCTCGCGTATACGTAAGGGCCGCAAAAACACTACCAGTTCTGACTTAGTAAACTCTTTCTGCCTTCCCTTAAACAACTCACCTACAACGGGCACCGAACCGAAGCCAGGCAACTGGTCTGTATTGCTGCTCGCCGTGTCTTGCATCAAACCACCCAAAATAGCCACTTGCCCACTGCTTAAGCGCAGCACCGTCTCCATTTCACGCACTTGAATTTCCGGCACTGGATTAGAAATATTATTCGCTGCCAATACTGGATTGGGATCATTCACAAAACGTAATATGCGAGAAATAGTCGGGCGAATATTCAGTATTATTTCATCATCCCCTCCTACATAGGGGATGACGCTCATCATAAAGCCCACGGGCACAGAGTTTATTTCTGTTTCAATCGTTGTGCTGGTAGTGCCTCCCGAGGTTTCCGAAGAATCTACCTCCAAACGGAAGTACACACGGTTATCTACTACTTTTAAAATAGACGGTTGATTATTCAACGCCACTATTTTGGGGCTAGACAATACTGTCACATTGCCAAATTGTTCTAACAGTTTCAGCGTAGAGGTCATCGTCTTGCCCTCGTTATAATCTACATAACTGAGGTTAAAACGCTCTGTGGAAGAATCTAAATTGGGACGAGTGAAATTTTGATCGAGTCGCAAACCACTGCCGCTATTCAACCTAGTCCAATCAATACCCGAGTTAAAATTATTACTCAGATTGACTTCAACAATCGTAGCTTCTATTAATACCTGCCGTCGGGCACTATCAACGACCTGCTGTAAATAATCTGCAATATCGCGGTGCTGGCGCTGCGAGGCTCGTACCGACACCAAGCCAACAACACTATTAACGATTACGTTACTTGCGTCGTTGCCAGTCCTGCTTGAGGCCTTAGGCTCTTTCCCCGAAGAACTACCCTCCGCAGGCTCACCCAGCATATTACGAAGATTATCTTCCAGTGCATACCAAAACTGGTTGTCCGAAGTATTAGCAATGCTGGCAGATGAATTATTAGTGCGCGCTACACCTTCTTGGTCCCCCTCCGTACCCGACGCCCCCAGCTCCACCGACAGAGATACTGCTCCACGACTCTGCCTAGACATATTTAAATAAGGCACAGTATAGGTTTTTAAATAAGCTGTATCCGCCGAGACCTCTAACACCTTGCCGACAATTTGGTAGCGGATATTACTTTGCTTACCTATTCGTTCAAGAATCTTAGGCAAGGTCTGATCAATCGCATTAATCGTTACCTGACCGTGGATATCATTAAATACATCCAGGTTTAACTTAGCGTCCCGCGCCAAGGCAAACAGCAGCTCCTTAACAGGAACATCGTTTACCACGACCGTATAGGTCTCTTGCGTCGGCTGAATTGCTGCAGGTTTTGGGAGATAAGGTGTTTTATCAATCACCGCAGGGATAGAGGTATTCTCTAGTACCTGTGATGGATCTATACCGATATGACCTATTGAGGATTGGTATTGTTTACCCGTTTGGCAGGCTGCTAAAAAACAAAATAAGCCAAATACTATTAGCCGTAACCTAAACTGCTGTAGAAGCAACCTCACTTTTAACTCCCTGTTTAAAGCTCAACAATAACAATCCGTATTACTGCTCAAAAGTCTTCTACATTTATAGCACAGTATTTAAATATACATAGGGAAGCGCATATTTAAATATCCATTAATGCTTCAAGCCCAGCCTTTCCATACGGCTATAGAGTGTAGTTCGGTTCATTTCTAATAATTTAGATACTTTGGACAGATTACCTTCACACTGATCGACCGCCACCTGTATGAATTTTTTTTCTATTTCGCGAAGATGTGAATCCAGATCGTAGCTGCCATCTTTTAGCAGCTCCGCAGGGTCAATGTTTTGCTGCTGTTCCTGCTTGTCAGCGGGCTCAATTTCCGCCTCTAACTGCTCTAGTTTAATTTCTGAACCGGGGTATTTGGTGCCTAGGCGAATAACCAAGTTGCGTAGTTCACGTACATTGCCAGGGAAGTGATAGTTGTTCCACAGCTGCTCAGTATCTGTAGCCATACTAAAGTTCGGAACGGTGGCTCCCAGTTGGTTTTGAATATGCCCTAGCAACTCCATCTTGTCATTTTCACGCATACGCAAAGGCGGTACTTTAATACTCAAGATGCCTAAGCGGTGATATAGATCTTGGCGAAAGCTGCCACTTTTCACCTCCGCGCGCATTTCTTTATTAGTAGCTGCAACAATACGTGCCTTGGAAATACGCGGCCTAGTTTCACCCAGGCGATAGTACTCTCCACTTTCCAGTACACGTAGAAGTTTGGCTTGTAGCTCCAGAGGTAACTCACCTACTTCATCCATAAATAAAGTGCCTTCACCGACCGCCTCAAAAAATCCTGAGTGATCTTTATTCGCCCCGGTAAATGAACCCTTGGCATGGCCAAATAGCTGAGACTCTAGTAGCTCTTTAGTAAATGCAGCACAGTTAATAACGTAATAGGGCTGGGATAGACGCTGGCCTTTTTCATGTAGCTGCTGCGCAACTAATTCCTTACCACTGCCTGACTCACCTTCTATCAACACAGGGAAAGGGGAGTCGGCATATTGCCCTATGTGCAGTGCAAGGTCGGCCATCACTTGGCTGGAGCCAACAATTTCTAAGGCGTTGCCGCTGGGCGCGTCAAAGGCATCAGCATCGAGCAACATAACTTGATGCTCCAAGCGGGTTTTCAATAGTGCAGGGTCACAGGGTTTGGGTATGAAATCTACCGCGCCCAAAGTCATAGCATGTTGAATATTACTTTTATCATTTTGCCCTGAAAGTACCAGCACACGCATATTTGCGTCGTTGGCCAGTAACTCCCGCACCAGTAAAAAACCTTCTTCTGGGGTGTGCGGGACAGGGGGGAGACCAAGGTCAACCAAGGCCAAGTGAAATGCGGTTGGGCTGCAGGCGACGATCTCTTTTGCTTCGTCGCGATTTTGTGCAACTGACACCTCAAAATCATCGCTTAGTACAAAGCTAAGGGTGTCACTGATGATCGGATCATCGTCTACTAACAGTAGCTTAGGTTTTACCACGTTGTATTTCCATTGTAGTTTTTTGCTGTCGAGATTTCCACACTCGGCAAGTCTTGTCAAACCCTTTGCTCAAAACTGTGAGTAGCCCTGTACTTTTCTTATATCTGCCCTTGCTCGTCTTCCACTCCCTTGGCGCTGCGCACAATAAAGGGGCCTAGCTTTTGCACTTCAGCAGGCAAACCACTTAAGCTTCCTGCGGCTACCGCTCGACTAGCATACTGCTGATATAGCACCCCATAATAAGCTCGCCCTTGGCGCACAGTGGAATACGTCATCAATTGATTGGCATCTAAGCTATCCGATAATTGCTCTAGATATTCATTGATACGGGAGTCTTCGCCACCGCGCACTAATAACAACTGAATGGTGCCCGCCGTGCTTGGCTGCTCGTTCAACCAAGCCAAGAGGCGCTGCTGACTGACTGCCAGTATGGAAGGGGCGGGGGCTGGAGCCACCTGCTGAATTGGCTCAGCCACCACAATTTCTACGGCCTCTACTGAACTATCCGCATTCGAGGACTCCGCAGACAGCTCTATACTCTCTACCACTGTCTCAAATTCAACAGTCGTAGCAGTGACTTCTATATCTTGAGCTAGGGTCTCTTCTAGAGCCAAGCCTTCGTTGACTAGCTCTAGCACGGGGGTGGAAACGTCAGTGACAGGGCTTTGTTGCGCGACAGGCTCTATTTCCAGCTCATTACTTTGATACTGGCCAGGCTCTACCCAGTAAATTAACAACGCCAAGCCCACACAACCTAATGCCAGTAACCATTCATAGCGGTGCTGCTCTGCAGGTACATCATCAATAATAATTTCTTCTAAGCTAGGAGTTTCGACCAGCATATCAGCGATAGGTACGGGGGCTTTCAAATTAAACGCCGCGCATAATACCTTATCTGCGAGCAGGTGAATATTGCGCGGTATGCCATTACTCAATTTAGCAATGCGATTGCTCACAGCCTTATCGAATAAACTGTCACCGGAAAAGTAGCCCACATGAGTGACTCGAAAATCCAAATATTCACGTACTTCCTTACGATTCATTCTCGGCAATGTATAGCTCGCTGCCAATTCCACACCGTCCGAATTCTCTAAAGAACCCTGCAGAGCAATTGAGCCGCTAAATAAAACGCTGAATAAGTTACCCTCAGCCAGTGGTGCGGTACTTAGTTTAGATAGTACTTGGCGGCTAGACAGCGGCATTTTATCGGCGTTTTCGACAATCACTATCAAGCGATGTGCCGCTTCAGCCTTTGCCAACCAATTTTGTAACTGCATTTCTGCCGCCGCGCCCTCAAGTAACGAATCTGCCAGCTTTAGTTCAAACACTAAATAGTTCAGCAGGTTTTCGGGGGTCATATCTGGGCGGGTAAGGCGAATTATTTTGTAGCGACGGCCTAAACTGCGACACAGCTGCATGATGACGGTGGATTTACCAACGCCTTTTACTCCGGTGAAAGTACACAGGCAGCCCTGCGCTAAACGATCCTGTAATACCGTTAACAGCTTTTTATACTTAGCCCCCTCATAAAAAAAGCGCGGATCCGGAGTAATAGCAAAAGGGGCTGCCTTTAGTTTGAAATGCTCAAGATACATACAGTGTAAATTTATCTGCCCTACGCTGGTTTATTATTTTAAGATAGCGACTATCTCCCATACCCTATGAGCACAAGATGTTTAACATTGCCTTATTTCAGCCTGAAATTCCACCTAATACAGGCAATATCATACGTCTCTGTGCCAACACAGGCTGCCAGCTACATCTCATCAAACCCTATGCCTTCGAGCTAAATGACAAGCGCCTGCGCCGAGCTGGACTGGACTACCACGAATTTGCCGATATAAAAGAGCATAATGACTATGCGGCCTTTGCCGCTAGCCTAGATACTGGGCAGCGTGTATTTGCCTTCACCACCAAGGCCTCTGCTGGCCATTCTGAGATAGAGTACCGAGACAGTGACGTGTTTTTATTTGGCCCCGAGTCACGGGGCTTACCTAATGATGTTCTCAACAGCCTACCCGACGCTCAAAAGCTGCGTATTCCTATGCTGCCGGATAGACGCAGCCTAAATTTATCGAATTCTGTGGCAATTGCTGTATTTGAAGCATGGCGACAATTTGAATTTAAAGGCAGCCAGACATAGAAAGGCCCACCGAAGTGGGCCGAAGTTTTATTATTATTATTTTATTTTTATGTAGCACGCCAATGCTAAATTGGCCCAGCTCCCCATGCTTTCTGGCTTGCAAATAGTATTTTGCATAAGCCATGCCAAGTTTAATTTAAGCGCCAAAATATAAGTAGAACGCTTATTTTTACTACTTCTTTCGCCTTATACATCACACTACTCCCTGAAAAAAATGGCTTAGCTACGCCCAGCCCACACAGTAAATGATGAAAAACCAACACCTCGACACAACTATGTTGAAATTCTGACAAGCCATTAATTTAAGAGCCTATGCTAAGCTGCATTTAGATTTTCTAAAAATATAAAATATGAACGCCCTAGCTCTATCCCACAAAATTTACCTATCTAGCGCTCGTAACCACTTTCTCAGCCTAGCCCTGCTACCGCTACATTGTGCCCTGTGGCTACCTCTAGAACCGCTGTTCCGCACGGGCCTCGTTACGCTGCATATTGCTCTATTCATACTTTGGCACCCGTTTTGGCTCGGGGAGAGCCACTTGAGAAAACACTCCAGTACTATTTTTGCAGGCGTCGGTCTGTTAATCAGCCTTAGTCACAGTTGGCTGGCACTGTCTGTCTGGCTCATTTTCATTGCCAGCCTATTGGCTGGCGAACCCTTCCAAAAACGCCGGGATATCGGCGTGCAAATTCTCGCCATACTTTATCTATTAGGCGGGTTATTTATCTGCAGCCTGCCACATAGTTTCGATTTGATAGTAGAAGCAGTGACCAAAAAATATTTAATGGTTTTTTTCACCGTCGTACTCTTGGCCATAGGACTATTCAAACAGCAGCACAAGCACCTAAATATTCGCCAAGCTGATATTTTACTGTCACTCATTTTCTCTCAGGTAATTGTAATCACCGCTATGGGTACCGTGCTATTTGTATTGTTCAAGCACAGCCATTACCTGACGGCCCTGCTATTCAGCACACTCAGTGCCACCGCCATTATTATTGTGGTCAACTTCATATGGAAGTGGTTTTCTGGCACCACCGCCCTATCATTCCTATGGAACCGTTACTTACTAATTCTCGGTTCACCCTTTGAGGGCCTACTAATGAAGTTCTCTGCTCTAGCTAAAACCACCCAGTCTCCTGCGCAATATTTGGAGGCTTGCTTTGCCGAGTTCATCAAGCTCGATTGGCTAGAGGGCTTACACTGGCGCGCCGCATCAGGACGTGGCGAAATAGGTGTAGAAACTCAACATCAACTAGATATAGAAATTGCAGACATGAATATCAGCTTATACGCCAAGCAACCCTTGCACGGCGCACTCGCAGTACATGCCCGATTGCTAGTACACATGGTCACACACTTTTATCACTCCATTAAACGTGAACGCTCTCTGGCTCACCGCGCCCATGTGCAAGCCCTGTATGAAACAGGCGCACGCCTCACTCACGATATAAAAAATTTACTGCAGGGCATGAAGACGCTCTCTGCGGCGGGAGAAAACACAAACAACCCTATCGCCTTCCACGCCTTATTTGTAAAACAAATCCCCACCATCAACGAACGTTTAGAAACGACCCTGCGCAAGCTCACCGAACCGGCGCAAAACAAACGAGATAAAGATGTAATGCTAAGCGAGTGGTGGCTAGATTTACAGCAGCGCTACCAGGGTAGAAATATTGAGCTGCACGCCGAAATCGAAATTGATCGCGCGATACCCGATGAAATGTTCAATACTGTCTCAGAAAATCTATTAGAAAACGCTCGCGCCAAGCGCCTTAGCAGCCGTGATATTGAAATCAAAGCACAGCTTATCTCCAATCCCGACGGCATTGTTTTTAGCGTAATGGATAGCGGCTATGCAGTACCTGCTGACAAGGCGCAGTTTTTATTAGCCGAGCCCGTACGCTCTGATCAAGGTTTAGGTGTGGGCTTATACCAGTCTGCTGCCCTGGCTAAGCACCAAGGCTATGAGCTGGTGCTAGAAACAAACCAAGAGGGCATGGTTTGTTTTGCCCTGGCTAATGAGTCGAAATAGTAAGGCTGCGCCAATAGGCCATTAAAAGCATCTTTATTAGAATTTACTACACATAAAGATGCTTATTTACTCTACTTCTTCCTTCTGCTCACGCTGCAACAACTCCTGCACCGCCAGCTTCGGATCTTTGTCATTATAGATAATGTCATATACCTGATCAACAATCGGCATAGATATACCGTGCTGTTGGGATAGCTCGTAAGAAGCCTTGGCCGATTTGATACCCTCTACCGCCTGCCCAATACTTGCAGTTGCAGCCTCTACCCCTTCACCTCTGGCCAAGGCCAGTCCAAAGCGGCGGTTGCGTGATTGGTCGTCGGAACAGGTCAGGATCAAGTCACCCATACCTGCCAAGCCCATAAAGGTTTCAGGATGGCCGCCTAGCTCTACACCCAACTGCATAATAGTGTTTAGGCCACGAGTAATCAGCCCCGCCCGAGTATTCATTTGATAGCCTAAGCCGTCGGCAATGCCCGCAGCAATAGCGAGTACATTTTTTACCGCTCCACCCACTTGCACACCGGTCATGTCCTCTGAGGTATAAGCGCGAAACCAGTTGTGGTTGTGGAAGTAGCTAGATACCTCGGCCGTATAATCAGTACTATTGCCTGCCACAGTAACCGCTGTCGGCATGCACTTTACTACTTCTTTGGCAAAGCTGGGGCCAGAAATTACCGCCATATGGATTTCTTCACCCAGTACTTCTTTCACCACTTCATGCAGAAATTTATTGCTGCCGTACTCTAGACCCTTAGTCGCCCAGCACAGACGACGGTTTTTCAATAGGAAATCTTTGCACTGCAGAATAGTCTCGCGAAAAGCACCAGAAGGAGTGACCACTTCTAATATAGTCGCCTGACTCAGCGCGTAGTCCAGGTCAGAGGTAAACTCTAAGTTTTCAGGTAGATCCAGGCCGGGTAAATAACGTTCATTCTGCTGGCTGGCTGCCATCACCTGCATCTGCTCAGCGTTGCGCCCCCACAGAATAGTGCGATAACCATTGCGGGCGGTAACCGTGGCCATCGCCGTGCCCCACGAACCTGCACCGAGTACAGCAAAAACTGGAGAATCGTTCATATTATCTCTTAAATGCAAAACGGGGCTTAAAGCCCCGTTTATTTAGTGTGCCGTTTGAGTATCAGCTTGTTCTGTCTGCTCTAATTTCTGCAGATGCTGTTGATACAAGGCGTCAAAATTGATCGGCTGTAACAACAGCTGTGGGAAGCCACCTTTTTCAACCAAGCCCGAAATTGCTTCGCGGGCATAGGGAAATAGATTGGAGGGGCAAAAAGTCGCCAGTACCTGCTGTAACTGCTTTTTATCCTCAAAACCCTGCAGAGTAAAAACACCGGCCTGCTTAATTTCTACCAAGTAAACCGTCTCTTCTCCCTGAAGTGCAGAGGCAGTCAAGGTTAGGTTCACTTCAAAGTTATTGTCATCTATAGGTGCTGTTTCTGTGTTCACCTGTAAATTCACTTCAGGCTGCCAATCAGCATTTTGAAAGATCAATGGCGCTTTAGGTGATTCAAATGAGGCGTCTTTTAAATAAATTTTTTGTAGGCTAATTTGTGGGCCTTGGGGTGCTTGTTGTTCTGCCATGGTTATCTCGTTATATATTATGTAGACCCACCATCACAGCAGGCCTTGCAGTATTAATGTGTGTATTCGTTATAGGGACTATCGCTATAAAACTCAAGACCCTAAGCGCTTTACCCTATTTTTCTAGGGGCATAGACTCAGCCTGCCAAGAGGCCAGTCCACCGGCCAATAGATAAACCTGCTCGAAGCCGGCTTGCTGTAGTTGCTTGGCGGCAGCCGGCGCCTGAGTGCCATTTTTGCAGTACAGCAGCACTGGTGCAGACTTGTCTTTACTAATGCGATCAGCCTTTTCAAGCACTTCGCTCAAAACCAGGTTTGTTGCCCCCATAAGATGACCCTGCTTGTAATCGGCTGTAGGGCGAACATCCACCACCGAGCAGTTACCTTTATTCATCAGCTGTGTAGCGTGCATGGGCTGCAAAGATTTAGCTCCTGTCGCTCGGCGGCGCAACTCACCCACAGCGATCAACACTAAAATGAAGGTGAACAGGCCAAATAGACCCAAGTGATTGCTAGCGAAATCGATATATTCTTGCATGGTGATAATCTTCTTCAGGGAATGCGCTGAATCTTATATGATAGCTGACTTCATTCCAACGAGAGATCCATATCCTGTGCGGCATTTCTGCCTTTATCTACGCCTGTCTCTACTTGTGAGCTGCTTTTTTCTGCCCAGCACCAGCTTTGCGGATGAATCACAGCGCCAACAACAGGAACTTAAGTCCGTGCGCAACCAAATAGCCCAGCTACTGAAAAAAATCCAATCAGAGCAAAGTGAAAAGACCGATATAGAGAAAAAGCTGCGCAGCGTAGAAACTAAGCTCGGTAAGCTACGCCGCGCCATGGCCAAGCTGCTGCTGCAGACCAAAAGCAATACGCGCAAGCTATCCGCATTAAAAAAGCAGCGCGCCCAGTTACAGCGCCAGCTGCAGGAACAGCGCCAACTTCTTGCCAAGCAGCTGCACTCTGCCTATATCAGCGGTAATCGTGAGCAAATAAAGCTTATTCTCAATCAGGAAGACCCCGCCGCCCTCAGTCGTTTAAGTACTTACTTTGACTACATTAACCAGGCGCGCACCGAACAAATAGCCGCCACACAAGCAACCATGGCAGAAATTGTAGAGGTTGGACTGGCCATAGAGGAAAAGAACAACGCCCTCAAGGCTCTCAAGCAACAGTACGAAGTACAGCGCACGACCCTAGCCAGCAACCGCAGCACTCGTAAAAAAGTCTTGGACAAAATTCGTACCCAGCTCAAACAGGAAGGCAAAAAACTCAGCAGGCTGCGCCGCAATGAGAAAGACATTCAGGCCCTGATAGCTTCCCTAAGTCAATTGCTGAATGACATCCCCGACGGCCCCGCCGCGCATACCGACTTTGCCAAGCTCAAGGGCAAGCTCATCTGGCCCACACGGGGCAATGCTAAAAACCAGTTTGGTGCGCCACGTCACGTCGGCGACCTTAAGTGGCACGGCATCATGCTCAGCGCCCCCGCAGGGCGAGAAGTAAAAGCCGTTGCCAGTGGCCGCGTAGCTTTTGCCGACTGGCTACAAGGCTTTGGCCTGCTTGTCATCATCGACCACGACAATGGCTATCTCAGCCTGTACGGCCACAACCAAGTCTTATTTAAAGAAGCCGGAGACTGGGTTGCAGCTAGTGAAACCATTGCCCAAGTAGGCGATTCTGGCGGTCTGGGACAAACAGCCCTGTACTTTGAGCTGCGCCATAAGGGCAAGCCCATAAACCCACGGTCTTGGTGCGTGAAACGTTGAGGCTGAACCAAAATCCTAATCGGTGCTCCAAGTACACACAACAGGGCATTTTGCCTTAAAAACATGCTACAAAGCCTAGTTCCTAGCCAGCCTGTGGTGCTAGACTAAGCTCACTTATAAAGAGACTAAACACATGAACGGTAAGCAATCATTTTTTCTGACTTTGTGCCTCGGCATTGTCATTGGTGCAGGACTGACGATGCACGATGCAGCCGAGGCTAAAAAAGCCGAGCCCGCCGTATTAGACCTCCCACAAAATGAGCTACAAACCTTTACCGAGATATATCAGCGCATTAAATTACACTATGTAGATGATGTGGCCGGTAAAGAGCTAATCGAAAATGCCATTCGCGGCATGATCACAGGTTTAGATCCACACTCTAGCTATTTAGATACCGAAGAATATAAAGACCTGCGCATAGGTACCACCGGGAAATTTGGCGGTCTAGGCATTGAAGTCACCATGGAAGATGGCTTTGTTAAAGTCGTATCGCCGATTGATGACACTCCCGCCAAGCGTGCAGGCATGCAAGCCGGTGACCTGATTGTGCGCCTTGATGACAAGCCGGTAAAAGGCATGACCCTAAGCGATGCAGTCGACATTATGCGTGGAGACCCAGGCGAAGACATCACTTTAACCGTGGTGCGCCAAGGAGAAAATAAGCCGCTAAGTGTGACTATCACCCGAGACATCATCAAAGTGCAAAGTGTGAAGAACCGCGTGCTTGAGCCTGGCTTTGGCTATATCCGCATCACTCAGTTTCAGGCCCGCACCACCGAAGACCTGCAAAAAGCCATTGCTGAGCTGAAAAAGAAAACCAAAGAAGTAGGCCTAAATGGCTTAGTGCTAGATTTGCGCAACAACCCTGGCGGCCTACTCACAGCAGCAGTCGGGGTATCTGATGCCTTCTTAACCGAAGGTGGCATTGTTTCTATCAAAGGTCGCAACGAAGAAGACAAGATTGTATATAACTCTGAGTCCATCATTCCTGGTGATATGCTAGATGGCATTCCCGTTGTTGTATTGATCAACGGTGGCTCGGCTTCCGCTTCAGAAATTGTTGCCGGCGCACTACAAGATCACTCCCGCGCAGTTATCATCGGTACCACTTCTTTTGGTAAAGGTTCGGTACAAACCATCAATGAGCTACGTCAAGGTAATGCGGTCAAGCTAACTACTGCACGCTACTACACACCCAACGGCCGTACTATTCAGGCCAAAGGTATAGAGCCAGATATCAAGCTCAGCCGCGTTAAAGTTGAACTACTAGATGATTTTGGCTTTAAGCCTGTCAAGGAATCACAGCTTGAAGGCCACCTAGAGAACGACAAAGAAAAACAAGCTGAAGACAAAGATAAACCCCTAACCCCTGACGAGCTAGTCAAGCGCGACTACCAGCTTTACGAGGCACTAAATCTGCTCAAAGGCCTGCAAGTGGTACAATCTATTAAGAAATAAATGAAAGTTTTATCCTATTTAGTATCACTCACTGGGCTGCTTTTTGCGGCCCAGTCTACTTGTGCAGAAGAGCAAAAAGCAATCGGCGCCATCATCATTGATGATCTGGGCTATAACACTATTTCTGCCAAACGCATTGCGAATATGCCATTCCCCATCACCTGCGCGGTTTTGCCAGAGGCCCCCTCCAGTAGAAAAGCCGCCCAAATCCTAGCCCAATCGGGCAAAGAATTAATGCTGCATTTACCTATGCAGGGCAGAGGCGACCAAGCTCAAGAGCGTAATGTGCTGACAATGGATATGAATGAGTATGAGTTCAAACAGGAGGTGCGCCGCCACTTAGACATTTTTCCTACCATCGCAGGGTTAAATAATCACCAAGGCAGCGTATTAACCAAAGCCGGCTACCCTATGCACTGGCTGATGGAAGAACTCAGCCTTATTGATGATTTCTACTTTGTCGACAGTCGTACCACCGGCAGCTCTGTTGCCTCTGACGCTGCACAATACTATGGGGTGCCCTACGCGGTGCGTGATATATTTTTAGATCACGAGCGCAGTGAAGAATTTGTTACTCAGCAACTAGAGCTATTCATTAACACAGCCAAGCGCCACGGTCGCGCCGTCGCTATCGGCCACCCCTACCGAGAAACGCTTGCCGTATTAGAATTGGCCCTGCCCGAGCTAGAACGTGAAGGCATTACTCTGGTTCCAGCCTCTCAGCTGGTGCGCGAGCAAATGGCGCACGTTGCTAATAACATGGCACAACAATACCAACTGCTGAATGTCACTGGCATGCAGAATACCGTACAATAAGTCCCCCATTAGCAATACGCAGTCCTATGGCACGTCGCTCCGCAGAATTTGATGGTTTGAAAGAAGTCCGCAGCGCGGCCTTTCAGCTATTTGGTCGCTATGGTTATGACGGTGTATCTATCGAAGCCATCGCCAAATCTGCCGGCACTAGCAAAAGCGCCCTGTATTGGCACTTCAAAAACAAACAGGCTCTATTCCTAGACTGCCTACAAGAACTACAGCACATCTACTACGGCCATATATTTGAGCCCATGACCCGCAACGACGACCCACGCGGCGCGATGATTTTACTGTTCAACGGTGCACTTAAATTACTGCGTGACCCACGTATTCAGCAAGGCATTGCTGGGTACTGGCTGGAAGCTGGCAGCATTACTCCCCAAGAAGTCCTAGAAAGCCACCAGGCCTTCAATAAAAAAATAATTTCCGTATTAGAAGGCATATTACAAGCCGGAGCAGAGCAGGGAGCCTTCCACTTAGAAGAGCCCGTTAAGCGCCTTGCAAAAACCATCGTATCTACACTGGAAGCATTAATGCTTCCCCTGCGCGGACAAACTTTATCTGAAAAAGATGAGCTCGTCGGCGTACTCGCGGGCATCATGTTCCGCGCCCATTTACAGGATAACGACTTGGCTAAACAAGCCGTTGAATTAATCTATATAGATTTAGAGGAAAACACATGAGTACTATCAACTCCCCAGGCCTACGCTTCAAAAAAGCCATCGCCGAAGAGCAGCCACTACAAATAGCCGGCACCATCAACGCCTACACCGCACTGATGGCCGAGCGCTCTGGCTTCAAAGCCATCTACCTTTCTGGCGCCGGTGTTGCTAACGCCTCTTTCGGCCTGCCCGATTTAGCCATGACCTCTTTGAATGATGTATTGATCGACGCCAGCCGCATTACTTCAGCAACTGACGTGCCACTACTCGTCGATATCGATACGGGCTGGGGCGGTGCCTTCAACATCAACCGCACCGTTAAAGAAATGATCAAAGCCGGTGTAGCCGCCGTGCACATCGAAGACCAAGTCATGCAAAAGCGTTGCGGCCACCGCCCCAACAAAGCCATCGTTACTAAAGACGAAATGGTTGATCGCATCAAAGCCGCAGTAGACGCCAAAACCGATCCCGACTTTGTCATCATGGCGCGTACTGATGCCTTAGCTGTAGAAGGTTTAGACTCAGCACTAGAACGTGCTGCTGCCTGCGTAGAAGCCGGTGCTGACATGATCTTCGCCGAAGCACTAACCGACATGAGTATGTACCAAAAATTTAAAGAAGTGTGCAACGTGCCTATACTGGCTAACATGACCGAGTTCGGCCAGTCACCGCTATATACAACGGATCAGCTAGTTGAGAATGGAGTTGATATGGTGCTGTATCCATTAAGCGCCTTCCGCGCGATGAATGCGGCGGCCTTGAATGTTTACCAGACACTGAAAAAAGACGGTACGCAGGAAGCAGTCGTCGACACGATGCAAACGCGTATGGAGCTATATGATTTCTTGGGTTATCAGGGCTATGAAGATGCGCTGGATAACCTATTTGGTTCTAAGTAAGTAGTTAATGCGGATAACCCCTATAGGTTATCCGCATGCTATTACTCCACCGTCACCGACTTAGCCAAATTCCGCGGCTGATCCACATCAGTTCCCTTTAATAGAGCCACATAATACGACAATAACTGCAGCGGCAGCGTATAAAGAATAGGCGCAACTTCTTCATCACAGTGCGGCATATTTATCACATGTATACCGTCTTCATCTTTGAAGCCTGTACGCTCATCCGCAAATACAAATAGCTCTCCACCACGGGCGCGCACCTCTTGTAGATTAGACTTCAGCTTTTCCATCAGCTCGTCATTCGGCGCGACGGTCACCACGGGCATATCTTCATCAACCAATGCTAATGGGCCATGCTTCAACTCGCCCGCAGGGTAACCTTCTGCGTGGATATAAGTAATTTCTTTTAGCTTCAGCGCACCTTCCAGTGCCACAGGATAAAGCGCTCCACGACCTAAGAATAGAGTGTGGTGCTTGTCGGCAAAATGCTTGGCTACTTCTTTGATTTCTTCTGTTTTGGTAAGAACATCTGCAATCAAGCTATTAATATTTTCTAAGCCCGTAAGGCTTAAGCCATTATCAACATTTTTCGCTTGGGCCAAGCCATCAGTCACCAATAATAGCGCCGCTAACTGCGTAGTAAATGCCTTGGTAGAGGCAACACTTTTCTCTGGGCCGGCTTCGGTCAAGAATACTAAATCAGATTCACGGGTCAAACTAGACTCAGGTACATTACAAATACCTAGGTAGCCACAGTAGCCCTTAGTCTTAGCGTGGTTCAAAGCGGCTAATGTATCTGCTGTTTCACCTGACTGTGAAATAGTAATAAACAGCGTGCCTTCAGGGACAACAAAATTGCGATAGCGGTATTCACTAGCTACTTCTACGTGGCAGGGCAACTCTGCATAACGCTCTATCCAGTAGCGTGCCACACTCGCCGAATGATAACTCGTACCACAAGCAATGATATGTACCGCTTTAACTTTATCTAATAGCTCTACAGACTTTGGACCTAGGCTGTTTATAATAAAACGGCCCTTAGAGAGCTTGCCAGAAATGGTATCTTTGACTACTTTTGCCTGCTCATGAATTTCCTTTTCCATGTAATGGGTGTAATCACCCATGCTCACTGCATCAGCTGATAGCTCTGAGACTTTCTCTTCCCGTGTGACAGGCTTGCCATCTATGTCTTCAATCTGAATTGATTCATGGGTGATCACGGCAAAGTCATCATCTTCCAAAAACATAAAACGAGAAGTGACGGGCAGAAGCGCCATAACATCAGAAGCAATAAAATTTTCCTTTACGCCCAGACCGATACACAAGGGGCTGCCCTTTCGCGCTGTCACTAATACATCTGGAGTTTGGCTATGCACCAGACCTAATGCATAAGCACCTTCGAGTAACTTAATGATATTGCGGCAAGCTTGTACAAAGTCACCTTCCTTTTTTAGCTCGCGGGCTAAAAGATGGGCAACCACTTCTGTATCCGTTTCAGAACTAAAGCTATAGCCTTGTTCCTCTAACTCGATTTTCAGCTCTGCAAAATTTTCAATAATACCGTTGTGTACAACAGCAACATCTCCCGAGAGGTGAGGGTGGGCATTGTTCAAAGCCGGTACTCCGTGTGTCGCCCAACGTGTATGGGCTATGCCAACATACCCGCATATGGGTTTTTTATCTTGCTCAGCTTCTAAGTTGACTATTTTACCTAAGGCACGCAGGCGTTGGATTTCTCCATCCTTAACAATTGCCATACCTGCTGAATCGTAGCCACGATACTCTAAGCGCTTAAGGCCTTCGATCAAGATCGGGGTAATATCACGTCCGGCAATGCCGCCTACAATTCCACACATAACTATTCCTTTACCTTAACTGGACGCTGCCAGCCTTCAATTGATTTCTGCTTAGCACGTGTGATTGTCAACTGTGCTTCTGGTGCTACTTTACTCACGGTAGAACCTGCACCGACCGTGGCTCCTGCTCCAATCTCAATAGGTGCAACTAAACTGCTATTGGATCCAATAAATGCATTGTCACCAATGGTAGTTTTAAATTTATTAACACCATCGTAGTTACAGGTGATGGTACCCGCACCTACATTCACCTCTGAGCCGATATCCGCATCGCCGATATAAGACAGGTGATTAACTTTGCTGCCATCGCCAATAATAGATTTTTTCGTCTCTACAAAGTTGCCGATCTTAGCTTTGTTACCCAACTGCGTACCTGGGCGTAAACGAGCAAAGGGGCCGATGTCACAAGACTCACCGGTGCTAGAATTTTCTAGCACACTATTAGCCTTAACTACGCTGTTAGCACCAACAGTTGAATTCTCGATAACACAGTTTGAAGCAATTTTAACACCGTCGCCTAGAGTAACGTCCCCAATAAATACACAGTTCACATCGATCTCTACATCGCGACCAATTTTTAAAGAGCCACGGATATCGATACGACTCGGATCCACTAGTGTTGCGCCTTCGAGCATCAAAGCATTAGCTTGCTTAAGCTGAAATTCACGTTCTAATGTGGCTAGCTGTAGCTTGTTATTGATACCCGACACCTCTGCCTCACAACTGGCTTGGGCAGCTGAAACTTTAAAGCCTGCCGTGTGAGCAATTTTAATCAAGTCAGTTAGGTAATACTCATCCTGAGCATTATTGTTGTCCAGCTGCGAAAGCCAAGCTTCCAGGTGCTGGCCTGGAATTGCCATTACACCGGTATTAATCTCAGTAATCAGCTTTTGCTCAGCGTTCGTATCCTTTTCCTCAACAATAGCGACGACTTCTCCCGCTGAATTTTTTACTATACGGCCATAGCCTGACGGATTATCCAGTATCACGCTCAGCACAGCCAATTTGTCACCATTGCTTGCCGCAACCAGTTTAGCCAGAGTATCCGTTTGAATTAGTGGAATATCACCAACCACTACCAAGCAAACATCACTCTTGGCCAGTTGGGGAAGAGCTTGCTGTACCGCATGACCCGTACCTAATTGCTCTTTTTGCTCAGCCCACTTCAACCCATCTATATGTGCCAATCGCTGTTTGACTTGCTCGCCACCGTGGCCATAGATAACTATCGTCTCGAGGGGGTTAAGCGCAGCCGCTGCACGCACAATATGCTCAAGAATAGGTGTACTGGCAATTTCATGCAGTACCTTTGGCTTGTCCGAACGCATGCGAGTGCCCTTACCCGCGGCTAATATAACAACGCTGAGTTGCATATGAGATACCTAGTAGTGTGATTATTTACGGAGAATTATAAAGCAAAAAGCCGTGTCATCCTAAGATGACACGGCTTTTTAGCTGAATACTAACGCTATAGCTAATTAGCTGCGGCGCATTTTCTTCAAGAAAGCCAACTGAGCAGCGGCAACTGCCAATTCAGCCTGAACCTTCGCAAGGTCAACATTCCCCTTGTGATTGGCTACGGCTTCTTCGGCGCGCTGCTTAGCTTCAAGTGCTGCAGCTTCGTCCATATCAGCAGCACGGATAGCCGTGTCTGCCAATACTGTTACCAAGTCAGGCTGAACTTCCAGAAAGCCACCGGAGACAAATATTTCATCATCTTCCTGACCGTCTTTCACAATGCGAATTTCGCCAGGCTTCAAGCGAGTTAACAAGGGAGCATGCTGAGGCTTTATACCTAACTCACCCAACTCACCAGGAGCAACAACTAGCGAAGCTTCGCCGTTATATAACTCTTTTTCTGCACTAACGATGTTTACTTTAATAGTCGACATAGTCTCAACCTATTGTTAATAATTTGAAAAACGGCGACTGAAGAAGCCTTCAGTCGCCATTCAAATTACATGTTTTTCGCTTTTTCTACCGCTTCTTCGATAGCGCCAACCATGTAGAATGCCTGCTCAGGCATATGGTCGTATTCACCAGCGATGATGCCTTTGAAAGCACGGATAGTGTCAGCCAGTGATACATACTTACCAGGTGCGCCAGTAAATACCTGGGCAACAAAGAAAGGCTGAGACAAGAAGCGCTGAATCTTACGAGCACGAGCAACAAGTTGCTTGTCTTCTTCAGATAGCTCATCCATACCCAAAATAGCAATGATGTCTTTCAGCTCTTTATAACGCTGCAAGATACCTTGTACCGCACGGGCAGTATCGTAGTGGTCATCACCGATAACCAATGGATCCAACTGACGTGAAGAAGAGTCAAGTGGGTCAATCGCAGGGTAAATACCTAGCTCAGCAATCTGACGAGACAATACAACCGTTGCGTCCAAGTGAGCAAATGTCGTAGCCGGAGATGGATCCGTCAAGTCATCCGCAGGTACGTATACGGCCTGAATCGATGTAATAGATCCTGCCTTAGTTGACGTAATACGCTCCTGTAGAGCACCCATCTCTTCAGCAAGAGTAGGCTGGTAACCCACCGCAGAAGGCATACGGCCTAACAGTGCAGATACTTCTGTACCCGCTAGTGTATAGCGATAGATGTTATCAACGAACAATAGAACGTCACGACCTTCGTCACGGAAGAACTCAGCCATGGTTAGACCAGTCAGCGCAACACGCAAACGGTTTCCAGGCGGCTCATTCATTTGACCATAAACCAGTGCAACCTTACCGATTACATTTGACTCAGTCATCTCGTGGAAGAAGTCATTACCTTCACGAGTACGCTCACCAACGCCTGCAAATACAGAGTAACCATCGTGCTCTGTAGCAATGTTGTTGATCAACTCCATCATGTTAACGGTCTTACCAACACCAGCACCACCGAATAAACCAACTTTACCACCCTTAGCGAATGGGCAAAGTAAGTCAATTACCTTGATACCTGTTTCTAGCAAGTCGTTACTAGCTGCCTGCTCATCATAAGCAGGTGCGTCAGCGTGAATTGGACGAACTTCAGTCGCGTCAACGTCACCAGCATTGTCAATAGACTCGCCTAGTACGTTCATGATGCGACCCAGTGTGCCTTGACCCACTGGAACAGAAATCGGGTTGCCAGTGTTACTAACACTAGTACCACGACGCAAGCCTTCAGAGGCTCCCATCGCAATAGTACGCACAACGCCGTCGCCTAGCTGGCCTTGAACTTCCAAAGTCAAACCTGCGTCCGTCTTTAGTGCGTCGTATATTTTAGGTACGGAGCCGCGGGGAAACTCAACATCTACCACCGCACCGATCACTTGGACAATATTTCCAGTGCTCATTGCTTGATCCTCTATCTTTTAGTGTTCTACTAAATTTTTAGTCCCTTGCACGTCGCCGTGCTCAGGCCTTCTTAATTAAAACGTTTTAAACCGCTGCGGCGCCGCCAACAATTTCTGACAGCTCCTGAGTAATAGCAGCCTGACGAGCTTTGTTGTACTTTAGGTTTAGCTCCTTGATCATATCGTTCGCATTATCGGTTGCAGATTTCATTGCAATCATGCGAGAAGACATTTCACAAGCAACGTTCTCAACCACAGCCTGATAGACTTGTGATTCAACATAGCGCTTCAAAATACCATCCAACAGCTCAGTCGCTGATGGCTCATATATATAGTCCCAGCGGTGGGATGCTTTACGTTCTTCGTCAGTCAACGAAGTGTCCGCAGGTAGCAACTGCTGTACCTGTGGAGTTTGAGTCATCGTATTGATGAAGTCGTTTTTAACGATGAATAGGCGATCAATTTTGCCTTCTTCATAGTCATTCAACATCACGCCTACAGTGCCCAAAATTTCATCTAGGTGAGGTGCATCACCCAAGCTATCTACATGGCTAACAATATTGCCAAGACGCTTAAAGAACACGCCTGACTTTTTACCAATAGTAGTTAACTGAATTTCAGCGCCCTTAGCCTGCCATTCTTGCATTGCTGCGACAGTCTGCTTGAATAGGTTAGTATTCAAACCGCCACACAGACCACGGTCTGTAGAGACGATAATAAAGCCAACGCGCTTAACTTCTTCGCGTGGCTGCACATAAGGGTGCTGATATTCGGGTGTTGCTTCACTTAAATGGCCGATGACTTGGCGCATCCTGTCCGCATAGGGACGGGATGCCTTCATACGATCTTGAGCCCTACGCATCTTACTCGCCGCTACCATTTCCATAGCTTTGGTGATTTTCTGCGTATTTTTAACGCTACCGATCTGTGCTTTAATTTCTTTAGAGCCAGCCATAGGACACCTACCTTTTAATAAATGCCGTTGGCTTTAAAGTCTTCAACAACTTTCGTCAAGCCAGCTTCGATTTCTTTGTCGTAGCCGCCTGTCTCGTTGATCTTGTTGCGCAACTCAGCGTTTTTAGCTGTGAAGTGCTCAAGTAGACCCGCTTCGAAAGCAAGAACTTTATTTAGCTCAACGTCATCCATGAAGCCTTTTTCAATGGCAAACAACGAGAGGCCCATGTCAGCAACTGCCATAGGCGAGTACTGAAGCTGCTTCATCAATTCTGTTACACGCTGGCCACGCTCTAATTGAGCACGAGTCGCTGAGTCTAGGTCAGAAGCGAACTGGGCAAATGCTGCCAATTCACGATACTGAGCTAGGGCAATACGAATACCAGAACCCAACTTCTTAATGATCTTAGTCTGCGCAGAACCACCAACACGTGATACTGAAAGACCGGCGTTAATCGCAGGACGAATACCTGAGTTGAACAGATCAGTCTCTAGGAAGATCTGGCCATCCGTAATCGAAATTACGTTAGTCGGTACGAACGCAGAAACGTCGCCGCCCTGTGTTTCAATGATAGGTAGGGCAGTCAAAGAACCGGTCTTACCTTTCACTTCACCATTGGTTAAGCGTTCAACTTCTTCAGCATTGATGCGAGAAGCACGCTCTAACAAACGAGAGTGGATGTAGAAAACATCACCAGGGAATGCTTCACGACCTGGAGGACGACGTAGAAGCAGAGATACCTGACGATAGGCAACGGCTTGCTTAGAAAGATCATCATAAACGATCAAAGCATCTTCACCGCGGTCACGATAGTACTCGCCCATCGCACAGCCTGTGTAGGCAGCCAAGAACAACATGATTGCTGGGTCAGAAGCACCGGCCGCAACAATAATCGTATTTTCTAGTGCACCATGCTCTTCTAACTTGCGAACAACATTAGCGATAGATGACTGCTTTTGGCCGATCGCCACATACACACACTTAACGCCTGTGTCTTTCTGGTTAATGATCGCGTCAATCGCTACCGCAGTTTTACCTGTCTGGCGGTCACCAATGATTAACTCACGCTGACCGCGGCCGATTGGAACCATTGCATCAATCGCCTTGATACCCGTTTGAACCGGCTCATCAACAGATTGACGCTCAATAACACCAGGAGCCAAACGCTCTAGTGGAGAGCTTGTCTTAGTCTCGATAGGGCCTTTGCCGTCAATCGGCTCACCTAGTGCATTCACTACGCGACCTAGTAATTCAGGTCCAGTAGGAACTTCTAAAATACGACCAGTACAGCGAGCAGTATCACCTTCAGCAAGGTTATTTGCACTACCAAGTACTACCGCACCTACAGAGTCTTGCTCTAGGTTAAGTGCCAAGCCGAAAGTATTACCAGGGAGCTCAATCATCTCGCCCTGCATAACATCAGCTAAGCCGTGTATACGAACAATACCGTCGTTAACACTAACGATAGTACCTTCGCTACGTGCCTGACTATCAGCATCGAAATTTTCGATACGCTGTTTAATCAAGTCACTGATTTCAGATGGATTCAGTTGCATCTTTTCTCCTATGGCCGCTTCCGGCCTGGGTCTAACTCTTACTCACCAACACGTGGCGCCAGTTTAGATTAACTATTTAACTAATTCGCCAGCTAGCTGAGCGATGCGGTTCTGGATAGAGCCGTCAATCACTAAGTCACCTGCGCGGATAACAACACCACCGACCAAGGACTCGTCTACTACACAAGTCACTTTAACGGTTTTACCAAGCTTGCTGCTTAAAGCCTGCTTTATCGATTCCTGCTGCTGCGCAGAAACTTCAAAAGCACTGCTAACAGTGGCGTCAACGATGTTTTGTGCTTCTTCACTTAACTCTTTGTAGAGTTCAGTAATAGAAGACAATAAAGGTAGGCGGTCATTTTCCGCCAGCACACGAACAAAGCTCGCGCCCTTCTCATCAATATGACCTTCACAAAGCTTTAAAAAAGCTTCGCCACGTTCTTCACTGCGCATGCTTGGCGTTGTGAACAAAAGCTGTACCTTATCATCGGCAGACGCTACAGATAAAAACTGTAAGGTGCTGTTCCAATGGTCATAACTTTTATCCGCATCGGCCAGCTCAAAAACAGCTTTGGCGTAGGGTCTAGCTGTGGTGATATCAGACATTTTTCAGGCCTACAATTGCGCTACAAATTTATCGAGTACGTCTTTGTGGGCGTTGGCGTCAATTTCGCGCTCGAGTACTTTTTCAGCACCCGCGATCGCGATAGAAACAACCTGTCCACGCAACTCTTGCTTAGCCTTGTTCTTTTCGGCTTCTATATCAGCTTGAGCTGCATCTTTAAGACGTTCGCCTTCGGCAACCGCAGTTGTCTTGGCGTCATCAACAATATCATTGCCGCGCTTCTGGGCCTGAGCAACAATTTCAGCAGCCTGGGTTTTAGCTTCAGCAACCACTTTGTCAGCGGCAACTTGGGCTTCTTCTTGGGCTTTTTCACCTTGTTCGGCAGCAGCCAAACCTTCAGCGATGGTTTTCTTACGTTCTTCCATCGCTGCTGCAATCGGCGGCCACACAAACTTCATTGTGAACAGCACGAAGCAGGTGAATGCTATCATTTGTGCAAATAAGGTAGCGTTAATATTCATATTAACCTCCTGAAACGGGTGATTCTAAAGTCGCTTTAATCTTCAAGTTCTGCTTAAGAAAGAGCAGAAACTAGAGGATTAGCGAATAGGATCAAAGCACAAAGGCCAATAACGATAACTGGGATCGCGTCAACAAGACCAGCAACGATGAAGAACTTACCTTGTAGCTCAGGGATTAGCTCTGGCTGGCGAGCAGAGCTCTCCAAGAACTTTCCACCTAGAATAGCTAGACCTAGTGCAGCACCTAGTGCAGCAAAAGCCATTGCGATACCAACAGCGATAGCTGCGCTTGAGTTTACTTGAGCGATTAGTGCTAAGTTTTCCATGGTTGCCTCCAATTAAGCAATTTTTTCAAAAATAAAATTAAAAATACGATAAAACGGTAAAACGGTGTTCTTAAACTTTACGACCTTCTTAGGTCGTCGCTTAGTGCGACGACTCAGCCATGTTCAGGTATACAATCGTCAATACCATGAAGATGTAAGCCTGTAGTGGCACAACCAACAAGTGGAAGATAGCCCATGCTACGTTCAGTACCACGTGAGGGATACTGAAGCCGATCGTGCCTAATATCGATGCACCTGCCATAGGCATTAATGCGATCAGTAGGAAAATCATTTCGCCAGCGTAAAGGTTTCCAAACAATCGCAAACCTAGTGATACAGGCTTGGCTAATTCTTCAACGATGCGTAGCATCAAGTTTGCTGGGAACAGAGCAGGGCCGAAAGGCGCTACAAATGCTTCTTTAATAGTACCGCCAAAACCCTTACCTTTGATGTTGAAGCCAATGATCAAGATGAATACTGAAAGAGAAAGTGCAAATGTTGCACTAACGTCAGTAGAAGGAACCACTTTCAGGTAAGTGTGACCTTCGTGCCATATGTGCAGAACATCTTCCATTAGGAAGGCAAAGGCTGCAGGCAATAAATCAACAGGAACCAAGTCCATGATATTCCATAGGAATACCCAGCAGAAAATCGTTAGGGCTAGTGGGCGGATTAGCTTGCTGTTGCCGTGATATATATCGTTGACTTGAGCATCAACAAAATCCATCAATATTTCAGCAAAGTTAAGCAAGCCGCTAGGCACACCTGCCGTTGCTTTTTTAGCCGCGCTGCGCATCACGAAGCAAAAGATAAGGCCCAATATAACTGATACGCCGATCGTATCTAAGTTCAACGCCCAGAAACCTGCTTTAGAGCAGTCGCCAACCATCAAAGCACCAGAAGGGTCATTACACAGACCTAGATTGGTGAGGTGGTGAGGGATATAGCCTTGTGCCATCGGTTTACCTACTTTGCGTTAAATATCAAAATTAACCAATAAGCTGTCTGGGTAGCGGCAAAAAGTGCTATCAAGGGCAAAGCCGCTAGTGATAATACTTTCAACGCTACATAAAACAGCGCAATGATCATTGCGTATTTGGAAAACTGGGTCATCCCTAGTCCTCCAATCGCAGCCCCGTCGCCCACTTTGGTCGACTTGGTGAAAATTCTAAATGCTAAATAGCCTGTGCTGATCACTCCGATCAAACCGCCAAAACTGGCTGCCTTCGCTGCATCACTTCCTTGTATAAACCAAACTACTGCGGCGCCAACTAGGGTGATAATTACTTGTAGCAACAAGGTCATTAATGCAGTTTTAGCAGTTTGACTCATGTTGCTATCCCATTAGTTGGACAAAACCTGTGTGCTGTTTTTGGTATAAAACAAAAACACGGCCTGCCTAAGCGGCGCGAATTATAATGATTCTCATCGAGTAAAGCAATGCACATAGGCGCTTAGACAACATTTTCTAAAAAATCGTATTTTTACCTATAAGTTGTGTTTTCAGGACTCTATATCCACTACAAATAGTAGTTAGGCTAATTATAAACCAAGCTAGTCAGTCTGTATAAAGACAAAATTCCTACTATTTTGGGTATTTTTAATGCTTAGTATTAGTTAATTACTCATCTACAACTATGCATATAAAACTTTCACGTAAATTTTGACTCAAACCTCGACTTTCAGGCTATGCCGCATTATCGTCTGGCAAATACAAAAACGAGGTCACTCATGAAAACGCTTATATCCGTACTATTTATCGCATCGTTTACACTGCTAACAACGGCGTGTAACGACAACCAAACTACAGACGCTAAAGCAAGCAATAAGCAAGTAAGTACAGCGAGCTATCGCGCAGGCACTCACTATATTGCTTTAGCCAAGCCCTTTGAGCCAACGGGCACACAAAATGTTGTGACGGAGTTTTTCTGGTACGGCTGCCCACACTGCGAGAGCTTTGAGCCTGTCTTGAGAAAATGGCAAGCCAACAAGCCCTTCAATACGATCTTGAAGAAATCACCCGCCATTTGGAACGAGCCAATGAAGCTGCACGCTAAGCTTTATTACATTGCAGAGACCATGAACATCAAAGCCGCCGCCATTCACGCCGAGCTCTTTAAGGTAGTGACTGCCTTACGTGCAGAAAAAGACATGGCCAAGCAGCAGGCAGCATTCGCCCAAGTGTTTGCCAAGCATGGCATGGACAATGAGACTTTCGAGAAGCAGCTAAAGTCTTTCCAAGTAGAAAGCCAAGTGGAACTAGCTGAGAAATTAATGAAGCAGGGCGAGATTCGCAGCACACCCACTGTGATTGTGAATGGTAAGTACCAGATTCAGAACAAGGCGACTAAATCATCCGATGAAGTCATGCAGATTGCTAACTTTTTGATAGCGCAGGGTAAGTAGCCTGTTCTTTCTGGATATGCCCACTCTGGGCATATCCGCATTAAGCTACCGCTTTGACCTGCTGGATCAATAACAGCTCAAAATGTGCAATTAGGCGAAAGCACAACTCAACATATTGAAACGCTTCTGCCTTATTCACTTGGTAACCCTTAGCATGAGCAACTTTATTTCTCAGCTGACGCAGCTCTGAAAATAGCTTTATCTTCTTCATATCCAGTAATTCAGTTTTCTGCAAAATTTGTTCGATTTTTTTATACGGCGTAGCCGATTCTAAATCAGCCTCTGGCTGTATTTTCTGTACCAACTTCACTGCCGTTTCATCCAATAAAGCCCAGGTTTCTAAAACTGTAGAGTTGGGCAGTTTATCGACTAGTTCAGATAAACGTTCTTTACGTGGATCTTGATAGGGCAGGGCGGTATTGGCTTGTGCCGAGGCCTGTTGCAGAGCAGCGCCAAATTCAATTTCTAGGTCTTTAAATTTTAGCTTTTTAGCTAGGGGGATTAGCTTGGACAGGGAGCTTTTGAAAATTAGCACTAGGGCTAGAATGGCGATCGGCCAGAGGGCCTTGTCTAGGAGTTCTATTATGAATTGTTTGTTGTTCATATGAGTTCTATGCGGAAAGCTTAAAGAAGCTTTCCGCAGTAAATAATTCTATTTTATATGCGCCAATATCCCATCCAACTCATCCAAGCTGCTGTAGCTAATTACTAGCTTGCCCTTACCACCGCTGCCGTGCTGAACCGCCACCGTTGCCATTAGCTTATCCGCCAAATCTTTTTCTAGGGCGCGTATATTGGGGTCCACTTTCTTGCTGACCACTTTAGCACTATCAGCACCTTTATTTTGTAGAGCCTTGACCAGTTTTTCGCACTCGCGAACCGACAGGCCTTTGGCCACCACTTCTCTAGCCGCAGCGGATTGCTGATCAGATGGTAAACCTAAAATCGCACGGGCGTGACCCATGCTCAGCTTAGCTTCGTCGACTAGCTTTTTCACATCTTCCGGCAATTCCAGCAGACGTAATAAGTTCGTCACGCCAGTACGTGAACGGCCAACCGCTCGAGCGACTTCTTGATGGGTTAAATCAAACTCATCAATCAAACGTTGTAATGCTTGTGATTCTTCTAGGGGATTGAGGTTTTCGCGCTGAATATTCTCAATCAATGCAGCAGCAGCGGCGGCTTGATCATCCAGTTTTTTGATCACCGCAGGAATATCTTCAATGCCTGCTAGCTGAGTCGCACGCCAACGGCGTTCACCCGCAACAATTTCGTATTTGTCACCAATTTGGCGAACAACGATGGGCTGTAATACCCCTTGCTCACGAATAGAATCCGCCAGCTCTTCTAGTGCATTTTGCTCAAAGTGACGGCGCGGCTGATAAGTACCGCGCATAATACGGTCTACAGGAATTGTTTTTAGCTGATCACCTGCGGCACTATCGACCACCGGTTCATTACTACTTTCTACCGCTTTTGATCCGGCTAATAATGCGTCGAGTCCTCGACCTAGTCCTGGGCGTTTTGCTGCCATGTTACTTCTCTTATTTGATGTTATGCGGATAGGCTGTTGTAGCCTATCCGCATTATTTATTCATTGTCATCCTGAGCGAAATGAAATGTAGCCGAAGGATCTGGTTCACTGAAATATCACTTACCCAGATCCTTCAGTTTCGCTATCGCTTCACTCAGGATGACACTTGTATTTTTTGTGTTGAGCTATGCTGCAGAGGCACTAGAAGCCTGTCTAGCCTGTGCATCTTTACGCAAAATTTCCCCCGCCAAAGCCAAATAAGCCAATGCACCACGGGATGTTTTATCGTATTGCAGTGCCGGTAAACCATGAGACGGCGCCTCGGCCAAACGCACATTGCGCGGAATAATGGTGCGATAAAGCTTATCGTCAAAATACTCTGAAAGCTGGCTCGACACATCTACCGCTAAGTTATTGCGCGGGTCATACATGGTGCGCAATACACCTTCAATTTCTAGAGCGGGGTTGACCGATTTTTTTACATTCTCAATCGTTTGCATTAATGCAGATAGACCCTCTAAAGCAAAGTACTCACACTGCATAGGAATCAAAATGCTGGTCGCTGCCACTAGGGCATTCAAGGTCAACATATTCAAAGAAGGAGGGCAGTCAATGATTACATATTCATATTGGCCACGCACTTTTTCCAGCTGCATTTTCATGCGCTGTTCACGGGCCAACTCATTCATCAAAGCAACTTCTGCAGCAGTTAGCTCGTCATTAGCGCCGATAACGTCATAGCCCACTTCTGTTTTAACGATAGCGTCGCCAATTTCACACTCGTTCAGTAAAACCTCACAAGCCGAAAATTTCAATTCATGCTTGTTCACGCTAGACGCCATAGTGGCGTTGCCCTGTGGATCTAAATCTACCAGCAAAACCTTGCGCTTAGTCGCCGCCAAAGATGCAGCCAAGTTTACCGCGGTCGTCGTTTTGCCCACACCACCTTTTTGGTTAGCGGTTACGATGACTTTGAAGAAATCTGTAGTCGGTTCGGTCACGATATTTTCCTATTCTTTTAGCCCAAAAACCAAAAGGTGCCGCTCGCCTTGCAACATCGGCACTTTCAGTTTGTGTATTATTAAATCTGCTACTTGCTCCTTGATAGGAGCCAGCTCTTCCTCAGCTTTAGGTCCCTTCATAGCAGCCATTCTACCGCTAGGGGAAAGCAAATGCTTGGTCAATTTCACCATCAAGCTCAAATCGGCAAAGGCGCGGCTGGTAATCAAATCAAAGCCACCATTGGCCTCTAGCTCTTCTACCCGTGTCTTTGCCACTTGTAAATTATCCAGGCCCAGCTCCATTTTAACCTGCTGTACAAAACGGGTTTTTTTACCGTTGCTGTCTAATAGGGTGAACTGTTTTTCTGGGTAGGTAATTGCCATGGGTATTCCCGGCAAGCCCGCACCCGTGCCTACGTCTAACACGTTTTCCCCATCCATATAGGGTGCAATCGCCATGCTATCTAACAAGTGATGGGTGAGCATTTTTTCAGGCTCACGAATCGCTGTTAAATTATAAGCTTTATTCCACTTCACCAGCAGCGCTAGATAAGCCAGCAGTTTTTCAACCTGCTGGTCATCCAGTTCTAGCTTTAGCTCGGCCAAGCCTTTTACTAAGGTTTCTTTCATTGTTATTTATACTAAGCCGTTTTTGGTAGTGAACGTCTTTTTAAATGTACGCGCAATAAAGAAATCGCCGCTGGCGTAATACCTGGTATGCGACCCGCCTGGCCCAGTGTTTCAGGTTTATGCTCATTCAGCTTCAAACCAATTTCCTTAGAAATTCCGCTAATATTGCTGTAGTCGATATCCGTAGGCATTGCCAAGCTTTCTTGGTCTTTATTGCGCTTAATGTCTTCTTCAGCTCTAGCCAAGTAACCAGAATATTTAATCTGTACCTGTACTTGCTCGGCCACTTGAACATCATCAACACCGCCCACACCGTCTAATGCGGCGAGCTTCTGATAGTCCATATCTGGGCGCTTCAAAATATCTGCAGCAGAAAATTCACGGGGCATAGGCTTGCCTTCTAATTCAGCAAACTGCTGACCGGCTTTAGAGCCGGGCTGAATATACAAAGACTTTAAGCGAGATTTTTCCGCTTCCACTGCATCGCGCTTGCGACTAAAGGCATCCCAGCGCTCATCGTCAACCAAGCCAACTTGGCGACCCAACTCAGTTAAACGCAAATCTGCATTATCTTCGCGCAGTAATAGGCGGTGCTCGGCGCGAGAAGTGAACATGCGATAGGGCTCTTTGGTGCCACGGGTATTTAAATCGTCGACCAATACACCGATATAAGCTTGATCGCGGCCTAGGGTAAAAGGGTCTTTTTCCTGAGCGCGCAAGCTGGCATTAATGCCCGCCAACAAACCTTGGGCTCCCGCTTCTTCATAGCCAGTAGTGCCGTTGATTTGTCCGGCAAAAAACAAGTTACTGATGAATTTTGTTTCCAGCGTGCCTTTCAAGTCACGGGGGTCAAAGTAGTCATATTCAATGGCGTAGCCCGGGCGAGTGATATGAGCATTTTCAAAGCCCTCAATCGAGCGCACCAATTTGATCTGTGTCTCAAAAGACAAGCTGGTGGATATACCATTAGGGTATAGCTCGTGGGTGGTTAAACCCTCGGGCTCAATAAATATCTGGTGTCGATCTTTGTCTGCAAAACGCATGATCTTGTCTTCAACTGAAGGGCAGTAGCGTGGGCCAACCCCTTCAATTACACCGGTATACATAGGTGATTCCGACAAGCCTTCGCGAATAATTTCGTGAGTGCGCTCATTAGTATACGTAATATGGCAAGACACCTGCTTGGGATGGTCTGCTTGCGAGCCCAAATAAGAAAACACCGGAGTAGGAGTATCGCCGGGCTGTTCCGCTAGATGAGTAAAATCTACCGAGCGAGCATCAATGCGCGGCGGTGTTCCTGTTTTCAAGCGATCAACACGGAAGGGCAATTCACGCAGGCGATTCGCTAGGGCAATCGAAGGTGGGTCACCGGCGCGGCCACCAGAAGATTGCTTCAGACCAATGTGAATTTGCCCGCCTAGAAATGTACCCACGGTCAGCACAACCGTATGTGCTTGAAAGCGAATACCGGTTTGCGTGACTACACCAGTCACCTTTTCACCTTCAACAATAAGGTCGTCGGCGGATTGCTGGAATATACTGAGATTGGGCGTATTTTCTAATAGGCTGCGTACCGCGTTGCGATAGAGAACACGGTCGGCCTGAGCACGGGTCGCGCGCACGGCGGGGCCCTTGCGAGAATTCAAAATACGAAACTGAATACCGGCACGATCAGCCGCCCAGCCCATGCCACCACCGAGGGCGTCAATTTCCTTAACCAGGTGACCTTTACCAATTCCACCAATGGCAGGGTTGCAGCTCATTTGACCCAGTGTTTCCATATTGTGCGTTAGCAATAAGGTTTTGCTACCGCTGCGCGCAGCCGCCAGCGCAGCCTCGGTGCCAGCGTGGCCGCCACCGATAACAATCACATCAAAATGATCTGGATAATTCACAAACTCACCAATACAACAGGCCCAATCGGGCAATAAAAAGCCAAGAGGCGAATTGTACGGCCTTTGTGGAACAGGTGAAACCGCCATTTTTCTAAGTGTTTGATAGCTAAATGGTTTTTATACTATATGTGGTGATTTTTACTTGCGTGGAACACTAGTGGCGGGAAAAGCTTTAAATTATGCGGATACGCTGGCAAGAACTGCCAGCCTATCCACATCAACACCATCTACCTCATCAATATCGGCAAAACATAAGCCGCCAAAAATCCAACCACCCACATAACTGCAGACAGCCAAATAAAGCGTCGATTCCAGCTGTCCACTTTCTGACAAGCCGCCGCCAGTGCTGGACCTGCAGGGCAACTTCGCCCAAGGCGATAAATTGCCCATATCGCTAAGCCTATTAATACTGCGGATATCAGGAACATCCACATTTTGTACTGACTAAGAGCGATTAACCAAGCTGCGGAGGAAGCCATGCTCGCCACGGTTGCACCCAAGCCCAGAGATACTAAAGTAATCGGCAAGGCACAACACAATAAAGTGCCCGACGTGGTGAACAATAATAGCCAACTCCAACTGCGGGGTTTTTTAGCCTGTTTCATAGAGCCCCCATTAGTAAACCACCCCGATATTAAAGCCTACAAAATCACCACTCCAGGCGGAGTCATCATCATAGGCTGGTAGTTTATATTCTGCACGCAGTACTAGGTTACGCTTAAAATATACCGCCACTGGACCTGTCAATATACGTTGACCAGAATTTGAATCGAATGCGGATACATCCCACAGGGCAAACCATGATGAACCTTTACCACTGGGGAATACTCGACCCACATTAATATCCAAACCAATGTCATCACCTAGCGCATATAAGTCATATAACTGATAGATGCTTTTGGTCTCGGAGCTATAACTAAAGCTCAATCCACCATCCCAGTCATCGCCTTTTCCCGTCGGTATGCGCACGGAGGGTGTTACGCTCCAATTAGAGGTAAAGTCTTTATAGTTTGTATATTTTTTTAGTGGCACGGCAAAAATTGAGTCACCAATTTCTCCTGCAACACTTGGTACTTTCAAAGTCATACGCACGGATGGCTTGAAGGTATAAACCCCCTCCAACCACGTGGTAGTTTGTGAGTTGGTATGGGTCACTCGTGTTTGCACACCGTAGCCATCATTCCAGCGCGGCGCCATATCCATAATCGGTTGACGGGCAATCGCACTTCCTGAAACAGCACATAAAATCATTGTTAAAGAATATTTCACGGCTGTAGCTCCTGCTGTTCGCCGGATTCAGATAATGACCAGATTTTCACAGGATCATATCCCCCAGAGCGTATTGCCTTAAACAGTAGCTCTTTATCAACCTGTGCATCTTCACGCACAGCCACATAAACCATTTGGTTTTCGATATCGACTTTCACGCCTTCATCAAATTGTTGCTTATCGATGAAGCTTAGTTTGCGTACTTTTTTTGCTACACCATAGCTGCACAGCTCACAGACAATACCGTGAACATTCACTACATAGTTTTCGGCCCAGGATGGGGCAGGGGTCAGAGCATAAAGCAGCGCTATCGCTATCATTTTTTAAACATATTTTACCTTTCAGGAAAATTAACAACGTGACCATAGCAAGGCTATAGCGAGAATTAATTATGTAAGGTGTGTGATCGGGGTCGGTAGGGTGGGGGTATATTAGTAGTAATCAATAAGAAAGGAGGGTTCACAGAAATACTGTTCGCAGCATGTGAGTTTGAATTTTTTAGCTCCGTAGGCAACAACATAACTAGACAGGCACTGCAGCAGTTTTTATCTTTTTATTCAGCATTGTCACTGTGGCAGGGAATTTGTTGCTGCTCAGTCGTTTCTAGCATGTCCATACTGCAAGCACTATAAGCCAGCTATTTTCCAATACAAAAGCTAGAGAATATTTCACCCAGCAAATCGTCATTAGTAAAAACGCCTGTTATTTTGGATAACTGTTCCTGGGCTAAGCGCAGCTCCTCTGCTGCCAATTCCCCTGCCGAAACATTAAGCTGAGCTGCCGACAATTCAATATGTTCGCGGGCTATTTTTAAAGCATCAACATGTCGCTGCCTAGCCGTAAATATGCCTTCATTATTTTGCTCATAGCCTATGCTTTTTTCCAAATGCTGGGCTAACAGTTCCACACCTTCATTTTTACCTGCAGATAAGTGAATCGCCGTATGGTGTTCGTCAGGTACTATGCGTGGAATTACTGTATGCGGATAAGCAGGCAGAAGATCTATTTTGTTATAGATCACATCGTAGTCACAGTCTTGTGGCAAATCAGCGATAATTTTTTCATCCGCAGCAGTGATACCTTTACTAGCATCGACTAATAATAAAACCCGATCTGCATCCTGTACCGCACGCCAGGCGCGTTTCACGCCTTCCGCTTCCACCACATCTTCGGTTTCGCGCAGTCCAGCGGTATCAACAATGTTTAAGGGTAAGCCATCAATATGAATCTGCTGCTGCAGTACATCACGGGTGGTGCCGGCAATTTCAGTGACGATCGCTGTATCGGAGCCAGAAAGTGCATTCAACAAGCTAGACTTGCCCGCATTTGGCTGACCTAAAATTACAACGGTCATGCCTTCGCGCAACAGCTGGCCCTGGCGCACAGATTTTGTCACCGAAGCCATATCGGCCTGTAGCTTATGCATACGTTTATGCAGCTGTTGGTCCGAGAGAAAATCAATTTCTTCTTCGGGGAAATCCAGCGCTGCTTCTATATACAAACGAATATGTATTAAGGAATCGAGCAGCACTTGTATACGTTTGGAAAAATCGCCCTGTAAAGAACGCGTGGCTGCTCGCGCCGCCTGCTCAGTGGTGGATTCAATTAAATCAGCCACCGCCTCAGCCTGAGCTAAGTCCATTTTTTCATTAATAAAGGCACGCTCGGTAAATTCACCGGGGGCGGCAATACGTGCACCCAGCTCAACGGCAGTTTTTAGGAGCAAATTTAATACTACCGGACCGCCGTGACCCTGCAGTTCAAAAACGTCTTCGCCAGTGTAGGAGTGGGGCGCTTTGAAATAAATGACAATACCGTGATCCAACACCTCACCCGTTTGATTCGCCAGTGGTCGATAATCCGCATAGCGGGGTTTAGGCAAAACACCGGAAATTTTTTCACCAATTTCAGCCGCCAGGGGACCAGACAAGCGCACAATACCAACGCCTCCCTTACCGGGGGCGGTGGCGATTGCGGCGATGGTATCTTGGGGGTTTTGCATGTTTTACCTATTATATGTCTACAAAAAAGGCGCAACCTGATCAAATCAGCCGCGCCTTTATTACTTCAATATTCAATGTCTCTATTCGTTTTCTATACGCTTAGTAATCACATACTGCTGAATAATAGACAACGTGTTGTTCGTTACTGAGTACAATACCAAACCAACTGGCAGGAAGAAGAAGAATACTGAGAACATGATCGGCATCATCTGCATCATCTTCGCCTGCATAGGATCAGCCGGTGGTGGGTTTAGCTTCTGCTGTAGGAACATCGACGCACCCATGATCACCGGCAAGATGAAGTAGGGGTCAGCAATGGATAGATCGTTAATCCATAAAATGAAAGGTGCTTGGCGCAGTTCTACCGATTCTAACAAGGCCCAATACAGACCCATAAATACTGGCATCTGAATTAACATAGGGAAGCAACCCGCTGCTGGGTTCACCTTATTTTTTTGGAAAATAGCCATTTGTTCTTTAGCAATACGCTGTTTATCGTCACCGTATTTTTCTTTCAGCTTTTGTACTTCTGGCATGACCTTTTTCATTTTGGCCATCGACTTGTAGCTGGCATTTGCCAATGGGAAGAACAACATCTTCAAACCTACCGTCAGTAATACAATCGCCCAGCCCCAGTTACCAACCACTGAATGAATCCAGTTAAGCGCGATATACATAGGTTTAGAAATAATCGTTAACATGCCAAAGTCGACTGCCAGTTCTAAACCAGGTGCAATCACTTCAAGGCGGTCCAATATTTTTGGACCAATGTATATTTCAGTTTTAAATTCTGCTGTTTCCGCAGGAGCGACTTTTTTCTTGGTCGAAGTTAGGCCCATCACATAGCGCTTACCGTATTCGCTTTCAACGACCTTGCTGTAGTACTTATTCGTTTCAGTGGCACTAGGCACTAGAGCCGTCATGAAATAGTGTTGGATCATGGCAGTCCAACCTTTATCAAAGCTCTTATTTAGATTTTCATCTTCCATGTCACCGTATTCAACTTTTTCATACTTGTCTTCTTCATTGTAATAAACACCACCGGTATAGGTGTAAATGAAGGGAGTAGAGTCATCAACTTCAGAACGCTGAATTTGACGATACTGATTACCGGCCCATTCTTGCTGAGTGTTGTTTTTAACTTGGAAAGTTTGATCTATTAAATAGTCCCCACGCTTAAAGCTGTAAAGCTTAGTCACTTGAATGCCATTTTCTTCCCAGCTTAAAGGAACCGTGATGCTGTCTTGGCCGTCGGCTAAAACATACTCTGTTTGCTGTGCATCAAACTGCGCATAGTGGTTCGGCGCTCCGGCTTTCGCCAACAAACCAGATTGCACAGCATAGAAGCCTGAATTTGAGCTATTTTGTAGGCGAATCGTATTTTCGCTGCCTAGCTCTTGTGGATAGTCTAGTAAATTAGTCTGAACTATATTGCCGCCCTTTGTATCAATAATAATATCTAATACATCAGTGACAACACGCACGGTGGCGGTAGAAATAACTGGCGCTGCTGTTTCTGCCTGTGGTAGGCCACTAGAGCTTTCAACTACTTGATTGGCTTCTGGCACATCTGCAGCAATTGGGGCTGTAGGCATATCCGCATTGATGCTTTGCACCGCTGCTTGTTCTTGCGGTTTATGTTCTTCCTGCCAAGCGCTATAAATTTGAACGCCGACGAGGGCAAGGGCTACATATAGAACGATGCGTAAGTTATCCACGACTTAACCTTTTTTTGTACAGTGACATTGCGTTGTATTATTTTCTTCTAGCGTTATTTGGCTAGACTCTGTTTTACTGGGAACAGGGTCGTAGCCGCTACTGCCAAAAGGATGACAACGCGCGATGCGTTTAATTGAGAGTGCGGTGCCTTTAATAGGGCCATGGATTTCCAAAGCTTCTATTGCGTAGGCGGAACAAGTGGGGGTATAGCGACAAGTAGGCACACTGAGTGGGCTGATCAGTAAACGATAAACGCGAATTACTTGGATGAGGAAGTAGCGCATTTTTTTATCATTACCTTCCACTGTTGATCAATGGATTTGCGCAGGGTTGCACGATCCACTTCTGCGATACCGCGCTTAGATAGTACAACGATATCTACGCTGCCTAATTTATCGCCATTTAAACGAAAGCTCTCTTTGACGATACGTCGAACTAAGTTTCGTGTGATAGCGGTGCGGGTATGCTTTTTTGATACAGCTAATCCCAAACGGGAATGGCCAAGATCATTGGGGCGAAAAAGTACAGTAAAATGATTACCGTAGGCTTTCTTGGCTTTGTCAAAGACAAAGCTGAAATCCTTGGACCCTCGAAGAGTAGCTTGTCGGGTTAAACTCATTCAGCTTTATCCTGCATAGATATTCAAATGAATACCTATAGCGAAACCTATACGGCTAAGCTATGACGGCCTTTTGAACGGCGACGTGCAATAACTGCGCGTCCTCCACGAGTAGCCATACGTGAACGGAAACCGTGGGTGCGCTTGCGGCGGATATTACTGGGTTGATATGTTCTTTTCATCGGAACGAACCTTTAAATCTAAAATATGGCTAAAGCAGTGTTTTTCGGGGGTCTAACAAAGACCTCAACCACACTGCCCTCAGAGAACGGCGCAAGATAGGCGAAACCCCCCTTATTGTCAATACATATAAGGCTTTTACGGCCTTATTGTCGCAAGTATTTTGTAGCACCAACCCTCTTGTGTTTATTAATAGTAAAAAACACAAGATATGGGTGTGGATAACTTTCCCCGCTAGGATTAAACTGCACACTCTAAATACACCGCAATTTTAGCAGTAAAGAGTGAATAAGTGATTCCTGTTGTATGGCAACGCTGTTTAACACAGCTTGAAAATGAATTATCCGACCAGGAACTCAATACGTGGGTACGCCCTTTGCAGGCACACGTGGTTGACGGCACTCTATGCCTAATGGCGCCCAATATATTCGTATCTAACTGGGTGAATGACAAATATATCCCTCGTATACGGGAGTTAGTCAGCAATTTAGCCGACCCAGAAGCCTCTCATGTGGATATTAATGTAGGGCATAGCCATGCTAATACCCCTAAAGGTCCCAGGTCTAGCAGTGGCGCTGCACAAGTCAGTTCTGCCCCTAAAGTTGAGACGGTCAACAATACACCTCCACCGATTCAGCACAATTTAGACCCCAGCTATACCTTTGACGCCTTTGTAGAAGGTAAGTCGAATCAATTAGCCCGGGCAGCAGCAACGCAAGTCGCTGAAAACCCCGGTGGCGGTTACAACCCCCTATTTCTATATGGCGGTGTAGGACTGGGAAAAACCCACCTTATGCACGCCGTTGGTCACCAGATTTTGGCCAACAACCCCAAAGCGCGAGTCATTTACTTGCACTCTGAGCGTTTTGTCGGCGATATGGTGAAAGCCCTACAGCACAACTCTATAGACGACTTTAAACGTCTATACCGCTCAGTCGACGCACTGCTGATTGACGATATTCAGTTTTTTGCTGGCAAAGAGCGCTCACAAGAAGAGTTTTTCCACACCTTCAATACATTGATGGAGCGCAAGCAACAGATCATTTTGACCTGTGACCGCTATCCTAAAGAAGTAAATGGCTTGGAGGAGCGCCTTAAATCGCGTTTTGGCTGGGGTCTAACCATTGCGGTAGAGCCACCCGAGCTAGAAGAGCGAGTGGCCATATTACAAAGTAAAGCAGAGCAGGCCAAAGTCATTCTGCCGAATGAAGTATCTTTTTTCATCGCCCAGCGAGTTAGCTCTAATGTACGAGAGCTAGAAGGGGCCATGCGCCGTGTGATCGCCAATAGTCATTTTACCGGCCGACCGATTACCCTAGATTTTGCCAAGGAAGCCTTGCGCGACTTAATTGCCCTGCAAGATAAATTAGTCACTATCGACAATATTCAAAAAACAGTGGCTGAATACTTCAAAATCAGAGTCAGTGATCTACACTCAAGTCGACGTAGCCGATCGATCACACGACCGCGCCAGATAGCCATGGCACTGGCCAAAGAACATACTAACCATAGCTTGCCTGAAATAGGTGATGCCTTTGGTGGTCGCGACCATACCACCGTGATGCACGCGACCAAAAAAGTAAAAGAATTGCGCGAAGAAGATAATCGTATTGATGAAGATTATCGAAATTTATCGCGAACATTGAGTAGTTAAAGATGAATATTATCCACAAAAAAATTGTGGATAACTAGGCTTACAGCCCTGTGTATAACTTGTCTGTAAGCTTGTGGATTAAAAAGGTCGTATATTTGTAAACAAGTTATACACAGTTTGGTAAGTGCCTAGACAGCCTACTTACCAAGCCTAAAAAATGTTTTAACTTATTGTTTTTATTAAGTTTTAATGAGTTATCAACAAAAAACTCGCTACCTAATAATAATAATAAGTTATAAAAAAAGATAAATAAATAATTAACTAGGTAAGGAACATGAAACTAAACATTTCACGTGAAGCATTGTTATCACCACTGCAAAAAGTCATTGGTGCTGTAGAGCGCAAACAGACCATGCCAGCACTATCCAATGTGTTAATCAAAGCGAATGCAGGAGATGTCACAATCACTGCGACAGACTTGGAAATAGAGCTAGTTGCTAACAGCGTCATGCCTGTTGATCAAGATGGTGATATTACTTTGCCAGCTCGAAAGCTTTTAGATATATGTAAAAACTTACCTGATGGTGCAGACATAGCCTTACTAGTGGATGGCGATAAGGCCACTATCTCTTCAGGGCGTAGTCGCTTTAAGTTATCGACACTACCTGCAGCTGACTTTCCTGCCCTAGAAGATATACAAGTTAACTCTAGCTTCACTATTCCACAGGCAACTCTACGCAAAGTGATAGAGAAAACAGCCTTTGCGATGGCTCAGCAAGATGTGCGTTATTACCTGAATGGCTTAATGTTAGAGCTATCTGGCAGTATGGTTAGGGCAGTGGCTACAGACGGCCACCGTTTAGCACTGTGTGAAACCGATGCGGGTATCAACGTACCAGAAAGCCGCCAGGTCATTATTCCTCGCAAAGGCGTATTAGAGCTAATGCGGATGCTCGATACAGGGGATGCTGATGCGATGGTTAGCCTAAGCGGCAACCACATTCGTGTTGACATGGGCTCCTTACGCTTCACGTCAAAGCTGATCGATGGACGTTTCCCTGATTACCAGCGTGTGATGCCGGTGGATGGCGACAAGGTAGTAACCACTGACAAGCAGGATTTACGTCTAGCACTAACGCGTACTTCAATTCTGTCTAACGAAAAATACAAAGGTGTGCGCTTAAGTGCTGAGGCTAATGTACTGAAGATTCAGACTAACAACCCTGAGCAGGAAGAAGCGGAAGAAGAGCTAGAGGTTCAATACGACGGCGAGCATATCGAGATCGGTTTCAACGTGAACTACATGTTGGACGTATTGAATTCTATCGAAGAAGACGCAGTAACGATTGAGCTGAAGGATTCGAATAGTTCTTGTCTAGTACAGGAAGCAGGGGCGCAGACGGCTAAGTATGTGATTATGCCGATGCGTTTATAATTTACGATTGCTGCGAACGTCAATGACGGCGTTAAAAAGAAACTCAGAATGCTCATGTACACAAGTACACTGCGCTTCTGAGTTTCTTTTTGTCTTGTCCTCAACGCTCTCGCTAACCGTAAATAATATTGCCAACTAAAGTGAAAAAACAACGACCTACCATTCCACTGTTCGAGTGGACATTAGCAGTAGACTTGGAAGCTACTCGCAACATTCAAAACCAGGAAGGTACTCCAGCGTATAACTGTGACTGCCAGTGGTGTTCTAAATGGCTAGTTATAGCAGCAAAAATACTTCCCGAAGATATACAAAAACAGCTTATCCGCATTGGAGTAGACATTAATCACCCAACGGATTTGTATGAGTTTAAAGACTCAGAGTCTTTTAATTCATTACGTATTGTCTTTCATTGCGTTGGGAAAATATTGAGTGGCCCTAATCAATGGAAGAAAGAAGAGTTGGGGGATATGCTAATGTACAAGACCGTTAGAGATCAGCCTTTTTCATCTCTAGTTGTGTACCCACAAAAACAATCCATTGATCCAACTCCAGTATTAGATGGTGAAAATGGGGAATTGATTCGTTTAGATTTTAGGTTGGATGTCCCTAAATGAGCATCACCAAACTCTTCATCCAAAACCTGCGCATCTTAGAACAGGTTGAAATAGAAACGTCCCCTAAGCTCAACGTTATCGTAGGCAAGAATGCCTCTGGTAAAACCTCTCTGTTAGAGGCTATCTACTTTCTCAGTACCGCACGTTCCTTCCGTACTCGTCAGATTAGCGAAGTTCTTAAACACAATACAGAATTCATGATCATCAGCGCCCAGGTTAAACAGGCCTCAGGCAAGACTATTCCCTTAGGCATTAAGCGCTCTAAGCAAAAGAGTTTGATGAAGGCGAATGGGGAAGTGGTTGAGCGAGTTTCTAAGTTAGCCAAGTTCTTGCCTGTACAGATCATTCATCCAGAGAGTCATCAGCTGGTTATTGGTGGCCCTAAGTTCAGAAGACAGTTCTTAGATTGGGGAGTGTTCCACGTGGAACATGATTTCTATATCGTGTGGGCTCGCTATCAAAGGGCGCTAAAGCAAAGGAACTCTGCATTGCGCCAGCGCATGAAAGACATGGAAGGGGCATGGGATGGAGAGTTAAGCCAAGCGGCGAGTCGTTTGCATGGTATGCGGATGACCTATCTGAATGCATTCCGTAAGATATTACCTAAGTATACTCAAGCGATTATGGGGGATCAGCATATTGAAATGATCTACCAACCAGGTTGGGATGCTGAGGAAACATTAGCTAGTGCATTGAATAAAAATAGGGTGCGCGACTGGCAACGGGGCTATACCACCCAAGGCCCTCATCGTGCTGAGCTTGTATTCAAGGTGAATGGCTACAAAGCACAGGGTGAGATATCTCGTGGTCAACAGAAGATGCTGGTATCAGCATTGCGCTTGGCTCAGTCTGAGTTGTACAGCGAACTTACCCAGTTACCCTGCGTGATATTGGTAGATGACTTACCGGCAGAGTTAGATGAGCAGCACCGTCATTCATTAATGGAGTTACTGCGGAAGATGAATGCACAGATATTTGTTAGCTGTGTAGAAGAGGGTCAAATGGACTTATCCGCATGGGATGATAAGCGAATGTTCCACGTGGAACACGGTGTTCTTTCCGAAGCTGAATAGCTGTGTATCTATGTTATGCCTGAGTGCAAGGTTTCAGTTAGAGAAATGAATAGTAGCCTTTGTATTGCCTATGTCACTGCGTCTCGTACTTGAATCTTTAGCAGTAGGTTTTTGAGCTTTTCTGGTGCTATACTGCTGCGCTTGGTTAAAGTTAAACTATTACAAACAAACACATTACAGGCTTCCCTAGAAGACCGCGTTAATAACAAGATTAACAAGGCTACAAAGAGGGAAGACTAAGGTAAGAATTTATGAGTGAAGAATACGGTTCATCGAGTATTAAAGTCCTTAAAGGACTTGATGCGGTGCGCAAACGTCCAGGCATGTACATCGGCGATACCGATGACGGCACGGGCCTGCATCACATGGTGTTTGAGGTGGTTGATAACTCCATCGATGAAGCCCTAGCAGGCCATTGTTCTGAGATCACGGTTTCCATCCAAACGGATGAAACGATCAAGGTAACGGATAACGGCCGTGGTATCCCTACCGACATCCACCCAGAGGAAGGACGCTCTGCTGCAGAAGTCATCATGACGGTGCTGCACGCTGGTGGTAAGTTTGACGATAATTCTTACAAGGTTTCTGGCGGTCTGCATGGGGTAGGTATATCCGTAGTAAATGCCTTGTCACACAAGCTGACACTAGAGATTCATCGCCAAGGTAAAGTTCATATACAGCACTACACTGACTCAGTGCCAGATGCGCCACTAACCATTACCGGTGAAACAGATACCACCGGTACCAGTGTTACCTTCTTGGCTTCTGCTGAAATTTTCACTCACGTTGAATACCACTACGACATTCTATCGAAGCGCCTACGCGAGCTATCATTCCTGAATTCAGGTGTGCGCATTGTGTTGAAGGACGAGCGCAGCGGCAAACAAGATATATTTGAATACGAGGGTGGCATATCCGCATTTGTTCAACACTTGAACCGCAACAAGACGCCACTACACGAGAAAGTAGTGCACATTGACACTGATAAGGACGATGTGGGTGTAGAGGTTTCCTTGCAGTGGAATGACTCTTATCAAGAAAACGTCTTCTGTTATACCAATAACATTCCCCAGCGCGACGGTGGTTCACACTTAGCGGGCTTCCGTGGCGCGCTAACTCGTACCATGAACAACTACATCGAAGCGGAAGGTGTGGCTAAGAAGGCCAAGGTTAACGTGAGCGGTGATGATGCCCGTGAAGGTTTAACGGCAGTTATCTCGGTAAAAGTCCCCGATCCTAAGTTCTCTTCTCAGACTAAAGACAAGCTAGTTTCTTCCGAAGTGAAGGGTATTGTTGAATCGGCGATGTCTGAGAAGCTGCAAGAGTTTCTGTTGGAAAACCCAACAGAAGCTAAGATCATTGCTAACAAAATTGTTGATGCGGCCTGTGCCCGTGAAGCAGCGAAAAAAGCTCGTGAGATGACACGCCGTAAAGGTGTGTTAGATATTGCTGGCCTGCCAGGTAAGCTAGCAGATTGTCAGGAAAAAGATCCTGCACAATCAGAACTGTTCATAGTGGAGGGTGACTCTGCTGGAGGTTCCGCCAAGCAAGGTCGCGATCGTCGTACCCAAGCGGTATTGCCGCTAAAGGGTAAGATCCTGAATGTGGAACGTGCACGTTTCGACAAGATGATCAGCTCACAAGAAGTGGGCACGCTGATCACCGCCCTAGGCTGTGGCATCGGCAAAGAAGAATACAATATTGAAAAGCTGCGCTATCACCGCATCATTATCATGACCGATGCGGACGTCGATGGTTCTCACATTCGTACGCTACTATTAACTTTCTTCTATCGCCAGATGCCTGAGTTGATCGAAAACGGTTACATCTACATTGCTCAACCACCCTTGTATAAAATCAAAAAGGGCAAGCAAGAGCGCTATGTGAAAGATGACAAGGCGCTAACGGATTATTTATTATCTTTAGCACTTACGGATTGTGCTCTTCATGTAAACAACGAAGCGCCACCACTGAGTGGTGAAGCACTAGAAGATCTTGCTCAACGCTACTTATCCGCTAAGAGTATGGTGAGTCGTTTATCTAAGCGTTTCGACCAGCCCGTATTAGAAGCGATGTTGAATTTCAATAGTTTAAAAGGCGATGACTTGCTAGACCAGGCCAAGGTACAAGCGTGGGCCGATCAAGTTGCTGCGGCTGTAAATATGAATGCCGGGCCTGCGACGTCTTACTCGGCTAACGCGATTAAGCGTGAAGATGGACATAATCTCTATGGAGTGAAAGTAGAACGCATAGTGCACGGTGTGCCGATTGAGCAAATATACGAGCCAGAGTTCTTTAACGGCGGCGAATATAAATACTTAGGTGACCTAGGCGAGCGCCTAGACGGCCTGCTCAGTGAAGGTTCCTACGTTAAGCGTGGGGAGAAAGTTGAAGCTCTAAACACTTTTGGTGAAGTACTAGAGTGGATCATGGCAGAAGCCCGCAAAGGTCAAAGCATCCAGCGCTATAAGGGTTTGGGTGAAATGAACCCCGATCAGTTGGCAGAAACTACACTGGACCCGAATTCGCGTCGCTTGCTGCAAGTACGCATCGAAGACGCTATTGCAGCGGACGAAGTATTTACAACCTTAATGGGTGACCACGTGGAACCGCGTCGTGACTTTATTGAAGGCAATGCACTGTCCGTATCTAATCTAGACGTATAAAAAGATGGATATATAACCTATTCGTATTAAGCGGATAGGCTGGGATGACAATTCCATTTTATAAGCTATACTGTACATACAAGTGTCAATACAAGGATGTATATGAACTTCGAATGGGATGAGGCTAAGAACTTAGCTAACCTTGAAAAGCACGGCATCGACTTTGTAGATGTTGTTGATATGTTCAATTATCCCATGTTGACCTTGGAAGATCGTAGTGTGGACTACGGTGAAGTGCGTTGGATAGGTATTGGCTATTTAAGGCAGTTAGTGTCTGTCGTTATCTATACTGAACGTGTGGGTAATAGTATCCGCATCATTTCGGCGCGAAAAGCCACGAAAAATGAGGTACGTCACTATGAACAAACAATCCAATACTGACTGGAAGCAACTGGCCTCTATGGACGATGAGAAAATAGATACCCGTGATATTCCCGAGTTAGATAAAACTTTTTTTGCCAATGCAGAAATTCGTGTTCCCGCTAAACAACCGGTTACTATGCGTTTAGATGCGGATGTGCTGGAATGGTTTAAAAGTGAAGGGCAGGGCTATCAGACACGTATTAATCAGCTGTTGCGAAAATACATGGAAAATCAGCTTCGCCATGGAGCAAAAGAGAGTTTCGCTGTTAGAGAAGAAGATCGCCAGTGGGTCGATGCTAAGCCTGTTGGAAAAGAAGTTTAAATGGACTTAACAACATACTTCATCGCCACTGCTATCGCTGTTGTACTGGTCTACGCCGTCATCATCTATAACGGCCTCGTACGCATTAAGCACTATGTGTCCAAGTCTTGGGCTAATATCGATGTGCTGCTCAAACAACGTCACGACGAACTGCCCAAGCTGATTGAAGTCTGCAAAGGCTATATGAAGCACGAACGGGAAACCTTTGAAGCGGTGATGAAAGCGCGCTCTATGGCCGCAGAGGCCTTACAGGCAGAAGATATACAGAAAGTAGGCCAGTCAGAGACCATGATGCGCCAAGGCCTGGGTCAGCTGTATGTTGCGGTAGAAGACTATCCCGAGTTAAAGGCCAATGAGCAGTTCAAGCATCTGCAAAATCGCATCACCGCCCTAGAAAACCAAATTGCCGACCGCCGCGAGTTCTACAACGAAAGTGTGACGGTGAATAATACCCGTATTGAAATGATCCCCGATGTCATCATTGCTAAGCTGTTTAGCTTTAAGGAGCAGCAGCTACTGCAGTTCTCTGAGGCAGAGTTGGCGGATGTGGATATGAAAGGGGCTTTTGAGTCTTAAAGTAAATAACCATGCCTAAAAAACTCCTCCTATCCTCCATCATGGCCTTCTTATTTAGCGGCTGCGTCTCCATAGACAAGCGCGGTGAAGAAGAAACCATAGATCGCGCCGCTACGGCGAACTTCTTAGCTACCTTTGCCAACCAGGCGAACTATAAAAGCAATGCGGATGGCCCGGTGATTGATAACTTGGCGAACTTGTTATTTATCCCTGCCAGCCAATCCGCATCGGCGCAGGTCAGCTTTGATAGCAGCACGGGTTTAAAGGTGGAATATGCAGATGCTAAGCAGAGTCGTCATATTCCTATGGGTGATAAGCTGAAGCTGAATAAAGACGGTGTGATTGAATTATCTGCGGAAAGTCACTGCACCGCAGAAAAAGGTGTGCTGGGCTGTGACCGCAAGCAAATTGCTCTGTTTATCAATACCAAGGGTGAGCTAGTCACCATTCACACGGATACGGTGGGCGGATTGTTTATTGTTATGCCCTATGCTCACTACAAAAAGAATGTAGCGATATTCCCGCAGATTAAATGAAAAATGTCATCCTGAGCGAAACGCAGTGTAGTCGCAGGATCTGGATAACGGATATTCCAGTTAACCAGGTCCTTCGGTTTTGCTACCGCGCCACTCAGGATGACAAAAAGCATTAATGACCTACATCCAAGACCTCCGCCAAAACCTACAATCCATGGATGCCATTCCCTTTTCCTTCATCTGCGGTTTGGTGATTTTGGGTTGCGCTGCGGCTTGGGTACATTGGTTTAAAAAAACCAAGCGTGCGCGTTTGATTGAAGATGTGCCTACTTCCAGTATTCGCTCTGCGGCTCAGGGTTATCTAGAGCTGATCGGCAATGCAGAGTTTTTACCTGATGGGAAAATTATATCGCCACTCAGTGGTCGTAGTTGTGTGTGGTATCGGTATCAGGTAGAAAAGCGCGAGCGCGGCAGCGACGGTAAGCGAGAAAGCTGGAAGACGATAGAAAAAGTTACTTCAGAGCATTTGTTTGTTCTGCAAGACGATACGGGTCAATGTGTGATCGACCCAGACTTTGCTGAGGTGACCTGTTATGAAAAACAGACCTGGCATGGTAATAGCCGAGTGCCGGGTTTTGCCCCAACAAAGTCTGGCTTGCTAGATTCTTTGAATGCAGACTATCGCTATACGGAGTCGTGGATAGAGCCCGCCGAAATGGTTTATGCAATAGGCCAGTTTCAGACCAAGGGCACCGGTGAAGAGCTACCCAGTTTGAAAGATGAAATGCGTGTTCTGTTGAATAAGTGGAAACAGCACCCAGATACCTATTTGAAAGCCTTTGATAAGAACGGTGATGGAAAAATAGATCAAGAAGAGTGGGGCGCTGTACAGAAGGCCGCTGCTAAGCAAGTAGAAAACGAGCGCATGCAGGGGGCAGCTTTACCTGCAGTACATGTGATGCACAATCCACCACAAAAGCAGAATATTTACATCTTATCATCACTAAGTGATATAGAATTGGTGAAAAAATACCGTAATAGTGCACGTTGGCTGTTAATAGCTTCAATAGCCCTAGGTGCAGCAGCTGTGTGGATGATTAATATACGTATATAAATTTAAGTAATGCGGATAGGCTGGAAAATAGGTTTTTTCAGCCCATCTGCATAAATATAAAAATGTCATCCTGACCGAAGCGATAGCGCAGTGGAAGGATCTAGTTCACAGATAGTGAAGTGACCCAGATCCTTCGGTTACACTGCGTTTCACTCAGGATGACCAATAACAGGAAAAACCATGAGCAGTAACCCACTACTAAATTTAGCCCGTCTTCCCAAGTTCTCACAGATTCAGCCAGAGCATATAGAGCCTGCTATTGAGCAGCTGATAGCCAACTGCCGTGAGTCTGTGCAGAAGGTAGTGGACGCGCATGTGGATAAAACGCCTACTTGGGACAGCTTTATTAAAGTATTGGAATTAACAGAAGATGAGTTGGAGCGCGCCTGGTCACCGGTGAGTCATTTAAACTCGGTGATGAATACGGAAGCACTGCGCAATGCCTACGATGCTTGCCTACCCAAACTATCTGAGTTCGGCACAGAGATGGGGCAAAATAAAGACCTATGTAATTTAACCAAGGCGCTGATGGACTCCCCCGAGTTTGCGACCTTAAGTGTGGCTCAGCAGAAAACTCTAGAAAACAGCATGCGTGGCTTCCAGCTTAGCGGCATTGATCTGCCCGCCGAAAAGCAAAAGCGCTATGGCGATATTCAGCAGCGCCTATCGGAGTTGGGCTCTAAGTTTGAGCAAAACATATTGGATAACAATAATGCATGGACTAAGGCGATTGCCAATGTGAGTGACTTAGCCGGTTTGCCGGAATCTGCCTTGGACATGGCCAAGCAGGCGGCGGATGCGGATGAGTCTGTAGATGCACCATATTTGCTGAATTTACAAATCCCTTGTTACCTTGCGGTGATGATGCACGCCGACAATCGCGCCCTGCGTGAGGAAATGTATCGGGTTTACAATACCCGTGCCTCTGAGCTGTGCAGCAATACTAACTGGGATAATACACCTATTATTGAAGAGACTTTAGCGTTGCGCCATGAAGTGGCCCAGTTACTTGATTTTGATAGCTATGCGCACAAGTCGCTGGCCACGAAGATGGCTAAAGATCCTGCTGAAGTGGTGGATTTCCTGAATGAGCTAGGCGCTAAAGCCAAGCCAGCTGGCGAAAAGGAATATGCAGAGCTGCAAGCCTTCGCTAAGCAAAATGGTTGTGATGACTTACAAGCCTGGGACGTGCCTTATTACGGTGAGAAGCTGCAGCAAGAGCGTTATCAAATCAGCCAAGAAACTTTAAAACCCTATTTTCCTGCGCCGAAGGTCATCAAGGGCCTATTTGATATAGTCAGTCGTTTATACGGTATCCGCATTCAAGCCGTAGAAGGGGTGGATGTATGGCACGAGGATATCCAGTTTTTTGAAATTCACGATAGCAATGGCACCAAGCGTGGTGAGTTTTATCTAGACCTGTATGTGCGCAAAGACAAGCGCGGTGGTGCTTGGATGGACGTGTGCGCCAGCCGCTTTGCCAAGAATGATGGCCTGCAAACCCCGATCGCCTATTTGACCTGTAACTCCACGCCGCCGATTGGCGAGCAGCCGGCTTTGTTCACCCATGACGAGGTCATCACCTTATTCCACGAATTTGGTCACGGCCTGCACCATATGCTGACCCAGGTGGATTTCCCCTCGGTGTCGGGCATCAGTGGAGTGGAGTGGGACGCGGTGGAGCTGCCTAGCCAATTTATGGAAAACTGGTGCTGGGAGCGCGAAGCCCTAGACCTATTTGCTAGACACCACGAGACGGACGAGCCCTTGCCAGAAGAGCTGTTCCAGAAAATGATTGCGGCGAAGAACTTCCAGTCAGCTATGCAAATGGTGCGTCAGATCGAATTCTCCCTATTCGACTTCCGCCTGCATTTAGAATTTGATGAAAACTGGGACGAGGCCAATCAGAATTGTGAGAGCAACCGCACGCAGCAATTCCTAGATCAGGTGCGTGAACAGGTTTCTGTCATCATACCCCCCAAATTTAACCGTTTTCAGAATGGTTTTTCACATATCTTTGCAGGTGGCTATGCGGCGGGGTATTACAGTTATAAGTGGGCTGAGGTACTATCTGCAGATGCCTTTTCTAAGTTTGAAGAAAATGGCATATTTGACCGCTCCACGGGGGAGGCATTTCTTCAAGCTGTGCTTGAACGAGGTGGCTCGCAAGACGCTATGGAGCTGTTTGTAGAATTTAGAGGTCGCAAGCCTTCTATCGACCCCTTATTAAGACATTGCGGATTGGCCGCTTAAAAATAAAAAAATGGCTGTAATGAAAAATCAATTGTTGTTGGGCAGTATTGCCTTAGTCGCGAGCATGGGCAATGTGCAAGCTGAAACGAAGTACATCAAAGACAGCTGGAATGTTGGCCTGTATACCCAGGCCGACAGTAGTACTGCGTCACTGGGTTTGATATCCAGTGGCACCAAGCTGGAGGTACTGGCAGAGCAGGGTATTTATACCCAGGTGCAAACCAGCACCGGGGAAACTGGCTGGACTAAAACGACCTATTTAGTGCGAGAGCCCACCAATGACATCAAGCTGAAAGCTGCCCAGCGCAAAATAGCCAAACTGAATGAGAAAGTTAAGATGCTCAGCGACAACAATGCCAGTGCAGAATTGGCGGCCCAGCTAGAAAGTGCAAAAGCAGATAACAAAAATCTACACGAGGAATACACCTCACAAAAGCAGCAAATTGAAAGCCTGCAAGCTCAAATACAGCCAGAAACGGGCAGTGATCACTTGGAGAAGTTGATCCGTTTGCTGACCATTGCTTTTGTTACTTTGATTTGTGGATTTATTGTCGGCAAGCGCATGACTGAAGCAAAGGTAAAAGCTAGATTCAATGGTATGAAGGTCTGGTAATGAAAATGTAGGAGCGAAATCCGTTCGCGACTCAAATAAATATCGCGGTCAGATACCGCTCCTACCAAAACCATGCGGATAGGCTGAAAACATAGATTTTCAGCCTATCCGCATAACTTAATAAATGTCATCCTGAGTGCAGCGTTAGCGAAATCGAAGGACCTGGTTCACTGAAATATAGATTATCCAGATCCTTCGGCTGCATTGCATTTCGCTCAGGATGACATTGCTATAAAGCTCTTATGAATGCTATGCCATTGTGGCAAGAAAAAATAAAATGAAAATAGCCACCTGGAACGTCAACTCCCTAAAAATCCGCATCGAACAAGTCATGGACTGGTTGGCCTCTAGCCAGTGCGATATTCTTTGCCTGCAAGAGACCAAACTCACCGATGAAAATTTCCCTGCGGATGTGATCAAAGCCGCGGGCTATCATGTGGCTTATTCGGGGCAGAAAACCTATAACGGTGTCGCGATCATCGCCAAGCAACCGATCAGCAATGTGGTCACCGACGTGCCCGGTTTGGACGACCCCCAGCGCCGAATTATGTGCGCGACCGTGGGTGACATTCGTGTATTGGATTTATACGTGGTCAACGGCAAGGAAGTGGGCACTGATAAATACCACTACAAGCTGAATTGGCTAGAAAAAGTCACCGACTATATTGCCGACCAGCAACAACAGCATGAAAATTTTGTTGTGGTCGGTGATTTCAATATCGCCCCCGAAGATCGCGACGTACACAACCCGGTCAGCTGGACCGACAAAATCCTCTGCTCCAAGCCAGAGCGAGACGCTCTGCAAAAAATTGTCGACCTAGGCTTTACTGAGGTTTTCCGTGAATTTGACCAGCCCGAGAAAAGCTTTAGCTGGTGGGACTATCGCTCGGGGGGCTTTGAGAAAAATATGGGGTTAAGGATTGATTTGATTTTGACTACGGAAGCGATGACTAAGCAATGTACCAGCTGTGTGGTAGATACGGAGCCGAGGAAGTTAGAGCGGCCTTCGGATCATGCGCCGGTTGTGGCGGAGTTTGGGTAATGAGTAGAGCTTGTTTTTTTATTCTAATAGTTATTTTTGGGGCGCTAATATCTTATTTTTCTGATGGGAGTATAGGCGTAACTCAAAAATGTTTTAATGATGACTGTTTTCTAAGAGCCTCTACATCAATATTATCAATAGTTTTTAGTGTAATACTTTCTATATGTTTGTTTTCTCTACCTAGAAAAAAATTCACATACAATAGCGAATTGATAGTGAGGTCTAGACGAAGAATATCAGCCTTTATTATTGATTTTGCTATTCTGTTAGTTTGTGCAATGCCAATTAGTGCATTGCCGATGATATTAATGGAGTACTCATATACAGATAATTTAATTTGGTCATTCCAAAGAGATTTTGTGCGGCCAACTGACACGTCAATTATGCTCCCAACTATATTGTTTATATTCACACTTCTATTTTATTATTTCTATAAGCATTTAATGTTAAACAAACAAACTATAGGCCAGTACATATTAGGATATAAAATAAAATTTAAAGATGATGCTATAGATAGAAAATCTGTAATATTTAGACTTATTTATTCTTATTTTGGACTTTGTATTTGGCCCTTATCATGGATATTTGCAATGTTAAATGACCGTGTTTATTGGTGGGATAAAATAAGTAATACATCTGTAGAGCTGATCGAAAAATAGGTAAATGCAACTAACCTTCCTAGGCACCTCCGCCGGCATCCCCAGCAAACACCGCAACGTCACCGCTGCGGCCATTAAGTTAGTCGATTCTAAACACTGGTGCTTAGTCGATTGCGGCGAAGGAACGCAGCAGCAGTTAATAAAAACAAAGCTCTCGCCGACTAAGTTATCCGCAATATTCATCACCCATGTACACGGTGATCACTGCTATGGCTTGCCAGGGCTTTTATCCAGCATGGCGATGATGGGACGCAAAGAGCCGTTAACGATTCTTGCCCCCAAGGCGATTGAAGATTGGATTCTTGCCACACAGAAATTTACCGATGCCCATCAGGGCTTTGAAATCAATTTTATTGCTGTCGAAGATTTCCAAGGGGTATTAGAGCTAAACGATTTTACCGTCGAGACGGTGGAGCTCTCCCACCGTGTGCGCTGCTTCGCCTATGCCTTCACCGAGAAGAAACGCTCCGCAGGTTTGAATGCGGATAGGCTGGAACAAGACAATATTCCCCGTGGCCCACTGTGGGGGAAAATACAGCAGGGCGAAGACCTGACTTTGGATGATGGTCGAGAGATTATTGCTCAAGCATATTGGCTAAACCCTGAGCGTGAGCGCAAAATTATTATCTGTGGGGACAATGACAGCCCTGAGTTACTGCACGCGGTCGCGCAAGATGCGGATGTGCTAGTACACGAGGCAACCTATACTAAGGATGTGGCGGATAGGGTGGGCAGTGGACCGCAACACAGTTATGCACGATTGACCGCGAGCTTTGCGCAGGAAGTAGGTGTTCCAAATCTGGTATTAACCCACTTCAGTGCCCGCTATCAGAACAGTCCCCGATTTAGCCCTAATATTGGCGAACTGGAAGCGGAAGCTAGACAGGTTTACAGTGCTAATTTATTTTTAGCGAATGACTTTGATGTTTATCAGCTAGATAAGCATTCACAACTGAGTAAGATAAATGAAGCCTAAATTCAACAACAGACAGAATGAAGAAGTCACCCTGGCCGATGGCCGTATTGTATGGTTATCGCGCTCCAGTGCGGTGACGACTACAGTAGCTTGTCGTGTAGACGGCAAGGTTTATATCTTGCTCGGCAAGCGCGGTGAAGGTTGCCCGGATGAAGTGGGTAAGTGGAATTTGCCTTGTGGCTATTTGGATTGGGATGAGACCCTACCCGAAGCGGCAGTACGAGAAGTGTTTGAAGAAACCGGTGTTAATTTAATGGCTATTCCAGAGGCATCTATTTTACTAAAGCATATGCAACAACCCTGGCGAGTGAACTCGGGGTATAGGCCCGGCTCTAAGCAGAATGTATCCCATCACTTTTATGTTGTATTTGAGGCTGAAGCGTTACCGCTAACATCGACAGAATACTGTGAGCCCGATGAAATTGCCGAGCTGCAGTGGCGAGAGATTAGCCAGTTGGGTGAGCTAGACTATGCGTTCCGTCACGGTGAAATTATGCAGGAGTTTTTATCTCGCCCGGAGGTCGCCGCTATTATTGGGGAATGATTTTAGAAAACTACTCGGCTTTATGCTTTTCTTCCCGCAGGCGCTGGCGATATTTAGATTTCGCCAATAACTGCATATCTGCCACGGTATCGGTTTCATCCATGATCTCTTTGCCAAGCAAGGTTTCTATCGCATCCTCCAGAGTCACTACCCCAGCCGTTTGACCGAACTCATCTTCAACGATGACTAGGTGTAACTGTTGTTTGATAAAGAGGTCGAGTAACAGACGTACGGATAGCTTTTCTGACACTCGTTCTATGGGTTTAGCAAAATCACTAATAGGCTTTTCACCGTGACCCTGGCGCTCGGCCTCGAAGAGGTCGGCGCGAATCACCTTTCCAGCAATGTCGTCGATGTTTTCGCCGTAGATGGGTATGCGCGTAAAGTGGCGGGTGTCCTCATCATCCAAGGCCGCGCTTACCGTCATTGATTTTTCCAGGGCGTGAACCACGGTGCGTGGGGTTAGGATTTGTTCCACGGTGATTTCGCGCAGAGACAGTAGATTGGCGATGTATTCATTTTCCTGGGTAAACAACACGCCATCTTTATGGCTTAGTGAGGCGAGGGCGATGATTTCTTCCCGAGTGACTTCATTGCTGGCTCCGTGCTTAAAGCTTTTTGTGAGTAGCGTGGAAACCCAGACTAGGGGATAGGTTAGACGAACCAGCCAAATGATGGCAAAGGCGGCAGGTACGGCGAGCTGCCGCCAGAATTTGGCGCCTAGAGTTTTGGGGATGATCTCCGAAAAATACAAAATGGCCAGAGTGAGTAGTACCGCAATCAGGGTTTCCCACTCGGCGCCGAAAACCTGTAGCGCTTGGGAGCCAACACCTGCTGCCCCCATGGTGTGGGCAAAGGTGTTCAGGATCAAAATGCTAGACAAGGACTCGTCTAACTTTCCTTTAATGCGGAGGATTAGTACCCCTGACTTTGGCTTATCGGCCTGTAGTTGTTCGGCAAAGCTGGGAGTGATGGAAAGTAACACCGCCTCCAGTATGGAACACATAAAGGATACGCCGATCGCCAGTGTGAGGTAGAGAAACAATAAGCTCATAAATTTTTCCAATTTCTACATATCAATTTAACATACTAGGGGACTTGGGTAGAGCATTAAGTACTAAAGACTTTAATACGAATATGCTAAATTAAGATTGTTTTGACCAATCAGTATAGTGCAATGAAATGACTATCTGCTTCACGAGTAAGGATTAACGATGCAAGAAATCAGCCGTATCAACCATATTGGCCTGAGAGTGAAAAACTTAGATATCACTCGGACGTTTTATGAAAAGTTAGGCTTCATTTTTATCGTAGGCCCGATTGGCCCCGAACCCGTGGCGATCATGGAGCACCCCTGTGGGGTGAACATCAACTTCATTCTTAATGCTTCTGAAGATGAGAAAAAAAATATGCTGATGGATGTGCCGCAAAAATTTACCGGTTATACCCATGTGGCACTGGAAGTGACAGATGTAGCCTTAGTTCAGCAGAAGTTAGAAGCCATGCAGATGCAAATTACTGAAGGGCCGATTACGGTACCTAGTGGTGCAATATTTATTTTCATTCGCGACCCCGATGACAACGTGATTGAATTTCACCAGCCGGCTTAGTGGAAGTAGCCTAGCGTACCTGTCTATGCGGGCATATCCACATTACAACTATTTAGGAAAATATGCGCGAAAGCCTCAAGCAAAAAATTATGACTCATAAGCTAGATTACTTTGAGAAGGCGGTTAAAATTAAAAATTTGTTAGAACAGGAGTGATTTCATATCTGTGAAAAATGTTCTTAAAAATTCAATTATTTTGATTTTATTGTTACTCAGTGCCTGCGGTACGACGAATACCGTTTTGCGTGACGAATATATCCCAGTGCAGAAGCTACGTGAGCTTAGAACCTACTGCGAATCTATTCCGCGTATTTATAGCGGTGTTGTCTATGATGTGTGCAAGCTAAATGCTCAGCCTGTTAATGTTCACGACGAAGGTTTATCCGAGATAGATAACATAAAGGCAGTACCGGTGGCCTTTTTGGACATCATTTTTTCGGCTGTATTTGATACTCTCGCATTGCCCTATACAATTTATCGACAAAGCCGTGATGGCAGCATTGAACTGAAATAAAATTTTAGTACCACCCTGATTATGAAAAATACAATTGAAGTCTTTTGGCGTTTTATAATGTTGGGCTGTATCAGTTTTGGTGGCCCCGCCGCACATATTGGCTATTTCCATAAAGCCTTTGTAGAAAAGCTACAGTGGCTAGACGATAAACACTATGCCCAGCTATTAGCCTTGAGCCAATTTTTGCCTGGCCCAGGTTCTAGCCAGCTGGGCTTTTCTATTGGCCTACACCGCGCTGGATTATTGGGCGGTATCGCCGCTTTTGTGGGCTTCACCCTGCCTTCCTTTATATTGCTGTATTGGGTGGCAGTGTTATCCCTAGACCTGAATTCGGATAGCCTATTTAGCGGTGCGATTCACGGCTTCAAGATGTTGGCGGTGGTGGTAGTCGCGGATGCCTGTATCAGCATGTATAAAAAATTCTGCGTGACTAAGCTAGCTGCTAGCCTAGCGGTTTTCACTGCGGTGATGCTTTGGTTAATTCCCAGCTTTATGACACAGATCGGTGTTTTAATATTTGCCGCCGTTGTGGGTACAGTGTGGGGTGAAAAAAGCCAGGAGGCCACTCGCACTGGGGGCAAGGTGGCGATTCTACCGTTAGTTCTATTTATAGGACTATTTGCGGCACTCCCATTACTGGCTCATCTTGATACTAGTCTAGTACTGCTATCGCAGTTTTATCAGTCTGGCAGTTTGGTATTTGGCGGTGGCCATGTGGTTCTACCACTGTTGCAGCAGCTACTCGGCGACAGCATCAGTACGGAGCGCTTTTTATTAGGCTATGCCTCGGCGCAAGCGATCCCCGGACCGATGTTCAGCTTTGCTACCTTCCTCGGTGCAGAATTGATGCAGGACCAGCCACTATTGGGGGCCAGCCTCGCTACCATAGCTATATTTTTACCCGGATTTTTGTTGGTGCTTTCTATGCGCCAAGCTTGGCAGTCATTGATGGAGAAACCCCGCATACAAGGTGCGGTATGGGGGATTAATGCCGCGGTGGTTGGCCTGTTGATTGCGGCCCTATATCAGCCGGTATTTATTAGTGCCGTTGTTGATGTAAAAAGTATGGCTTTGGTTGCTGTTGGACTGCTGGCCTTATTAGTTTTTCGGTTGCCAATATTATGGTTAGTACTGAGCTTTGCTTTGGCGGGTATTTTCTTATAGCGCGGAGTTGGTGATCAGGTGGCTAGGAATTTTATGCTTAATCTGTTCGTGCAACTCCGGCAGTAGAGACCAGTGCAAACCTTGCTTCATATGGTGGGCTGTATGGTAGCCAAGGTTACCGGTAGTAATATTGTAAAAACGGTTAATATTATTTCTAGAGCCTTCAAATTGGTTGTCAGTATCTAGATCTGAATGATGTTTGTAGGTTGCCCATACCGTGATTAATACACCGATTAGCATAGGCAGTACGAATAGAAACACACCCTGCATGGGCTTGAAGTAGGTTAACAAGCCAGTCATTAGTACTGTCATCACACCGTAAAGTAGAAAGTCCTTTTGAATTTTAGGGTAGCGCTTGCCAACGGTGTACGCTCGGCTATAGGCTGTTACCGCGGTGCTGATTGTATATTCAACTTCCCCCATGGTTTCTCCTGATTTACGGCGCCAGCGGCTTTCATCTGTTGTTTGATCCAAAAAATGATGATGGTGGCCTAACACATGGTGTAGTAACCACACATTTGTTGTCGCCCCAGTGTGCAATGCATAGAAAAATTCCAGAGCTCGATTAAGTGGTTTCTTCTTAAATGTGGGTGTGTGTTGATGGTGATGATTCCAAGCACAAATTTTCCCCTTGGGAATAATCATCAACAGCCAAAATCCTATTAGTATCCATAGTGAGTCAATTAAAAAATATAGAGAAAAATCTAGCAGGCTAAGGCTAAGGATAATACTGACGGGAATGCGATCGGCTGAATATTTGAACATGTGATATCTGTCTTGATTGTACTAACAAAGTAAGGGGTGCTTAGGCTAAGATGAGTTCTGTTGAAGCGGCATAGGCGGTGCAGGGGTAAATGCTGCGGCCTATTTTATTACCGGAAACATTCCCTGCCACAAGATGGGTTTTACAACTGCCGCACATGCCCGAGCGACAACCGTGGCGCATTTCAATACCAGCGTCTTCCGCGGCTTCTAGTATGCTTTTATGACTATCTTCGGCCTTGATTACAAAGCGGATGTTTTGTGAATTGATGCTGACCGTGACGTCTTGCTGTAATGCGATGTCGGCTACAGGCGTACTATCGAAAGATTCAAAGTTCTCTACTTCTAAGTTGCACAAATCGTAGGCAAAGCTTTCTAGGCACTCGATAACTTCTTGCTTGAAAGCGCTGGGTCCACATAAGTAAATATGTCGCTGGTGCAAATCAGGGTAGGCCTGTAGCAGCTGTGCAGGCAAAATATTATTTTGGCTGTCTATGGCTAAGGGGCGGGAATAGCTGATGCAGGCTTTGTTGGTGAGCTGTGTATGAAAAATGGTTTCTGCCGATGAGCGCGAGCGATAATAAAACTCGATATCGGGGCACTCGTTACGGTTTTGTAGATTTTGCAGCATAGAGTAACAGGGGGTTACCCCTGATCCAGCAGTGATAAACAATAATTTTTTCTGGCCCTTATAAACAAAATCACCCCGTGGTGAGCTAATATCTAAAACCTGTCCAACGGTCGCATTGTCATGCAGCCAAGATGAGACCTTACCCTTGGGCTGGCTTTTTACGGTGATAGCGACGCTAGTTGTATTAATGCTAGAAAGTGAATAGCAGCGCGATAGTCTCTCGCCGTTAAGGTCTATAAATAGCTCGATGTGCTGGCCAGCTAGTGCGGGTTTAAAATGTTGGTTGGGCAATAAAACAAAGGTCTTGGTATCGGACGTTTCTTGGTGAATAGCAATGATCTGGGCCTTGCAGTTATAAGTCCATAAAAATGGGTCTATCTTTTCAGTTAGTGCATTCATGCTATTGCTAAAAAAATACTCTAGCCATTGGCGGCCTAGCTGGTGAATAAGCCATCGCTGTGAGGAAAGTTTTAGCTTATCTAGCATCGGCTATTCCCGAAGTTAGAAAGGCCTTTCCTTCAGCGCTGGCTGGGGCATCTTTGAAAGAATAGCGCCACAGCACGGCCATGTAGTTGCGGATAGCCTGCCACCAGTTCTTATTTGACTTGTAAGGTAGGTCGTATTTTTTGCACAGAGCCTCAACTTCAATGGCAATATCTGGATAACGGTGTGCGGGAATATCAGGGTATAGATGGTGCTCTACTTGATAGTTTAAATGACCCCATAAAATGCTCTGCCAGCGGTTGCCTTTAAAGTTCACTGAGGAATCTAGCTGAGAGATATACCACTTGCCCTTATTTTTGAGGGCGTCCTCGGGTTGTAAGGGCTCGGTTAAATGGGTGGCTTGAATGGTTAAGGCAACCCAGTAGTTATTAATCACATCAGCCAATAAGTTAGCTAGAAAGACTTTAAAAAAACCAAAGCCAGTGACTAAGGCCAAGAGTGGGAATAGGGCGTATTCCTTTATCCACACTCGCCACACTGCCAGTTGATGTCGCTGTTTTTTACTTAGCTCTGAAGCGATATGGTTTTCAATCAGGGCATAGCCCTTATTGCCCTCAGGAAAGCGGCGCTCCCTGAACTTCTCGTTAACACCTAGGTTTTGTGCGTCGAAGTTGTACAACATCGACGGATATATAAAAAACAAGTAAATGGGCAGCTGAAAATAGTGCCAGCGATTGTGTGGTGTTTTTGAGTTGGTACGCAGAAACCCGTGATTTAGGTCGGGGTCCATTTCATAGACATTGGTATGTACATGATGAATGGCATTGTGCTCCTGTCGCCAAGCCGACTCGTCTATGGGGGCTTTCCAGCGGAAATTGTCAGCGTGGAATTGAGGTATTTCATCGAATGAATCATATTGTCCGTGCAGAACATTGTGACCAATCTCAATGGCCTCTAAATTGCGGTGCAGGAAAAGGAAGGGCACACCAATAAGAGCAAAAGGACCGGGCAAGAAAAAAATCAGGCTACGGCCCAATACCTCAAATAGGCGAGAGCTGCGACGTATGTTTTTTATATGTGCGACGTCTCGTTCGCCTAGGTCACACCTATGTCGGTCTTTGATCTCGTCAAAGGCTCGGTGTATTTCAGCATAGTCCCAGGTTTGTTCTGCACGGCTCATGGTTTGTATATTTCGACACTGTTGTGGGCTCTTACTAAGCCAAGGTCGCGAATACTACGGAGATAGGATCAAAAATTCAATGGTTGAGCATACACTTGTACGCTTAAATGCGCCGCGATATATAAGTATAAACTGCAGTAAAAAAGCTGTGCCTTATGAAATTTTCGATTAATATCGCAGACTTATGAGCTTTAAATATTTAAAATTCTGTTGAAACATCAACTGTTGACCGCAATTGGCTGCCTGGCGCTAGGCCTAGGAATATTGGGTATATTTCTGCCGCTGCTGCCAGCCGTGCCCTTTGTATTACTGGCGGCGGCTTGCTTTGCTCGATCGTCTCCACGCTTCCACGCTTGGTTATTAGCTCATCCGCATTTAGGACCTATTGTTCAGCAGTACCAAGGTGGTCAAGGTATACCTAAAAAAGTTAAAGCCCGTGTGATAGCCATTTTGTGGGTAAGTATGGGGCTGTCTATGCTTCTGATAGGAAAAATATGGGCGGTGGTGCTGTTGGTCTGTATAGGCGCCACGGTCACGCTTTATCTGTTAAAATTGCCCACCGCTGAGTTTGACGATAGTTAAGCTGAGTTGATTTATTTACGGGTTTCAAATTTATGTCTGAAGAAGTTCTACTCGCTGCCTACTCTGAAATTTTAGAGGCAGATGCCATTTTTACCATTCAAGATGCGTCGGGCATACCGACTACGGAAAATGCCGAAGGTGAAAAAACCATGCCGTTTTGGTCTTGCGAAGAAAAAGCCCAGGCTTTTATTCACAGTGTCCAAGGCTATGCTGCCTTTACTGTACTAAAAGTAGAGTGGAAAATCTTTGCAGAAAAATGGCTGCCAGGATTGGATTCCGATGGCCTGCTGGCAGGTCTAAATTGGCAGGGCGAGAGCGGTACAGGCTTTGATTTTGATGCCTATGAATTATACGAAAATGTAGAAGCAAACTATCAAGGTGACGACAATGGCGAATGATTATCAAATTAATGACACATGGTTTGCAGCGGAAGCTCAGCGTGATGGCCTGCCGGTCTTTATTCGTGGGCGCAATCAACTGCAAGACCTCATTGGCCTTAAGTCGCACTCCAGTGTAATTCGCATCACCTGGGAGTTTGAACCAGCTAATACCGCGGGTATGCCCGATAAGCAACTGCATGAAAATATGCAGGCGCTGGAGCAAACGCTGTTTGATGTATTGGAAGGGCAGGGCCTGTGTATTTTCTACAGCATTTATTTGCATAACGGCATGAAAGAGTGGTCGGCTTATTGCTCCGATACAAAGCGAGTAATTGACCTACTGAATCAGAGCTTAGGTAATCTGGAAAAGCACCAGATTAATATTGGCTATAAAGATGATCCCGAGTGGGGTGATTATCAGTATATGCTAGAGACTACAGGGCAAAGTAAATTGGGCGCCGAGCAAAAATATTAAATCTATTGATTGAGAATACAGGACAAAATATTAAATCAGGTGCGAATTGACCTAGATATTAGGCCCTGAGACAGATAGCCTGCATAAAAACAGCGAGGGACGGTTGTTTTTTGAGGAGTACGACATGAAGTTTAGGCTATCACTACTATTAGCACTGACAGTATTTACTGGTGCACAGGCAGAGCTGTTTAATTATTCAACAGACGAGTATGTAACGATTCGCGGACTGCAGCGTTGCGTGAACAAAGCCGGCTGGGATAATGAGCAAGAGCAAAATGATCAAATTTTGGCCTCCTTGCTGCGCCAGCGTGCTTTGACCTTTGATGAAATAAAATTAGGTCGCGATGCTCACTGGTATGAAACCCGGGTGCAGAAAAGTAAGCTAGCGGATATGGAATACGAAATAGCTGATATAGAAAAGGACTGCAGCTTAAACATCGATCTCTCGGCGGTACCGGTGCAGCAGTCGGCGGGCGTATCAACCAGCATCGATGAACTACTCGATCTATGAAAACACTGATACTGCTCAGCCTGAGCAGTTTTCTATTGGCTTGCACCACTCGGCCGCCCTGTAACATCCCCTCTAAACTTGTTGGTAACGCTGGCTGCTTGATCATGCATGGTGATCAATTCCTTGCTGCGCGGCATCGAAAAAAAGATAAGTGGAACTTACCCGGCGGCACAGCCGAGCGCGGGGAAAGCGCTCAGTGCACAGCAGTACGGGAAACCGGTGAAGAGTTGGGGATACAGGTTGAGGTTGGGCCCCTTTTGCGCCAGCAGGATAATGGCTTTTACCTATTTAGTTGCACACTAAAGCCGGGTGAATATCAGTCTAGCTATACCGTGCCTTTGTCAGGAGTCACGGAAGTCAGCCGTATTAGTTGGTTAAAATTAGACGATGTTGTTGCTGATGACTGGCGCTATTCACAGCGCTGGCAGACTATGGCCGTACTGATTCGGGCTCAAGTCGCTAAACCTGCCAGAAACTAGTTACAGATCATAATTCTCATAATATGGCTTGCTCAGGCATAATATTTCTTTGTATCGCCCTTGGTATGTTGTAGCAATATAGAACGATTTGCACTGCAGAAGATCAATAGTTGGAACAGACTAGCTCTGTGAAGAAAATCAGGCTATAACGACTTTATGCAACGCATGCGAAGATACACTTATCTGATTATATTATTACTGCTCAGCAATTTTAGTGTTGCCAGTGAGAGTATGATATCTATGCCCCCTATACAGCAAGAGCAGAGCAGCCTGCCCTGCCACCAAGAGCAACTGAGTCAAACAAACTCATCTGCTGAGGCGGATATGATGGAATGCTGTGATTGCAGTAATTGCATTATGAGTCCAATGCTCAAGGTTGAGAATTCACAGTGTTTACTAGACTTAATTACGCCTGAATATTTTCCTTACAGCACCTTTTATGAGGGTGACTTTCGAGCTTATTTATATAGGCCGCCGATTCAACTTTAACATTGCCTTATAGGATTGCCTCTACACTGACAGAGGTATCTTGAATGTTCCGCATATATCGCGGTAGTTAATAATTCAACGGTGTTAAACAATGAAAAATAAAACGATAGATAATCCGCAAAGACGAAATTTTCTGAGTGGCTCAGCTTTAGGCTTGGCCGCTATTTCGGTGAACCCCTTATATTCTTTTGCCGCTGCCCCCTTCTCACTAAAAAGTGACTTGTGCGGCAAGGTGTTTGACTTAGTCATTGATCATAAGATGGTCAAAATCAGCAATGAAAAGTCACTGGCGACCCTGGTCAATGGTTTATTGCCAGCACCAACGCTGTACTGGAAAGAAGGCGAAACAGTCACCATTCGAGTGAAAAATAATTTATTAGTGGATAGCTCAATTCACTGGCATGGCATTATTTTACCCGCCGATATGGACGGTGTGCCGGGCTTGAGCTTTGCTGGTATCAAACCGGGTGAAGTATTTGAATATAGCTTTGCTGTGCAACAAAGCGGTACTTATTGGTATCACAGCCACTCGGGCTTTCAAGAACAGAAGGGGGTGTATGGTGCAATCGTTATACAGCCTAAGGGTGCTGAGGCACATAGTGGAGAATATATCTATGATCGCGAATCAGTAGTGTTGTTATCTGATTGGACAGATAGTAATCCCGCACATATTTATAAAATTCTGAAGAAGCAAAGCCACTACTACAATACCCGTGAGCGCACAGTAGCTGACTTATTCAAGCAACTGGATGATAAGGGTTTGAAAAGTACCTGGGCCGACCGCAGCATGTGGAACCAGATGCGTATGAATGACCGAGATATCTCTGATGTTACGGGCATGGAGTATCAGTTTTTGATGAACGGCCAAACGACACAGCAAGCGCTATCCCTGGATTTCCAGCCGGGTGAAAAAATAATGTTACGGGTAATCAATGCCGCTGCAATGAGCATTTTTGATTTTCGTATACCCGGCTTGAAAATGACCGTGGTAGCGGCGGATGGGCAATATATTCAACCAGTGTGTGTCGATGAGTTTCGCATAGCGGTAGCCGAAACGTATGACGTGATAGTAGAACCTACGCAAGAAGCCTATTGTGTCTTTGCACAAGTGATTGATCGCAGTGGCTTTGTCGCGGGTACACTGCGTAGCCGGCCACAGGCCAGAGCTGATGTTCCTGCAATGGATGCCGCGCCGACGTTGAGCCATGGGGATATGGGCATGGCAATGGATCATAGCCAACACCCTGCTATGCAGGGTATGGCTGAAACACCTATGCCTATGTCGAGTCCAAAGACAGGACATCAGATGATGGGGCACTCCATGCATAGCAATGCGGATAAGCCAAAGTTAGGTAAGGCCGGCCACGGCAGTACGCAAAGCATTGAACATGTGAAAACAGAATTTGGAGCCCATGTAGACATGCGTGCGCAAGCGCCACAAAATTCTATAGATGATCCGGGTATAGGTATGCGGGAACATAATGATAAGTTAGGGCGTTATGTTTTGCGTTATAGCGATTTGAAAAATCGTTATCCGACGCTAGATAAGCGTCAGCCGAGTCGAGAAATTCAGTTGCACCTCACTGGTAATATGGCGCGCTATATGTGGTCCTTCAATGGTATAAAATTTGCCGATGCAGAGCCGTTGAAGCTTAACTACGGCGAGAGAGTGCGCATTACTTTGGTTAACGACACGATGATGACTCATCCGATTCATCTGCACGGTATGTGGAGTGAGCTAGAAACGGGAGACGCGGATTATATACCGCGTAAGCATACGGTGATTGTACAGCCGGGGAGTAAGGTCTCTTATTTAGTGACAGCGGATGCCAAGGGTCGCTGGGCTTATCACTGCCACTTGCTCTATCACATGTTTGGTATGTTCCGTGAAGTGAGGGTGGTGGAATGAAGATGATTAAACCCATATTTACTTTGCTCGGTATGAGTATCGCGCCCCCCGTATTATCCATGATGGCGGATGATCCATGGATTCACTTTTTCCAAGCAGATGAACTGGAATACCGACAAAACAGTGATGAAGAACTTACCGTTTGGGATATGCAGTACACTCTAGGCAAAGATTTACATAAATGGTCTTTAAACTGGCAGGGCGAAGCGGACAAGCATGGAATAGAACAGTCGGAACTGGATATTTATTATAGCCGGGCGATCAGCCCTTATTGGAATGGCACATTGGGCATCGTTCACGATGCCAAGCCAGAGCCAACACGTAGCTGGTTACAAATAGGCGTAGAAGGTATCGCGCCGTATTTTGTTGACAGTGATATAGATGTATTACTGGGTGAAGACGGTGATTTAGGTGTGCGAGTACAGCTAGAGAAAGAGCTGATGCTGACTCAGCGATGGGTGTTAAAGCCGGAGCTGGAATTTGATGTATATACGCAAAGTGATAGCTTGCTGAATCAGCCTTCGGGTTTACAAAGCGTAGAGTTTGGCCTGCGCCTGGCTTATGAATTTAACCGTCAGTTTGCGCTTTATGCGGGTGTGGTTTATGAACGAGTGAATTCATTGAATCAGGCCGATAAAGAGGAAACTTTAGCGGCTGCTGGGCTGCATTTTTGGTTTTAAAGGATTGAATGCGGACGACCTACATGGGCGTAGAGAGTTTCCACATCGCAGGAGCTTTGTGCGGATAGGCTGAAAATCACTGTTTACAGCTTATCCGCATACCCTACAATCAGTCGCCAAAAATAGTACACTTGCTGCATAGATAAAGAGAGAAGCACTATGCAGTACAAAGACCTGCGCGAATTCATTGATCAACTAGAAAAAATGGGCGAGCTAAAACGTATTAGTTTGTCGATTGACCCGGTTTTAGAAATGACTGAAATCTGCGACCGCACCTTGAAGCAAGGCGGTCCGGCATTGCTATTTGAAAATGTTAAAGGCCATGATGTTCCCGTGTTGGGGAATTTATTTGGCACAGCCCGCCGCGTGGCTTTGGGCATGGGTGAAGAAAGTACCGAGGCCTTGCGCGGTGTCGGTGAGCTACTGGCCTTCTTGAAAGAGCCGGAACCACCGAAGGGTTTGAAGGATGCCATGAGCACCTTGCCTAAGTATAAAAAGGTGATTGATATGGCGCCGAAGCGCGTCAAAAATGCGCCTTGCCAAGAAGTCATCATCGAAAAAGACCAGGTCGATCTGAACAAGATACCGGTGCAAACCTGCTGGCCAGGAGATGCTGCGCCACTGATTACTTGGGGTTTGGTGGTCACTCGCGGGCCGAATAAGGAGCGCCAAAACCTAGGTATCTATCGCCAGCAGGTGATTGCTAAAAACCGTGTGATTATGCGCTGGCTATCCCATCGCGGCGGTGCCCTAGACTTTAAGGAATTTCAAAAATCTAATCCAGGCGAGCCCTTTCCAATATCGGTAGTGCTGGGCTGCGACCCAGCTACTATCTTGGGCGCAGTTACGCCAGTTCCGGACAGCCTTTCGGAATATGCCTTTGCGGGTTTGTTACGCGGCTCGCGTACGGAGATGGTTAAGTGCCAAACCAATGATTTGGATGTACCCGCTTCTGGGGAATATATACTGGAGGGTTTTTTGTATCCTGATGATATGGCAGAGGAGGGCCCTTATGGCGATCACACAGGCTATTACAATGAAGTGGAAAGCTTCCCTGTTTTTACTATTGAAAAAATCACCCACCGCAAAGACCCCATTTATCATAGCACTTACACGGGCCGTCCACCGGATGAGCCCGCGATGTTAGGTGTAGCACTGAACGAAGTCTTTGTGCCCATTTTGCAAAAGCAATTTCCTGAGATCGTCGACTTCTACTTGCCACCAGAGGGCTGCTCTTATCGTTTGGCCGTGGTGAGCATGAAGAAGGAATACCCCGGTCATGCCAAGCGGGTGATGTTGGGAGTGTGGTCCTTCCTTCGCCAGTTTATGTATACCAAATTTGTCATCGTCGTTGATGACGATGTGAATACCCGCGATTGGAAAGACGTGATCTGGGCCATGACCACACGCATGGACCCCAAGCGCGATATGACCTTTGTGGAAAACACTCCAATCGACTATTTAGACTTTGCTTCGCCTGTGCCGCGTTTAGGTTCCAAGGTGGGAATGGACGCAACGAATAAATGGGAAGGGGAAACTACACGAGAGTGGGGTGAGCCTATTGTGATGAACCAAGAGACTATCGAGAGAGTGGATGAAATTTGGGAGCAGTTAGGGATTCGGGAAGGGGATGTTAAGCCGTAGGGGCTTCTTCGACATGAAGTCACTGCTCATTTAGTATTAAAAATATTAATGAGTAATTGTCTGTACTTATGCGGATAGCCTAGAAAATATCTGTTTTCAGCTTATCCGCATAACTATAACAATGCCATCCTGAGCGAAACGCAGTATAGCCGAAGGATCTGGGTAACGGATAATAACGGTGAACCAGATCCTTCTATTGCGCTACCGCTAAACTCAGGATGACAGCGTGATCAAGGCCGCAAAACACACCCGCCAATAATCTCCCCCGTCCACTTCGCCTTCAACGCCTCTTTAACATCCCTCAACTCAAAGCTATGCGATACATAGGGCTTCAACTTCCCTTCCTCCACCCACTGCATAATCTGTTTCAATCGGGCAGGTCGTATAGACGCATCGTGTTGAGTAGAAATAATCGTTGGACAGCCCAATACCTTCAAGCCCTTCATCATAATCAAATTGGTCGGCAGCATATTCGCATTTGGTGCGCCGCGCTGGCCTTTGCCCTTGGCCACGAATGGCGTGGAGGCCCAGCCGACGACTAGAAAGCGCGCGCCGAATTTCACACAGCGCATGCTCTCGAGTGATATGTCGCCACCGACTCCGTCGTAAATCACATCTACACCTTTGCCACCCGTCAGTGCTTTCACTTCATCGCGAAAGCGGCGCACGCCGGATTCGCCTTCTTCGGCGCGGCAGTTGATCACATGGTCGGCGCCTTGTGCTTGTACCACTTTTAACTTTTCATCATTGCGACCGGTGGCGATCACCGTTGCGCCGAGTAGTTTGGCGATATGCACCGCAGCGAGTCCTGTCGCGCCTGACGCGCCATGAATCAAAACGGTTTCCCCCGCTTGTAATTGGCCGCAATGAATTAAGCAGTGGTAGGCCGTTTCATAGCTGCCGAGTAGGTTGCAGGCCTGGTCAAAAGAAAATCCGGCGGGAATTTTGTGTACCGCATTGCTGGGCGCCACGGCGTAGGCAGCAAAGCCGCCGTACTGCTGGTAGTCACCGGGGGAGCGAGGCCCTGTGGTTAAGCCATCTACAAATACCGAGTCGCCCATTTTTACGTGAGTCACTTCTGCGCCCGCCCACTCAACCACTCCGCTGTACTCCAAACCGGGGGTATAGGGCAGGGGGGGCATGTGTTGGTATTGGCCGCTGGTCATTAATAGGTCGACCCAGCCTAGGGATGCGCTTTTTACCGCGATGATGATGTCGCAGGCTTTTAGCTTATCTATATCGGGTCGGGTTTGTTCTTCGATAAAGATACCTTCATCAATGCCTTGCATGGGGTCTTCGGAAAATTCGGCGACGCGTACGCGTTGTGCGGTGTTGGCTGAAGTCATTTTTTTTACCGTGGTGAGGTGGTGGTTACAGCCTATCCGCATAGGCAAGGACTAACAAGCCTAGCCCTAATCCTGAGCCTCTGCTACATTCTCTACTGAATAATAAAAAACATCGGAGAACATGCATGCGCAGCATTATGGTACTCAATGCCAAAGGTGGCTCGGGTAAATCGACACTGGCGACGAACTTGGCGTCTTATTATGCCCAAGCTGGCAAAAATGTGATTTTAGCGGACTACGACCCGCAAGAATCTAGTCTTGACTGGTTACAGCAGCGTCCTCAGGGTAAAACTGAAATTAAAGGTATCGCGGCTCATAGCCACCCAGTTCGTGCAGGTAGCAATACTGATGTGGTGATCTTTGATGTGCCAGCCAGTGTACACGGTAGTGCGTTGGCACAGATGGTTAAGCGCGCACAGACTATTATTATTCCCGTTTTGCCGTCACCGATTGATATGCGCGCCTGCGCTAAGTTTCTAAAAGAACTGAAGGCTACGCCAACTCTGACGAACAAGCAGGCTAAAATTGGCATCGTGGCCAATCGCGCCCGTGGCAATACCAATATTTTTCTAGAACTAGATGAATACTTGGAAGGCCTGCGTGGGGTTAAATATATTACTGCCCTACGCGATACCACCAATTACATACGTGCGGCTGAGCGTGGCCTCGGTATTTTTGATTTGAGCGGCTCTGCGACCGCTATAGATAGAGACGAGTGGGAGCCTTTGATTGAGTGGCTAGACTCTAAAAAATCTCGGCCTTAGGGAAACTATGAAATATTTATTGTTGAGTATGTTGTTCTTGTCTACTGCTAGCTTTGCAGAGCAAGAGTTCCAGCAGAGCATGGACAAGTTGTGCGAGAAAACCATGGCCTGTGCCAAGGCACAGCTGCCCCCGTCTATGCAGGGTATGGCAGAGCAGATGATGGGCGGCATGTGCCAAGCTTATGACCAAGCCTTTAAAGCTGCGCTGAATTCAGAATATAAGGGTTTGTATACCGCGGCGCAAAGCTGTGTAAGTAGCATGACGGCATTAAGCTGTGTAGAGTTGATGGACGACCCGGAAACGCCTGCCTGTCAGGAATATCAGCAAGTCGCTGCAGAATATCAAAATCAGTAGCCTGTTCAGGCTATATCTAGGTAATAAATATGTTGTGGATTATTTTACTGGCGCCGCTGGCTCTCGCCCTCGTTTTTTGGCTGAGCAAGGTACTGAAGGCACAGCGTCGCCAACAGATTTTCAGCGCGCCATTTCCTCCGCAGTGGCTGGAGTATATTCAGCGCAACATTGGCCTTTATCCTCGTTTACCCGAAGCATTGCAGCAACAGCTTTTAGGACATGTACAGGTGTTCTTAGCAGAGAAGTGTTTTTACGGTTTTGAGGGTCTGCAGATCACGGATGAAATACGAGTCACCGTTGCAGCGCAAGCCTGCATTTTACAACTCAATCGCCCCGCCACCTACTTCCCCGGCTTTAGCTCCATTTATATGTACCCCGCTAGCTATAAGGTGCAAGAGCGCAGTATAGCTGGGGACCTGAGCGTTGGCAGCGAAAGTATACGCTTGGGCGAGTCTTGGCAGCGTGGCCCAGTGATTCTGTCCTGGCGTGACTCTAAGCAGGGAGGTGTGAATGAGGAGGACGGTCAGAATGTGGTGATTCACGAATTCGCACATAAGCTAGATGAAGAAAACGGCGCTGTTGATGGCCTGCCACCCTTGAGTGAGAGTACACAGTATAAAAGTTGGGCTGAGGTGCTGGGTAAGGAGTTTCACAAGCTGCAAAGAACAGAGGGGCGCAGTGTTATTGATCGCTATGGCGCGACCAACCCCCAAGAATTTTTTGCCGTGGTAACAGAGACATTCTTTGAGAAGCCCGAACAGCTACAAGAAAAACATGCAGAGCTGTATGATGAGTTTAAGCGTTTCTATCAACTCGATCCCGTCAGCTGGGATGATTAAGCTAGTAATGTGAGTAAGGCTTTAAAGTACTAGGCTTATAAAACATTCATATATGAATGTTATGGTTTAAATAGACTCCACAGTTTGTCGGTATTGAGCCTGCGAGACTCCTTTAGATAGCTCATCCGCATAGGACTATAAAGCTTTTCAGCCTGCTGCAGGCTAATGAAATCAGGCACAGTAATATCGTGCTGCTCACACAGTGACAAATAACGCTCAGTCACGGTCATGGGAGATCGGTCGGATATATTGTAGATACCTGCCTCTGCCTTGGAGGCGAGGAACAAAATGGCCTTGGCGAGATAATCCGCATCCACCAGGTTGGTATAGGGGGCCTCGTCAGGGTGAATGATGGGCTCGCCGGATTGAAGGCGGCTTAGGGAGTCGCGGCCGACGCCGATAATGCCCGGTACACGTAAAATGAATAGGTCAATACCGTATTGCTGACACCAGTTATCAAGGTATTGCTCAGCGTCGACGCGGCGCTTGGCTCGCTCGGTTTCGGGTTTGACCGCGGTGTTTTCGTCTACCCAGCCGCCTTGGCAGTCACCGTACACCCCTGATGTGCTGATATAGACTAAACGAGCGGGTCGTTGCTCGGCGGGAGTGGCCTGTAGCCAAGCTCGCAGCCGGTTGTCTTGTCTGCCTTTTCGGTCAGGTGGGGCTAGATAAACCCATTGTGCTTGGGGTGGCAGAGTAGGGAATTCAAAGCTTTGATCCATATCGATTTGCAGGCTGTGAATAGCCGCTGCTCGCAAGATAGCGGTAGATTCGTCACTGCGAACTACGCCGTAAAAGTCTCTTTCCGGGTTGGCGTGTTGAGCAATACGCAGGCCGATGTCGCCGCAGCCGATAATTAGCATGATATGTATGTCTATCTGGTAAAATAGGGTCTTATATTATGTCACGACCTTTAGCGATAGTCTGAAAATGAGCTTTAAAATCCATCTTAAACCGAGCGGCCACAGCTTTGATTGTGAGCCGCAACAGCCCGTCTTAGAAGCGGCATTAAAGCATGGCTTTGCCTTTCCCTATGGCTGCCGCAATGGTGCCTGCGGTGCTTGCATGGGGGAGCTGTTAGAGGGAGTGGTGGAATATCCCGAAGGCTCTTATGTGAATATGACCTTGGCTAGGCAAGAGGGTAACAAAGCCTTGTTTTGCCAGGCGCAAGCAAAAACGGACTTAACCATTGAAATCAAGGAGATAGGCGCGGCTAAAGATATTCAGGTGAAAACTTTGCCGGTGCGTGTGCAAAGCCTAAAAAAACTCGCCGATGATGTGATGTGCTTAAAGCTGCGCTTGCCCGCGACCCAGCGCATGCCATTTCTAGCAGGGCAATATATCGATTTTCTATTGAAAAATGGCCAGCGCCGCAGCTTCTCTATGGCCAACGCGCCCCACGACGATGAGTTTATAGAGCTGCACGTGCGCCATGTGCCCGAGGGCTATTTTACAGGCTTTGTATTTGACCAGCTTAAGGATAAGTCTCTGCTGCGCATCGAAGGCCCCCATGGTTTATTCTGTTTAAATGAAGAATCGGATAAGCCTATTATAATGGTTGCTGGTGGCACAGGCTTTGCGCCGATCAAAAGCTTGATGCAGCACCTTATACATACCGAAAGCACACGCCCTGTACACTTGTTCTGGGGGGCTAGAGCTAAAACTGACCTGTATCTAAATGATTTGGCACTTAGCTGGGAAGGACAATACCCTGGCTTTAGCTATACCCCCGTATTGTCTGAGGAAAAGCCGGAGGATGAGTGGCAGGGCGCGAAGGGATGGGTACATGAGGCGGTGCTGGAAAAACTAGCCTCTGATGAGGGCCTATCCGAATACGAAGCCTATGTGTGTGGGCCGCCTCCCATGATAAATGCCGTTAAAGCGAGCTTGCTGGGCGAAGGCCTAAATAAGGATAGTTTCTTTTCTGATGCCTTTGATTTTCAGTCGGGTATCACTACTGAGTAGTTTGGTCATAGGCGAAAATGTAAAAAATCGTTAAAAAACAGTGCTATATTCCTACTAAGCTGCGCACGGGGGGTGTGTAGCCAGAATTATAATAGGTTGGAGACTCATTCAGCCAGAGGCAAGAGACGCAGCATGGACAATGCAGCATCGACACAGAATATTTCAGCTCTACAGGTACTGGTGATTGACGATGACCCCTGTGTACTCGGTTTTGTTGAATGCCTGCTCATTGGCTTAGGCCTGCGCAATACTCAAACCCAGCAGGATGCGGGGCAAGCACTGCAATTAATCGAAGCCAAGCCTAAAGAATTTGATGTCATTCTCTGTGATCTCGATATGCCTAATATGGACGGCATAGAATTTTTACGTCACTTAGCTGATAGCGCTTATAAAGGCTCGGTCGGCATTATCAGTGGGGCAGATGCCCGCGTTATAACCTCAGTAGAGTGCTTGGCTAAAACACACAATTTATCCTTCATTGGCTATGTAGAGAAGCACCATCTGGATGCGTCTTTGTTGGCAACCTTATTAGAGCGGGTGAAAAAGGCCAGTGAATTAGCCTGTTACGTGCAAACTACAGGTGTACAAGAGTGGGAAATTCGCAGAGCCATTACCGGTGGTGAGCTTGAAGTTCACTACCAGCCAAAAGTGAGTAGCGGCTCAGGAGCCGTTGTTGGGGCGGAGGCTTTAGTGCGCTGGAACCACCCTGAGCACGGCCTTATTAAACCCCAGTTGTTTGTTGGTGCCGCTGAGCGCTATAAGCTCATTGATGAGCTGACGTATGTGGTGGCTAAGCAAGCGATACAAACTTTGGGTGATTGGCATAAGGCGGGGTTACCTTTAAATCTAGCCATCAATTTGTCAGCCCAGTCTCTGTACAGCCTGGATTTGCCAGAAAAGCTAATGGATTTTTTGGAGCAGTCTGGCTTAGATCCTAAGTGCCTGACCTTAGAAATTACCGAAAACCAGGTGCTAGAAGAGCTGTCCGCACCTATGGAAATACTCACGCGTCTTTGCTTAAAGGGCTTGGGTTTATCGATAGATGATTTTGGTACGGGCTATGCCAGTTTGGAGCAGCTGAACCGTTTGCCCTTCACCGAGCTCAAAATTGATCAGTGCTTTGTGCAGCAGGCACCCATCGATAAATCTGCACGTATCATCATGGAAAGCAGTATTAATATGGCTAAGCGCTTAGGCATGAAAACGGTAGCTGAAGGTGTGGAAGATAAGGAGATGTGGGATTTGGTTTGCAGCTTAGGCTGCGATGAAATCCAAGGTTATTACTTGGCCAAACCTATGCCGCGACACCTGTTTGAAGAGTGGCTGGATAATAGAAATAAAATCACAGAACAGGCATAGCCAAGCTGCAAGCTTGGCTATGCGCCAGCACTAAGCCATAGACAGCTGAATACCCGTTTTATACAGCTGGCTGGCAGCTTCGGCCTTACCTAGACCATCTAACATATCCGCAAGCTCGTAGTAGGCCTCTACACTCGGGGCAATATCAATGACCTTTTTATAGTGGTCCTCGGCTTTGCCCCACAGGCGCTCATTGCGATTTAAGCGAGCGAGGGCCAGTATCAGAGCAGGGCTGTTAGGCTGTGCAGATTGCCACTTTTCACACTGGGCTAATAAGTGGTTATTATCTTCAATTTGCAACTGTCCATACAGTCCAATCAAATTTTCATCCCAGTGCTTGCTTAGGCTGCTGCGCAGTAGCTGCTCGGCTTCTTTATTTTCGCCTTTGCTTATTACAGCGCTGATATAAACAGCCGCCAAGCGAGAGTCTTTACGCAGTACTTTCGGCAGAGCACTCCAGGCGTCGGCCAGAGTAGTATCGATTTGATTCTTAGAGGCCTGCTCTAAAATACCTTTATAAGTATCTAGTTCTAGGCCTTCTAGTTGCTCTGCGGTAAGCACTTTGCTTTTGCGTAGCTCGGGCAAAATTTCTGCTAGCTTGTCCCATTCGCGCAGTTGGTGGTGCAAACGCGAAAGCAGTTTTAACACATAGCCGTGGCGGGGAGCTATCTGGCGCAGGCGACTGAGTGTAGCCAGTGCTTGCTCGGTTTGTAGGTGATTCAGTTGTAAATCTGCCTGGGTGAGTAGAATAGCCACGTCGGCTTTTTCGCCATTAGCGTGGGCGGCTTTTAAGTGCTGGTCACGAGCATCAAACTTATTTTGCTGTGCGGCCGCGCGAGCTGCCCCTAGGTAGTTCAACAAGGGAGTTTCGCTGTAATCAACATCCTTGAGCAGGTTTTTTTCAGCGGTGTCCCAGCGGCACTCAATTAGGTCAATCAAGCCTTGGTTGAGGTGTTGGGTGGCAGAATTACGTTTGCGCTTGAAGCTATAGGCATCCAAGCTATCTGGCATTTTCCACAAACCACGTAAAACTTTTAGCAATGTCCATATGACGATATAACTGAGCACAACTAATAGCAGCAAGATGCTGATATTGTTTTCTAGCTGCCACTGTCCGTAGGTAATGAATACATAGCTGCTGTCATACTGCACCAGTAGGGCAGCAGTGATGCCCAGAGCCAGCATCAGCAAAATCAGCACTAGAAATTTGATCATAGCGTTTGCTCCTGGTTGGCTTCAGCAGGAGCAGGAGCAGGAGCAGGAGCAGGAGCAGGAGAGTAACGGCTACGTGCTGCATTCAGCAAACGAGAAGACTCGCTAATATTTGGTAGAGCAGGGAATATGTTGCGGCTGTTGATGGTGCGCAACTCTTCAGCAACGGTTTGTACTTGGGTACTTTCTTGGTCGTAGTGCTGTTCTAGCGTCTGCAGTGCAGCACTGATATGCGCGGCGTACGTCTTTTGGTCGAAGCGCAGTACGGCATGACGGGCTGCATCTAGATCAAGTAATATTTTCTGGTCCATATTTAATATGTCGACCTGGGTAGGGCGTGCGTCAAAGGCGCGTTGGTTTTTTTGCAGGCCGATTTTGTTCAGCAGCGTCGCCAGCACAATATTGGCTTCTTCCTCGGCGGGTGCTTTTTCAGAGCCTAAGATGACTTGGGCGGGGGGCATCTTTCTAACCAGTTTACTGATGTTGATCAACTTAAGGGCAACACGGTTACTGTCCATAATGCCAATTGCTTGCAAATTACTAATTTCATCAGCCAGTGCTTCTTGCACGGGAAATAATACGGGGTCAGCGAGTGAAGCGATGCGCTGATCAGCGCCCTTGAGTGCTTCAATGGCAGACTTCACGTCTCGCAATAGACGCAGCCTTGCATTGGCCATATTCATTAAATACTCGGCTTCAGCCAAGACCCAGCCACGCTGGTCGCGGCTGGCTGCGCTGGCAGATGCACTGATGGCACTTTCGAGTGACTTAAGCTTACCCTGCATCACATGCTGTTGATCCTTGAAACTATCAAAGCGCTTGGCTATGTTCTGCTTGAAGGTGTCAAACTGCTCATCGGTATTGGGTTGCTTATCTTTGCTTGTGATTTCTTGCTTGAGCAGTTGTAGTTGCTGCCAACCATAGGTGCTCGCACCAGCGGCTAGGGCTATAGCGATCAGCGCTAAAAATACCGCAAAGCCAGCGCCCTTGGCTTTTTTTACTTTCGTCGGTTGGCTTGTTTTGGCTGGCTTGGTGCTAGCGGTGACAGGTGTTTTATTCTGGTCGTTGTCGCTCATGTCGTTCCCAATGATTATTTGCCGCAAAATGGTATAGCGATTCAAGTATAGCCGCATCACTAGCATTGTTGGCAGTATTTATAATGTGATTAAAACCAGCTTGCTTGGCTTTAGTCGCCATAGCGGTGCTGATAGGTAAAAAGGCAATGTTAAATAGTTGCGGCTCGGGCGCGGCCAGCAGCAAATGTTCTAGTGCCTGGTTACTGCTACAGCTAATTACGTCGACGGATTGTTGGCGAATGTGATGGCGCAGAGGGCTGTAGTCAATTTGTGGCAATAAGCGCCGGTAACACTCTAGGTAGTCAACTTTGGCACCGCGCTGTTCTAATTCTTGCTTGAGTAGCTCGCGGCCACCCTTGCCGCGTACAATCAAAATGCGTTGTGCCTTTACGTCTTGGAATGCGGATAGGTTCAAAAGTCCCTCTGAACTGAAGTCCTGCTCGGGTTGCAAAATATCCGTATAGCCTTGTTGAGATAAGGCGTTAGCAGTTTGCTGGCCCACGCAGGCGAACTGTTGCTTGTTTAAAGCCGTGCTGTCCAGTGTATCAAAGCCAAACTGCACGGCATTGGCGCTGATGAAAATCAGTTTGTCGTAGTGTGCTAGCTGAGCATTAGCGCGGGTAATGCTGGTGTCGCCCGGTGTGGCTTGCAGCTCCAGCATGGGGTAGTGCAGCGCCTTGCCACCTGATTGCTTAATCAGCTGGCACAGTGGCTTGGCTTGGGTAGTGGCGCGGGTGACTAATACGCGTAGGCCATTTAATGTCGTCGCTGGCTTAATGCTCGATACCAATGCTGGATAAAATTTTGTCGGCGCCTTGGGCTAGTAAGTCTTCGGCGACTTGTATGCCGAGTTGCTCAGCTGTGTCGCGGTGGCCTCGGGCCTCGGCACTGATGATTGCGCTGCCATCGGGCTGGCCGACTAGACCACGCAGCCACAGCTGATCACCTTCTAAGATTGAGTAGCCAGCGATAGGTACTTGGCAGCCGCCGTTGAGCTTAGTGTTCATTGCGCGCTCGGCGCGGACCCGCGTGGCGGTATCCACATCGTTCAAGGGTGATAGTAGGTCATCGATTTCAGGATCATTATGCCGACACTCGATACCTACGGCACCTTGGCCTGCAGCGGGCAGGGACTCTTCGGGGCTGAGGCGCGCAGTGATGCGCTCCTCAAAGCCCAAACGTACCAAACCCGCAGTCGCAAGAATGATGGCGTTGTACTCGCCATCATCTAATTTCCTCAAGCGAGTATTCACATTGCCACGCAGAAAATTGACCTGCAGGGCGGGGAAGCGCGCTTGTAGCTGGCACTGGCGGCGCAGGCTGGACGTACCTACAATACTGCCGTCCGGCATTTCTTCTAGGCTAGTGTATTGATTGCTAACAAAGGCATCGGTGGGCTCTTCGCGGACTAAAATACTAGACAGCTTTAGCCCTTCGGGGAACTCCATAGGCACGTCTTTCATGGAATGCACGGCGATATCCGCAGTACCCTCCAGCATGCCCGTTTCCAACTCTTTGACAAATAAACCCTTACCGCCAATTTTGGCCAACGGGCTGTCGAGAATTTTGTCGCCGCGGGTGACCATTTTCACTAGCTCTACTTGTAATCCAGGGTGTGCGTCGCGCAGGCGCTTGGCCACATCTTCTGCCTGCCACAGGGCTAGGGGGCTTTGACGGGTGGCAATGCGGACGGTTTTGTCTGTTATTTGAGTCATGGGGGAATTTTACCCTGTGCAAGCAAGAATGCTAGAGTTGAATACCAGAGTTTAATGTAAGAGCTGAAGGAACATCTGTGTGAAGTGCTTGGTGCTGGTCGGATTATTAATGTTTGCACAGGCTAGGGCTGATGAAAGCATCGCCTGTGTATCCGGCAATCAGATACGGGTGTTGGTGCTGGGTTACGCAGTGGAGGGGCAGAAGTTGCCTTGTCAGGTGATCTATAAAAAAGGTCTGGAATCGGAAGTGCTGTGGAGTGCCACGGGGCAGGCGGGTTTTTGTGAGGCGAAGTTGGCGGAGTTTTTGGATAAGCAAAAGGAGTGGGGGTGGAGGTGTACGGTGATGGATATGTCGGTGTTGGAGTAAACTAGTTCAGTGTCAGAACAGGGCCATAGGGAGTGGCTATTAAACGATCTTATACTTTTCTCTTAGTATGTATAAGCGTATAGCTATAAATAGGCATGAAGATAAGATGAATAGCTGAAAAATATTATTAATACTGCCTTCTATACCCTGCTTGTCTGCGTCATAAATCATCCATATAAGTAAGCTGCAAGTACTTAGGGTTACTGACCATATAGCAATGGTTCCTCCAATATAGGGTGTTCTAACGACTTTTCCAGACTTCCCTATTTTATAGGCAGTACCACCTTTCTTATCGTCACCCTTAGTTCGGAAAGTTATAAATTTCTTAATATTTACATGAGCTTTTGAATCAACGATGAGTCCCCTCATGCGTAAATAAGCTAGCAGGGCATAAACGCTAATAATCTCGGCACTGATGTAGCCGAGAAAAACAGTGGATAAAACGATATTTACATCATCTGGGAATGGGCTTCCGCCTACATACACTTGCTTACAGCTTCCCGCGCAATATCTTCCGCACCGTAGACAGATGCCTACGACTCACCTCAAGGCTGTCTTCCGAATCCGTCAGCTGAACTCGATGTGTGCCGTCGGGCAGTTTGTCCAGGCCGTGCAGCTGGTCTACTGATACTAGACAGTTGCGATGGATGCGCAAAAAGCGCTCGCCAAATTCTTTTTCTAAGGAAACCAGCGACTCTTCGATCAGTACTTCACCTTCGCGGTGCTTGAGGGTGACATATTTGTGCTCGGCGTAGAAAAACTGAATATCTTCAATGGCAATCAGTTCAAGGTTGCCGCGCTGGCGCACACAAATATGGCTGCGACCCTCGGGCTTAGTCTCTTCGGCTATATTACCAGTCTGGGCCCGTGTGGTGCGCTGGGTAGCTTGCAGGGCTTCTTCGAGGCGCTCGCGGCGGATGGGTTTTAGCAAATAGCCAACTGCGTGGGTTTCAAAAGCTTGCAGGGCGTGGTCGCCATAGGCCGTGGTGAAAATGACTGCGGGAGGGCTGTCGTGATTGGATAAATGTTGTGCCGCTTCAATACCGTCCATGACGGGCATGCGTATATCTAATAGGACGACTTCAGGCTGAGTGCGATTAAAAATCTGTACCGCTTCCATGCCATTGGCCGCTTCGCCAGCGACTTCATAGCCGTCTATGTCTTGAATAAGGCGTTTAAGGCGCTCGCGAGCTGGGGCTTCGTCGTCAACGATTAATACTTTCATGGCTGGCTATCTTTTTGTTGGTCCAGGGGGATGACTAGCACAACGGTGTGCCGGTTGTCAGTGTGATTTATATTCATGCTGCTTTTTTCGCCATAGCTGAGGGCTAGGCGTTGCTTGATATTGTTCAGGGCAATTTGATTGCCTTTGCGGCGCCCCGCTTTGACTTGCTCGGGCACCGGGTTGCTAATACTGATGTTGACCTGTGTCTCATCAATGTCGATGACCACGTCAATCACGCCGCCTTCTTGAATGGGTTCGATACCGTGGTAGATGGAATTCTCCACTAAGGGTTGCAGCATCAGCGCAGGCATTTGCAAGCTGGGTAAGATGCGTGGCACATTCCACATGACTTTTAGACGCTCGCCTAAACGCAGTGACTCAATGTTTACATAGCGCTGGGTTATTTGAATTTCTTCGCGCAGGCTGACGTAGTCGTGTTTGCCCAGAGATGAGCGGAATAGCTCAGACAAATCGAGCACCGCGTCCTCGGCCTTGTCGGGGTCAGCGTGAATCAGGTTGGCGATGGTGTTCATACTATTGAACAGAAAGTGTGGGCGGATGCGCGCTTGCAGGGCTTCGATCTTGGCTTGGGTCTGTGCGTTGAGGCGTTGCACACTTTGATGTTGCAAGTAAAAGTAACGCATGGCGACGGCGGTAATAATGCTGCTGATGATCAAGTTGGAGACGATCAGACGCAGATGAAATAGCTGGTCCCAGCTGACTTGAATCTCTGCCAGCATGACGACTTGGTAGCCAGTCTCAGAGATTATGAGGGTGACGAGCTGTAGGCTGATATAGATAGCCGCCATCATAGTATGCGGTGCTAGGCGGGCGAAAAAGCGCTTGCCCCAGCACAGTACGGCGATATCGGTGAGGGTAATCCATTGGATGAAAAGCGAGGCGTAGGCGAGGTAGGTAATAGAACTGAGGTTCCAATGCCCGGTGCTAGTGGTGAGTACAATAGCTAGCAGCTCACCGATAAGCATAGCGGTGAGAACGGTTTGATTAGTGCAAAAATCGGGCAGTATTTCTGCGCTGAGCGAGTTTTCAGTAGCATTATTGTTATCCACGTTTCGATTTTGCATTATATCGTTGATTAAACAAGTTATAATTGCCCGCTTAATCAGGCCTATCTGCGTTCTGTCTGAAACGGATGAATGCGGATAGTCTAAAACAGGCACTTTTAGCCTATCCGCATTACGAGTGAAACATGACTGACACCACGCCCGATAACAGCTTACAGCAATCTGAAGACTACAAACCTTGGGGTGGCCGCTTCAACGAGCCCACCGACGCCTTTGTCGAGGCCTTTACCGCCAGCATTCAGTTTGATCAGCGCCTATACGCCCACGATATTGCGGGCTCGCGTGCCCATGCCAAAATGTTGACCAAGGTTGGCGTGCTGACGGAAGAAGAGCTGGGCAGCATTTTGCAGGGCTTGGATGAGATAGAGGCGGAGATTGCGCGCGGAGAGATGCAGTGGTCAATCACCCTAGAAGATGTGCATATGAACATCGAAGCGCGTTTGACGGATAAGATCGGTATCGCGGGTAAGAAGCTGCACACGGGGCGTTCACGCAACGACCAAGTCGCCACGGATATTCGTCTGTACTTACGTGATGAGATTGACGCGATTTTGGCAGAGATCACTCGACTACAGCAGGGCTTGTTGGGCTTGGCGGATGCCAACGCCGATACTATCATGCCTGGTTTCACCCATTTACAGGTCGCTCAGCCGGTGACCTTTGGGCATCACTTACTGGCTTGGTTCGAAATGATCAGCCGTGACAAGACGCGTCTACAAGATTGCCGCAAGCGCATGAACGTACTACCTCTAGGTGCGGCGGCGCTAGCGGGTACTACTTACCCTATCGATCGCCCCTATGTGGCGGAGTTACTGGGCTTTGATTCGGTAGCGGAAAACTCCTTGGATGCGGTATCGGATCGCGACTTCGCGATTGAGTTCTGTGCCGCTTCAGCGCTATTGATGACTCATCTTTCGCGTTGGTCGGAAGAGCTAGTGCTATGGACCTCGGCACAGTTTAACTTTATCAATCTGCCCGATCGTTTCTGCACGGGCTCATCAATCATGCCGCAGAAGAAAAACCCGGACGTACCTGAGCTGATACGTGGCAAGGTTGGCCGTGTGAATGGTGACCTAGTCGCCTTGTTGACGCTGATGAAGTCGCAGCCCTTGGCGTACAACAAGGATAACCAAGAAGACAAAGAGCCTTTATTCGACACTATCGATACGGTGCGTGGGTCGTTGCGTGCCTATGCGGATATGATCCCTAGTATCACGGCGAAGAAAGAGCAGATGTATAAGGCGGCCAAGCAGGGCTTCTCTACAGCAACCGATCTGGCCGACTATTTGGTGCGCAATGGCGTAGCTTTCCGTGACGCCCACGAGGTGGTCGGCAGTGCGGTAGCTTGGTGCGAGGAGCGCGGTTGTGACCTTTCCGAAATGCCCTTGGAAGAACTGCAGAAATTCTCTGATGTGATTCACGCAGACGTATTTGATGTGCTGACCCTCGAAGGGTCAGTGGCAGCTCGTGACCATATTGGCGGCACGGCACCGAAGCAGGTGAAGGCGGCAGTGCAACGAGCACGCGTTAAATTATAGGGTCTATGCGGATAGCCTGTTTTTAGGGCATCCGTATGTAATCACAATACTTTGTCACCCAGGCCATGCGTCGGGATCCTTATTATATATATAGAGTCTTCTGATTTAAGCTGGCTCGACACCTACAGCAGACAATAGACTATGAGTAAGCTAATCCAGCCTAACGGCAAACCCCATTTCGGTATCGTTGAACAGCCTTGGAGTGAGATCAATCACCACGACTTTGATCTGCGCAACCCGATGAACAAGAAGGTGGGCTGGCTGGGCAAAAAACTCGGCTATAACCATTTTCAGTATTTTGGTGTGATCAGCGAGACCTTGATCTTCGGCTGTGCCCAGGTCGATATGAAATACGGCGGTGTGGTGTTTTGCTACGTTTACAATGTAAAAACTAAGCAGCTGAAGGAGTGGAACTTCAAAGACATCGGCTGGTGGGGCACACAAACCATTAATACCCCTGGCGAGGGTGTGAGTTATTTCAAGCGCGGGAAAAAGCGCATTGAGTTTATCAATCAAGCCAACCCACGCGAGAAACGCTTAGTCATCAACTTTCCGGGCGAGCTGGAAGTGGACGTGATGTTCTCTGAGGCGGAGCCTGACTTTGATCCTATGTGCATCACCACTAAGACTGGCACCAACGGCTGGGTATATGCTCAAAAAGTCGCGGGTGTACGTTGCACAGGCACAGTGAAGAGTATCTTTGATCTGCAAGAATACGATATGCAGACTATTAACGCCTATGCCCACCACGACTGGAGTGCGGGCTATATGCGCCGCGAAACGTTCTGGGAATGGGCTTGTTTTAGCGGGGAAGTCGATGGCAAGCGTATCGGCTTGAACTTGTCTTGCGGCGTCAACGAAACCAGCTTCACGGAAAACTGTTACTGGGTTGACGGCAAGCTGCATAAAGTTGACACGGTACAGTTTGACTACGATCGAGATGATGCCACTAGTTCATGGCGTATAACCTCCCATGACGGCCAAATCGACCTGACCTTCACCCCTGAAGGCTTTCACTCGGAAAAGCAAAATCTCATCATTGCAGCGAGTAATTTTAAGCAGTACTTCGGCTACTTTGAGGGCAGAGTGAGCCAAGCGGTCATTTCGCGCCAATATGGCTTCGTTGAGGATCAGTATTCTAAATGGTGAGTGGTGATCGCGTTGTGTGAGCAAATATCCTTGCATAACAATAACCTAGGTGAGGGTTGCTCGCCTTAATTGTCTTGCTATTACTTTAAATTGCATGATTTAATGGCTCGTTAATATCATTGAGTGGTTTGTTTAAGTTATGTCGTTTGGGGGTTTGTCACAGCACATAGTAACGAAGCTCTGTCTGGTGAGTGCCTTGTACTTACCGGCGTCGTTAGTCTGTGCTCAATTAACCCCGCTTGAAGACGAGGATATGGTGGATATTTCCGCAGGCCTTGGTATTGCGCTTAATGATATAGAGTTCATTGGCGATGCAAACGCAAATATTCAGCTTACCTTTGATACTAATATTGGCTCTGATGCAGGTTATATAGATCATATTGCATTATTTGGATCGAATAATAATGGCAATGCTTGTAGAAATAACCCCTCGTTAGCGAATTGTAATGGCTTGCAAGTAGGCGATTTAAGTGATTTTGGTAATGCAGCAAAAAGAATTAATCTTGATTTTAAAACTGAAAGTGGAATTACCTTTGCAGAATTGCTCTGGCCGACAGATGCCGCTGGCGAGTCGACAGGCATAGATTTACAATTTCGTTTAGTTACTACAGGTGTAAAGGCGGGTTTGGGCTTTACGGATGATTTTTTTGCGGATATTACCTGGGTTAAAGCAAGGAATATTAAGCTTGAAGATACATCATTTAGGCTGTGGGGCAGCGGTCCTTTAGATTCAAGTATTAAAACAGTAGATACGACTACGGGCCTGCCAACAGCAACGGCTTATAATTCAGGCGCAAAATTAGGAGTGGTTAGTTCAGGCATTATTAATGCTTCTTTTGACCTTGATATTGATTACGCTAACAGTCGTGCTATCACGCAAAGTGAGCAGTATAAAAAATTCCCTTGTACGTCTTGTGGCTGGGATACTGCTGCGGATACACCTCGTAATCTTGAGGGGGCGGTAACATTCCCCCAATCCCAGACAAAGTTGATTGGCGTGAAAATTGAGAATCTCCGTCTAGGCTATTACCCCTACTTGCCAACAGTGGTTGGCTCTATTGAACGGTCAGGTGCTAGTAATGCCCCTGACTTTTTTGTAGAGACGCCAATGATACCAAATAACTCAGCAATCTATTGCTCCATATACGATGCGGGTGGGGGCTGTGGCGGTGTGGCCAGTACTAAGGCTAATATCTCTATTCAGCGCATTCAGATGGGTACGCCATCCTCTAATCCTGCGGACCCTCAATACGCAACACCATTTTTTCTGGGGCATTCGTCGAATACCAGTCGGCCAGCACTAGAGATGACTGGAGTGCGAGTGCAGCATTTAAGGATAGAAACGAATGCAAATTAATAAACTGTCTGTTTGCATCTTGGGCGTATTAGCATATGGCTATAGCAATGCTGAATTAGTAGAAATTAAAGACACAGGGCTTGAAGAGCTTAGTGGTGAGGCAGGCATAACCATTGATATAGACGCGAGTGGCTTAAGCTTTTCCTATAGCTATAAAAACAATGAAAACACAGCAGAAAAGCACTGGATAGTCGGTGGTGGCACGGTAGGCGAAGTGGTACAGGTCAATGGTATTACTCTGGATATAGCCGATGCAGGTGCAATTGCTATAGGTATACCAACAGAGGTGATTTTGAAAAATGTGAACACAGGGGACTATTTTATTGCAGACTCGGGTGACGATATAAATAGCCCTCCTCGAGCCAATGAGGTTGGGGAGGCGGTGACTGCGCAAAATGATAATGCAGATAGAAAATTATTTGGCTTGAAATGGAATACACCGGTAATTGCAACGCTAACTTCGCCAGGAGCAGCCTCGGTTCTTTCGCATGACTTTAGTCCGCATAAATTTCATGGTTCTGGCCAAGTTTTGATAGTGGCAGATTAATGATGCTTTGCGGTTTACTTGCGCTGGATGAAGAGGGTTTTTGGGGTACGGCAGGTATATCAATTGGTATACCTAAAAAAATCACACTCAAAAATATTAATACGAGCGATTATTTCATAGCCGATTCGGGTGGTGTAGCTAACAGCACCTCTCGTGCTAATGAAGTTGGTGAAGGCATAGTCGCGAACCCTAATAATGATAATGCAGATATAAAGATTTTTGGCTTAAAGTGGAATAAGCCAATCATTGCTGGCTTAACAGGGGCTGACTCAAGATTTAAGTCCTCACCAGTTTCATGGTGCGGGTAATGTGGAGGTGGAACAAATATGATGATTTCAAGTAAAATAAAGAGCTTATTTCTTAGTGGGGCAGCATTTGTATTATTACTGTTATTTTCTTCTTGGTCAGCTGCTGCTTTGTCGCCTCTAGACGAAGAAGCTATGTCTGATATTAGCGGGCAGGCGCTTCTCGATATAGATAAATATGATTATATGGGGAATAATTTTTATAAAATAATAATGAATTCCAATGTCACAACTAGTCTTAATATGGAAAACCTTACCTTAAGAGATGGAAGTGGAAATAAGCAAATCGATATTGATAATCTATCTATAAATGGCGGTGATAGCAGCAATGGAAATGCAGCAGTTAGCAGTGCTAGAATCGAAAATCCTTTTGTAGAATTTGCTTTCGATGGTTCGATTGCAGCCGATAATGCCAATAATAGAAAAATTGTAGGTGTGCGCTTTGGTGCAGAGTCTATAACCGGTTTCATGTCATTTGGAAATCAAGCGGATGAGTCGGGTATTAATCTATTCAATGGATATATGAAAACAACAAAGCTAGAAGGCGCAGTGAAAACCTTCGATTCGGCAGGCGGTTATGAAACAGTATTAGCCAATGTCACTTCTGGACGCTGCTGTTTCAACGTAAACGGTAATGTAGTTATTCAAGATGAGGTTTGCTTCTTTGGTTGTACCACGATCACATGGGCTACGGGCTCAATTAGTATGCCAAATACAACGATGACATTTCCCTCGGTTGAATTGGGTACCTTAGCTGCCCCAGTGACATTCCTTGCATCTGGTTTGGAGATCAACACTGCGGGTAGCGGCCCAATTAGCCAAATTAGTGTTCTAACAGATTTACTGAATTTGCCTAATGTTCCCTTTAAGGCGGAAGGCAATGGAGCGGCAAACTTAGGTATTACAGTAAATATGGATACAACATCAACGGGGGTGCTGTCAGGTTTGACGGCTAAGACTCAGTTTACCGAAGAATTAAGGTATATGCACAAGGCTGAATTACAGGGTAACGGAATGTATGTGTCGGCTCAAAATAGAGCTATAAAGTGGCTTGGCAGCCCCGCTAATGATACAGCTCAAGCTGGCTGGTGGATGTCAATTTCTAAGGAGCTGGATTTTGGTGCGTTTGATATCAACAATGTGACTCTACCAAATTCTTCGTTAAGTGAAATTGCTGCTGCAACAAGTACTTACCTGCAGGCTAACCCAATTGTATTGACACTAGGTGATGCCATTGGTGGCGCTCTATCAGGTTCGACGAGTGTTGCTCTAGGCTCCTTGCCTTTGGGGGGGTCTCCTCCTATTAATATACCTTTGACTAATGTGTCTCTGGGTTCCACTCAAGTTGAGATTAGAAATTGCTGGAACGGAGTATTAGGCTGCTAGTGCCATGCGAAATAGCTTTTTAGCTTTAGCTTTAGCTCTATTGGCGCTGACGGCTTGTACTGTTGGCGATAACAACAATGATGGCATGCTTGATTCTGAATTGGCTGCTGACAAAAATAACATATTGCTACGTCGCCTAATTGAAGAGCAGCAGATTACCGCAGACCCCGCAAAAAATTTGTCTTTATTCAGTATTGATGACCCCATTGCTCAATTAGGAAAAAGGCTATTTTTTTCTCGTACGTTAAGTGGAAATAAGGATGTTGCCTGCGCGAGCTGCCATCACCCTAAGCTAATGGGGGCTGATGGCTTAAGCTTGCCAGTGGGGGTGGGGGCTGTGGATAGCTCAATACTGGGCCCTGGCCGCTCGCACAACCCTGCAGCAAAAGTCTATGACGTTAAAGCCAACGGCTCTCCCAATGTGGCGCGTCACAGTCCTTCGACATTTAATGTGGCTTTGTATCGTGAAGCTTTATTTTGGGATGGGCGAATTCGCCGCAGCCATGCGGGAATTATTACCCCAGAGAGTTTAGTTCTTGGGCAAGTGGATGGCAGTGCTCAGTCAAGCTTGTTGGCAACACAGTCTTTATTCCCCCTTACTTCTACTGAGGAAATGAAAGGGCATCAGTTTAACGTAGGTAAAAGTAATTCATTTGTCAGAGCTAGCATTGTACAGCGGTTAATTGATCAATCCTCAGAAGTGTTCTCATGGGTTGAGGCTTTTCGGTCCGCTTATCAGCTGGGTTCTTCCGCGATAGCTAGTGAGGTTGTAACACTAACTCGTTTGGCTACAGCGTTGTCAGCATATCAAGAAAGTCAGCTATTCATTAACAATGCATGGAATAGATATGTGGATGGTGATGAAGATGCGATTAATGCTAGTGCAAAGAAGGGGGCTTTATTGTTTTATAGTTCTCAGCAAGAAGGGGGGTATGGTTGTGTAAGTTGTCACTCTGGTGGACATTTTTCCGATGAGAAATTTCATGTATCTGCATTTCCTCAGTTAGGTCGAGGTAAGGGGGTAATGCAATCGGATACAGGTCGTTTTTTGGCCACAAAAAAAGATGCTGATCTTTATGCTTACAGAACTCCTAGTTTACTTAATGTAGCGCTGACAGGCCCTTATGGGCATGCGGGGGCCTTTGCCTCGCTATCAGATTTGTTGAAATATCATGTTAATCCAAGTATGCAAGCAGGGCTATATGACTATAGCTTGGAGCAGTTGCCACAGTTTTCAGGTAGCGGATTTTCCTACGTTTACTCTAAAAGGAATACAGAGCTAGCTCTGTTGGCGTATGAGCGTCAATTGGGATCGACACAGAGTAATAGTCAATCACTTGATGGTGAGAATGAGTATAACCTACTTGAGTTTTTGAAAACATTGTCCGACGAATGTCTAGCTTCTGTCTCTGAGCAAGATGATAGTTGCATCCAGCCTTGGCTACTTGAAAACAACACTGTTGCCGAACAACTCAATACGGAGTTTTCAAGCTTTGCATTGGCACCTGCTGGCTGGATAAATGATTCGCTTGTAGATGATGTCCCTGGGTATACAGAGGTTGTCACGGAGTCCCCGGCTATAGTGGAGCAGTGTGTATATAAACATGCTGTTGCCCCGGGTAGTTTTTCTTTTTCAGAGGTTGGCATGTCATCAGGGTTAGGGGCGCATGTACCATTGTTTGATTTTAGTAGCTTAAGAACTACAGAAATTAGTGGCTTGGCCGTAGTTGACGCATGGAATACGGTGGAATTTTCTGGAATGTCAATATCTGGGGATATTAATGCTGATGGTTATCCGGATCTAGTTCTCTCTAAAGGAGGCGGGGAGGGGCCTCGAGTAATGTTAAATGATAAATCGAGCGGATATGTAGATGTGACGTCAGCATGGGGCTTAGGTGAGTGGACGGGAGATTATTTGATTGGCGGGGGGCTTGCGGATTTAGATGGTGACGGCAATACGGATCTAGTGCTGTCGGGGCGTAAATTGGGCCTTGATGGGATATTCGAAAATGCAGGCTTCATTCGCGTATATAGGCAAGTTAATGGCAAATGGGAAATCGTATCTAATGCAATTAATGTAACTAGGCCAATATATTCTATCGCCTTTACGGACTACAACGTTGACGGAAGGATTGATGTTCTTGCTGCCAGTTGGAGTACTTTTCAGGGGGTTAAAGAGGAATACCTGTGGGAAAATATGGGAGGGATGTCGTTTTCTGGCAAGGGTGTAGAGTCGGGGATAGTCAAAAATATGCCAAGTGCAGATTTTACCTTTTCAATGATTAGTGCCGACTTTACTGGAAATGCATATCCCGATTTGGTTGCAACTTCAGATTTTGGGAATTCTATTGGCTTTTTTAATAATGGGGTGAGGGAGTACACTCCTAGTACTGTTGAGCGGAGAGCTAATGTTTTTACTGAAGAGAATGGAATGGGGGCAGCAGCAGCAGATTATGATAATGATGGAGATATCGACTTATTTGTAAGTAGTATTTTTAAGCCGGCAGATGATATTTTGGCTTATCCGGGCACGGGAAATCGTTTTTATGTAAATGATGGGGAGGGCCGCTTAGAAGAAAAAAGTGAGACTGCGGGTGTTCGTGATGGAGGCTGGGGCTGGGGGGTTTGTGCAGCTGATTTTGATAATGATGGCTTTCTAGATGTATTTCATACTAATGGCTATGGGGCTGCACTAGCTGAGATAGATGTCGTTAATAATGAAAGTTTTGTATATTTTTTGGGAGATACTTCGAAATTGTTTTTATCGAATGGAGATGGCACCTTCGTTGAACAAGCTATTGAGTTAGGTATTAATGATAGTGGGCAGGGCCGAGGTGTTTCGTGTGTGGATTACGATAGAGATGGAGATGTTGATATTTTAGTGGCTCAGAATTATGGGCGGACTATGCTGTATAAAAACAATTTAGATGGGGCTAAGGGTAGTCTTCAAATAGAACTCGAAGACAGTCAGTCTCTTAATGTTAAGGCTATTGGGGCAAAAATATCTTTAACAAGTGACAGCCCTAGTTTAACCGAGTTGCAATATCGCGAAGTAAATATGGGTAGTAATCATTTATCCCAGAGCCCTACCTTGCAGCACTTTGGTTTAGGTGACAATGTATCAAAATATAATCTTGAAGTGATTTGGCCTCGGCCTAATTTAGGGAAAACAATAATTAAAGATATTCAGGGGAGTCAATGCTTGAAAATAAAGCGAGAATAAAATTTAAATTATTTTTATTGCTAAAATACTATTTTATAATTCAATCTGTGTTTCTATCGTCATTTTCCTTTGCAAGTGATGAGGTCCTTAAAAAAGCTGAAGCATATTTTAATTTAAAAGAGATGAGAGGGGATGCTGCATTTTTTGTATACCAAGGCGCCAAATTAAGGAACATTCCTATAGTTTTAAAGCCGCTTACTTCTATGTTAATGCGTAGAGATCAGTTTCCATTCAATTTAGAGTTTAAATTATGGGCAGAAAAATACAGCGATTTTTCAATTCCAAGACAAAATGTGTTTTTATCCTTGGATAGAACAGTTGATGTATCCAATAGCACATATTTAAGAAACAAAAGCCAAGTCTCTCAGAAAGAGTGGTCTGAAATGATGGGTGTAGTCATGGGTGTAATGGCTCTGACATTTGAGTGCTCAAGTGACCGGCTGAGAAAAATGACGCCGTCACATGAATATATAGCAGCACATCAATTGTTTTCTTATATATATGCAAGAGTTAAGGGGTGTTTGAATAATGCAGAGTTTAAGAAGTTACATTACCCTTATGCTCGTAGAGTCTATACGGAGCTGTTACAAAGTGGCTTTGTATTAAGTGATTTACAGGTCGAAAGGATCGCGCTTCTTTGTATGTCTGGCCACTGTGATAGTGTGCCAGATAAATACTTTAGCTTAATGATAAGCCGGCAGTTAGATAATGGTCTTTGGCAGTTGAAGGATAATATTGTGCCAAAAAAGATTCCGTACGAGCATGCAAGCGCGATGGCTTACTACGCCCTTAGCAGAAAAAAATCAGGCAAGTAGTGCTGCAGGGCTAAGGCTCTAATACTGGCCGAGCAATAAGGCCGTTATGGGCTAAAAAAATTGAATAACGAAATGAGTCTTGCATACTTTGGTAGCTGGCAGACCCATAACTAGCATCGATAAATGGCAGTATTCTTTTGAATCGCTTGGCTAAGCTCCAGGCATCTACCCCTTTTTCTATGAGTAATTCATTGGCTGTTTGCTCAGATGAGTTTTGTAGGTTTGCATCACTATAGCGCCCACTTAAACGTTCAAATTGGTAGAGAGGCTTCAGTCCTAGTTGTGCAGCAGTATCACCCCACTTGATAATGCGCGCATCAATCTGCCACTGGTCGCCCCTCAGCTCATAGCGACGTGCTAAGCCGTCCTGCATTGTAAGGGTGGCTATGAATCGTCCTTGCTCATGCTTGAGCTCTTCAAATTCAATGGTGGCTAGTGGAGTTTCTTGACTGAGATTTTTATAGGTATTTAGGTTGATGCTGGCAGTAAGGATGAGTGCCGAGAAAGTAACTAGAATCCCCGCCGAAAACAGTTGGAACAGTCCGCGGACCTTGTGTAGGTCACTATTAAAAGTATTGTGCATTCCCCGCCATAATAGTAATAGCCCTAGAAACGCGCTTAAGCCCATTATGATGTAGATATTGTTAGGCATTTTTTCTCCGAAAATAAACCGTTAGGCTTGCAGCCCTGTAAACCTTATAATTTAGTTTTATAGGTGTGATTATCCCCATGAGTATAAAGCAAGTTATCCTATTGATAGTAGTGATTTTTACAGCCTCCTGCGGTAATAAGGGGGCTTTATATATACTTGCAGAACAAAATTGTGATGCAGGGAGTTCAGAACAGGTAGACCAGCAGTGCAAAAATTAATTAAACATCGTCAAAATGGCCATTTAAGCTTGGGAGGTGTAGGCCTTGAAAGCGTCGCTCAGAATTTTGGCACCCCCGCCTATGTTTACTCACGGGAAGCGATAGAGCAGGCATGGCTGGCCTATGATCAGGCTTTAGCAGGACATCCGCACTTGGTTTGTTATGCGGTGAAGGCTAATTCTAATATTGCCATTCTCAATGTTTTAGCTCGTCTGGGAGCAGGTTTTGATATTGTTTCCATGGGGGAGTTGGAGCGTGTAATTGCTGCCGGCGGCAAGCCTGAAAATATTGTTTTCTCGGGAGTTGGTAAGACTCCGGTGGAGATGCGCCGCGGTTTAGAGCTGGGCATACGCTGCTTCAACGTAGAATCAGTCGCCGAACTACATCGTTTGAACCAAGTTGCCGGTGAGCAGGGCAAGATTGCCCCTGTGTCCCTGCGCGTGAACCCTGATGTAGATGCCAACACTCACCCTTATATCTCAACTGGTTTGAAAGAAAACAAGTTTGGCGTTGACGTTGATGCGGCGCTGGAGGCCTATAAAGTTGCGGCGGCTATGCCGTATCTCCGTGTAGAAGGTTTAGATTGTCATATAGGTTCGCAGCTAACCCAAATAACGCCTTTTGTAGACGCATTACAGCGGGTGTTGGCCTTGGTTGAGCAGTTGGCCTCAGAGGGTATTGACCTGCTCCACTTGGACTTGGGTGGTGGTTTGGGGATTACTTATGAAGAGTCTGACCAGCCGCCTGCCGTGGCTGACTTGATGCAGGCTATTTTAAAGACTTTGGCTGAGCGCCCACAGTTCAAGCATCTAGAGCTGATTTTTGAGCCGGGCCGCTCTATTGTCGGAAATGCGGGGGTATTGCTGACGACAGTTGAATATCTTAAGCACTCAGAGCATAAAAATTTCGCGATAGTGGATGCAGCGATGAATGACTTGATGCGCCCTGCGCTCTATTCGGCCTGGCAGGAGATCGTGCCGGTTACGGAAAAGGTCGAGGGTGATAGTCCTATTTATGATGTTGTCGGCCCAATCTGTGAGACAGGTGACTTCTTAGGTAAAGATCGTGCGTTAAACATAGCTGAAGGCGATGTGTTAGCCGTGATGTCGGCGGGAGCTTATGGCTTCACCATGTCATCAAACTATAATACGCGCCCGCGCGCAGTTGAGTTGATCGCAGATCAAGGAGAGTTGTATGTGATCCGTGAGCGTGAGACATTTGAGCAGCTAATTGCGGGCGAAAGCTTGCTAGCATAGAGCAGTTTAAGGGTGAGAATAGTATGAACAATATTGTTTTCTGACTATCCGCATAAAACATAAAATCCATAAATGTGTAGGCAAATGTTTTTAAAATTCACAAAAATGCATGGATTGGGTAATGACTTTATGGTGTTCGATGGCATCAATCAACGTGTCGATCTCTCCAGTAAGCAAATCCAAGACCTAGCTAATCGCCGCTTTGGCGTTGGCTTTGATCAGCTGTTGCTGGTAGAAAAGCCCGATGGTGACGAAGCTGACTTTAAATACCGTATATATAACGCCAACGGTGGCGAGGTAGAGCAGTGTGGTAATGGGGTGCGCTGCTTTGCACGTTTTGTGGCTGAAAAAGGTCTGAGCCAGAAAAATCGCATTGTTGTTGAGACTCTGGGTGGAACGGTGATTCCCGAGTTGGTTGAGGGTGGCCATGTGCGCGTCGATATGGGTGTACCCAATTTTGATCCCGCAGCACTACCCTTTACAGCAGAGCAAGCTGCGCTTGCTCATAATTTAGATGTTGAGGGTGAGGTGCTATCCATAGGTGCTGTATCTATGGGCAACCCCCATGCCGTATTGCAAGTGCCAAATATTCAAACGGCGGACGTTGTGCGTTTAGGCCCGTTGATTGAAGGCCATGTTCGCTTTCCTCGCAATGTGAATGCGGGCTTTATGCAGGTCGTTGATCGGGGCCGCATTAAACTGCGTGTCTATGAGCGCGGTGCAGGGGAAACCATGGCCTGTGGAACGGGCGCTTGTGCGGCAGTGGCTGTGGCGCGTACTCAAGACTTGGTCGACGAGAGTGTGATCGTTGAGCTATCAGGTGGTGAATTAATCATTGAATGGTCGGGCATGGGGCAATCACTATATATGACGGGTGATGCCAGCAATGTATTTGAGGGTGAAGTAGAAGTATAAGCGTTCGTGAATTCAGGTAAACTGACCCAAGTTAAATCATCAATATAAAGAATACTATGAGCACAGCATTAACCGCCGCAGACGTTACCGCCTACTTGCGTAACAACCCAGATTTTTTTGAGCAAAACCTAGATTTGCTGGCATACCTGAAACTACCGCACCCTTCGGGCAGTGCAATTTCGCTGGTAGAGCGTCAAATTGACTTGCTGCGCCAGCAAAATCGCTCCTTAGAAAACAAACTGATGGAGTTGGTTGACATAGCCCGAGATAACCAGCGTGTCACCGATCACTTACATACTCTAGCCAAGGAATTAGTTGAAGCAGGTAGCTTGTCGGATGTAGTGAATGTTGCGCAGAACGTCTTGCGTGAGCAGTTTGGCATGGACTTTGCGACGATTCACTTCTTTGCTGGGGTGACCGATGACGCTGAGTTGTTGATCAATGATAACCACCGCACTGCTCATTTTGCTGATTTTTTAAGTAATGCTCGCCCCCTGTGCGGGCGTCTCAGTGAAGGTCAAATTCAGAATTTATTTGGCGATAATGCTGGCCAAGTAGCCTCTTCTGCCTTAGTGCCGCTTAGTAATATAGAAGACTTGGGGGTGCTCGCTTTGGGCAGTGTTGACGCGGAACGATTCCACCCAGGTATGGGTGTATTTTTCCTAGAGCAGTTGGGCGCGCTGGTCAGTAGCTCGGTGGCTAGGCACTTGGCTTAAGTTGAGCTAACTCATGAGTAAAGACAGAATAGCCAGCTTTCTGCAGTATTTACAGGCAGAAAAGCGCTATTCAGAGCACACCCTTAGCAACTATGCCCGTGACTTAGCGGGCTTGGTGAGCTTCAAACAACAATATCTACAAGATAAAGACTGGGCGCAGCTCACCGCCCACGATATACGTTTCTTCGCCGCGGCAAGTCATCGTACAGGCTTGGGTGGAAAAAGCGTCGCCCGCAGGCTATCCGCATCGCGTAGCTTTTTTAAGTATTTATTGCGCGAAGGTGTATTGCAGTTTAATCCTGCGGATGGGGTAAGTGCACCGAAGTCAGAAAAAAAATTGCCCACCGCCATGGATGCGGATAGCTTGAATAGACTGCTGGAACGGCCCTCTAATAAGCCTGCAGATATTCGCGACCATGCTATGTTGGAGCTATTCTATTCTGCTGGCTTGCGTTTGAGTGAGTTGGTTAGCTTAGATATACGCGATATGCAAAGCGCTGACGGCCAGCTCAGTATTACTGGTAAGGGCGCGAAAGACCGCAAAGTTATGGTGGGCGAGAAGGCTCAGCATGCTATTGCTCGTTGGCTAGAGGTGCGCCCAAAATTTGCTAAGACTAGCACTGGCGAAGCTTTATTTCTAAATCAGCAGGGCGGTCGGCTTAGCCCCCGTGGTGTCCAGCAGCGAATACAGCTATTGGCGCAGAAGCGCGGATTGGCGCGCAACTTGCACCCACATATGATGCGACACTCATTTGCCACACACCTCTTAGAATCTTCATCTGACTTGCGCGCAGTGCAGGAATTACTGGGGCATTCGAATATTAGCACTACACAAATCTATACCCATTTAGATTTTCAGCATTTGGCGGAGACCTATGAGTCGGCGCATCCTCGAGCTAAGAAAAAGCCTGAATAAGGCTTATGTGCTCGTGTTCGGCATGAAAATTTTTGTCTTTTTTAGGCGGCATTAAAATAAGACTGCTCAGTGCTTGTAATAACCGTAAGAGCCCCTACTAATTTGGTATCATCAATCCACGGAGAAACGTGTGGAACAGTATCACGGAACCACGATCATCGGTGTTAAGCGCGGTGACAAAGTCGTCGTCGGCGGAGACGGTCAAGTCAGCCTTGGCAATACCGTTATGAAGGGCAACGCCCGCAAAGTACGTCGTATCTATCACGATAAGGTTATCGTTGGCTTTGCCGGGGCTACGGCAGATGCATTTACTTTATTTGAAAAATTTGAAGGCAAGCTAGAACAGTTTAGTGGCAACCTACAGCGTGCAGCGGTAGAGCTAGCCAAGGATTGGCGCACAGACAAAATGCTGCGCAATTTAGAAGCCCTGTTGATTGTGGCGAATGAAGATGCCTTGTTAGTATTGACTGGCAATGGTGATGTGATTGAGCCACAAGAAGATTTCATTGCTATCGGCTCTGGTGGCACTTTTGCCCAGTCTGCGGCCAAGGCTCTGTATGATAATACTGACCTTGGTGCACGAGACATTGTTGAGCGTAGCTTGAAAATAGCCGCCAGTATCTGTGTCTATACCAATGACAATCTAACCATTGAAGAGCTTTAGACTCCTACATTGATCCCGGCTTCGAAGCCGGGATGAAAAAGAGAAACCCTATGTCATCTATGACCCCCCGCGAAATTGTTCAGGAACTGGACAAGCATATTATTGGTCAGCACGACGCAAAGCGTGCGGTCTCCATTGCCCTGCGCAATCGTTGGCGCCGCATGCAGCTCAATGAAGATGCTCGCCAAGAAATAACACCTAAAAACATCCTTATGATAGGCCCCACGGGCGTGGGTAAAACAGAAATTGCCCGCCGCTTAGCTAAACTCGCCAATGCGCCTTTTGTTAAGGTGGAAGCGACCAAATTCACCGAAGTGGGCTATGTTGGTCGAGAAGTTGAATCTATCATTAAAGACCTCGCCGATATTGCGGTAAAGCAGGTGCGCGAACAAGAGAAAGCCAAGGTATGGCCGCGTGCGGAAGATGCTGCGGAAGATCGTATCTTAGATGTGCTATTGCCTCGCCCTCAAGACAGCGGCTTTGGTTTCTCTGCGGAAGAGGAAAAGCCAGCGGATAACGACACGAGACAGAAATTCCGCAAGAAGCTGCGCGAAGGTGACTTGGACGACAAGGAAATAGAGATTGATCTCGCCGCCCCGCAAGTCGGTGTAGAGATTATGGCACCTCCAGGTATGGAGGAGATGACGAGTCAGTTACAGGGCATGTTTAAAGGCATGGGCGGCGGAGGCAAAGCTGAAACGCGTAAGCTAAAAATCAAAGACGCCTTAAAAATACTGGTGGATGAAGAAGCGGGTAAATTGATCAACGAAGACGAGTTGAAGCATAAGGCTCTAGAAGCGACTGAGCAAAACGGCATTGTTTTCTTAGATGAAATTGACAAAATTTGCACTCGTTCAGACCGTAGTGGTGGAGACGTATCGCGAGAGGGTGTGCAGCGTGACCTTCTTCCTTTAATTGAAGGCAGTACGGTAAGCACCAAATACGGCATGATCAAAACGGATCACATTCTATTTATCTCCTCTGGCGCATTTCATTTGTCTAAACCTTCGGACTTGATTCCCGAGCTACAGGGTCGTTTGCCGATTCGTGTAGAAATGGACTCATTAACAGCGGATGATTTTGAGCGCATATTAACTGAACCAGATTTTTCCCTGACTAAGCAATATACCGCCTTGATCGGTACAGAGGGTATGACACTTGATTTTGATCAGACGGGTATCAGTCGCATCGCCGAAGTGGCTTGGCAGGTTAATGAGCGTACAGAAAATATAGGCGCACGCCGTTTGCATACCGTAATGGAGCGTTTATTGGACCTGATTTCTTTTGATGCCTCGGATCGAAGCGGAGAAAAGCTAGTTGTTGATGCAGCCTATGTAGATGAGCGTATTGGTGAACTGGTACAAGATGAAGATTTGTCTCGTTACATTTTGTAGTGTGAATAATGCGGATGAGCTGGAATAGGCCCATTTCAGCCCATCCGCATAAATGCTACGATACGTTCAAAATTGGAGCGCATCATGAGTAAAGAAATAATCTCTACCGATAAGGCCCCTCAGGCGATCGGCACTTATTCTCAAGCAGTCAAAGTAGGCAAGACAGTCTACATGTCTGGTCAAATCCCTCTAGTACCTGAAACCATGGAAATGGTTACGGGTGGCATCGAAGCGGATATTCATCAAGTATTCAAAAACTTAACTGCAGTGGCAGAAGCCGCAGGTGGTTCACTGGCTGACGTTGCTAAGCTGAATATCTTCCTAACGGATCTGGGCAACTTCGCTATCGTAAACAGCGTCATGGCTGAGTATTTTGAACAGCCTTATCCCGCCCGCGCGGCGATTGGTGTTGCGCAGTTGCCTAAAGATGCTGCTGTGGAAATGGACGCTATTTTAGAGTTGGATTAAATGAAATGTAGGGCCTCATTTCTACATTGGTCGGCCTTGTGAAGCTCACAGATTCAGTAACATGCCTAAAAGGTGTTGGCCCCGCGATGGCGGAAAAGCTGGCCAAGCTGCACCTGCACACTATTCAAGATGTGCTGTTTCATTTACCCGCTCGTTATCAAGACCGTACCCGTGTTACTTCTATCGGCGCTTTGCAGGATGGGGCGACAGTGGTGATAGAGGGTGAGGTAGATTATGCCGAGATTGCGGTGCGTCGTCGTCGCATCTTGTCGGTACAAATATCCGACGGTACAGGCAGCTTACAGCTTAGTTTCTTCCACTTTAACCAATCGCAAAAAGAAGCACTGCAGCCTGGCACGAAGGTGCGTTGCTTTGGTGAGGTTAAGCAAAGCTTTAACGGCGTGTTCTCCATGGTGCACCCTGAGTATCGAACAGGTGTTGCACCGGGCATGGATTTACAGAAGGATCTGGATGATCGCTTAACGGCGATCTACCCTGCAACAGATGGTGTACAGCAGGGTACCTTGCGCAAGATTGCCCTGCAGGTGTTGGAGCAACTAAACGCGGACACCTTGCCCGACCTTTTACCGCCACGTGTGAATAAATATTCCCTCACTGATGCTCTGCATTTAGTACATCAACCTACACCTGATGACTCGGTCTACCAGCTCAGCGAAGGTATTCACCCCGCCCAGCAACGCTTAGCCTTTGAAGAGTTATTGGCTCATCATTTATCGATGCAGCAGCTGCGTCAACGTATACAACAAGAACCCGCTGTGGCTATTCAAGTATCGGGAGCTTATGAGCAACAGTTTCGCAGTCAGCTGCCGTTCCAGTTAACCAATGCACAAGAGCGAGTGGTTGTTGATATTAAAAAAGATATTGCGCGCAGCTATCCCGCGCTGCGCTTGGTACAGGGCGACGTGGGCTCGGGAAAAACAGTGGTGGCGGCGATTGCGGCAGTGAACGCGATAGAGGCGGGGCAGCAAGCTGCATTGATGGCGCCCACCGAATTGTTAGCCGAGCAGCACTACGCCAACTTGAAAAGCTGGTGTGAACCATTGGGTATTCAGGTTGGCTGGTTGTCGGGGAGAATTAAAGGCAAGGCGCGGCAGGCCGTTTTACAGCGGTTGGCTGATGGCGAAGTACAGCTGATGGTGGGCACCCACGCTTTATTTCAGGCTGAAGTGGCATTTAAAAATCTCGCCCTGTTGATTGTCGATGAGCAGCACCGCTTTGGTGTGCACCAGCGTTTGGCCCTGCGCGAAAAGGGAGAGGCTTCGGGCTTCAGTCCACATCAAATCATTATGACCGCCACGCCGATTCCACGTACCTTGGCGATGACGGCCTATGCGGATTTAGATTATTCGGTGATCGACGAGCTGCCGCCGGGGCGTACGCCAGTGAAAACGGTGGCACTGCCAGAGGCCAAGCGCGAGCAGGTGATACAGCGTATACAGCAAGCCTGCACCTCGGGTCGGCAAGCCTATTGGGTCTGCACCCTGATCGAAGAGTCCGAGGCCCTGCAGTGTCAGGCGGCGGAAGACACGGCTAAACAGCTAGCGGAGCAAATGCCCGAGGTGAACATCGCCTTGGTGCATGGGCGCATGAAGGCGCAGGAAAAGCAGCAGGTGATGGCTGCCTTCAAGGCTGGGGAAGTTGATTTACTGGTGGCCACCACGGTGATTGAAGTGGGGGTAGATGTGCCCAACGCCTCTTTAATGATCATGGAAAATGCCGAGCGCCTCGGCTTGTCTCAGCTGCACCAGCTGCGTGGCCGGGTCGGCCGGGGGGAGGTAGCGAGCTCCTGTGTGTTGCTATATAAAAATCCACTGGGGCAAAAGGGGCGCAGGCGCTTAGATATTATGCGCTCAACCAATGACGGCTTTGTCATCGCCAAGGAAGATTTAGATATGCGCGGCCCCGGTGAAGTGTTGGGCACACGCCAAACAGGGCTAGTGGATTTTCGTGTTGCCGACCTAATCCGCGATGCGGATATGCTGGAAGAGGTACATGAACTGGCGGCGCAGATGTTGCAGCAGAAGGATAAGAATGTAGAGAAGGTCATTCAAAGGTGGCTGGGTAATCTGCAGAAATTTTCGAATGTGTGATAATGTCGCTCAGCCACAACAAAGAAATAAACAGTGAAACCCACACCTCCTCACCACTTTGCCAAAATTGATAAAACGGCTTTGGCTCGTGTGCCAAAAGTATTTCATCATTGGATTGCCGATCAGTCATCGTTGACTCAGCGTTTGATTAGCCTGAGTGGCGGTGCATTTAAAGTACGCTTACTGAACCAGGGTATACAGCCGATGCAGGTCGAAGAGTGCTTGGCATTTGGGGAGCGTGTCGGTTCGATGGCTAGCATTCGTGAAGTGGAGTTGCTCTGTGCTGGGCAGTCCTGTGTCTACGCGCGCAGTGTGATTCCCTTGAGTTCCTTAAAAGGCAAGCAACGCCGCCTAGCGTGTTTGGGTGAGCAGCCCCTAGGTGCTTTCTTGTTTGCCGATCCACAGCTATGTCGCAGCAAGGTCGATGTATTACCACTGGATGCTCAGCGTAAAGCGTGGGGCCGTCGATCTTTATTCAGCGTGGGAGGTTATCCATTGTTTGTTAGTGAATATTTTTTGCCTGCGTTGATTGAATTTGAGTCACGCTAGATGTTCTAGCCCATCCACATTTGCTTCCCAGTTCTGCCCATCAAAATTCTTATAATCTATATTTTCTATCGTGGTTTTATCTAGGCAGCGTACGTTCACGCTGATGCCATCGGGGTTGGAGCGAGGGGTGTAAAAGCTCTTTACGCCGCAGTGTTTGCAGAAGGTATGCTGGGCCACACAGGTATTGAAGGTATAGGTGGTGATATTGTCTGGGTCGGACAGTAGGGTGAACTGCTGCTGGGGCACAATTAGGTGCTCAAAGCCTAACTTGAGGCACATGCTGCAATTACAGTGATAGGCGGTGAATTGCGCAGGTGTTTGCACTTCAAATTTCACAGCACCGCAGTGGCAGCCACCTTTGTGGGCCTTGATTGATTTCTGGTCGAGATCGCACGAGATTGTTAATTAGGGGTGATTCCACTGAGGTTGTCTACCGCTTGCATACCCACCATCTCATTACGCGTACCGACAGAGTCGGGACAGCGCAGTCCTACGACTTCACCAATGCCAGCGTTAATGGCGGCTTGCAGCACATCCGCATTGTCGTCGACAAACAGGGTGCGTGCTGGGTCATAGTTTAGATCCGCTTGCAGTAGGGGCCAAAACTCCGCGGCTTCCTTGGGCTGGTTATACTCAAAGGCCACAACGATGCGCTTGAAGTAACGCGCAATATTGGTTTGTCCCAGCTTGATTTCTACGCCGTCAATATGGGCGTTGGTAACGATGTACAGTTGCTTGCCCATCGCCTGCACTTTGTCTAGGAAGGCATGGGTATAGGGTAGTGTTTGCACTAGATGCTGGGTTTCGCATTTGAGTGCAGTGATATCCACGTCCAGCTCGTCGCTCCAAAAGCTTAGGTCGTACCACAGTTGGCTGCCTTTCTTCTCCATAATGCGGCGCATCAAGTTCATACGTATTTGATCAACGTCACCTCCGTGAATTTCTGCATAGCGCTTGGGCAGATGTTGAAACCAGAAGTGACTATCGTAGTTTAGGTCTAGTAGGGTGCCGTCCATGTCTAATAAAACGGTATCGATTTGATCCCAGTTGAGATCGATAATATTGCTCATGCGGATGACCCACTATCTATGTTATGTTTGTGGGTAAATTAGCACAAAGACCTCCTCATGTTAAAAGACATTCAAGACAAGCTACGCGAAGGCCCCGAGCTATTATCCCTAACGGAAATCCCTGCTGATACGGTAGCAAAATCTGGCATGATGAAACTGGAGCAGTTGCAGTTGCGCTTTAGCAATGGAGTAGAACGGGATTATCAGCGCATGATGCGTGGTCCCCGTGGGGCGGTGATGATGGTGCCGCTATTGGATGCGGATACGGTGTTATTGATTCGTGAATACGCGGCAGGCACGCAGCGCTATGAGCTAGTATTGCCAAAGGGGCGCATCGACAAGGGCGAAGAGATTCTCGAAGCTGCTAATCGTGAAATGATGGAAGAGGTGGGTATGGGGGCGAATACGCTGACCCAGATTAATACTATGACCTTGGCGCCGACTTTTATGGGTCATGAAACTCATGTAGTGCTAGCCCAAAACTTATACGAGAAGCGCCTAGTAGGTGATGAGCCTGAAGAGTTAGAAGTGATCCCCTGGAAGCTATCTGCATTACACGAATTGATCGCCCGAGGTGACTGCACTGAGGGGCGTACTATGGCCGCTCTATTTCAGGTACGCGATATGCTACAGCGAGGGGTTGTGAGTGACTGAGCCAACGATAGATAGTGATTTTTTAAAACAGTTAGAGCCACAGGTGGTGAATATTGCCGAAGTGGCGGGACATGCAATTCTGAGTATTTATGCCTCGGGTTTTACCGTGCAAGACAAGGCAGACCATACACCTCTCACTGAGGCAGACTTAGCGGCCCACACCACGATTAAGGCTGGCCTTGAGGCACTAGAGATTCAGTTTCCTGTGCTTTCAGAGGAAGAGGTTATTCCCTTTAAGGAGCGCCAGAGTTGGTCAACCTATTGGTTGGTAGACCCCTTGGATGGGACGAAGGAGTTCATCAAGCGCAACGGTGAGTTTAGCGTTAACATCGCCCTCATTCACAAACACAAAGCGGTGCTGGGTGTGGTGTTTGCCCCTGTTTTAGAAGTCACTTATGTTGCCTCCCAAGCTAATGGTGCGTTCAAGTACAATAAGCAGGGTGAAGCGGTGAAAATGCAGGTCAGCAAGGTGGGTGACTCATTGCGCATTACTGCTAGCCGCAGCCACCCTGGTGCGCGCACGCAAGCTTATTTAGATCAACTCTCGGATAAATTAGGCCCACATAGCTTTGTGCCCATGGGTAGCTCACTGAAATCTTGTGTGGTAGCGGATGGTTTGGCTGACCTGTATCCACGATTTGGTAAAACCTCCGAATGGGATACCGCTGCGTGTCAGGTGGTCGTTGAAGAAGCGGGGGGGGTGATGCAGACCATGCAGGGTGAAACTATGTGTTATAACACGAAGGACTCATTGTTAAACCCGGAGTTTATGGTGTTTGGGGATCGCTCAGTGGATTGGGTGGGGCTTTATCAAAAGGTGATAAAACTATGATGTTAATACGCGTGACGCTTACGGTGTTATTTCTCTCATTTTTGTCTGCGTGCGGCAGCGAACCTAGTTCCCCTGAGGAACAGGTCAAAGCGGTTATTGTGCAAATGGAAGAGGCAGCAGAGCGGCGCAATCGTAGCGATATGTCAGAGCATGTGTCGGACAATTATAGTGATGAGCATGGTGATAAAAAGGCATTAAATAATATTTTCCGCGCTTATTTATTACGTAATAAAAGCATCAATATATTTACGGTAATCCACAGCATGCATGCGGTTTCACCCCAGGAGTACCGTGTGGAGCTATCCGCATTTATGGCGGCCAAGGGTGTGGATATTGAATCGGAAGCGGGTAGGATGAAAGCCGACACCCATCGCTTTAGTGTGACCTTTGTGGATGAGTCATCAGGGGGCGGAGAATGGAAGGTGCGCTCGGCGGTGTGGAAACGCTAGTTTCTAATATTTTTGATTAAAAGCATTGTAATATTTTATAAATACCACTAATCAGGTGAATTCTAACGCCGCTCTTAAATCAAGTGATTTGGGTTGTTTCGACATTGTCGCGGGGGCGATTGTCATCAAAACTACCCCTACATTCACGCAGATCAACAGGATTGGGTCTATAAATATTGTAGGTAGAGGGGTAGATAAGATGGGACACTCAACGAAGTATCGAATCAGGCAGAAAGCACCTTTGTTATCCAAAATGTATATAGAACCAGCGAAAGTCCCCGCCAAGGCTAAGTGCGGCACTGCCTGGCGCAAGATTGAAGAATATGAAATGTTGAAGCAGATTCAGCACGATCTAGAGTTTTATGACGAGCATTTGGACGGTACTTTGGACGATTATCTGCAGTAGGGCCTTACGGGGTGAGGCTACTTAGCCCTCCCCCATGAAGTACTTACGATAAATGCCTAGGGCCAAATAGCCCCATAGCACCCAGCTCAAGGATATGCGGAGACCCTTGCGTGCCACAGGCTGTTCTTTTTCCTCTGTTTTAATGCGCCGTACGTTTTTAGATCCGCAGCCCGTGCATTCTCCACCGGGGAAGGTTTTAGCTTTGTGGGTACAGTCTTGGCATTGATACATTAGCTTTTGCCTATGTTTTTTTCATTAAGGTAAATATCCCCATTTTGGACCTTAATTTCAACCTTATGTAGACCTTTATTCACACAGGGCCCCGCAATACACTTGCCGCTGGGGATATCAAAGATTGCCATATGTAAGGAGCACTGGATCAGGTCTTGTTCATAATTGAGGAATTTGTCCGGTTGCCAATTCAGCGGTGCGCCCGTATGCGGGCAGCTATTCACATAGGCGCGTAGATTCTCACCCTTTTTTACAATAAAGAAGGGCAAGTCGAACTGTTCTAGCTGGAATTCTTTACTGCCGGGATTGGGGATGTCGTCTATGGCACAGAGGTATACCGCTTCAGTCATATTTAAACCAACTTATCAAAGCCAATCTGCCCACATTTCTTACCTGCCAAGCGGCAGGCATGCACTAAGGATTCTTCTAAGCCTAGGCCTCTGCACTGAGCGTCAATAAATCCGGCATTGAAGGTGTCTCCAGCACCGACGGTGTCTAATACCGTGTTGGGCTCAAAGGCTCGGGAATGGTAGATAGGGCTGAAGCCAGGATTATTATCTTGTGAAGCGTCACAAAAAGCGCCTTTTCTACCCCAGGCGCAGACGCGTAATGCGGACGGGTTCCAGTGACGGCTCTCTAGCAATAAGGCATTGGCATTATCAAAACCTTTGTGACGAGCATAGTCCTTAGAAAAAAACACCACATCAGCTAGCTCTATTAGTTTTTCTACCCCAGGATGGGGCTTTTCTATTTCTACTGATATACGTTGGTGGCTGTGTTGATCTGCACGCTGCTGGCGACAGTGGTGCAGCATGCGTTCTAGGTCTGTAACATTGTCACGAGCTTGAAAGTGCAGCCACTGGTAGCTATGAACATTTATTTCGTCAATGAAGTGTTCGGCATGTAGTTCAGGCAGGTTGCGATAGTGCACAATGGTACGCGATGCATTGGCTTCATTGAGGGTGATATAAGATGTCGGTGTGCGACCTTGGGTGGCGAAGCAATGGCGGGTGCCTATATTTAAGCGTTTTAGCTCGTCTTTGATGGTGTAGCCAAAGGCATCGTAGGCCAAGACACCTAGGAAGCTGCAGCGGTGATGGAGTTGAGCTAACACGTGTAAGGAATTGGCAGCATTGCCGCCCAAGGCCATACGCTGACTGTTGGCACGGTTTTCGCTATCCTCATTGGGATAACTGGATACGCTGTTGATGATGTCTAGCGTGGCATTGCCCACGCCAAGGATTTTAGCCATGGCTCAGCAGTCATTTTTGTTCTGTAAAGAATAAGCATAGCAAGCTTTTTACTATGTTAAACGTATAATTATCCCCCTGTATAAGCCCTGCGGTGTTGTGGAGACCCTTAGATGCGCTATTTACCCATTTGGTTAGATGTGAAAAATAAAGATTGCCTGATGGTGGGCGGTGGTGAAGTTGCCGCGCGCAAGGCAGAGATGCTACTTAAGTCGGGTGCTGAGCTAACCGTGGTTGCACCAAAACTGGGCGTAAATTTACAGCGTTTGGTGGATGAAGGCTTGGTACAGTACCTAGATCGAGCCTTTGAGGAGGCAGATCTACAAGGTAAGCGCTTAGTGGTTGCCGCCACAGATATAGCGCCAGTGAACCAGCAGGTGTACACGGCTGCTCAGACGCAGAACGTGTTGATTAACGTAGTTGATAGCCCCGAGCAATGCGACTACGTTAACGGTGCTGTGGTCGAGCGTGAGAACTTGACCATTGCCATTTCTAGTGGAGGTGGGGCTCCCGTACTGACCCGGGTGATCAAAGCTAAGTTAGAGACGATGATTCCTGCTGCCTATGGCAGCCTCTCCGCATTGGTGACCCGCTATCGAGAGGAAGTTAAAGCCAAGCTAGGTTTTAAGGAACGCCGTGGATTTTGGGAGCGTGTACTCGACGGGCCGGTGGCGGAGGCCGCATTGTCCGGGCAGAGTCAGCGTGCGGAGACACTACTACAGGAAGAAATACAGCGTGGGTCAGAGGAGTCTGATGTGGGTGAAGTATTTCTGATTGGTGCGGGGCCTGGCGATCCTGATCTGCTTACCTTTAAGGCTCTACGCCTTCTGCAAAAAGCCGATGTTGTAGTGCACGACCGGCTGATTGCCGAGCCGATCATGGATTTATGTCGTCGCGAAGCGCAGCGCATTTATGTGGGTAAGCTCTCTGCAGACCACTCGGTGCCACAAGAAGAGATCAGTCAGATGCTGGTAGACCTTGCCAAGCAGGGTAAAAAGGTCGCGCGCCTGAAGGGTGGAGATCCCTTTATGTTTGGCCGCGGCGGCGAAGAAATTGCCCTCTTGGCAGAGCACAATGTACCCTTTCAGGTCGTGCCCGGGGTGACTTCGGCGACGGGCTGCTCTTCCTATGCGGGTATACCTTTAACCCACCGCGACCATGCTCAGGCCTGTGTATTTGTTACTGGGCACACCAAAGACGACAAGCTGGACCATCTCAACTGGCAGCAGTTGGCTCAGCCCCAGCAAACTGTAGTGTTTTATATGGGATTGAAAAATGTGGCAGAAATCTGTCAACGCTTGACAGACGCAGGAGCGCCGGCGAATAGGCCTGCCGCCTTGATTGAGCAAGGTACTACTCCGCAACAGCGAGTATTAGTGGGTAAGCTAGATAATCTCGCTGATCTAGTTAAGCAGCACAATATTAAGCCACCTAGTTTGATTATGGTGGGTGATGTTATTTCTCTGCAGGATCAGTTGGGCTGGTATCAGGGGCAGGAAGATAATGCGGATAGGCCAGTGAGTAGTGCTTTTCCGTTTCGGCATAAAATCACTTAAGCCATATGTGCTTGGAGAAGGTTGCGTGCATAAAAACGGCTGCTACTTTTAAGCTGTGGCCTGTCTGGCGCTGCGTATTTTCTAGCAACCTTCCAGCAAGCGATCTGTTCCACAGCGGAACTTGTCTAGTATCTTGATCATCTTGGGGTGGTAATAGTTTTTCTTCATCATCTCTTTGCGCACACTTAGGGCAATGCGCGCCCAGATGTCTTGATCTTGCACAGACTTGATCCATAGTTCAGTTGGGACGGCAGCTTCAGCATCTCTGGAAACCTTTAAAACACGCTCGTATTGGCTGAGTGATATTTCACGGGCTTGTTGGCCAAAGCCAGCAGGGAACCTATCCGCATTAATCACTAATTGCAGGGTTAATAGAGCAATGGGGGTGTCGAGTATACCGCCTTCATATTGAATGGCTTTGTCTAGCTCCATGGCGGACAAAATAGCCATCGGTGCGAAGGTGATATCTACTTTTCCTTGCTTGAAAATTTTGGCGAAGTTGTCTGTGGTGCCGCTGACGGTAGAGGCGCCGACTTTTTGCGCAAAGGAGTTGATGAGCTCCGAGTTGTCGATATTGATCATACGCATACCGCCCAGGCCACGGGGGGTGGCACGGCTGCGTTTGTTGATAATCATATAGATGGCACCGGCAGGGTAGACTCCGGCAATTTCTACATTGCCTTGACGCATGTATTTGGCCGCTTTAGATGAGGCCATAACACCTAGAATCTGTTCCAGGTTACTGTAGTTCTTGATAATGCCAGGAGCCTCGATTGCGGCGGCAAAACGGTTGAACTCTCGTGCTTGTAGACCGGTGATGATCACACCGTCACACAGACCTTGCTTGAAGTCTTGCTTGGCTTTTTGCTCGTTTAAGTACAACTTCAGATTAAAGCTAACTCCCGTGCTTAGGAAGTCGGAGGACATATCTTGCGCATTGACAAATACGTCGCCGCTGCGGCCGATAGGATCAAATACACAAACAGAGCGCGGGGACGCGGCATGGGCATAGCTGCTGCCGAGTAGGCTGGCGCCTAAGCAAAGGTTAACAAGTAAATTTTTCACTGACATTGCCGTAGCTCTCAAAATGGTGCTGCGATCCTTGCGGCTATTGTTGGTGCCGTCCTAGGTACCGTCGCATAGATACCCATCTTAACAAAATAGCAGGTAGGGGCTTGTTAATAACTGTGTTAAATAAGCAAGAATGAAGATGAACGGCGCTCATATATAGATGGGCGGCCAGCAACACGTCCCTGTGTTGTAGTGTGAGCCTAAACTAGGCTAATAAGTTGCGCTGTGCGGTGATGATACCGTCGTGGTCGCAGTAAATATAGTCACCAGGGGTGAAAGTCACACCTTGGAAGGTCACGGCAATATCTACCTGTCCTTCGCCGCGTTTAACGGATTTTAAGGGCATGGTGCCCAAGGCTTTCACGCCGATGGCAAGCTTACCAATATCTTCGCTATCGCGGATGCAGCCATAGACAATAATACCTGACCAATTGTTTTTTACACCCAACTCCGCCAGCATGTCACCCAGTAGTGCACATCGGTTTGAGGCACCTCCGTCTACTATCAAAACACGCCCTCGGCCGTCGCTTTCTAACTGTTTGCGTACCAATGTATTGTCTTCGAAAATTTTCAGAGTGGAGATTGGGCCACTGAAGCTGGTATTGCCGCCGTAGTCGTTGAAATTAGGTGTGCCGAGTACTATTTGTAGCTCGTCGGAGTAGTCGTCACATAGGTCGGGGGTTTTGAAGCTCATGCTGGTTCTCGTATGGATTGGATTGGAGGATTATAGAGATGAATGCGGATAACTTGTAGCGCCTATTCGCTAGAGAGATTCAGTCCTGCAGTTGTATTGCCACCACAGTTCTTGCCTTGGTCTAAGAAATATTTGCCGTAAGATATGATTGCGTCAGGGTTGTGGTCTTCCGAGTCAACACGGTCTATGCCCGCCACTGCTAGGCGTGTAGTTATGGATATTTTTTCGCCTAGTACTTCGAAGCTAGATTCTTCCACGGCTTCGCGTATGCGTTGCGCCACAGTCATGGCGTGGGCGGTTTTTGTTTCCGGCAGCAGCAGGGCAAATTCGTCCCCGCCGATACGGCTGACCATATCGATTTCTGCGCGCACTCGCTCTTGTAGACTCTGTGCCAGCTGTTGCAGAATCACATCTCCAGTATTATTGCCGTACTGAGCATTGATGGCGGTCATATTGTCGATGTTACATAGCACCACACTCAGCGGGTGGCTATAGCGCTCGGCACGAAATACATCGTGGCGCAGTTGCTTCATGAAATGGCGGCGGTTGCTGACGTGGGTGAGGGGGTCTAATAAGCTTTGCTCTACTAGAGATTTTTTTGTATCACTAAGCTCTGCATGCAGTTTTAACGTCCGGCTCGCCAAGTGAAGTTTTGTCAGTAGGCCTGTTTTTCTGAAGGGTTTTGCCACAAAGTCATCTGCCCCCGAGCGTATGCTAGAGGCTATTTCTTCTTCATCAGGGTTTACAGATGTCAGTAGTATGGAGACGTAGTTGTCATAGTTCTTATTGCGGATATGCTGGCACAGGCTAATGCCGTCTATGTCGGGCATATTGATGTCGGCCATGACGATGCCAAAGTGCTGTTCCTCTAGCATGGCGAGGGCTTCTTTGCCGTTGCGGGCAACGAACAGCGTATAGTCTTGCTGTGGCAGTATGCCATTGATATAGGTGAGTATATCGGGGTCGTCATCAACTACGAGCAGGGGAGTGTTATTGGTATTTTGAGACATACGTTACGGCCTGTAATAGTGCATGCCCTTTGTAGCATATCGCGAGGCTAATGTCTTAGTGGGCTTGCTGCTCCTTTTTGTGCATAAGGTAGGCGATCCAGCACAGCAATAATAGGCTGGGGATCACCATTAAAGCCGTGAGTACAAAGAACAAGGACCAATCACCTTGCAGATAATCGACCAGCTCTCCGCTGAATGCGGATAGGGTGGTGCGGCCTAAATTACCTAATGATGCCATCAGTGCGTATTGTGTAGCGGTATAAGTGTGGCCAGTTAGATAGGAGATAAAAGCCACAAAGGTTACGGTGGCAAAGGCCGAGGTGAAGCCATCTACGACTACGGCGGCGGCAAATAGCTGTGGATCTGGGCCTGTAGAGGCCAGCCAGGCAAACATTAGGTTGGAGCTGGCCATGGCAAGGCCGCCAATAAATAGCCCCTTGATGATACCCAAACGGGTATTGATGATACCGCCAGTGATGGCAAAGGCGATAGTTAGCCAGCCGCCTATCAGCTTGGAGTAGGTGGCTATGTCGCTATTGCTAAAGCCAATTTCCTTGTAGAACACAATCGACATACGCCCTAAAAAGGCCTCGCCAATTTTGAACAGGAAGATAAAGCTTAATACCAATAGGCCAATTTGCAGACCATTGCGCTTGAAAAAATCTACAAATGGTTCGACCACTGAGACCATAAGCCAGCTACTCAGGCGGTTTATAACGCCATGGCCGAGTCGTTGGTCAAGCTGTTGCTGGTAGCGTAACTCCGCTTGTTGTTGCTGTGCCACGCGGTCAGTATTGGGCTCATTTAAAAAGCAAACTATGCCAAGCAATACCGCGACGCTGGAGGCTAGAAATAGATAAACATGCTGCCAGCCTAAGCTATCCGCATCGGAGAGGTAAAAGGCAGCTGCGCCTATTAAGGAGTAGCCGGCCCACCAGCCACTGGTGGCCATAGAGGCGGCGTGGGGAATAGAGTCGGAGTCTTCTTCGCCGATGATCTCAATGCGGTATGCATCGATAGCTATATCTTGGGTGGCGGAAAGCAGAGCTATGCAAAAGGCTAGCAGGCTAGTCCACAGTAAGCTGTTTTCAGGGTTGGTCAGGCCAATAGCGGCGCAGCAAAGACTGATGCCTGTCATGCAGCACACCACCCAAGATTTGCGGTGGCCGAGTAGGCGAGTAAGTACAGGAATGTCGATGCGGTCCACCAACGGTGCCCACATCCAGTTGATTGCATAGACCGCAAATACGGAGCCAAAATAACCGATGGCGCTGCGGCTTAGCCCCGATTCCTGTAGCCAAGCAGACATGCTTGAGCCAATTAATACCCAAGGCAGTCCGCTGCAACAGCCGAGTATGAATATTGCCAGCAGGCGCTTGTCCTTAAATAGGGCAAGGCTTTGACGTAAGCTTAGGCCAGAGGCTTTCATTGAGTTCCTTCTCCCCTAGGGAGGGGGTAGAGGTTAGGCATCAAAATCGTAATCAATCGTCAACGGTGCGTGGTCAGAAAATCGCTCGTCTTTATAGATATCAGTCGCCAGCACAGAGCCTTTTAAATTGGGGCTGAGTATATGGTAGTCGATGCGCCAGCCGGTATTGTTGGCCCAGGCCTGACCTCGATTGCTCCACCAAGTATAGCTATGCTCCTCTTGCTCAATCTCGCGGAAGCCGTCTACCCACTTGACCTCTTCGCCAAATAGCTCGTCTAACCAGGCGCGCTCTGCGGGCAGGAAACCCGAGTTTTTTTTGTTGCCGCGCCAGTTTTTTAGGTCTTCTTCCTTGTGGGCAATATTCCAGTCACCACATAAGATATAGCGGCGGCCATCGTCCTTGTGTCTTTTCAGCCAAGGCATATAGAAGTCCATAAAGCGGAATTTTTCCTGCTGGCGCTCTTCGGATGACGAGCCCGAGTGCACATAGATAGAGGCGACGGATAAGTCACCAAAGCGCGCTTCGATATAGCGGCCCTCATAGTCGAATTTTTCCTCGCCAAAGCCGGTGATGATTTCGTCGGGCTCGCGCTTGGAGTAGATCGCCACCCCAGAGTAGCCTGGCTTTTGTGCATCGAAGTAGTGACAGTGGTAACCCTCGGGGTGAAACATCGGGTCGCTCAGCTGGTGCACCTGAGCCTTGGTTTCTTGAATGCACACCACATCCGCATCTTGCAGGGCCAGCCAGTCGAAAAAGCCCTTGCGGGAGGCGGCGCGAATGCCGTTGGTATTTACTGAGATGACTCTGAACATTTTACTACTCGGTGTTTGTGTAGGAGCATAAATTCGCGGTCAGATACCGCTCCTACAGTCTATTTAATAAGAAGCTGGTATAATCTGCGCCATCCACAATAGAGTCAACCGTCATGAGCACAAATCAGCAAGCCGATAGCTACCAAATTGATAAGCAAACCTACCGCAACGATTTTCTAGCCTTTGCTTTACAGCAAGGTGTGTTGAAATTTGGTGAATTTGAGTTGAAATCAGGTCGTACCAGCCCTTATTTTTTCAATGCAGGCTTGTTTAAAAGTGGCGGCGCACTGGCATTGTTAGGCCGCTACTACGCCCAAGCGATTGTAGATTCGGGTCTAGAGTTTGATGTGTTGTTTGGCCCCGCCTATAAGGGTATACCCTTGGCTGCGGCCACCTCGATTGCCCTCGCCACCGAGCACGGCATAGATGTGCCCTACTGCTTTAACCGCAAGGAAGCTAAGACCCACGGTGAGGGCGGCAGCTTGGTCGGTGCAGAGCTGAAGGGTCGTATACTCGTGATCGACGATGTGATCACCGCGGGCACGGCGATTCGCGAGTCTGTGGATATCATTCAAGCCAGTGGCGCAGAAATGGTCGGTGTATTGATTGCCTTGAACCGTCAAGAGCGTGGCAAGGGCGAGTTGTCTGCCATTCAAGAAGTTGAGCGCGACTACGGCACACAGGTGGCGAGCATTGCGAAATTGGATGATTTGATTGAGTTTGCCCGTGGGGATGCGGCTATGAGTGAGGCGCTACAGTCTATGCAAGCTTATCGGGCGGAGTTTGGGGTTAAGTAATGAAATGCGGGTAGGCTTTGTAGTCTATCCACATTATCTAGATTAAGGTCTTAGCTATTAGCGACAGTCCCATCAGTACAGTAATCACTTCAAAAGCCCTTTTAATGAGTTGGTTGCCCTTCTTGATTGAGAAGTGCGCGCCTAAATAACCACCAATAAACGACCCAGCCAGCAGCGGCGGTACCCAGTCCCATTTGATCGTACCTATCATGCCTAGTGTTACGGCTCCGGTAAAATTCCATACTAGACCCACCAACACCAGGGTATAAGCTACCGCGCGTTTGTAGTCCATGCCAAACCAGTGGATTAGCCAGAGGGTAAGAAACAGCCCAGTTCCTGAAGTCAGAGAGCCATTTAAGAAGCCTACGGCAAAAATTGCCAAGCCGCCTAGGGCCAACCCTCGCTTGTCGAAGCGTTTGGGCTGGTAGTGCTGACCTAGGTCTTGCTTGAAAAAGGAGTAAAAGCCTAGGCCAATTGTTAGTAGTCCTAAGGCAATTTGTGCCCGCTGTTCGGGAACTTGCAGTATTAAGCGTGCTCCAAGTATAACTCCTGGCAAACCAGTGGCTAAGATCAGTAGGCAGAATTTCCAGTCCAAGTGGCTTTCGCGCAGGTGTCGGGCTGTTGCACCTACACCCAATGCTACGCTGGCGACTTTATGGGTGGCAAGCGCAGTGCCAAAGGGCAGTCCTAGAAAAATAAGTACAGGAAACTGTATTAAACCTGCCCCTCCACCGGCGAGGGCACTGAAGAAGTTGGCTATGATAGCCACGATAAATAGCAGTATATATTCCAATAGAGCCTCAGGGCGTTTGAGTCGAGAGGATTATGGGTTAGTATCGGTCTATAAGAAAGATATACATACAGGTATGGAAAATGATTAAACGATTTTGTGTAGCAATTACTTTGGGCTGCTTAACACTGGGCTTAGCGACACAGGCACAAGCTAAACTGTATAAGTGGGTAGATGATACGGGCGAGGTCCACTACGGTGATAAAATCCCACCAAAGTATTCCAAGCAGCGGCATCAAGAGCTGAATGCACGGGGCATACAGTTGAAAGCGGTAGAGCGCAAGAAGACGCCGGCTGAAAATCATGCTGAAAAAGCAGCGATGTCTGAAGAGCTACAGCGTGTTGAGGCTGAGCGTAAAATTCAGGCTGAGCAGTCACGTAAGGATCAAATTTTACTGGATACCTTTACTGTCGAGCGTGATTTGTTGATTATGCGTGACGATCGTTTGAGCGCGATAGAGTCAACGACAAATTTGACGGAGAACTATAATAAGCAACTTGAGAAGCAGCTTGAAAACACACAGAACCGTATTGATAACCTAGAAAAAGCTAATCGAGATGTGCCTGCAAATGACATTAAAAAAATTAAAAATTTGCGGGGACAATTAGAGCAAAATAGATCTCATATTATAAGGCTCGAAAAAGATAAAATTTTGCTAGAAAAGCAGTTTAAAGAAGATCTTGCTCGTTTTCGTGAGTTGAAGGGTTTACCTCCAGCTCCAGTGGAAGTAGAAAAAGCAGAGCCTGAGGCTGTTAGCCCTGCTGAGTAGTTAGTTGGTACTAGATATTAAAAAAGGCGCTATAGCGCCTTTTTTAATACTTGCATACCTATGATTAAAACTTGTAGTTTGAGCCTTTGATCAAGGTTCCAACCCCTTCGTTAGTTAACATTTCCAGTAGTACGGCATGAGGTACTCGACCATCAATAATATGTGAGCTGCGCACGCCTGAGGCTACTGCGTCTAGGGCACACTGAATCTTAGGTAGCATGCCACCGTGAATGGTCTCGTCGGCAATCAGTCCTTCCACGTCCTGTAGGCTTAAGCCAGTTAGCAACTTGCCAGATTTATCGAGCACGCCGGTAATATTAGTCAGCAGAATCAGTTTCTCGGCATTCAGTACAGAGGCCAGCTTACCTGCAACCAAGTCCGCATTGATGTTATAGGCATTGCCTGCCTCGTCTACACCGATCGGTGCGATCACAGGAATAAATCCATCTTTATCTAGCATGTCGACTACGCTGGGGTCTATGCTGACTACGTCACCGGTACGGCCCATTGCCACTTCTTTACCGTCTGAATGTACTTTCACACTCTCTGCGCGAATCATCTGGCCGTCTTTACCGGTTAAGCCAATAGCACGGCCACCGTGAGCGTTGATCAGGCTGACGATCTGTTTGTTGACCGATCCACCTAATACCATCTCCACCACGTCCATAGCTTCGCTGCTGGTTTTTCGCAGGCCATTGATGAACTCAGACTCAATATTTAAGCGCTCTAACAAGTCACCTATTTGCGGGCCGCCACCGTGTACCACCACGGGGTTCATGCCTACTTGCTTCATCAAAACGATATCGCGGGCGAAGCTACTTTGCAGGGCCTCGTCTGTCATAGCGTTACCGCCGTATTTTATGACGATGGTTTTACCCGAAAAGCGTTGAATATAGGGTAGAGCCTCTGTTAAAACGTTGGCTGTATTAATGGCAGATTGGTTGTCCATTGCTGTTCTCTTAAAAAGGCAGGTCTAAAGTAGGGTCTATACGACGAATTTGCTCACGGAATTGCACTTGTATACGCTCTATAGCCGCTTCGCTATCGGCTTCAAAACGCAGTACTAAGCAGGGGGTGGTATTTGAAGCCCGCACGAGGCCCCAGCCGTCGCTGAAGTTCGCACGCACTCCGTCAATCGTCACTTTTTCAGCGCCATCAAATTCCGCTTGAGTAATAAATTTTTCAACGAACTTGTAGTGCTCACCTTCAGCAAAGTTAATATTGATTTCAGGGGTGTTTACGCTGTCGGGCAGAGCGCTAAAAATTTCTGTTGGGCTACGACTGTCATTGCTCAGTATTTCTAGCAAACGTGCAGCGGTATATAGCCCGTCATCAAAGCCGTACCAGCGTTCCTTGAAGAATACGTGGCCGCTCATCTCGCCGCCGAGTAGGGCGTCAGTTTCGATCATCTTGGCTTTTACAAAGCTGTGGCCGGTCTTGCCCATCATTGGCTTACCACCTGCGGTGTCAATGATCTTGGCAAGGTTCTGTGTGCACTTCACGTCAAAGACAATTGGGCTGCCGGGGTTACGGCTGAGAATATCTTCCGCATACAGCATCATCTGGCGATCAGCCCAGACAATATTACCGTCTTTATCGACTACACCTAAACGATCGCCGTCACCGTCAAAGGCCAGGCCCACTTCTAACTGGTCAGCTTTTACCTTTGCAACTAAGTCGATAAGATTGGCTGGCTTGCTCGGATCGGGGTGGTGATTGGGGAAGGTGCCGTCGATGTCGGTGAACAGGCCATCCGCATCACAGCCTAGGGCTTTAAATAAACGTGTGGCTACATCACCGGCTGCGCCGTTGCCACAGTCATAGGCAAACTTGATTGGCTTGTCTAATTTAATATCGCTAGTGATGCGCTCTATGTAGGCGGGTACTACGTCTTCTTCACTGAACGCACCTTCCGCTTGTTGTAGAATGTCATCGTTCTGAATGCGTTTGAGCAAGTCTTGAATAGAGTCGCTGTGCAGTGTCTTGCCCGCCAACATCATCTTAAGACCATTGTACTCAGGCGGGTTGTGACTGCCGGTGATCATAATTCCTGTACCGGTATTTAAGTGGTAAGTGGCAAAGTACAGAACAGGTGTTGGTGCCAAACCTACGTCAATAACGTTACGACCTGTAGCGCGTATACCCTTGGCAAGGCGCTGGGCTAGCTCTGGGCTAGATAGGCGGCCGTCGCGGGCGATGACTACGGTGTCTTGCCTCTGGGCTGCTGCTTCTGAACCAAATGCTCGACCAATAAGCTCCACCGCGTCGGGAGTGAGGTCGGTAGTAACTATGCCGCGAATATCATAGGCGCGGAAGATGTCGGTGTTGATGTTGTTCATGTTGGTCCTTATTGATGTCTCTAGGGCTTAGTGGCGGCCAGAAGAGCCAAAGCCGCCATCGCCGCGCTCGGTTTCTGTGAAGTCTTCGACTATGTCAAATTCAGCTTGTATGACCGGCAGTAATACCAGTTGAGCGATGCGCTCAGATGGTTCGATAACGAATGTAGTACTGCCTCGGTTCCAAGCGGAAACAAACAACTGACCCTGATAATCCGAATCGATCAAGCCAACTAAGTTGCCGAGTACAATGCCGTGCTTATGGCCTAGACCAGAGCGAGGAAGAATCGTAGCTGCTAAGCCGGTGTCTTCAATATAGATCGCGATACCGGTGGGGATTAACTCGGTCTGTCCTGGCTCTAGGGTGACTGCTTCGTCTAAGCAGGCGCGCAGGTCCATGCCTGCCGAACCATCGGTAGCATAGTGAGGCAGGGGTATCTCTTTGCCGATCTTAGGGTTGATGATTTTAATTTGTAGCTTATGCTTCATATTGATCTACTTACTTTGGGTTTCTATATTTAGGGGATTCGTCGAGGTGCTCAGAGATTAACTGAATCAGCTCGCGAGCCAGTTTGGTTTTCGGCATGCTAGGGAAGTGCTTTTTGCCGTGAGCCCAGTAGGCATGTATCTCGTTAGTCTCGGCGTTAAAGCCGGTATTGCTGTCGCCGTGCACACGGTTGGCGCAGATCAGGCTAAGATTTTTCTTGTGTAGCTTGCCCATCGCATACTCTTCGATGTTCTGGGTTTCAGCGGCAAAGCCAACAGCAAAGGGCGCATCCGCATGGGCGCCTACATCGGCGAGGATGTCGGGGTTTTTACACAGGGTAATGACTAGTTCGTCATCGTGCTTCTTGATTTTGTGTTCTTCCCGCTTGGCCACTTTGTAGTCAGCAACTGCAGCGGTGGCGATAAAGATGTCACACTCGGGTACACGAGGTAATACGGCGTCATGCATTTGTTGTGCAGTGACTACGTCGATGCGCTCTAAGCCTTCTGGTGTCGCTAAGTTCACTGGCCCCGCGACTAGTGTTACCACCGCCCCTGCTTCTATCGCCGCCTGGGCCATGGCAAAACCCATTTTACCCGAGCTGTGGTTGGTCAAATAGCGCACGGGGTCGATATTTTCCTGAGTGGGCCCCGCTGTGATCATCACACGCAAGCCTGCCATTGTGCCGAAGGTGAACAGAGCATTGGCACGCTCTGCGATTTCAGTAGGCTCCAGCATGCGCCCAGCGCCTACGTCACCACAGGCTTGGACACCAGTGCTGGGGCCCCAGACCAGCACGTCACGCTTCTGCAATAGGGCAATATTGTCTTGGGTCGCTTGGCTGGCCCACATCTGCTGATTCATCGCGGGGACTACTGCAATCGGTAGGGAGCTAGCTAAGCATATCGTCGACAGCAGATCGTTGGCGGTGCCCGCTGCCAGTTTGGATATCACATCCGCCGTGGCTGGGGCGATAATAATGGCGTCCGCCCAGCGTGCTAGCTCGATATGCCCCATAGCTGCTTCGGCCTTGGGGTCGAGCAAATCCGTGTGTACAGGGTTGCCGGTGAGTGCTTGAAAGGTCAGGGGCTGAATAAACTCCTGTGCACCCGCGGTCATTACTACGCGCACCTCACAGCCGTGCTCGGCCAGGCGACGCACTAGCTCGGCGCTTTTATAAGCGGCAATGCCCCCGCTTACTCCCAATAGAATGCGTTTATTCTTTAGCGATTTCATAGGTCGCAGTTTATCAGCTAAAACGACAAACCACTAAGTGCCTTTACAGACTGCCAGAGACTTCTACACTGAGATGAGGAATATAGAACAATAAAAGGATGTTTTATGGCAATCACGGATTGGCCTGCGGATGAACGGCCTAGGGAAAAGCTTCTCAAGCAGGGGGTAGTATCACTTTCCGATGCGGAATTATTGGCCATATTTCTGCGCACAGGGGTAAGGGGGAAGTCGGCGGTAGATTTGGCACGGGACCTACTTAATCATTTTGGTTCACTGCGTGAGCTACTCAATGCTAGCAATACAGAGTTCTGTACAGCTAAGGGTCTAGGAGATGCCAAGTTCGCTCTGCTACAGGCTGTGCTGGAAATGGCGCGTCGACATCTACTGGAAACCCTGCAGCGTGGCGATGCACTCAGCTCGCCTCAGGCCGCTTATGCCTATTTGTCTAGCAAGTTACGCGATCACAAACACGAGGTGTTCGCCTGTTTATGGCTGGATAGCCAAAACAGGGTGCTGAAATTTGAAGAGCTATTTCACGGCAGTATCGATGGCGCCAGCGTCTACTCCCGAGAGGTGGTGAAAGCGGCACTGCAGTACAATGCCGCTGCAGTAATATTGGCGCACAATCATCCCTCGGGAATTGCCGAGCCTAGCCAATCCGATCAGCGTATCACTCAGCGCTTGCAGAAAGCTTTAGAGCTAGTTGATGTAAGGGTACTCGATCATATAGTGATTGGGGATGGCCAGCAGGTGTCGCTGGCACAGCGGGGTATGATGTAGTTGCTATTGAATACAGTGTTTTTCTAATGCAGTCATTAGTTGGTGAACATCAGCTTCTGAATGTTCTGCGCTCAATGTTATCCGCAATCGCGCCGTCCCCTCGGGCACAGTAGGCGGGCGGACCGCTCCCACGTGCAGCCCATCTGCATACAGCTTCTCGCCCAGTTCCATGCAGGCTTTTTCATCACCAATAATAATCGGCTGGATGGGTGTGTCACTGGGCATTAGCTTTAAATCCAGCTGCAGGGCTTGCTCACGAAATAGGTCGATCAATTCTTGTAGCTTGTCTCTGCGCCATTGTTCGGTTTTAACAATGTGCAATGCGGATAGGCTAGCAGTGGCTAATGCGGGAGGTGTTGCTGTGGTATAGATATAGCTGCGACCAAACTGAATCAGCGCCTCGATGACATCTTCATCGGCGGCAACAAAGGCGCCGAAGCTGCCGAAGGCTTTGCCGAGGGTGCCCATGATGATGGGTTTATTGCTCAGGCCAAAATGCTCTACACAGCCCGCGCCAGTTTTACCTAACACGCCAATGCCGTGGGCATCGTCGACCATGAGTAGGGCATTGTGGCTTTCGCATAGCTGGGCAATGTCAGGCAGGGGCGCGATGTTACCGTCCATACTGAATACCCCGTCGGTCATGACTAGCTTATTTCCACTAGCACTAGCGAGTTGTCGTCCTAGGCTATCCGCATTCACATGTTGGTAGCGTAGTAGCTTGGCGGTGCTGAGCTGTGCCGCGTCTATCATCGAGGCATGGTTTAGCTTGTCTTGAATGACACTGTCGCCTTTGCCCAATAAAGCGGTGGCGATGGCGAGGTTGGCCATATAGCCGGTGGAGAACAGCAGTGCCCGGGGTTGGCCGGTGAACTCGGCGAGGGCTTCTTCTAATGCTTGGTGGGGGCGGCGGTGGCCATTAACCAAATGGGCAGCACCGGCGCCCACGCCCCAGTTTTCCGCCCCTTGTTGAAACGCGGCGCGTAGCTGTGGGTGGTTGGCTAGGCCAAGATAGTCATTGCTGCAAAAACTGATGACGTCCTTGCCATCGACCTTGCTGTGCACCTGTTGGGGGCTGTCGAAGACCTTGTGTGTACGGTAACGGTGTTGTTGCCGCTGCTGGTCGAGTTTCTGTTTTAGCCAGTGCATGGAAAAGCTTAACGCAGAGGTGCAATTATAGAAGTGACAAAAAGCAAGGTGAGGAATAGCTTATTCACTTTGGTTGCTCAACCAATTTGGGTTAGCTTCATAAAAGGCATCCCCAATATCAGTTTGATGGCAGCCGAGTTGTTCCAGCTTTTTTATTAAGCTGTCGCAAGATAAGGGTGAATCAGTAGCCCACTCAGTATTGTGCCCATGAGGAGGCGTGACTTGAGCGTGATATAACTTGTTTAACTTTTGTATTGATATGGCCACTACTAATGTCTCTTTGTCTCAGCCTATCCGCATGCCGCAGCTTTAGGTGCACAGGCTTTCGCCTGGGGCTCATGACTACGAACACCCAGGCGCTTAAACAGGTCCTGATCCTTATCCGCCTCAGGGTTATCCGTCGTCAGTAACTTCTCACCATAAAAAATTGAGTTAGCCCCCGCAAAAAAGCACATCGCTTGCATCTCGTCGCTCATGTCATTGCGGCCAGCAGATAGGCGCACATAGGACTGGGGCATAAGAATACGGGCGACGGCGATCATGCGGATAAACTCTAGGGGGTCTAGTTTGTCTACGCCGTATAGGGGGGTGCCCTCTACCTGTACTAGGTTATTGATTGGCACCGACTCGGGGTGTTGGGGCAGGTTGGCGAGCTGCATCAACAGGCCCGCGCGGTCGCCGGGCTTTTCGCCCATGCCGACAATGCCCCCGGAGCAGGTTTTCATGCCTGCGCTGCGCACGTGTTCCAAGGTATTTAGGCGGTCTTGGTAGGTACGGGTGGTGATCACCTCGCCGTAGAACTCGGGAGAGGTGTCTAGGTTGTGATTGTAGTAGTCCAGTCCCGCTTCTTTCAGGCGCTTGGCCTGTGGGTCGGTCAGCATGCCCAGGGTCACACAGGTTTCCATGCCCTCTTCACGCACGGCGGTAATCATGTCGATGACCTGCTCCAGCTGGCGGTCATTGGGATTGCGCCAGGCCGCGCCCATGCAGAAGCGACTGCTGCCTTTGGCCTTGGCGGCCTTGGCCGAGGCAATCACGTCTTCTAAAGGCAGTAGCGCCTCGCGTTCCAGCCCGGTGTTGTTGCGACTGCTTTGCGAGCAATAGCTGCAATCTTCCTTACAGGCGCCGGTTTTGATACTCAGCAGGGTGCTGACCTGCACCTCGTTGACGTCAAAGTTGTCACGGTGCACGGTATGCGCCTGAAACATCAGGTCGTTGAAGGGTAGGGCAAACAAGGCTTTGATTTCCTTGAGTGTCCAGTCATTGCGTAATTCGGTCATGCGACTAATCTCGTTATTAAGTAGTGTCATCCTAAGCGAAATGGAATGTAGCTGAAGAATCTTAATTTGACCTGTGTTCACCGATATTTCAGTGAACCAGATCCTTCGGTTTCGCTGCGCTGCACTCAGGATGACAGTGTTGGAGCCATTTTATGGCTTATATGCCTTCTGTCAACTAAATGGAAATGTGAGGGTTTACGGTGAAATGGCTAGATTTCCTATATCCCAAGCGCTGCGTACTGTGTGATCAGGCCTGTCGGGGGGGGAGTTCGGCGCATAAATCCAAGGATGTGGCGCATATCTGCGCCGATTGCTTAGCTTTATTGCCCCATAACCACCATGCCTGCAGCACCTGCGCCTTGCCGCTACAGCTAGATGAGGCATTGCAATGTGGCCAGTGCATTCGTAAACAACCCATTTGGGCCTCCGCTCACGCCCTATGGCGCTACGAGTCCCAGGCCCAATGGCTGATTCAGCATTATAAATATGCCAAGGCCTATTATCTGGATCGCAGCTTTAGCGCCCTATTGGCTGCCTATGCGGATGAGCGACTACAGGGGCAGTTTGACGCGGTGGTTGCCGTGCCCATGCACAAGCGGCGCTGGGTCAGCCGTGGTTATAACCAGGCGGAGGTACTAGCGCGGGCGGTGGCTCAGCAGTTAGAACTGCCGCTGTTGGCTAGGGAGGTGGAGCGAGTTGTGAATACTCCGCGCTTTGCGGCGGGGCAGGACAAAAGAGCACGACGGTGGGCGATTAGGGGGGCGTTTCGGGTGAATACGGCGATGCCAGAGCGTTTGTTGATAGTGGATGATGTGAAGACGACGGGGGCGACGAGTGAGGAGTTGGCTAGGGTGTTGTTAAAGGCGGGGGCGAAGAGTGTTTCTGTTTTGGTTTTGGCTCGGACGGGGTAGGTGGGCTTTGAAGCATATCCGCATCTGTAGGAGCGGTATCTGACCGCGAAGAACAGCGCCTGAGTCTATGCGCCTTGGAGGGGGCAAGGAAAGCTTCAAGTTTGCGGCTAGGAAGCCGCTCCCACTATTTGTCACAAAATTTAGAATACATGCTATTTTGAGCAACTGTTTTTTCATGAGTTGAACTTGGGGTTTAATAGAAAGTATATGACTTGCACGCCATCAGATTGGAATAATGTAGATGAATGGAATGACTATTTTAGGGATAGAATTTCTAACGAAGAAAGGCCTGATGATGGGCTTAACCTATTTTCCCTGGAGGAGATAAAGGGAGTAGCGCAAGGTTTACGAGATCAAGGTGTTAAAACTATTTGGGTGCCTGGGTGTGGGTTGTCTCTTTTGCCTAGTGTTTTTGCAGGCCTAGGGTTTGATGTTTTTGCTACAGATGCCTCTTCAGTAGCAGTAGCACACCAAGACAGTAGGAATTTTGACTTATCCTGTTATGAGGGCTTAAAAGTTGAGGCTGGGTTCGTTGCTGAAACTCATGACTTAAGAAATATGTATCGAAGTAGTGAGATTGATTTAATTCTCAACGTGAAGGCTTTTCAGAGGTTTAAAGTAGAGGAGATGGAAAAAGTGGCAAAAACACACTTTACTGCTCTAAGAGGAAAAGAAGCTATTTTTTCTACGCTGAATTGCCAGGGGAGTGACCGTGACAAGGTAGAAGACTCGCTCTCAAAAGCAGGCTTCTTTATTCCCTTTATCGATATTGAGCGCTCATTTAGATCGGAGTTGAAAGAAACAGGAATACCTTACGCTTTAGTGCTAGGTAGGCCTATAGTCCCTCAAGTTGATGAAAACGGTAAGTCTGTTGAATTGTGGCACGATGAAGTTTGGCGCCAATCAAGTAAAAAAACACTGCTGAGCATTTACGAGAGTTATATGAAAAATAAAAATGAAGCTCAACAGAGCCAGCTTGAGATATTTAGTCTACCGGAAACAAAATTTGCCAATATCATTTATAACACTGGCTAAAGGGAGGCGAGTTAAGGTAACAGCCAGTAATGCACCACTATCCCCACAAAAACCACCATCCCCACATAGTTATTATTCAAAAACGCCCGAATACATTCCGCTGGCTTGCGAGTGCTGATTAAGTTGAATTGGTGCACCATGAGTACCGCGGCGGTGATCATGCCTACATGGAAGTACTGGCCCAGTGCCCAGCGCTCGCCGACAAAGTATAGGCCGAGCAGGAACATGCCTTGCAGGATCATGGTGATGAGTACGTCTCCTTCACCAAACAGTATGGCGGTGGACTTCACGCCGATCTTTAAGTCTTCCTCGCGGTCGGCCATGGCGTACATGGTGTCGTAGGCTACAGTCCAGACGAGGTTGGCGGTAAACAGCAGCCAGGCGATGCTGGGTACTTTTTCGGTTTGTGCGGCAAAGGCCATGGGAATGGCCATAGAGAAGGCGGCACCGAGTATGACCTGAGGCATAAAGGTGAAGCGTTTCATAAAGGGGTAGATCGCCGCCAGTGCCACCGCGCCGAAGGAATAGTAAATGGTGAGCGTATTGGTGAACAGTACTAAGCCAAAGGCCATGGCGATCAGCAGGGCGAAGATTGCCAAGGCGTCCTTGGTAGAAACCTTGCCGCTGGCGATGGGGCGGTTTTGGGTCCGCGCCACATGGGGGTCTATATCTTTATCTGCGTAGTCATTAATGGCGCAGCCAGCCGATCGCATCAACACCACACCGGCGACAAATATACCCAAAATTTTTAAACCGGGAACACCTTCGGCAGCAATCCACAGTGCCCACAGGGTGGGCCACAGCAATAGCAAGATGCCGATCGGGCGGTCTAGGCGTATTAAGTAGGCGTATTGTTTGAGGCGTTCGCCTATTGGTAGCTGGTGTGGTGCTTTATCAATCGACATGATTGGAACTAACCATTTTCATTCTGTTCGGAGTAAGGGCATTATCCTAGCAAGAATTTTAACTGGGGTCTGTCGCCATTCGCGTTGGCCCCTTAAATAGATAATGTCATCCTGAGTGCAGCGTTAGCGAAGTCGAAGGACCTGGTTTACTGAAATGTCGGTGAACACAGATCAAATTAAGCTTCTTCGGCTACATTCCATTTCGCTTAGGATGACAAGGTGAAAAAACAATGACTACACACTACGACATTATTTCTATCGGCGGCGGCTCCGGCGGCATCGCGACCGCCAATCGTGCAGCACAATATGGTGCCAAGGCGGCGGTAGTAGAAGTGGGCAAGCTGGGTGGCACCTGCGTAAATGTGGGTTGTGTTCCGAAAAAAGTCATGTGGTATGCAGCGCATCACGCCGATGCTATTAAAGAAGCCCGCGACTATGGTTTTGATGTGCAGCAGAACGGCTTTGACTGGGGTGCTTTGGTAGAAAAGCGCTCAGCTTATATCACGCGTCTGAATGGGCTATATGAAAAAGGTCTGAACAATAATGGTGTGCAGTACATCGAAGGTTATGCGAAATTTGTAGATGCTAAAACAATTGTGGTGGGCGGCCAGCAATACACCGCAGATCGCTTTGTGATTGCCACGGGTGGCCAGCCTATCGTGCCAGCTATTCCTGGTGCGGAATTGGGTATCACTTCAGATGGTTTCTTTGAGCTGACTCAGCAGCCGAAGAAAGCGGTGGTGATTGGCGCGGGGTATATCGCTGTTGAGCTAGCGGGTGTCTTGAATGCTCTGGGCACAGATACTAGCTTGGTGGTGCGTAAGCACAAACCCTTACGCACCTTTGACGACGACATTACCGACGCCTTGGTTGGTGAGCTAAAAAACACGGGTGTAGATTTGATTGATTACGCCAATGTGCAGAAGCTTGAAGATGCGGGCAATGGTCTAAAAACCATTACTCTCGACAACGGCACAGTAATTGAAAATGTAGATTGCTTGCTGTGGGCGATTGGCCGCCGCGCCAATACCGACGGCCTAAATCTTGATGCGGCTGGTGTCATCGTATTGCCGAATGGCGATGTGCCTAGCGATGAGTGGGAAGAAACCAATGTATCGGGTATTTACTCCATTGGAGATATTAACGGCAAGGCGGCGTTAACCCCAGTGGCAATTGCCGCAGGTCGACGTTTGGCGGATCGAGCCTTTAACGGTATGGCTGAGCGCAAGTTAGACTACAGCGTGATTCCGACGGTGATATTCACGCATCCGCCGATTGGAACTATTGGACCGTCGGAAGCTCAAGCTCGCGAGCAGTTTGGCGACGACAATATCAAGGTTTATAAGAGCAGCTTTGCACCTATGAGCCATGCCTTTAATGAGCACAAGCCCGCCACGGTGGTGAAGCTGATTGTGCAGGGTGAAGATGAGAAGGTTGTGGGTGTACACGCCATCGGCCCCGGTGTGGATGAGATGATGCAGGGCTTTGGAGTGGCGGTGTCGATGGGGGCAACTAAGGCCCAGTTCGATAATACGATTGCTATCCACCCGACATTGTCGGAAGAGTTGGTTACGCTTCGATAACGATACGACAAGTATTATCTATTTGCGCCGTGAGCACTAGCGGCGTCGCATGCACTTAGCTGCTGACGTTGAAAGCAAAGCTGATGACCATTGGGTCATTGGCTTTTTTTATGCCACTAGTAATAATGCAGCTATACAAAATTATTGGCATGATGCCTAGGGACTGCTCTGATGAGCCCACAAAAATTAAAACGCGCCTATCCGCTTTATCAAGAACCCAAGCCGGGCATGACCGCATTTTTGCATTCATTCTATGATGGCCTAGGTATCTACCACCGCCACAAGGTGGTCGGCGGCGAGAACATCCCTGCCCAGGGCCGTGCACTACTGGTGTTTAACCACAGTTTTATTACTTATGACATGTCCATCTTGGTGGCGAAAATCCGTCGTCTAACTGGCCGTACGGTCATGGGCTTGGGTGATGACGCCTGGTTTAGAATTCCCTATCTGCGTGACTTTTTAGCCCAGACAGGTACGGTTAAGGCCTGCCCAGAGGCGGCGGAGAAGCTGTTAGAAAATGAGCGCATGGTGCTAGTCGCACCGGGTGGTATGCGCGAAGCACTTAAGCCGACGACGGAGCGTAACCAGTTGCACTGGGATAGCCGCAAGGGTTTTGTGCGTTTGGCGGTGAAGATGCAGTCGCCTATTATTCTGTGTGCCTGCCCTGCGGCGGACGATATGTACACCGTGTACGAAAATGCGCTGACCAAATTTTTCTATAAGCGCTCCAAGCGCCCAGTGGCGATTGCTAGGGGTTTGGGCCTGAGTATGGTTCCTAGGCCAGTAAAACTAACTCACTATATTAGCGAGCCACAACAACCCCCGGCAGTTGATGTGAATGACGAGGCAGCATTTAACAAGGCTGTAGATCAGTGGCATGCGCAGCTGACGGATAAGATGCAGCAGATGCTGCATGATAATGACCTTCAGACGAAGTAAATCGACCCATGCGGATAGGCTATTATGGCCCATCCGCATTAAGCTTTTAACTTCCCTGTCGTTCCGTGTAAGCTCGGTATATGAGCATACGCAGCTTTGAAAAATTCCAACCCGATATTGCCCCCAGTGCCTGGGTCGACAGCGCCGCCACCGTAATCGGTGACGTGGTGCTGGGTGAGTTTGTCAGTGTATGGCCCCAAGCGGTGGTTCGCGGTGACGTACAACATATCGGTATAGGGGCGCGCAGCAATGTGCAAGACGGTGCGGTATTACACGTCAGCCACGATGGACCGTTTAAACCTGGTGGCGCTGCACTGCTGATTGGTGAGGACGTGACCATTGGGCATCAAGCCATGCTGCACGGCTGTAGCATTGGCAATAATTGTTTGATTGGCATGTCGGCCACAGTGATGGATGATGCGGTGATTGAAGACGACGTGATGCTTGCTGCAGGAGCCTTAGTTCCGCCCGCTAAGGTACTGGCCAGTGGCTACCTCTATGCGGGCAGTCCGGCGAAGCAGGTACGCCCATTAACGGATAAAGAAAAAAAATTCATTGCCTATTCGGCGCAGCACTATGTACGGCTGAAGGATAGGTACATCAATAGCAGCAGGGAATTAGGTTAGTAGATGCAGGACAATCTCGCTATACGCGCAACACAAGCAGGGGATGCAGATAAGGTAGTAGAGCTGATTTATAGCTCGGCGCCGGAGTTGTTCACCTATATGTTTTATACGTCGCAACACCGAGCAAAGGACTTTATTCGCTATGAGTTTGCTCGGGGCGGTGGTTTTATGGGACACCGCATTCACACAGTCGCAATGCAGAGTGATGAGCTTGTGGGTATAGGGGCTTTTTATGGTGGTGGCTGGTACAGCAAGCTCAGCCTGCAAACAGCCTTGAATATCATTTGTTTTTACGGATTATGGACTGGTATCAAAGTATTGCTGCGGGCTAATCACTCGGGCAGTTTGATCGCCAAACCTAAAAAAAACCAGTTGTATATCGGCAACCTAGGCGTAGCTGAGAATAGTCGTGGCCTCGGTGTGGGCAGTGCACTGATTGAACACCATGCTACAAGTGCCAAAAGCCTAGGTATTGCCGAACTGGTCCTAGATGTTGCCTTGATCAACCCCCGTGCAGAAGCCCTATATAAGCGCTTGGGCTTTTCCATGGTTAGCCAAAGCCAGTTTAAAGGCGGCGAGGGTGCGGAAAAAGTTCCCGGTGCTCGCCGCATGATTCGGCTACTATAAATATAAAAAATAAATCACATGTTTAAAGAATAAACGCGGCGTCTTGTTGTTTCATGGGCTGCCACCAAATACCATGAAGGTGGTGGCAGAAATGGAGGTAGTTTTTTTTAACAGCAGTTATGCTAGGTATTCTCTGTTGACACTCGCATCACTTATAACGAGGTTATTAAAGCTAGGCAGGCTACATTTCTACAAGCTTTTTATAACTTCTAATTTCTTTTCAAATTCCTCACAAAAACATTGACTGTATGAATGAGAATCATTATCATTCTTAACAAGTCGTCGCTAACACTACATTTACCAGATTGGGGTGTTGTGATCTCTTATCTCCACAGTCGCTTTGGCTAGGGCATCTGCTCTAGCCATTTTTTTGAGGCTAAGCATGAATACCACACTAGAAAAAAATTCTGTAGAACAGCGCTTATTTCGACACTATCACAAGGCTTTATTTGCGTTTGAGCATATTGATCAACACCCAGATACACCGTGGTTAGTTGAAGAATATATCAATAGCACGCTCTCTTTAAGTCAGGTTTTGGCCTTACGGCCACGCCAATTTCTATTGCTCAAATCGTATCGTTCTGTATTGAGCATGATTCGTAATCAGAAGGGTCAACATTGCCTGCGCCAACACGCCCTTAATCAAGTGCACCGTTTGTTAAATGAGCTCCATATATGCTTGTCGCCGGCCGTCGATGGTCAATACCAGATCAACCTTTTACATCAAGAATTAACCTCCATAAGGATATAGTTATGAGCGAATATCGCATTGAAAAAGATAGTATGGGAGAGCTGCAGGTTCCCTCCACGGCACTGTACGCTGCACAAACTCAGCGTGCGGTCGACAACTTCCCCGTCAGTGGTTTGGCGATGCCTGTAAGTTTTATAAAAGCCCTCGCACATATTAAATACACTGCTGCGACGGTGAATGCTGAACTGGGTTTACTAGATAGAGATATTGCCGAAGCGATACAAAACGCTGCCCAACAAATTATTGAGGGTAAGCATATAGACCACTTTCCAGTGGATGTATTTCAGACCGGTTCCGGTACCAGTTCAAATATGAATGCTAATGAAGTTATTGCAACGTTGGCGAGTCGTCAAAGTGGTTTGCAGGTCAACCCTAACGATCATGTGAATATGGGGCAAAGTAGTAATGATGTTATTCCCACGGCTATTCACGTAAGTGCATCATTAGCGATTCAACAGCAGTTAATTCCGGCACTGAAGTATCTGCAAGGGATTACACAGGACAAGGCCAAGCAGTGTGAAAGCTATGTTAAAACAGGGCGCACGCATTTGATGGATGCTATGCCTGTGCGAGTGAGTCAAGAGTTGGAGGCTTGGGCAGAGCAGATTTGCCAGGGCATTGCTCGTGTGCAAGGCACGCAGCCACGTTTACACGCTTTGGCGCAGGGCGGCACGGCAGTGGGCTCGGGTATTAATGCTCACCCTGAATTTGCCGATCGCTTTGCGTCAGCGCTTAGCGTCAAAACGGGAGTTAGCTTTCGCCCAAGTCAGAATTTTTTTGTCAGCTTAGGTAGTCAAGATACGGCAGTAGAAGTATCGGGTGCATTAAAGACCGTAGCGGTCAGTCTAATGAAAATGGCCAACGATTTGCGCTGGATGAATTCAGGACCGTTGGCGGGCTTGGGTGAAATAGAACTTCAGGCCCTGCAGCCTGGCTCTTCTATTATGCCTGGTAAGGTTAATCCTGTAATTCCTGAAGCCACGGCCATGGTGGCGGCACAGGTGATCGGTAATGATGCGACGATTACGGTTGGCGGCCAGTCGGGTAACTTTGAGTTGAATGTTATGTTGCCCGTGATCGGCTACAACCTGCTGCAAAGCATCGAGTTAATCGCCAATGTTTCTCGTTTATTAGCGGATAAAGCGATTGCTACGTTTAAGGTGAACCGCAGCAAAATTGAAGCGGCGTTGGCTAAAAACCCTATATTAGTGACTGCATTGAATCCGATAATTGGTTATGCAAAAGCGGCTGAAATTGCCAAAAAGGCGTATGCCGATGGACGAGCTATTGTAGATGTTGCCGAGGAAAACACTGATTTAAGCCGTGAGGAACTAGAGCGCTTATTGTCTCCTGCAAAGTTGACGGAGGGCGGCATTCAGTCTTAGTGACTGAATGTGGGTAGTTTGAAAATTGTGTTTTTAGCCTATCCGCATAGCGTGTTAAAAACCATGAAAACACTAGAAATAAAAGCCTTGGTACCGGCTCAAAAGGCCTGGGGTATGCTTGAATTTACGTTGGTCGACCCCAGTGGTGTTTTATGGCGTATTGCGCAGAATGTTGCGCGCCAATGATTATTCCCACGCAAGACTATGATCTTAGCAAGTCTTTCTATCAAGACTTGGGTTTTGACTTGCTGTCTTGTGATGGTCAAGCCGCTAACTTTGAATATAAAGGTGTGTTTTTTGAATTGCGAGAGAAATGCCAGTTTGATGGTGAATACTTTATTGAGTGTTGTGTAGAAAATTTGCGTGATTGGCATCGTAGTTGGATTCGAACGGGTGTTTTTAATAAATACAATGCAGACATTTCGACGATTAACCAGCAGGAATTTTTCTTGCAAGATCCTAGTGGGATTACTTTATGCATAACAGAGAGTGTTTAGTCATTAAGGGCTTATTTTGTAAGCGTTCTATGGGGTGCTGATTTATCAATGTAAATATATAGGCGTAATTGTTGAAACTCATTTCTACCTCTTAATGATAATGATTATTGTTTGTATTATCTTTTGTGTGGATGTAGAATTTCGCGCCCTGCCGTTCACGGCGGATAGCTTATAAGACAGACTTAGCGGACGGTACGATGACAAAGCGCCTATATAACCCCACTCAAGAGCACGATAGCTGTGGCGTTGGTTTTCTTACCCATAAAAAGGGCGTACAAACCCATGATGTGATTGCCTTGGTGCATCAAGCACTGTGCAAAATTCCCCATCGCGGAGGCATGAATGCTGAAGGTATTGGAGATGGTGCTGGGGTTAATGTTGATCTATCGGTTAACTTCTTTCGTTATTTAACCCGCCGGTCTGATTTGCAAGGGGGAGTGTATGGTGTAGGCAATTTTTTTATGCCTCGTGACTCTGGGGCTGAAATTCTGGCTAAGCAGTTGATTGCTCAGGTATTATCTCATCACCAATTTGATATTATTTTGTGGCGCGCCATTCCTGTGCAGGAGTCCGCTGTCAATGCTAGCAGTGCTAAGGCTCAGTTGCCCATGGCGCAAGTGGTCTTTTTAAAGTCAGATAAGCAGCAAAATTGGAACGACTTTGAGCGTGTCATCAATCAGGCACTATTGGAAATTGAGCAAGCAGCCTTTTCTGATGAGCGCTATGCGGCTTTATATCCTATTTCGCTCAGCTCGCGTACACAGGTGTACAAGGGGCGTCTGAATTCGTGGGAGGTTATTCCTTATTTCCAAGACTTGGAGCATCCAGAGCATCAGGTATGTACACTATTTTTTCATACTCGATTTTCGACTAATACCGCGCCTAATCCGTGGTTTGCACAGCCGTTTAGGCGTATGGCTCACAACGGTGAGTTGAATACGGATCGCAAAAACCGCCTTAGTGAAGACGCGATTGCTCGCCATAGTGGTAAGGCTGTTATTTTCCCTAAGGGGCAGTCAGATTCGGCACGTTTAGATCAAACCCTACAGCGCCGTTATTTAGATGATGCCTTAGATATTGATAAGGCTATTTTGGCCATGATGCCCCCCGCTTGGGAAAACGATACGACGTATCCCGATGATGTGCGGGATATGTTGGAATATTTCAGTTTATACGAGGAAAAAAATGATGGTCCAGCGGCACTAATTTTCTCGGATGGAATAAAGGTTGGCGCTCGCTTAGATCGCCTAGGACTAAGGCCCTTACGCAGCGTAGAAACCGATGATTACCTCGGAGTGATGTCGGAGGCAGGGCAGATTGATTTCCCACCAGAGACTGTGACCCGCCGCGGCCGCATTGAGGCAGGTGGGATGATCTTGTTTGATCATGCAACGAAAGAGCTGCTGACATCACGTGAAATTCTCAGCCGCATGGCTCAAGAGAAAGATTATAGTGCCTTAGTCAAGCAAGCGCGCATCCACCTAGAAAATTTGCCCACACTTGACCTGAGCAATTTTAAACATAAGCCAGAGCTGGAACTCTTCGCCTTGCATGTAGGGTATGGCTTAAACCAAGAAAGCTTTAAGTTTATGCTCGACCCCATGCTGAATACGGGCATGGAGAAAATTTCTGCAATGGGTTACGGTGTTGCGCCAAACGGTCTGACGTCAGAAGAGGGCGGGATGTCACGCTACTTTAGTCAGCGCTTTGCCCAAGTGACTAACCCTCCACTGGATTCTATTCGCGAAGCAGATGGCATGACGTTGCGTGTTGCCCTAGGCGGCAAGCCACATTTCACTGACGATAACGGCAGCCAGCAGATCGTACTGCAAAGCCCTGTGCTACAACCTCAGCAGTTACTACAAATAGAAGCAGCGGGAAGTCAGGGGGTTTGCAAAGTAGAAAAGCTAGATTGCACTTATTTATTTAATGCTGATGGTCCATCAGTCAACCAAGATGCACTGGAATTTGCGTTGGCCTCGCTGTGTGAAAAAGTTGAAATGCTTGCTCGTCAGCATAGCGATATTATTATTCTCGATGACAGTGCAGTAAGCCGCAGCCGCGCACCATTACCTTTAATGATGGCCGTGTCGGCAGCGAATCAGCGCTTAATACAAACGGGTTTACGTTTTAATTCAAGTTTGGTGGTGCTGAGTGGACAGGCCTGCAGTACTCACGAAGTCGCATTGGCCCTAGGCTTTGGTGCATCGGCGGTTTGCCCATTATCTGTCTATCATCGCGCTATGGAGCTGAATAACAGTGCTGCCGATGTGGCGCAGGGCTTAAAACAGTTCCAAAAAGCGGTAGAAAAAGCTTTGATGAAAACCATGGGTAAATTTGGCCTGTGTACGGCGGAAAGCTATATCGGTGGCGAGTTCTTTGAAGCAAATTTCATTGATACCAGTGATCCTAAGCTAAAAGCCATTTTCCCCAATATTAATTCACCGGTGGGTGGCGCTCGCTTTGCGGATATTGCGCGCAGCGCCTATGACTGGCACCGTCAGATGCTGGAAGTTCATGATGTAAAATTTGTTCCTCTATTGGGCTTGTTTAAAGAGCGAGCAGAAGGAGCGGGACACAGCTTTGGACAGATGGCTGTACGCACCTTTATCGATATGACTAATGAAACGATTAGCTTTGTCAGCCGTGCGGAGCTGGAGCGCGAGCAAGACGAGTTGGTGATTCCATTGCAGGATGAGGCGTATAAAAGCCTAAGTTATCAACTGCGCACTCCTGAAGAAATTGATGCGCATAAAATATCTCCAGCGTATCGCAATTTTTATAAAGATATGTATGAGGAACGTTTAAAGCGCCCAGCGGCACTACGTGACGTTATGGCGCTGCCTGTCAATTTCCATACAGCCAGCACGGCGGATGATTTTTACGATCGCCTCTGCCTATTTCGCTTATCCGGTAATAATGTTTATGCGGTGCAGGGTTTAACGGTAGATGTTAAAGAGGGGGGGTATAACGTTAGCTTAACGGCATCCAAGGCCACAGGAATTTCACATAAGGCCTTAGCTGAAGCCCTGTTGAAGCGTTTTTCTATTGGCTTAGAGATCAGTCAAAAAAAGGATTTTTTAAAAATTAAGGCGTCGGGAAAGGCCGCTGATTTTTTTAATCATATTGTTACCACGCCCGACCCTATCACTTTGGACGAAGTACAACCTGCACATGAAATAACACCTACTTTGGCCTCCGGTGCTATGAGTCACGGAGCTTTGGTGGGTGTGGCTCATGAGGCTGTTGCAATGGGCACCAATATCGCGGGAGCAATGAGTAACTCGGGAGAGGGCGGAGAGCACTCCAGCCGCTATAATACGGTTCGTTCCAGTAAAATAAAACAGTTTGCATCAGGGCGTTTTGGCGTGTGGGTGGGGTATTTAGCTGACCCCAATATACAAGAAATTGAAATTAAAATTGCCCAAGGCGCAAAACCCGGCGAAGGAGGACAGTTGCCCGCTAAAAAGGTCAACGTTGAAATCGCCTCTGCTCGCGGTGGTACACCGGGGGTTGAGCTAGTCTCTCCACCTCCGCATCACGATACCTATTCTATTGAAGATTTAGGCCAGTTGATTCACGACGCTAAGGCCGCGCGGGTTCGCGTGATTGTAAAACTAGTGTCCTCAGAAGGTATTGGTACTATTGCTGTGGGTGTAGCTAAGGCTGGTGCAGATGTGATTAATGTTGCCGCCAATACGGGAGGCACAGGGGCTGCGCAGGTCACTAGTTTGAAGAACACGGGGCGAGTGGCGGAGCTAGGTATAGCCGAAGTGCATCAAGCCTTAAGTGCAAACGGCTTGCGCGATAAAGTGATGTTGCGCTGTTCCAATGCACACCAAACGGGCATGGACGTGGTGAAGTCTGCGATGTTGGGTGGCGACTCCTTTGAATTTGGTACGACAGCATTAATGATGTTGAAGTGCGTGATGGCGAAAAACTGTAATGTGAAATGTCCTGCAGGTTTGACGACCAATGCAGAGGCCTATGAAGGCGACCCGCGTGCACTGGCTCAGTACTTTATAAACCTTGCCCATGAGGTACGCCAAGTATTGGCCAGTATTGGTTTTGCCAGCCTGCGTGATATTCGTGGCCGCGGTGACCTACTGCACATGATTGACCACCCCGATATTGTGGGCCACTTGGATATGCGCCCATTATTACAGCGGGTGGAAGAAGTGCAAATAGATAAGCCAATTTATTTGGAAGCGAACTTCACCCCCGATGAAGCTTATATCGATGAATTCCGTCAGCAGTTTGGTCTGTTAAAAGCGGGCGAAAGTCTACGCTTAGACGGAGGTGAACTGAACAATTGTAATAAAACCACGGGTGGTCAGTTCAGTATTGATATAGAGCGCTTGTTGAACTACGAGTTGAGTGAGCAAGAAGCAACACAGCACCCTCTCGTCAATGTGTTGAGCAATGGCCGCCGTATTCTCAGTGATGGTGCGGTTTCGGTGTATAGCAAAAATTCGGCTGGGCAAAGTTTCGGTGCATTTAACAATTCTGGCATTAGTTTGTACCACTCGGGTACTTGTAATGACGGTGTAGGTAAAGGTGCCAGCGGTGGCCGTATTGTCATACACAATCCCGGTGGTGGTATAGCTGAAACAGAGGATGCTATCTTATCGGGTCAGCTCACTGATGAGTCCAACGTCTTGATTGGTAACTTCGCTCTATTTGGTGCTACCGGTGGGCAGCTTTATGTGCAAGGCCAGGCAGGGGACCGCTTTGGTGTGCGCAACTCGGGTGCTGTGGCTGTCGTGGAAGGTGCGGGTGATTTCTGTTGTGAATATATGACGAATGGCAGTGTCGTCAACTTAGGTGGTTTCGGTAAGGGTTTTGGCAACGGCATGAGTGGCGGTACAGCCTATCAATATGATCCAAGCCATACATTAGCTCAACGCTGCGCCACAGATTCCGTAGTGCCTCTACATCTGGGGGATGATGCTAATAACGATATGTTGGCAGGTCAAGAGCAGGCTTTATTGTGGCATCTGCAACAACATGCGCTGAATACAGGGTCTATTAAAGCGCAAACATTACTGAGTAATTGGGAGCAGGTACGCAAAGATTTTTACGTGGTTATTCCTCTTGCACTATTTAAGCATCACTGTGCTGACCGAATTGTTACTGATATGAATCGTAAAACCATGCTGGAAGAATTGTCGGTGGCTTGGGGAGAGCAGCTACTGCAGCGTATCCGTATTGCTTATCAGTCTGATGCGCCCTTATTTGACGGCCAAGTTCCCCTCTACGGAGAGCGCGATACGGCTTTGATCTATGACTACATTATTGCCATGGGTGTGTTTTATCGTGCGGTTGAACAGGTCGGCAAGCGCAAGTTAATGCAGTCGGTGGATACAGTCGTTAAAAAGCTGGCTATCACCTTAGACTTTAAGTTGCAGGAGCAACTGTTTAAGGATTTGAAAGAAGCGTTAGGGCAGTACAGCGAAAACGAATTGGCAGTGCTGCTGGCGCAAAAGCGTGTGAAAGACTACAAAACAGCATTAAGCAATCGTGAGGTGGCCGATACCTGTGCGCTGGGAAGCACTACATGGATTATTGATCGCGACCGCGATATTAACAACGCGCTGCAAAAATTTAGCAGCCTCGAAGAAAAGCTAGCTAAGCACTATATGCAGGTGCTTACCGAGAATATACGCGAACAGCAAAGTGCCGCATAGAGACCTATTATGAGCGAAAAAAAAATACCTTTTCTACCTTTGAAGGTGGATGAGCTTCCCTTTAACGGTGAGCAATTACAGTGGATGAGTGGCTTTATGTCAGGTTTGCATTCTCGTTTATTAGTCGATGATGACCAGGTCGCGGCAGCAGTGAGTGCAGATACTCGAAAGTCTTTGCATATTTTATTTGGCACTCAAACAGGCAATGCAGAGGGTGTTGCTTACGACATGGCCGACCTTGCTAAGAACCAAGGCTATGCGCCACAAGTATTGGATATGTATGAAGTCAGTGTTACAGACTTGCAGCATATGCCCCGCCTGTTGATGATAACCAGTACCTACGGTGAAGGCGAAATGCCCGACAACGCAGAGCTACTTTGGGAGGCCGTTACTGCAGCAGATGCCCCGCAGTTAGACAACACCTATTTTTCAATATTGGCCTTGGGTGACACGAGTTACGACGACTTCTGTCTTGCGGGTATACAGTGGGATGAGCGCTTGGAGCAATTGGGTGCTAAGCGAGTACATGAGCGTATAGACTGCGATGTTGACTATGAAGATGCAGCCGCTCAGTGGACGCAAAATATTTTGACTATTATGCAAGACAAGGGGGCTGACGATGCCGCCGCGCCTGCTGCGAAAGTGAATACTAAAAAAACCGCAAAGAGCGCGTTTAATCGCAAGAACCCGTTATTGGCGGAGTTAACAAAGAAGCATGTTCTGACGGGGGCAGAGTCGAGTAAAGAAGTTGTACACTACGAATTTTCCTTGGCTGGGAGTGGCGAAAGCTATGATGCGGGAGATGCTTTAAATATTATTCCCTGTAACCCATCCGCATATGTTGATGAACTGATTTCTGTTGCTGGCTTAGAGGGTACGGCAGTCGTTGATGCGGGGCGCAGCTTACGCGAGGTGTTGATTCAAGATCTTGAGGTTCGACTGCCGAGTAAAGCACAGTCTAAAATTATTGCCGAGCGATCTGAGAATAACACCTTAGCTGATTTATTTGTTGAGGGGCAGGAGCAAGCCTTGGATGACTATTTATACGGCAAAGACTGGGTTGACCTATTAACCGCTCATCCGCCGCAGCCGGCATTTAATCAAGATGATTTTCTGGCCTTGTTGAAGCCGTTAGCACCACGCGCGTATTCCATATCTTCTAGTATTAACAAGCATAGTGAGTCGGTACATTTAACGATTGGCAGTGTTCGCTATACAGAGGGTGATCGGAACCACGGGGGGGTGTGTTCGGTTAACTTGGCCGACGAAGTGGCGGTGGGTGAAAAAGTGAAATGCTATTTCACGAGTAACAAGGCCTTTTCTGTTCCTGAAGATAATAGTACTCCCATTATCATGGTGGGGCCTGGTACCGGTATTGCGCCTTTCCGTGCGTTCTTAGAAGAGCGTGAATACCGCGTTAGCAAGGGAGAAGACGCAGGTGAAAATTGGTTGCTATTTGGTGACCGAAACCGTAAAAGTGATTTTATTTATCGAGATGAACTTGAAGCTATGCGCGAATCTGGGATATTGAATCGTTTAGATTTAGCTTTCTCACGAGATCAGGCCGACAAGGTATATGTGCAGGATCGTATGCGAGAAAATGGCGCGGACTTTTATGCTTGGCTAGAACGCGGTGCCTATTTCTATATTTGTGGAGATGCTTACCGCATGGCTAAAGATGTTGATAAAGCCTTACACGATATTATTGCTGAATATGGTGGCTTGGATTACAAGGGCGCAGAGCAATATGTGAATGAGCTTAAAAAGGCTAAACGTTATGTGCGTGATGTGTATTGATAGATTGGCGGGTCTTATTAAGTCGTAGGGCAGGTGTGCTATTTCACTTAGAAATGGTCCTGCGGGTATGGGAGGAAGAGTATTTCCGTTTGGGAAATTAAGTCAGCTTGCTACCTAATAAGGCCAAAGTTAGGTGGTCGCGTATTGTGCTGGATAAGCGCTAGCCTGACTATTTATCCTAGTAGAATTTACCGTCCTTATAAAAGGGCTGTGATGTGATCAATTTTTTACGCGAAATAGGAATAATATTCCCATCTAATGATTGGCAATACTCTTCTGTACGTTTGCAATAAATGTCTAAGGCATAACGGCATAGGTTTTCGTATTCATAGCTATCCAATATTGCTATCTCGGCGTTGAGCCGCGCACAAACCCATTGATAAATACTAATAACCGCATTTGTATCATTGGCTTTACTGCACAGGTTAATGATTTTATCTGTGGCATGCATAAAATCAGTGATATTACAGACGCGATAAGGCGAGCCACCGAAGGCTTTTAAGCTAGCATAGGATAAGGCGCTGTTGCATCCCGTTAGGTCGCGTTGATATTGATCCTTCTGGAGTAAATTTTGAGCGCGTTCCGAAGGCGATGATGAAGTTCTTTGATTAACTTTAGACATGTCTGGAGTTTTTTTATTTGGCGTGCAAATAATAACAAGAATCATTCTCGTTATCAATGTTGTTGAGCTTGTATAAATCTATATCAATGGGCAAATAAATATTCAGTCATACATATTTATTTGGGCGTTTCGTCGATGCTTTCAATATATGTAAGTGAAACGGTTACATGGCTCCTGGATGTTGAAGCTTGCTAAATTCGGGGTTGGTAACTGGAAGCGGGCAAATCTTAAGTAGAGGTTGTTAGCTAGTTGTAGACAGCGCAAATCATCAGGTTGTATGGCTGGGCGAGCGGTATCCCGATTCATTTCCAGCCCTGAGTGGCCTTGTCAATAGTGAATGGATGGCTCGCTAGTATACGTTGCCGTAGATGAGTGTCTTGTTTAAGATGGGTATTGGTTTCTATCACCCTGTTCTTGAGGCCACTAATGCTCGGTGTAGGTGCAGAGAGTCTTATCTTTTTCTGACGTTTTGGTGAGAGATGTTTTAAGTGGTGGCATAGGGGCTATTTTTAGACCGTATTGTTCATGTAACTATCTGAATTTAATAAAATAATAAATATTAAGCTATGTTTAAAGAATATTCCCAGTACGATGCCCTAGGTTTAGGCGAGCTAGTTAAAAAGGGCGAAGTTAGCCCTGCCGAATTATTGGCCGCGGCCATAGCCAAGGCGGATGCTGTAAATCCCGACATCAATGCCATCATTCATCGCTTTGATGAGCGTGCTATTAAGAATGCGGATAAGCTTCCAGTGGGGCCTTTTCAGGGTGTGCCCTTCTTATTAAAAGATTTACTCGCGGCTTTCGCCGGTGAGCCGATCACCATGGGCTCGCGGGGAATTAATTTTGTCCCCGACTACGATAGCGAGCTGGTGAAGCGATTTAAGGCCAGTGGTGTGAACACCTTTGGCAAGACCAATACCCCCGAGTTTGGCTTGATTATCACCACGGAACCGAAGGCCCATGGCCCTACACACAATCCGCATAAGCTGGGTTATAGCTGTGGTGGTTCCTCCGGTGGCAGTGCGGCGGCGGTGGCGGCGGGAATAGTACCTATGGCCGGCGGCGGTGATGGCGGCGGTTCTATTCGTTTCCCCGCCAGTTGGTGTGGTGTGTTTGGCATGAAGCCATCTCGTGGCCGCAACCCTATGGGCCCCGATTCTGGCGAGGGCTGGGAGGGGGCAGTTGGTGAGCATGTGATTACCAAATCCGTGCGTGATAGTGCGGCAATGTTAGATGCCACCGCAGGCCACGAAGTTGGCGCGCCGTATAATATTCAGCAACAGTCAGGCTCCTTTTTAGATAGTGCCTTAAAAGACCCCAAGCCCTTGCGCATTGCACTATCTAGAAAGCCCTTGGTGGCCGGTACTGAGGTCGACCCCGAAGTCATGGCTGCCCTAGATAAAACTGCCAAGCAGCTAGAGGCTCTAGGCCATACCGTTGTAGAAGCCGAACCTGAAATTGATATATCCACATTCTGGTATGACTTTTTTGCAGTGGTATGTGGGCACACTGCCAGCTTGTCAGACTACTACGAAAAGGTCTTTGGCTATGAGGCGGTACATCAGTTTGAACCATCGACAAAGAACATGGCCATGTTGGGCCGCTCTCTGAGTGCAGCGAATTTTGTGAATGCCAAGCGCGGTTGGCACAAAGCGCAACTGTCCATGGGGCGATTCTTAGAAGAATACGATGTAATGCTGTGCCCCACGGTACCGACACCTGCGGTAGAACATGACTTACTGCCCCCCAGCCGTATAGAGGAACTGGGTATGTTGGCGAGCTATCGCATCAATATCGGCAAGTCCTTATTTGATTATGGCTTGGTAAAGAAGATGGCGCAGCCTGTGCTATCGAAGATGGCTTTTACTATCTTGGGTAATGTCACGGGCTTGCCGGGGATGTCTGTGCCCCTACATATGAGCGAAGATGGATTGCCTATCGGTATGCAGTTCACTGGGCGTATGTGTGACGAGCAGACACTGTTCTCGTTGGCGGGGCAGCTGGAGAGGGAAGGGCTGTTTAAGTAAACCCCATGATCGAACCCCTAGTAATCCTCCTCGCCTTCGTCGCTGGCCTAGGCTTCCGCAAGTTAGGCCTTCCACCCCTGCTGGGCTATTTGCTCGCGGGCTTTATCGCCTATGGCCTAGACCTAGGCACGGGAGAGGCAATCGCTCCTTTAGCCGACCTAGGCATATTGCTATTGCTGTTCACCATAGGTTTGAAGCTGAATGTCAAAGAGCTGGCCGCTCCCCAGGTTTGGGCTGTCGCCAGCCTGCAGATGCTGTTGTTTATTCCCCTGTCGGCACTTTGCTTGGTTGGGCTGGTTTGGCTGTTGCCCAGCTTGGTGCTGGCGGATGAACATAGCGCTTGGGTCTTGGCCTTTGCTCTGTCTTTCTCCAGCACCGTATTTGCTGTAAAGATATTTGACGAGCGCGGTGAGGGTAATTCCTTTCACGCGGCCATCGCCATTGGCATATTGGTTGTGCAAGACATTATCGCGGTGGTGTATTTGGTGCTTTCCGCTGAGCAGGCACCCAGTGTGTATGCCTTTGCCCTATTGTTATTGCCCCTCTGCCGTCCCGCACTGCTGTGGCTGGCACGTTGGGCGGGGCACGGTGAACTTCTGATACTGTTTGGCCTGTGTGTGGCCGTCGGCACGGGGGCGCTATTTGAGTCACTACATTTGAAGGCCGGCCTGGGCGCCCTAGTGGCTGGAGTGCTATTAGGCAACAGTGACAAAAGCGCCGAGCTATATAAAAGTCTTCTGAATTTTAAAGACATCTTCTTGATCGGCTTTTTCTTGCAAATTGGCTACAGCGGCCTGCCTTCGATAGAAATGCTTTATATGTCTCTCGCCCTGTGTGGCTTGTTACTGCTGCGTCCGCTGATTTACTTTTCCCTATTAGTTTTGTTCAAGCTGCGCGCCCGTACTGCTTTGTTGACAGGGCTATCCTTATTTAACTACAGCGAGTTTGGCCTGATCGTTGCGGCACTGGCGGTGCAGGCGGGGGTGTTGGAAGTAGAGTGGCTGACCGCACTGGCCCTAGCGATGTCGCTATCGTTTTTTATGGCCGTGCCCTTTAATGCCAAAGCCCATGACGTGTATGGGCGCTTTGCCGACATCTGGCATCGCTTTGAGCGCAGTCAGCGCTTGAAAAAGGAGCAACCCATAGCCCTCGGCGAAGCAAGTATTTTAATACTGGGTATGGGGCGAGTTGGCACGGGTGCCTACCATTATCTGCATGAGATCTACCCTAATGAGGTGGTTGGTGTAGAAGAGGATTATAAAAAGCAGCAGTTGCAAGTTGTGAAGGGTGTGAGCTGCATACAGGGTGACGCCAGTGACTACGATTTTTGGCGGCATGCCGATTTAGCTAAGCGCGCGCTGATTTTAATTTGCCTAACCAACCACGCCGAAAATGTTGCGGTAGTAGAGCAGTTGAAAAAGCAGGGCTACACAGGGCGTATGGCGGTGGTGTCACGATTCCCCGACCAAGAAAGGCAGCTTCTGAAGATGGGTTGCATCGCCTTTAACTTATACGCCGAGGCTGGCCACGGTTTTGCCGAGCATATAATGACGCAGATGGGCTCGGCAGAAAATTTGCAAATTTCTTGAGCTGTTCAGCTTGGGTTCAGCTTCAGCCTCGTAAACTGGGTTCACACTAACAGAAACCCTGATACGAGGAACACAAAATGAACAAGATCACATTAACTGCCGCCGCGATTTTAACTGCCCTAGCTACTAACGCGAGTGCTAGTTCAAACAGCTTCCGCGATAGCGCTCGAGTCACCAATGTACACGAGATCGTCAAGACCTATGAAAACCGCACGCCGCGCCAAACTTGTCATACCGAGCAAGTGGCCTATCAAGAGCCAGTGTCTATTGGTCGCAAGTCACATACGGGGACCATTTTAGGTGCGGTAATTGGTGGCGCCCTGGGTAACGAGCTGGGACACCGCAAGCATAACAAGCAAGCGGGCACGGCAATCGGCGCATTATTAGGCGGTTCTATAGGCAGAGATTTTGGCCGCAATCCCCAGCAGTATGTAACACGCTATCGCGATGAACAGCGCTGTAATACCACCACTGAGATTAGTTACGATGAGCGTGTAGTGGGCTATGATGTTACCTATCGCTATAACGGTCAAAGCTATACAACACGTATGCAGCGCGACCCCGGCAATAGTATTAAAGTGAAAGTTGCTATTACCCCCGTCAAATAAGAGGGCACGACCTTGAAAGTATTCACCGCCAATATATTATTAATAGTCACGCTGTTGAGTGTGGCGAATACCAGCTTTGCGGTGGATGCTGTTTTATCTAAGCAAGCGGTGATTGAGAAAGCTCGCAGCCATGTGCAGGGGCGAGTGTTGGCCGCTGATTTGCAGAGTAGTAAGCCGCCGCGCTATAAAGTGAAAGTATTGCAAGCCGATGGACGACTGAAGGTTTTACACCTACACGCCAAAACTGGTGACTTGCTTAGTCCACGGAAAAAATAATGCGTTTATTAGTGGTTGAAGACGAAGCTTTGCTGAGGGAACAGTTGGTTTTTTCTTTAACAAAAAATGGCTACGCGGTTGATTCCGTCAAAGACGGTGAGGAAGGTTTATTTCAAATCCAAGAATTTGACTACGACCTAGCCGTCATTGATTTAGGCCTGCCTAAAATAGATGGCATATCCCTAGTCAAAAAAATTCGTAAGGAGGGGCAGTCCCTGCCTATATTAATTCTCACGGCTCGCGGTGACTGGCAAGATAAAGTATCTGGTCTGGAAGCGGGAGCGGACGACTACCTGACCAAACCATTTGTACAGGAAGAGTTGCAGGCGCGTTTGAATGCACTATTGCGACGGTCGGCGGGGAAAGCGAGTTCGGTTGTAGAGTTTGGCCCTGTTAGTTTAGACAGTAGCGCTAAGACTATTAGCCTCAATGACTCAGTACTAGAGTTAACCAGTTTTGAATATAAGACCGCAGAGTATTTAATGCTGAATGCGGGCAAGGTGGTTTCTAAAACAGAGCTGGTGGAGCATATCTACGATCAAGACTTTGATCGCGACAGCAATGTGATAGAGGTTTTTGTCGGGCGCCTGCGCAAGAAGCTAGACCCAGACAATAGCTTGAAGCCGATTGGTACAGTGCGAGGTCAGGGTTATCGCTTCGACCTACAATGTGAGGCGCCCAAGTCGTGAAGCTATTTAGCTCTCTGTCTTCTCGTCTATTGGTCTCTGCGGCACTGTTGATCTCTCTGTTTATGGCGCTGACGGGGTGGTCGCTTAACGAGGCCTTTAAAGATAGCTTATTAACCGCAGAGCAGGAGCGCCTGCGCACCCAGGTGTATTTGTTATTGGGGGTTGCCGAGTTGGACGCCAGCGGTTTGTCCATGCCTGTTTTTATCTCTGAGCCACGTTTTAACCAGGTGCAGTCTGGCCTGTATGCAGTGATCAATTCTACCCAGGGTTTAGCCTGGCAGTCTTTGTCTAGCCAGTCCTTAAAGAGTAATTTCATTCAAGCCCTACCTAGCGCGCAAGCAACCGGGCAGGAAAAGTTCTCGTTGCTGGGTGAGTATTTCTTGTATAGCTATCAAGTGATCTGGGAAGAGGGCGAGCTGGAGCAAATATTTCAAGTCAGTGTATTACATACTCAGTCTACCATGTGGGCGGAGCTGCGCCAGTATCAAAATACCCTGTGGCGCTGGTTGGGTGTAGCTACGCTGGCGCTGTTGTTTTTATTGTTGTTAGTGCTGCGTTGGGGGCTGTTACCACTGCGCAGATTGGCCGAGGATTTGAAGGATATAGAGCAGGGCTCGAAGGGCAAATTATTAGGGGAGTACCCAAAAGAATTGCAGGGCATAACGGCGAATTTAAATGAGTTATTGGCACACGAAGCAGAACAGCGTCAGCGCTACAGTAATACTCTAGGTGACTTGGCTCACAGCCTGAAAACTCCCCTCGCTGTTATTCAGGGCGAACTGGAGCAAAATAACAATAAGGTCATTGAGGAACAGTCATTGCGAATGCAAGATATTGTGGCTCACCAGCTGAGCCGTGCGGTGCGTCAGCAAGTGAACGCCAGCGCCATTGCTGCGGCCCCGTGTGTGCAGCGCATAGTCGCTGCTCTTCAAAAAGTACATGCTAGAAAGTCAATCACAGTAGAGCAGTATTTAGATATGAATGCCCTAGTAAGGGCCGATGAGCGTGATCTCATGGAGGTCTTGGGTAACGTCATTGACAACGCCTTTAAGCATGCTCAGCAGCATATCCGTATTAGTGTGCAGATAGAGCGGGCATTGCTAGTTGTGAGTGTAGAGGATGATGGCAAAGGCATACCTCCCGAACAGACCGAATTGATTTTGCAGCGCGGCCAACGCCTAGATACCCTGCAAGTTGGGCAGGGCATAGGTTTGGCGGTGGTGGTGGATATAGTTGAAAGCTATAAAGGGGCGGTGAAGCTGGAGCATAGCGACTTGGGTGGCTTGTTATTGCAGCTGAGTTTGCCGCAATAGTCGCCGTGCTTATTCAATCATTGTCTGCACACGGTTGATGAGCTGTTGCCACCAGCTGAGCGGAGACTCTAGCTGTGTGATGTCCTTGTTCATGTCCAGAAAGCCAGCGGGAATAGCGCTGACCTCGGATAGTTCGCCGCCAGGCGCTACGCCGACAAATTCGCCTTTATTGACGTCCACGCTGCCCGCACGGGATTGTGCGGCAATACCCCCATCAATGACGGCCAGTGAGCTGCCAGTATAGTCTCCACAGCGATCACCTTCACAGTGACGTACAATATAGTCTGTGCCGCGTATACCTACTGTGACCACGGGTGTGCGAACCTCAAATTTTTTCGGTGAAATTTTTCCAATTAAGCCCGTAGTCGCTCGCAAAACACCGTGGTAAAAACGGGTCAAGGTTGTACTGCCTGTTGATGCTCTAGGTTCAAATTGGTAGCGCTCGAACACGATTTTAGAATTAGCGCCTAGTTCAAATTTGGCTTTATCTATCATGCTTATTTTACTTAGGCTATGGGCTGAGGAGCTAATGCTGTCCCCCTGGTAAAGCGTTGCCGTATCGCTGACGGTTTGAGCGTTTGCTTGTGGAGAGCGAATAGTGACATTGCCTGATTCAACAGTGAGCTCGCCTATGGCTTTACGTTGCTCAAATTCAGCAGTAACGATGGGGGGCTTGTTAGGGTGCTCGGGGAGAGTCAATACGGAGCCTGGGCGAATAAGATCTATTTCGCCCCAAATAAACTTACCTTTATTGAGGCGCATCATTTCAGATAGCCAGTAAGCCCGATCTTGTTCAGTGTTTAACGGGTAGTTGTATTGATCCAAAATGGTGATGACATACTCGCCATCTTTCACTTTGTGCTCAACGGCTGCCTGAGCGTTAAAGGCCAGTGCGAGCAAAGCTATTAATAGGTTTTTTGGCATAGCATCCCCTAGGTTTATACGAGATTTTAACAAGTTGTTAGGTGTAAATAAGTTAAAACTTGTTAAGCTGCTGATGAGGTCAGTATTTAATGATTACTAGTGACGGTTAGTGCTTTGATATCTAGCTGAGCTGTCCCTGTGGCAAGGTAGTTTGTTCCTTTTAGCCCCAGTTCTAGTGCCACTGCAGTGAGCGCATCAAACTCGCGTGCGTTGTTGCCAAAGGCAATGTTGCCGTTGTGAGGGAATCTTGTCCAGTCTCCTGCTGTCAATGGAATATTGACGTCTGCCCACTCCCCCTGAGCTTTTGTACAAATGCGCTGGTATTCAAGCTTTGCTTGGCCAAATAGCCAAATTTCACCGTCTTTTTCTTTAATCCGTATACCCACGCAGGCATTTTGTTGAGAGCGCATAGAAAATTTTAAGCGGCTGTTGGGGGGAATAATTTCAGGCATTTTGTTTTTGGGAATAATCATCAAATTGGTGCCATGGCCATGCCGGGAAAATTGTATTCTTAAAAAAGGCTCAGCACTTTTTTCTCGTACCATCCATGGCTGTACTGCTGCGCGAGCCTTAGAGCCGCGAAACTCTGCATCCGGGTCTAACCAAATAGTCCCCACATTTTCGTTGTGCAGTGTGAAATCTTGATAAATACCGTCGTTAGCAGTGGGGCCAATAGGTATTTTTAGACCGTGAATACGGTAGACTTCGCTAATTGGAATGCCTTTGCTAGCGCAGCCCGATAGGACAAGAAACAGTATTACTGCAAAAGTAGATTTTATATTTTTATACTTTACTAATTCATTCATAAGTTTCTTCCGAATTTATGTCACATATTTTATTGGGGCACCATATTGGCCCGTCATTGAGTTCTTGAATATTCACGTCTAAGTTAAGAAAGCCTTCAGGAATATCGCCAATATCTGACAATACCCCCGTAGGACTGACACTGATGAACTCGTTTTGTCTCAAGTTGGCACTGCCCTCTTTTGAGGTTGCGGATATTTGCCCAGACTCTACGGCGAGAGAGGTGCCTTCATAGGCACCACAGCTTGCGCCTATACAGTGGCGTGCAACATACTCGGTTCCTCTTATGCCAATGGCAATAGCAGGGGTGCGCAGGTCAAATTTCTTAGGTGCTAGCTTGCCAATCAGCCCCGTGCTTGCCCGTAAAACGCCCTGAGTAAGCTTGAGTAGGGTTTGGCTATTAATCGCTGATCCGGGCTCATACTGGTAAAGCTTTATGCTGAAGGAAGATTTCTCGCCAAGCTCAAATGAAGCCTTGTCGCTCATCGTAAGTTGGGCCCGGCTGCGGGCCTTGGAGTCTATGATGTCGCCTTCGTGAATCGCCGCGCTTTTATTGACTTGCCTTATAGCCCCTTGAGAAGAAGTAATGGTGATAGTGCCCTTTTTAACTAACAGTTGCCCAATTAATGGGGCTTTATCATTAGGGTTATCCGGCAGTATTAGCATTGCCCCCGGCTTAATAAGGTTGGCATTACCATGGGAAAACGCATCTTTGTTGAGCTGCTGTACTTTAGCTATCCAGTCATTAATTGCTTGGGGTGAAGCCATCGGGAAGTTGTGTTTTTGCAATATTCCGGTTAGGTACTCACCCGGCAAAACTTTATGTTGGCTATTAGCGCCGTAGCAATTAATACTGATGAATAGGGCAAAAAAGAAGAGAAAAGCTTTCATGAATATTCGTTTTTTAATTATTTTTATGCGGTGCATACCTTAAGTTGTAGCTTAACTAAAGCGTAAAGCAACGCATTAAGCTAGTTTACTCCTCAAGCTATAGACTATATGGCAATATATGCAATACCCCTATTTATATGTCGATAACTAAGCTTAGCGGTCATAGGCTATTTAATACTACTCAAAACCACAAATTTTTTATCGCCGGCTACGCTTGTGCAGTTGCCAAACAGTTTTTTCATTTTCACGTGATAGCCCAGATGCCTATTGCCGACTAACCAGAAAGAACCGCCTGTATTCAGGGCAGCGTAACCCTGGTGTAGCATTGTCCAGGCAACCTGGTCGCCGACCGTATGCTGCTGGTGAAAAGGTGGGTTGCAGATAATCAAGTCGGGTGATTCTATTTGCGCCTGGTTGAGACTATCGCTGGTATGGAAAAAAGCCTGTGTATTGGGGTGCTCGACGCGGTAGTTTTCCTGTGCCGATGCGATGGCCATATACGACTCGTCCACAAAGTGTATTTCGGCCTCCGGCAGTTGGCGTTGGGCTAAAATTCCCAGCACACCATTGCCGCAACCTAGGTCTACAACCTTAGTTGCTGGAGGAAGCTGGTTAAACTGCTGCAACATAAAGCGTGCGCCTATATCTAGTTTGTCCTTGGAAAAAACATTCGCGTGGTTGCTCAGCTGCAACTGAATATCTTCTTCAAAGTAGCTATGCGGATAGGCTGTCGGAGCGACTACTTTATCCGTGTCAAGTTGAGTGAAAATTAAACGTGCCTTCTTTCTTGCCAAGGAGGTATGCGTGGGGCCCAGAATGTCTTCAAACATTTGGATAGCCGAGCCGGGCAAGTGCTTGACCATCGCTCCGGCGATGATAATGCTATCGGGCCTTATCAGGGCGCGCAGCTGTATAAGCTGTTCCTCCAATAGGGCCAAGGTCTTGGGTACCTTGATCAAGACTATATCAATGTCGCCTTGGGGTGTGGCGGTGCTAGGAATATTCTGAGGCAGGCTATCCGCATCAAAGTTGTTCAATTTGAAGTTGTGTTGCAAGGCCAAGTGCGCGATGTAGGAGTCTGACCAGCTTTGTAGAGTGTGGCCCTGCAGGGCACAGGCCAAGGCGCCAAAATTATCATTGATCAACAGTATTTTGCTATTAGCTGTAGGTAGGTTTTGCTCTTGCAGTTGGCTCAACAAGAGTTCATCAGCGGCATCCCAGGCACGCAAAGTATCATTGGGAATCAACGGGATACGAGCGAGTAGGTATTCGCTAAAAGCAGAGTTGAAGGATTCCACGGCACACCCAGATAAAGTAAACCGCTATTGTACAACGGATAGCAAAGGCTATGCGTAGAAGGTCTTGTGGCAGTCCTTACATTCGTAACGGTGCTTTTTGTGCAACAGCTTTTGTATTGAGTTGCGGTGTACGCGTTTAAAATTTACAGATTTGCACTTACTGCACTTCACATCATAGTCGTAAATATTGTGTAACATTTCCATTTACTCATGGTTGTTTTTATTACTTGAATAATATTTATAGGAGTTATCAGGTTATTTTGTCACAAAAATTAACGTTTCACTATCAGGAAAAGGGCTCCGCTAGTAGTTTTGTGATTGCATTCTCAATTTTATCCGCGCGGCTATCGCCAGAATGAGTCTCTCCAATAAACAGATAGCGGATCTGCCCCTGTTTGTCGATTAGGTAGTAGGCTGGCCAATATTCGTTGTTCAAGGCCTCCCAATAGGCGAAGTCATTGTCCAGCATAATAGGGTGATGTAGCTCGAACTCTTTGGCTTTGGCTGCCACATTGTCGTAGTTTTTCTCATATTCAAACTCAGGACTGTGAATACCGATTATCTGCAGGTCCTGGTCTTTGAATTTGTCTTCCACGCTATTCAGCCAGGGAAAGCTGCGGTAGCAGTTCCAGCAGGCAGAGGTCCACACGTCTAATAAAGCCACCTTACCCTTTAAGTCTTCCATTTTTAGTGGCGCGCTATTGATCCAGTCGCCGGGGTGGCTTTGGGTGAACTGGGGGGCGGCCACAGGGTGTGTATAGGTTTTGGCTTGTGCTTTTTGGGAGTAATACAGTAGCGAGGCGGCGGATAAAATAGCGGCAGTGAGCAAGAGGCTTATATTGATAATGATTGTTTTATTCATGCCTATTGGTGCTCATAGGCATGAATAAGTTCATCTGTGCGCTGGGTCTAGTTTTTTAACAGTGCCTGTAAGTCTTCTGGGATAGGCATGGCTTTGAAGGGGCTGACATTCACGCCCCCAGTATTGCCAAGTGGCACCCAAATTCTAGAGATAAGTAGGGAGGCGAGTAAGCGGGGAACTTGACCTACCACCTCCTTCGCGCTTCTTTGTTTCCAGCCGGTTTTCATCATCCACCAATGGGATATTGTATGCGGGATAATATAGGATTGGCCCAGTATATGAGCGCGCTCTAGGTACGGGAAAGCTTGGCTGTAGAGACCCTGTTGATAGAGGGACTTGGCCTTTTTCATTTCTATCATAAATGCATTATAAAGTTGTTTATTCACATCTTTATCCTTTTAAAATATATTTTGTGGTCAATGAGTACATCATTAGTGCGGCTAGTAAAATGCTCGATCCATAGGCCAGGGGTGTATTGAGCATCTCGTGGGCGTGTTGGGCCTGGGCTACAAAGTCCATATTCCAAGCCTTGGCGACGTAGTTGGTGAGATAGCCAAAGGCGAAGCCCACGCCGACCACACTGCCTAAATATGCTGCTAGGGCGCGGTTGCCCAGCTCTCGTTTTACCAGCCCTACCGTGGCGATATTGGTCGCGGGGCCGACCAGCATAAATACCAGCACCGCTCCAGGGGAGACACCGGAGAACAATAACCCCGCAGCAATAGGCGTAGAGGCAGTGGCGCAGATATACATGGGCACACCGATCACCGCCATAACGATAAAGGCCAGCAGGCCGTCGCCCCACTGGGTCAAGAACTCATTCGGTACAAAGGTCTTGATGACTGCAGCAAAGCCGATACCGATGACCAACCACAGGGCGATGTCTTTGACTAAATCGATGAAGGTGAAGCGTAGGCCCGCTTTGATTTTGTTTAGTCGGTCTGGGCGGGCAACTACTCCTGCGTTGCCCGCATACTCGCCATCCTTGGCGGTACTACAGCAGCTATCTTCCACAACAGGCTTCTTGCTAGCGCAGCAAGATTCGGCATGGGCTTCATCTTGCTTAGGTGGTTCTTCGTCATCTCTGCCAACTAATATACCCGCAGTGATCGCGCTGGTAATCGCTGCAATAGGGCGGATTATGGCCATAAAGGGGCCGAGCAGGGCATAGGATATGGAGATAGAGTCCACCCCTGTTTCTGGAGTAGAGATTAAAAATGAAGTTGTCGCTGCCTTCGATGCACCGCTGCGGCGCAGGCCGACGGCGGCGGGAATCACTCCGCAGGAGCACAGGGGCAGCGGTGCCCCTAGTAGCGCTGCTTTGACGGTAGAGCCCAGCCCAGGCTTGCCCAAGTGCTTGGCGAGCAAGTCCTCGGGCACAAGGGCCTTCATCATGCCTGCCACCAGCAAGCCCAGCATCAGCCAGGGGGCGGATTCGACGAATAATTCTACAAAGTTATTTAATAGCATCATGGTGCCTACCTATTGGGTGCTTATCGCAGTGGCTATGCTCGCCTAGGGTTTCTAATATCGTGCAGTGGGTGGCGGGCTCGTCACCGCCGCAGCAGGCATCACTGAGCATTTTTAAAGACTTTTTCATCTTCTGCATTTCGCGTATGCGCTGGTTTACGGTTTTAATCTTGTCATCCACAAACTGTTTCACGTCGTGGCAGGACGATTCCTCCTTGGTTATTTCCAAGGCTAATAGCTCGTGAATTTCGTTCAGGGTGAAGCCCACTTCCTTGGCGCTGAGTATGAAGCTGATACGGTGTACATCGTTGTGGGAGTACAGCCGATAGCCCGCCTCACTGCGAGCGCTGGGGGTGATCAAGCCGTGCTTTTCGTAAAAGCGCAGGGTGTCTTGTGACACATTGGCTAGCTTGGCCAGCTCGCCTATCTTCAAGCTGTTTTTCATCAGATCCATAGTCTCTGTTGTGTGTATAACTGCACTATAAACCTTGGAGTATAGTCCAGAGTCAAATAAAAGATTTACAGCTATTTCATTTAGCCTATTGATAGTGGATCATCTGTACTAATATAGATAAATAGGAAACGAGATGAAGGATAAGATATTAGGCTTGGTTCTACTGCTGTGCAGCCTATCCGTATTGGCCGAGGGAACGGCGCAGAGTATTTTTTCCAGCCAGCGCAGTCAGGTCTATCAAATTCGTGTGATCGATATTGCCTCGGCGGACAAGTTCAGCATCGGCTCTGGCTTTCTGGTTTCACCCCAGGGCCACATCGCCACCAACTTCCACGTGGTGTCCTCCTATGTGCACGAGCCAGACAAGTACAAGCTAGAGCTGGTTAATGAGCAAGGCGACAGCCAGCCGATTAAGTTGTTAGCCATCGATGTGATTCACGATCTAGCCATCACTCAGGCAGAGGGTATGCAGGGACAGGGCTTACAGCTAAGCCCCCAGTTGCTGAAAAATGGCGATCGCATTTTTTCCATGGGTAACCCTCATGATCTTGGCATGACCGTGATAGAGGGCACCTATAATGGTTTTGTGCAACATGTACGCCACCAGCAAATTCTGTTTTCCGGCTCTTTAAATGCGGGCATGAGCGGTGGCCCCGCCTTTAATGCCGCAGGCCAAGTGATTGGTGTGAATGTATCCACCGGTGGTGAGCAGATCAGCTTTTTAGTGCCGGTTACGTTTTTAGCCACACTACTACAGCAGGCTAAAAGTGCTCAGCTAGAAGAAGGCTTTGAAAAGGTCATTGGTGATGCACTGTTGGCAGACCAAGAAAAGTTCTACTCGGAGATGACTGATAAAGCGGTCGAGCGTGAGAAGCTGGAAGAATACAGTGTGCCGGTGAATTTGGCCGACTCCCTGAAGTGTTGGGGCCATACCGAAGACAACGATAAAACACTGTATATCGGTATTCATCAGCACTGTCGCTCAGAGGACCGTATCTTTGTCAGCAACCAGCTGTATGCGGGGCACTTTTCTTATAATTACGAGTGGATGGAGACTGATCAGCTCAACACATTGCAGTTTTATAATGCAGTAGAGCAGCGCTTTAACCACGCCAAGTTAGCCAGCAGCTATGACGAGGAGGAAGTGTCTAACTTTAGTTGCCACAGTGATCGACTAGACATACAGGGCCAGCACTGGAAAGTATCCAGTTGTTTGCGGGCCTATCTGAAATATCCCGGCCTCTACGATGCCTCCTTTGTGATGGCTTCTTTAGAACACAAAGACAAAGCACTGGTGGTTAAGGTGGGCGCTACAACGATCAGCAAGGCCAATGCGGCCAAGCTGATGAACTATATGATGGAGAATGTGCAATGGAAGCCTTAATCATTCAGCTGGGTGGCAAGCACCATAAGCTAGCGGAAGTATTCCGCAGTAGCGATGAAACCATTGCTGTGGGTCGCGCCTACAACAATCAGCTAGTGTTGGCCGACCCCTATATCGCCCCTCAGCAGGCGCAGTTTTACTATAAGGATTCAGGTTGGCGTTTGCGCATACTTGACCAGGCCAACCGCGTGCTGCACAACGGTAAGGTGATTGAGCAAGAAGAGCTTGCGGTGCAAGCGGGCGACAGCCTGACTCTGGGCCGCACCGAGCTGCGCATTTACTCTGAAGATTATCCCGTAGAAGAGACGCGTCAATTGCTGGTCAGTCGTTGGTTGCACAGTAACTCGGTGGGCTTCCTCGCCCCCTTGCTGGCCCTAGTGATTATGTTGCTCACCGGCATGTGCTCCTACTATTTAGAAGACAGCGCTGAATTTGAATGGAAGTACTACAGCTACTTCGCCATGGCGATGGCGGGCTTTGCCATGCTGTGGGCCGGGGGCTGGGCGCTGGCCTCGCGTCTGTTGCGTCATCAACATCACTATGGCCAGCACTTGTTAGTAACCGCTTGTGCCTTAACCATCAGTGAAGTGAGCAACATTGTGCCCAGCTACTTCGGCTTTATGTTCAGCAGTGCAGCGGTGGCGTATTACCTATTACTGCTAGTCAGTTTTGTATTGTTTGCCTTTATGTTGCGTTACCACCTGTTCTTTGCCACCAATATCAAGCGCCCACTGCGGGTTGGCTTTATTATCAGTGGGGTGCTCACTTTTTCTATCAGTGGTCTGTATGGTTTGATGAATGAAGCAAGTGTCAATGACAAGATCTATTCGGACGACTTGCAGCCGGGCTTTATGTACCCCGTGGGTAGTACTAGCGTAGATGGATTCATGTCGGATTGGGGTGAGGCTATGCAGGAGTTGGATGAGATGGCGGGGGAGAGGAGGTTAGAGGAGTTGAATGAAAATAATTAAAGCTTCTTTTTTGTCAGTCTTATTTATGAGTTTATCCCGGGCTCTTTTTTTGTCTTTATTTTTAAACCGTTTGGTTTCGATGAATACAAATACTTAGCTTTACAGTCCTTGTTTTGTGGAGCTATAGGCATTATCGGAGCATCAGTATTTTGGTGCTTTACCCTAAACAAAAAAGAGGAGCCACTAGGCTCCTCTTTTATTTTCATATCATTCAAATACTCCTGATACTCATCCAGCGCATCGTCATTAACCACTTTTGGTCGTTGCGATAATGCGGATGGTGTGTGAGCACCGCCCTTGCGCATATAGGGGCTGCGCGCGGCGAAGTTTCTATGGTTTCGATTATTCTCAGGCATGTTTTGCCTCCTCAAAGTTTAAGTAATGCCACTTTGGCTGTTCGACCTTCTTGATCAAACGCTTAAAGCGGCGGTCGCGTTGTAAAAACTGTGGCGCTTGCTCTGTCTTTTGAAAACAAAACTTCTTCGGTAGCTGGGTATACAGCGACCGAGGTGGCGTACAATTTTTTACTTTCTTGCCCGTTTCATGGCTGTGGTAATACACATGTTGAATGCCTAGCTCGTTGACAATAAAGTCGATGCTAGCGCTGAGCATAGCCTCGTCCCAAATGGGTTGATACTCACGCATGATGTATTCACAGTATTGCTTCACGCGTTCCACGGGGGCGTCGATACCCCAGTAGTCAGACACGGCATCTTTGTCTTCATCCTCCTTTAGTTCTTTGTAGAGATCGGCGACTTCGCGCAGCCAGTCGGTTTGTATTTCCTCAATCAAGGCTTCGTTGGTATCAAAGTCTAGGTCGATACGCGCCCAGGCCAGGGTCTCGCGAAAGCGGTGGTGCTTTTTGTGGCGGCTCATTACTGGGTGCGATGTCCAAGCGAAGGGCTGCTCATAATCTTTCACTAGCTTCCGGTACATGACCTCGTGCTTATTGCTAAAGCCTAGTTGCAGTACTAAGTTGTGACCAGAGCGTGAGGTTTGGTTCCAGTAAGGGCTTCCACCTCCCCAGCTAGATAAGCTCATCACAAAGTCATTGCTGGCTTCGGACCAATGGCTTTTCAGCCTATCCGCATTCAAGTTGACCTTTCCCTGCTGGCCAAACCACTGGCGAATGGCAGGCTTGTTCATCAGCTTGGCAAAGTCGTCCACCTTGTCTTTCTGACAGGCAAGGCTCAGCAGCAAGAAGGCATAGCGATCTTTATAGTAATTAAATAGCGTGCGCTCCTTAGGTAAGCACGCGATGATTTCGTTGACTAATTCGAGTTTCATAGTATCCACTTTCGTATAATTTTCGTTTACTCAGTTCATATTTCATTAATAAGGTCCTCATGGGTTTCCTCCTATTTGGTATAAATTTATTAACATGTTGTTCTCTCTATTTAATTTAAAAAAATGTCATCCTGAGTGGAGCAGTAGCGCAATCGAAGGATCTGGTTCACGGAAATATCGCTTATCCAAATCCTCGACAATTGCTCCTGCATTGTCCTACTAAATCACGTCCATGTGATTATTCGGCTACACTTTGTTTCGCTCAGGATGACAGTTCCTGATTTATGTGGCGCAGCCACATAAATCAGCCTTTAACACACACCACCTGTTTCAAGGTATGCACCACCTCTACCAAATCACTTTGGTTGGCCATAACTTGATCAATGTCTTTGTAGGCGGCAGGGATTTCATCAACCACGCCCTTGTCTTTGCGGCATTCCACCCCCTGGGTTTGTGCCGCTACATCAAATTGATCAAACTGCTTCTTCGCTGCAGTGCGGCTCATCACGCGCCCTGCACCGTGGGAGCAGGAACAGAATGATGTGGCGTTACCCAGTCCGCGTACGATGAAAGACTTTGCGCCCATGCTGCCGGGAATAATGCCCAGCTGATCTTCGTATGCGGCAATCGCACCCTTGCGGGTGAGGAATACCTTTTCGCCAAAGTGGTTCTCTTGGCTTACATAGTTGTGGTGGCAGTTGATAGCCTCTTTACTTACCGTAAAACGTGGCAAGTGCGGCTCTAGTGCTTTCACTACTAGGCGCATCATTTCACGACGGTTGGTGGTGGCATAGTCTTGGGCCCATTCCACTGCGTGCACATAGTCATCAAAGTGGTCAGCACCCTCGGCAAAGTAAGCCAAGTCCTTATCCGGCACATGCACGTTATTGCGCTGCACATCTTTCTTGGCCAGGTTGATAAAGTATCGACCAATGATGTTGCCAATGCCTCGGCTGCCCGAGTGCAACATAATCCACACGTCATCGTTCTCGTCCAAACACAGCTCGATAAAGTGATTGCCGCCGCCCAGTGTACCTAGCTGCTTGGTCCACACATGGGGCTTCTGCATCTTGGCAATGCCGGGGTGCTTGGCAATAATTTCATCTAAGCCGGGCATTAGCTGGTTCACCGTGCCGCGACCCACACGCTCGTATTTGTGAATATTAAAACCCACGGGCACGGCGGCTTCGATAGCGCTGCGCACCGCGCGCAAGCTGTCCGGCAAGTCGCTGGCCTTCAGGCTTAAACGCACGGCGTTCATACCGCAGCCAATGTCCACACCCACCGCAGCGGGAATGATCGCGCCTTTGGTGGGGATAACCGAACCCACGGTGGCACCAATACCCAAATGCACATCCGGCATCGCCGCAATGTGGCTGTGAATAAAGGGCAGCTGGGCGATATTTGCCAGCTGTGCCATGGCGGCATGCTCAACTTCATCGGTATAAATTTTTACGGGCACGCGCCCTTTTGTAATCAGCTTTTTAACTGGCATAACTTTTAAGACCTCTGTGGTTCAGAGGTCTTACTCCTTTTGGTGGAGCCATCTTATGCTTGTGACATAAAAAAGCCCCGGTAAACATACGTCGACCAGGGCTCTTTGGTGAAGTGCTCCAGAAGACGTGATTGCGCCTTCCAGAAATGGAGGAAGGACTTAGCTTTGTGGTACCTGCTCAAATGTATTCATGTTTCCTCCATAGGAATTTAGTTTGTGAGTGGCCAATGCCATTCGATGGTGCGGCATTCTACTCTTGGGATTTAATTCGTCAAGGGGGATTTGTACAAATGATTTAAACGCGTTGAGAATAAAGGGCGGTTAGCTATTTATTGGAGTATTTTCCTAAAGCCAATTTCCAAATATAAATAAAAGACGAAGGCCATAATAAGATACATGCCCATCCCCATTTATTTCTTCCTGCTTTAAATGCATTGAAGGACGAGTAAAAGATATTGCTAAAACAGCTGATGGTGGCAAAAAGGTTAAGAAAATTTTCGAAATATGTAAGATCTTTAAGAAATATTCTCCCATCCGAAAATCCAGGGTCACTTTGCAATGACTGAGTTAGATATATGCCGCCAATAAGTCCAAGAGTAACTACAGAGGCAAATAGAATTCTATTGGGGGAGTAAGTGTCATTTTTCATAGGAAGGTGTATGCGGATAGGCTAAAAACACATAGTTTCAGCCTATCCGCATATTGATTTTAGGCTACCAAATTAGAATGCACCGCATCCAAGAAGCCAAACATATCCACCACATTCTCCTTGGATGGATCAGTGGTCTTGCCTTTGATGTCGCCAGTGATCACGCCCTGATCCACCGTATCGACTAGGGCTTTCTTCAGTTTGCTAGAATATTCCATTAGCTCTTCGTTATCGTCTTGGCGCGCTAGGGATTCTAGGGCGTTGGCGACGGCGAATAGCAATGCGGATGAGTTGAAGATGGCAGTTTTACCGTCGCTCTCTTTGTACAGCAAGTATAAGTCGTGAGCTGTGCCGTGGGGCGCTTCGAACAGCATGGTGCCGTCTTTACTCTCGATGATCGAGCTAGCTGTCGCTAGGCTTCCGCCAAGCGCCGCGGCGATGTCTGAGAAGATGTCACCGTCTAGGTTCAGCGCCGGGTAGATAGCGTGGCGTGGCGGGTCAGTGATCATTTTGATCAGCTGGCTGGAGGGACGCATAATCATAAAGGAGGGTGGCTGCACGTGCTCTTGCACGAGCTCTTCGCGAATCTCGTTGATCACCTTACTAAATACATCGTCGTACTCCATGTATTCACGCTTCAGGCCGAAGTAGATTTCCTTGTCGTTTAAGGCGGCGTCGCGGTAGACCTGCTTGGCCCAGTCTTTGATCGAGGCGCGTTCGTTGGCCATGAAGATAATGGGGTCGCCTTGCTTCAGCTCGCGGGCGCACATCTCTTTGCCGTCGAGCATCACCTTCACAATACCGTCTTCTTCCACGGGCATATTGAAGCTGCCGTATTGGTCGCCGCCACCGGCGCTCATGCGCGAGATAGACACGTTGAATTTCCGCTCCGGAATACCACGCAGCTTCAGGGCTTCAACCAGCTTGAACAGCTTGCGGCCGGTATTGTTATCGGGTACGCCCCAGATGGCGTGCTCGGGTGGGTTGGAGATAATGCGTGCCGCCTGTGCGTCGATCAACTCGTAGTGATACTTCAAGCCTGCCGCTTGCAGCTTATCTGCATAGTCAGCGTGGTAGATGTCTTCGACCAAGGTGCGCATGACACCGTCGTAGCCGGGGATGACCGTGTCTTTCAAACCGAGGTAGACGTCACGCTTTTCGTCCAAGGCGCGCTGGAAGAAGCGGTGTGCCCAGGCTTCGACCTTTTCCACGCTGTTGGAGGCTAACAGCCATGGGTCGTTTTTATTGATCTTGCGGCTATGCAGCTCGCGTGGGCTGCCGTCTTTGCCGACAAATACTACTTTGATGTAACCGGTGCGCTTGGAGATGGCGTTGTCGCTATCCACATTGCCTTCACCTTCCATTGTGTCGACGACAATGTCGCGGCCAATCCAGTCGGGGGTTAAACGCTTCAGATTGCGAAAGGGAATATCTTCGCGGGTAATGTTGCCGCCGATACCCTTGCGGATCGCGCCGTTGGGAGACTTGGTCGCCAAGGGGTTTAATTCGCTTTCCACAATCGCGGGGAATTTCTCTAGAAACTCATCCAGTTGCTCGCGGTTCACTGTCATTCCCGCGTTTTTGATGCCGATGCGGTGTTTCTTCAGGGCTTCGATAGAGTCCTGTACGATACGGCCATTGGTTAGTATGCGGTTTTCCGCAGACAGGTCGATTTCGACCAAGTCGATATCGAGGTGTTGCTTGATGAACTGGTCAACGACGCGGTCAAAGGCGATCTGCGCCATTTCATCACCGTGCAAGAGCACGAGGGGGGAGGAGACTTTTACTTTGTGTGGCATATTCAATCCAAGGGTAGCGTTGCGCTAATGTTACTGCCCAAATGTGACAGTTGTATGTGGCGTGGCCATCGCGACACTGCGGTTGCACGCATGGCTTTGTGGGGCTGTGGCCGAACAAAGCGATCTAAGGCAGTAGTTTACTGCAAATTCTTTAGAGCGTGGGCATATTACAGTAGTAATATGCTGAAAAATTGCTCGTACAGGCTATCCGCATGGCTATGTGCACACGGGACGGGCAAAATCTTGCTAATATAAGCCTATGGAAACCAATACAGCAGTAGATAACGTGACCCCCTCCCATGCGGATGAGCGGCCAGAGGTCGTGGACCTAAAAGCCCCCGAGCTGTATTCGAATCGCGAGCTGAGCTGGCTGGCGTTTAACCGCCGCGTGATGGAATTGGCCAAGGATGCCTCGGTACCCTTACTAGAGCGCCTGCGCTATCTATGTATCTGCTCCTCAAATTTGGATGAGTTCTACGAAGTGCGGGTGGCGGGCCTGCAGCAGCAGGTGGCTTTGAGCTTACCGCAGCCGGGGCCAGATGCGATGAGCCCCCACGAGCAGCTGGTGGCGATCTCCAAAGAGTCGCACAAGCTGGTTAAGCGCCAGTATAAAATTCTCAATCAAAATATCATTCCCGACCTGCAAGAGGCCGGTGTGCGCTTCTTACGCCGTGGCGAGTGGAACGACAATCAGGCCAAGTGGATTAAAGAGTACTTCCGCAATGAAGTGATTCCCGTGGTCAGCCCATTGGGCTTAGACCCCGCGCACCCCTTTCCACGCCTGATTAATAAAAGTCTGAACTTTGTGGTGACCTTGGAAGGCGTTGACCCCTTCGGCCGCGATATTAACGTGGCCGTATTGCAGGCGCCACGGGTATTGCCGCGCATTATACGAGTGCCGAAGAAAGTATCGGGTGGCGAGAACGATTTTGTCTTCCTGTCTTCGGTGATCCACGCCCATGTGGATGAGATATTCCCTGGCATGGAGATCACCGGCTTCCACCAGTTCCGCGTGACCCGCAATACCGAATTGTTTGTAGCGGAAGAGGAAATTGACGATCTACTCAGCGCGATCAAGGGCGAGCTGCCCCAGCGTAATTTTGGTCAGGCCGTGCGGTTGGAAATTGCCGATACCTGCCCCGACGATGTGGCTGATTATTTACTCAGCAAGTTCAACTTAGAGCGTCACGATCTGTTTCAAGTAAAAGGGCCGGTGAATCTCAGTCGCTTGTCTGCGGTATTAGATAAAATTGATAGAACGGATTTGATTTATCCTAGCTTCAAACCGTCATTGCCGAAGCAGCTGAACAAAGACAGCAATCTATTTGAAGCAATTAGTCACAACGACATCTTCCTACACCACCCTTATCAGTCCTTTGCCCCCGTAGTAGAGTTTCTTAAGCAGGCGGCGCGGGATCATCAGGTATTGGCGATTAAGCAAACGGTGTATCGCGCAGGTCTAAAGTCTCCCATCGTGGAAGCGTTAATGGACGCGGCGCGGGCGGGCAAAGAAGTGACTGTAGTGATTGAGCTGCGCGCACGCTTTGACGAAGAGGCCAACGTGGGCCTGGCCGACAAATTACACTTAGCTGGCTGCCAAGTAGTGTACGGTATGGTCGGTTATAAAACCCATGCCAAGATGGTGTTAGTGGTGCGCCGCGAAGGAGAAAACTTGATTCGCTATGCGCATATGGGCACGGGTAACTACCATGCGGGCACGGCACGAGCCTATACCGACTATGGGCTGTTAACCCGCGACGCGGCGCTGACCGAAGATGTACACAAGGTATTTATGCAAATCACAGGTGCAGGGCAGGTGGGTGAGTTTAAGAAAATACTCGCTGCACCGAATAATCTGCACCAAGAGATGATGAAAAAAGTTCAGCGCGAAACAGAAAACGCCACGGCGGGTAAGCCCGCGCGCATAGCTGCGCGTATGAACTCTTTGGTTGAGTCGAAGATTATTCGCGCTCTGTACAAGGCCTCCCAAGCGGGCGTACAGGTAGATTTGATTGTGCGTGGCATGTGTAGCCTGCGTCCGGGCATTGCCGGGGTGTCGGAAAATATCCGTGTGCGCTCGGTGCTGGGTCGCTTTTTGGAACACTCCCGAGTGTTCTACTTTTTGAATGCGGGTACGCCAGAGTCTAGCCCTGAAATGTTTCTCTCCAGCGCCGACTGGATGCCACGCAATTTCTTCCGCCGTGTGGAAACCGTATTCCCGGTAGAAAGCCCGGAGCAGCGCGGCGTGATCTTAGAAGAAAGCATTGAGTGTTACCTAAAAGAAAATCAACTGGCCTGGGATTGCCAGAGTGATGGTGCTTATCATCGTGCGGAAATGGCGGAAGATGAGAAGGTGTTTAGTGCACAAGCGGCTTTGATTAAGGCGTTGAAGTAGCTCAGTGAAATTATGCGTGTAGATCTTATTAAATTTGTTAAGTCTGATAAAGGAGAGCTTATTTCAGTGCCTGCATGTGAAGAATATGTTGGGCTGGCTACGATTCTAAATGAATGGAATTGCGTGGAGGGGGCTGAGTTCATGGAGGAGATTTTGCAAAAATGGAATTCTGGAGGAGAAGCAATTGCTATTCAGAGTGAAGGCGATGAATATGTGGTGACTATTGATAAAGAGCAAGCGGTTTCAGAAAGGCGCGATCGAAATTTTGGTGGCGACTATTTCATAATTAGAGCTTTAAAATTTGATGTAGAAGATGCGATTGAAACGATAGAAGCTTGGTGCGACTATATAATTAGGGGTAAAGAAGTTTATTAGATTTCTAACTGGTTCCCACGCTCTAGCGTGGTGACCCATGCTGAATTGTCGGACAGCCCCGTCTGCATTTCCACGTAGGAGCATGGGAATGAATTCACACTCCTAACAGCCTGCCCGCATAAAAATCTATGCAATCAAATCCCCTCCCCATCCGTCTCTAATAATACAAGCAACAGGAGACGTTAAAATGTTAAATGACAAAAAAGTACTACTCGCCGCGGCCATCGCCAGTGTAGTAACTCTAAGTACCACCACGGCCCACGCTGTACCCGATCAACCCAAGTTTTGGGAGAAGTGCTCGGGCATTGCCAAGGCGGGCATGAATGACTGCGGTTCACTGGATGGTAAGCACGGCTGTGCAGGGCAGGCGACGCGCGACAACGATGATCAGGAGTGGGTGTATGTGCCTAAGGGGACGTGTACTAAGATCACTGGTGGCAGTGTAGCCAAGATTAAGCCTGCCAAGAAAAGCTAATCATGGTTTCGCCTAGCGGCATAAATAACGCGGGGGTGGGCCTACGCTCACCCCACGTAAACGAAATCCTCAGCACCCAGCCCGACTTACAGTGGCTAGAAATCCTCGCGGACAATCACTTGCAAGCCGGCGGCTTGGCGCGCCAACAGTTATTCGCTTTGCGCGAACACTACCCCATGACCCTACATGGGGTGAGCCTGTCCTTGGGCGGCTTAGATCCTATCGATTGGGCCTATGCGGATAGGCTAAAACAGATATATAAAGAGCTAGAGATTAGCTGCTTCTCGGAGCATCTGTGCTTCTCTCAGGGAGCAGGCTTGTATAGTCACGACCTATTGCCCTTGCCCTATACGGATGAAGCGGTGCGGCACTGTGCCCAGCGTATAGCGCAGTTTCAAGACTTCTGGGGCGAGCAGATATTGATAGAGAATGTATCCAGTTATGTGAACTGTGCTTCTGCGCCTATGAGTGAGGCGGAATTTGTCTGCGCGGTATTGGCCGAGGTTGATTGTGGCTTGCTACTCGACATCAATAATCTCTATGTGAACCAGGTTAATAACGGCGAGTCGGCGCAAATCTTTATAGATACTTTGCCTACCGGGTGTGTAAAAGAGATACATCTAGCGGGCTTTGAAGAGCGTGAAAATTTTCTGCTAGACGCCCATAACCACCCTGTATCTGAGCAGGTTTGGGGTCTGTATGAATACGCCTTAAGTAAAGGTATCGCTGCCCCCACTTTGATCGAATGGGATAGTAATCTTCCGGCCTTGTCGCGCTTGTTACAAGAGCGTGACAAGGCGCAGGGCTTATTAGATCAGTTACAGGGTAGAGAGGCGGCCTGATGCAGTTACAGCAATGGCAACAGTGTTTTTTATCCGATAGCGTATCGGGAACTTTACTGTTACAGAAGCATATAAATCCTGCGGGTAAAATGCACTTGCAGCAGGCCATAGAGGTATATCAAAACAACTGCCTCGGCAGCCGCATTAATGCTTTGGTAGAAATTTATAGCACTTGTTTTTTGGTGTTGGGTGAAGGCTATTTCCGGCAGTTGGCCAGGCAGTATGTTCGAATGCATGCAGCGGACTCGGCGGACTTAAACGATTACGGTGAAGGCTTTGCTGATTTTTTACAGCAGGGCGTGGATCTCGATGATTTTTTGTATCTGGCGGACTTAGCTAGATTGGATAGACTGATTCACGCTTTGCACAGGCGAGCTGGTCAGCAGGCAAGTGACTTTGCTTTACTAAGTGATGCGGATGCCTTGCTGTACTGTCACTCAGTAGAGTTGTGCAGCTTTGATTACCCCGTTGATAAAGTGTGGCTAGAAAACCAAGGCGCATCCGGCGCTAGCATTGTCGAAGATCACTTTGCGCCTTATTGTGTTGTAATACGGCGTGACAACTACACTATTAATATGCAACGTATAGCCCCACAGGAATATGTCGTGCTGCAAGCACTGAATAATATAAGCCTAGAAAAACTGGCGCAGCAGTTTCCCGCGCAGGAGTTATCTGGCTTGGTGGAATACCTACCGCGTTGGATACAGTCTGGTTGGCTGTCTTGGCAGCGCCCATGAGTTCATACCGCTTCAGCCCTGCAGAGTTACAGCAGTTGTATCGCTATGCCTGTGCGATACTCGGCACACAGCAAGACGCCTATGATTTATTACAGTCGGGCCTAGAGAAATATCTCAAGCAGAATAAAGAACATTCCAATCCCATGGCCTATATGCGAACCATCATACGCAATGCACATATAGACAAGGTCCGCCACGACGCCCTGATCAACTGGGATGATTACGACGACGAACAGAGCGTATCCGCAGACTTAAATTGGAATGCCATTGAGCAGCTGGCGATAGATCAAGATGAGGCGCAGCACTACATCGCACAGATGAGCGGTATAGAGCGCGAGATCATGTTTCTGTGGGCGGTGGAGGGCTACTCCACCGCAGAAGTGGCGCAGCAATTAAACATGCCAAAAAACACCGTGCTCTCGCGCATTTATCGCCTGCGCCAGAAAATCAAAGATAATACAGCCCAAAAGCGGGAGGTTAGCTGTGAAGAAAAACATTAAAGATAGCCTGAAGCAAGAAATGCAACAGCCGACTTTGGACGATAAGCAGCTACAGGCTTTATTGGATATGCAAAGCACTGAGCAGCTGGTCGAACTTACAGGCGCGCGTCAATACTGGCAGAAGTTCAGTACCGCTGCATTGCTGCTGTTAATGTTGGGCCTGGGATTTTGGCTGGGTGGTTACCAGCAGCAGGCGGATGATAAAAGCATTCCAGGCTTGATTGCTTTTGAAGTGGTGAATAACCACCTCAAAGACAAGCCCATGGATGTCAGTACAAAGACCTTTGCACAGCTACAGGGTTATTTTACGCAATTAGAATTTAAACCCTTTAACAGTAGCTTGTGGAATGGGAATTTAATTGGTGGGCGCTATTGTTCTTTACGCACTTCACCTTCTGCGCAAATTCGTTATTTTGATGAGAAGGGCGTAAAGCAAACCCTGTATCAAACGGAATACTCGGATCAGTACTTCTCGGGCTTGCCTGAGCTAGAAAGCGGAGGGCAGCCATTGCTGGCCTCGGCCAAGGGCATAGAGGTATCTATCTGGGTGGAGAAGGGTGTGGTGTTTGTGGATACTCTGGCCGATGAGTAGGGCAGAGTGTGTAGCAGCTTCTATGCTGTTAATAAAACGAGGAATAAATTATGGACGAATTAACGAATAATATAAATTGGCTGGAGGTATTCTTGATTGCTTGTCATGCGTTACTATAAAGACAGGCGTAGGAGCGAAATTCGTTCGTGATCAGATATCGCTCCTACATTAATTATTAGCAAAACAACTGCTGAGGTTTAAAATTTTTTCTGCATAAATTAAATGCCCACCCACAAATCAAAATTTCAAAAACAAAGTACCAATGAAAAATAAAATTAAACACCCAAAAATCGTAGCGCTTGGGAACGTGACTAAATCGAATAATGCTGTCATCAAAGGGAATCATCCAATAGATGCCGCCAACGGCAGTGTCTAGAATACAGTGCAGTAAGCCGCCTAGGCAAAGCCCCAGTAGGCTAATGGATACCCTCGGTAATTTGAATAATAGGGCGCCGAGTAAACCTATGCCCAACCAAAAAATAGGCATATGGCTAAAGTATTCATGGTGGCTGTGAATGCGGTTGTCTAGGGTATAGAAATAAATAAGGTCTAGGTCAGGGGCGACGCTGCCGATCATGGTAAAGATTAATAGCAGTTTGTTGCGCGCAGCCTTACGGCTGCGCGCTATTTTACTGCCTAGAATATATCCGGCGGGGAGGTAGGCTATAAACATTACAGGTTCATCTCCTGTTGTAATTCGGGCTTCTGCTCTTGGTTGCTTTTAGTCAGCTGATACCAGTTAATATTGCGTGTTAGCAGCATGACCGCGCCCAGTGCGGTGAACAATAAAACCGCACCCATCATTAGGGCAAAGTCCTCCGAGGAGATGATCACGTAGATGAAGGCATATAATGCGGATAGTCCCGCAGCGAAGCCTAGGCCGCGTTGTCGGCTGCCTAAAATAGCGGCGATGTAATAGGCCAATAGACTGATACAGGACAGAGCAGAGATTAAATAGGCGATGCCGAAAGCGATATGCTCAGACAGGGAGACCAGCAGCAAAAAGAATAGCGCCAGAGACAGACCGACCATCGTATATTGAATGGGGTGAATAGAAAGCTGTTTGAGCACTTCAAACAAAAAGAAGGCGGCAAAGGTAATGGCAATAAACAATAGACCGTATTTGGTGGATCGCTCGGTTTGTACATAGGCGTCTATCGGCTGCAGCATATCTACACCTAGGGCATAGCTGCGTAAATCACAATTCCCTTTGAATACACATTTTTCCATTAGCGATCGGGTGTCGTTGGAATAGGGCGAGGTACTCCAGTGGGCCACAAAACCCTGGTCGTTGATCTTGTGTTGTTCGGGTAGGTGGTAGCCCTGAAAGCTGGGGTGTTGCCAGTCTGACTTCAGTTGAATATCGCTGACACTGCCGATAGGGAGTACGCTTAAATTACTCGCCCCCTTCAGGGCTAGGCTGCTTTCAAAACTAGTGTTTTCTAGCTTATCCGCATTCAAGGCGGGGATGCTTGTATGTAGGCCGTTGGCTAGGTGTTTATTGTTGGTGCCAGGCTTAAAGGCGTAACTGCGTTGGCCTAGGCTGAATTTAGGCAGACCTTTGATGCCGCGCATATCTTCAATCGCGACCATCACCGTGGCCTGCTCAAAGTTAACCAGCTCACCGTGCTTGGCCTTTAGGTCGAGCACAGCTGGCTTGCTAAACTGACCGTCGATAAATAGCTCGGCGGTATACACCGGTACCTGATATATACCGCGCTTGCGCGTTTGTGTGGCTACGTCCCCCGTCACGTTTAATTGCTCGGGAAGAATCAATAGTTCTTTGTGTTTGGTCTTAAAACCCGGCTCGTACTCCTTGCTGACTTTATTATAAATACTGCTTTCGACTTTCAGGCTATAGGGCTGAATGATAAATGGCCCAGTGATTAGTTGCTGCCCTGTCCAGCTATTCGTGACTTCGCGTACCGCCGCGCTTTTATAATTGCTGCGCTCGCGAATAATGTCGCCTACCCATAATAAGGGGATAAGTAATAGGATGGCTAAACCTGCGATGGCCAATAGCTTGAGTGTGATGCTTCTGTTCATGAGATTCTCCCGTGTAGAGATTGGAAGCATAGAGGGGGAGGGTGTGTTGTTTATGGGGATTGTGTGAGGTTGTTGTCGGTATGCTGTTTTCAGCATATCCGCATTACAAGGCGTGACCCTTAGGAGCGCGGTTTATTTATGGTTTGTAGGGAGTTCGTCCCCACGGCCGAGCTACTTCTTTTGGTGGCAAAAGAAGTAGCCAAGAAAAGCCAGTCCCTAGTTATCTCGCCCTGCGGGTGCCTGATTTATATCTATATTTCTGAGGCCGGCTCCAAGCGACACCCCTGTCGCGACTCACCTTAATCCGCCGTCCGGGCGAATTAACCTCAAAAATATAGGCATAAATCAGCGAGATACAGGGGCATTTAGATCGTGTAAAATCTTAAAAAATGTCGCCCTGAGCGAAATGAAATGTAGCCGAATTACCACAGGGATGTCGTGTAGCAGGGCAATGCAGGAGCAATTGCCGAGGATCGTGATAGTGGAAACTTAGGGCTGCGCGGAGCTATGTGGCCGCAAGGTGGTCTTTCAGTTTATCCGCATTACTATTGTTTCAAATAAGGTTTGATGGCGAATAAAATAGCCTCTTCCATATTTTTTTCGGAATGAGTGGCTAGATTTTGCAATATTTCAACTTGATATGGAGACGGCTTAGTCCAGCTTCTATTGAAATCATGGTTCCATTCGGATAAAGATGAATTAATAGTTTCAAGGTGTTTGTCATTACCCGTAGGAATAATTTCATAAAGCTTTGCTAGAAATATTAGTCTTTCCCATTTGTTTATTATCTTCGAGGCGTTAATACAGAGATTTAGACTATGAGTATTTCTTGAACTTTTAACTATTGATAATAAATAATTAAAATCTATTCTTATGTTATGTTTAGTAATTAAGCGTAGAGACTCTTTGCCAACGGATGGGGAATTATCCGATAAGCATATTTTTAATAGTCCAGCAGTGCGGTTGCTATCTAGGGAAATGAGTGCATTTAAAGCATGTTTTCTAATGCTAGGAGAATCACTTTTGATGAATTTTTCAATATTTTCTATGTGATCCGTTTTTCTTAAATAAGCCAACCCCCATAATGAACATCGGATATTTAGAGGTATAGAAGACTTAAGTGAAGCTGCATAAATTGAAGAAGGATTTTTGTTTTTTCTTTCTAAGTGCCTGATAGATACTTCCCTGATTGCAGGGTGGCGGTCGAAAAGAAATTTTTCAGCTAAGCTGTCTTGGTTGCCAGTGTTTAAAAGAAGCTGAAAAGCTTCTCTCCTGATGGGCATGTACTTATCTTTTATTGCAGTTTTAATATAGTTGAGCTGTATATCTTCAGAAAACTCGCTAATAAATTTAGAAATTTTTAGTCTAACCAGAACATCATAGTGTTGAAGATGATTCTTTAGTAAATATTCAGCAGTAGTAACCCTATTCTTAATACATATGTCTAGACATATACGGGCTACATAAGGGGAGCTGTTACTTATTCCGTTGATTAGGTGGCTTACATTTTCTTTTTTTAAAAGGTAGGCCTCTATAAGTGAAATAAGGTTTTTATGATTGTCTCGCCAGCAGTGATTCAGGTGATGTATATCAGGAAGGCATAAAACATAGGCTTCAGCATTGTTTTCTAGGAGTAGCTTTTCAAGAGACTCACGAGCAGCAAACCTGACCTGTGGGACCCAGTCATTAGCTCTTTTTATAAGCTCGGGTATTGCCAGAGGAGTGCCTAGGTCGCCTAGTCTGGCAACAGCTTTTTCTCGTTTATACCCATCCCAACTTTGGCTTTGATGAAGAAGCTCGTTAAGCGATTCATCGTTGCTGAATTTCATGTTCAGTCGAGAAAATAGTGATTTTAATTTATCCATATTCCTGGTGACTCTACACACACACAAAGTATGCAGGTATCCTTTGATTTTTTTAACTACTACTACTTCTGCTGCTGCAATTCCCGCATCCGGTTCAACCGCTTCTGATATCGAGTCTGCACAATATCCGTAGCCACTAGCACTGCAATCACAAAGTAGAAGGTGGTCTTGCTCATAGGTACGATCTCTTCACCCATTATCTTCAGGTGTGCGAGGTGCCCCCCTTCGGTCAATAGCATGATGCCGACGACAAATAGAATAAATAGCCCCAGCACTTCGTACATGCGGTTTTTCTTCAGAAATTCAGAGACGTGGTCGGCTAGCCAGATCATTAAAAAACCACAGACGATAATCGCTACACCCATCACCCAAAATACGTCGGTGAGTGCCATGGCGGAGAGAATGGAGTCAAAGGAAAAGACCAGGTTCATGGTGACAATCCAGGCGATGACCTTGGTGGCGGATTGTTTTTTCTGATCTTCTTGTTCCAAGTCTTCCAGACTCATCATATGCATCACTTCCTTGGTGGCGGTGTAGATGATGAATACGCCACCGACGAGTACGATGATGCTGTGCAAATTCATACTGGTTGTGAGCACGCCTTCCCAGTCAATATTGATCAAGGGTTCTTTTACTGCGTCGACTAACTTGATTAAGGCGAATAGCAAGACGATGCGCAGGGCGACGGCGAGGCCTATACCCCAGCGGCGCACCTTGGCTTGCTGTGCTTCGGGGGCGCGCTTGGATTCCAGTGATATGTATAAGAGGTTGTCAAAGCCTAATACCGCCAGCAAGGCGATGAGCATGAGCAGGGTGAAAAAATTGTCTAAGGTTAAGGTATCCATATTGTCCTATGCTTGAATGCTCAGGCTGAAGCCTGTGCTGTTGAGATGAAATTGTTCGGCGTATAAGTCCGCCTGAGTTAATGGGTTTTGCTCTAGCCAGTTGGCGTCCAGGTTTAGCTGAATTTCTTGGTCTACGACTTTTAGTTGCAATGGGGGCAGAGGCTCTTCGAGGCGGCTGCGGTTAAATAATACCGCTAGGCGCAACAGCACCGCCAATTGCTGGGCGCTGGCATGCATGTCGCTGGGCAGGGCTTCCAATGCGGATAGCTTGAAACGGCTGCGGTGGCTGCGGGCCAAGAAAGCCAGCAGGCTTTGCTCATTCCAGCTGAAACCCGGCATATCGGAGTTTTGCAACAGGTATTCACTGTGGCGGTGATATTTGCTGTGTGACAAAGACAGGCCCGATTCACACAGCTGCGCCGCCCAGCGCAGGCTTTGCAACTGGGCTGCGTCGAGCTGCCAGCCCTGTGCGACATGCTCAAATAGCTGGCTGGCGGTTTGGCTTAGGCGCTGGGCGTGTTGCTGCATCTCTTCCGTGTGGTGCTTGCGCTGCATGGCTTGCACTGTTTGCTCGCGAATATCTTCGCGGTGGCTGCGGCCGACTAAGTCGTAGAGCAGGCCCTCGCGCAAGGAGCTTTGAGAAACGTCAATGTACTCTAAGCGCAGGGCCTGAAAAATGGCTTCTAATACGGCCAGTCCTCCGGCAATCACCGGTTGGCGGTTGTCCTTCAGCGCGGCTATTTGAATGTTGTCTATGTTGCCCGCGTCGAATAGGGCGAGGCGCAGCTTTTTCAGTGCCGACTTGCTGATGCCTGACTCGCACCAGCCATTGGCTTGGGCGATCACCTCTACCGCTTTAATCGTACCGGAGCAGCCCAGAACACTGAGCCAGCCGCGGTCGCGATAGGCCTTGGCCACGGGGCGCAGCTGCAAGCCTGCCTGAGTGCGCGCTTGGGCGTAGCGCTGTTCGGTGATTTGGCCACCGGGGAAATAGCGGTTGGTATACGTCACACAGCCGATATTGATGCTCTCTAGGGTGTGGGGCACACCGTCCTTGCCAATGATCAGCTCGGTGCTGCCGCCGCCAATATCCATCACTAGTTGGTTGGCGTCTATCGGTGTGGTGCTGTGAGTGGTACCCAAATAGATTAAGCGGGCCTCTTCGTGGCCGGCTATGATTTCTATGGGGTGGCCGAGGGCTGCCTGGGCTTTGTGCAAAAACCCCGACTGTTTGCTGACGCGGCGCAGGGTATTGGTGCCCACGCAGCGCACCTGGTCAGAGGAAAACTCGCGCAGGCGCTGGCCCATTTGCGCCAGCGTATCCAGCGCTAGCTGCTCGGTTTCACCGGTGATGTCACCCGCCTCGTTGAGACCAGAGGCTAGGCGCACGGTTTCGCGCAACTTGTCCAATATTTGCAAATGCCCATCTTGCTCGCGGGCGATGATCATATGGAAGCTATTGGAGCCTAGATCAATGGCGGCATAGGTTGTTATTTCACTCATGCCGCAAGTGTACTGAAAAGCGCTGTAGTAAAGAAGCGCTTAAGAGGCAAAGCGCTGTAGTAAAGCAGCGCTTAAGCGTGAGCTAGTGCCTGTGGTGATAGAGCATTGGTGTGGGGGCTTGCCGAGTGTTTAGCAGCATCAAGGCGTGGGCACAGGCGCCGCTTTCATCCCAGGCCGGCTCGCCGCAAAATTGTGCCCCTAAATCTAATAGCAATCGCAGGCTAGAGGGGATGTAGCAGTTTGCCCCGCCCAGACCCAGGGCGGTGTGGGGCACCGCACGTAAATGTTGTGGTGCCATATAGTGCATTACAAAGGGGGCGGTGAGCTGAGTTTTCACGAGGGGGACCAGCAATAGCAGGTGGTCTATATGGTAGTCGGCGACGATGCGTATGACGGCACTCCAGATGGCGTTTAAGGCCGGTCCTTGGCGATAGGACTGGTGGGTGCAGAGCTGGTCTAGCTCTAGCACATTGCCCTCTAGGCGTGAGGTCATGCCGGCAAAGTCAAAGTACTGCTCGGCGTGATAGCCATTAGCCATTTCGGCTAGTACCTGGGTACGCAAGCGCGCCGAGGCAATGGTGTCACCTTGATCGGTTTGCACCAGTATATGCTGGCAATAGGCGTTGCTTTCGCCTATCTCTAAACCGGCGGAGGGCGCAATGTGGGTACCCAGTTCACATTCTAATACTTGATGGCAGAGGCTCTGTGCGGCTAAATGGTCTTGGGGCGTCTGCGCCATAAATGCTTGTAGTGGTGAGTCCATGGCCTTCTTCCTTTATTGTTACCGTTTCCTAGGCTACTAAATTTAGGCGCTATTTGTTAAGAGTCTATGAGGCTGATGTAAATTTTTTGTAAATTTTGCTGCACTGCAACTTGACTCAAAAATGTTACTGTATAACAATATAATTCATGTCTAAGCTGCGCATCCTGTTATTGTCCGCACTTTTACTGCTCTCTCAGGGCGGTATGCTGCTGCATGAGCTGGATGTGGATCATTATGATATTAGTCATATCGCTTGTGAAATTTGTCTGACCGAAAATGGCCTTGACGGGGCTTTGGGTGCAGGTGATACAGCCTTTGCTCACCCTGTAAGGGGGAATGCGGATAAATTTACTGAGTTTTCTCCTCCTGTATTGTCTGATACAAATACCCAATATCAAAGTCGCGCCCCCCCTCTCGTTTAAATATTATTTAGTTTTTTACTTGGCGTGTGCAGCTTTGCGCATGCCTGTTGTATATATTTATTTATTAAGGGTAATAACTCCCTGGGTGTTTGACATGAACAAGACAATAAAATTAACTTCTACTTTTGCATTAACGGCTTTGGCGTCCTCTGTAATGGCGCAGGGTGTTGGGAAAATTTCCGGCACTGAATTTAATCCGGCTATTAGCCTTATCTTAGATGGCCGCTACACCGATTTTGATGAGAAAAAACTAACGGGCTACGAGTTACCCGGTTTTATGGTGGGTGGCGAGGCAGGTTTGCCAGAGAAGGGCTTTAATTCAGGTCACACTGAGTTGAGCTTAAGTGCCAATGTAGATGATAAGTTTTACGGTAAGTTTACAGCAGCAATTGTTGAAGAAGAAGGATCTACTGAGCTAGAGTTGGAGGAAGCTTATTTGGAGACTCTTGGCTTGGGTAACGGTTTTACTATCAAGGGAGGTAAATTCTTTTCAGGGCTAGGTTACCTTAATCAGCAACACGCTCATGCCTATGACTTTGTAGATGCTCCCTTAGTATACCAGGCAATGCTAGGTGGCAAGTTGCTTGACACGGGTGTACAGGCGCGTTGGTTGGCCCCTACTGATATGTATTTAGAGTTTGGTGCTGAATTGACATCAGGTAAGACTTTCCCAGGTGGCGAAAACACGGATGGTAATGAGGCCAATACCCTATTTGTTAAAACGGGTGGTGATATTAATGACAGCAATAGCTGGCAGCTGGGCTTAAGCCGTTACAGCACAGAGTTTGATGGGCATCGTGCGGCAGGCGCACATTCGCACGGTGAAGAAGAGGGAGGTGGTGAAGAATCTACGGCGTTGCATGGCGGAGAAGTTGATATAAACGTAGTGGACTTCGTCTATAAGTGGGCACCTGATGGAAATGCGACCGAACGTAACTTTAAGTTTCAAATGGAATATTTTTCTCGTGATGAGAAGGGTACCGTTGAACACATGCATGGCACTGATGAGGAAGAGTCTTCGTTGGATGCAGAACAAAAAGGCTTTTATGCGTCGGCCGTTTACCAATTTATGCCTAAGTGGCGTGCGGGTGTGCGCTATGGCCAGTTAGAGTCAAAGGCGACAGGTAGTGATATGGAAGTGCTGGAAGAAACAGAGCTAGTGACTACTGAAGAGCCAGAAGAAGTGGCATTTATGGTCGACTTCTCTCATTCTGAGTTCAGCCGCTTCCGTCTTCAGGTGACAGACTTGGAATTGAACAAGGAAGAAAATCTTAGCGATAAGATTTACTCTATTCAGTACATCATGAGCCTAGGTGCTCACGGTGCGCACAAGTTTTAAATGATAAGAAGTGGTCTAGTGCTTAGGCTACTTTTAATAGACGTATAGTGCTTCGTTTTGAAGCTCACCTTTCGCAGTGGCAGGTGCTGTCACTGCGTTTTTTGGAGTGTGTTATGTCACCGATAAAAAAAATTTCGGCTTGTGCTTTATTATTGGCGGTATCCGCCACGGCACAGGCTAAACTCAATATCTTCGCTTGTGAGCCGGAGTGGGCGGCGTTGAGTGAGGAGCTAGCGGGCGATTTAGCTAAAGTTTACAAAGCGACCACCGCTAAACAAGATCCCCATCGAATTGAGGCGCGACCTTCCTTAATTGCCAAGATGCGCCGTGCAGACTTGGTTGTGTGTTCGGGTGCGGAGCTGGAAGTAGGCTGGTTGCCTTTGTTACAGCGCCAAGCCAGTAATAAAAATGTCCTGCAGGGGCGAGATGGTTATTTTGAAGCCGCTATGCAGGTAGAGCGGCTCGAGATTAAAGAGCAAGTGGATCGGTCCATGGGGGACGTGCATGGAGAAGGTAACCCCCATGTGCATTTAGATCCTCGACGTTTATTGCAAGTGGCAGAAAAGCTTAGCTTGCGTTTGCAGCAGTTAAATCCCGAGCACACAGGGCAATATCAAGCCAAACTGGTTGATTTCCAGCAGCGTTGGGCCAATGCTATGCTGGGTTGGGGAAAAGACACTGCGAGACTAAAGGGTAAGAAGGTTTTGGTGCAGCATAAAAACTGGAGCTACCTAATTGACTGGCTTGGAATGCATGAAGTGGGCGATTTAGAGCCTAAGCCTGGTTTACCGCCAACGGCGGGTCATTTGGCTAAGGTGATTAGAATTGCCAAGCACGAGCAGCCTATAGCAACCTTGGTAGCGGCTTATCAAACTCCTAAGTCAGCTAAGTGGCTGGCGGAAAAAACGGGTGTGCCTGCGCTGCATTTGGCCTATACGGTGGGTGGTGCGGATAATGCGGATAGCCTGATAGCGCTGTATGACAGCATGCTACAGAAGTTATTGAAGGCAGCCGCCGAGCAAAGCGATGCTAAATAATGAGTTTTGAAAACATAGAGCTATCGATATTGGCCCCCGCCTTTGTGGCGGGTTTGCTCGTATTGCTCACCCATGTCCCCCTAGGCAGGCAAGTATTGGGGCGTGGTATTATCTTTATTGATTTGGCCGTGGCGCAAATTGCTGGCCTGGGTGTGATTGCGGCAGAAACGCTGTTTCACGCGGAAGAGGGTTGGGTGGTCCAGGTTTGCGCTCTAACGGCCGCCTTGCTGGGTGCCTTGTTGCTTTATTTTTTGGGCCGCTATGCCGCCAAATACCAAGAGGCGCTGATCGGCGTGGTATTTGTTTTGGCGGCAACGGGCGCGGTATTACTATTACATAACAACCCCCATGGTGGTGAGCACCTTAAAGAGCTGCTGGCAGGGCAGATTTTGTGGGTGACACAAAGTCAGTTAATACAGGCGGCTATTTATACCACGGCACTACTGCCCGTGTGGCTGCTGCTGAAAAAGCTCGCGCCAGACCTCAGTTTCTATTTAATATTCGCTATGGCCGTGACTGTGTCGGTGCAATTAGTGGGGGTTTATTTGGTTTTTGCTAGCTTAATTATTCCTGCCCTAGCGGTACGTGAGCTAGAAGGACGCGGGGCGCTGTGGTTGGCACTGCTATTGTCAGTTGCCGCCTATGCCACGGGTCTCTTGGCCTCCTCTTTATGGGACTGGCCAACCAGTCCATTAATAGTTTGGTGCCTTGCTGGTTTTGCAGTGCTAACATCCCTAGGCATAAGTATTAGAAATAAGTCATAGGCTGCAGCCTATTTTATAGGGGGAAGCGTGAACAACGCTGTCGCAATTCAAGACCTGCAATTCTTTATTGCCGGCAAAATGATTATTGATATGCCCACTTGGTCGCTAAAACACGGCGAGCACGCTTTGATTCTGGGTGATTCTGGCAGTGGCAAGACCAGCTTGTTGAATCTGCTGGCGGGTTTACGCCATCCAAGCTCTGGTAGCCTTTGTGTTGATGATCAAAATTTAGCTGATTTGAGCATATCCGCATTGGATCAATTTCGTGGTAAACATATCGGAATTGTCTTTCAAAGCCTGCATTTAATTAGTGCGCTGAGCGTATTGCAGAACTTGATGCTAGCTCAGTCTTTGGCGGGGCAAGAGCAAGACGAACAGCGCGCCCTGAGTGTGCTGGATTCATTGGGCTTAAAAGATAAAGCCAGTGCCAAGCCGAATGAACTCAGTGGTGGGCAAGCCCAGCGTGTGGCCATCGCTCGTGCAGTGATCAATCGTCCCACCGTGATTTTGGCAGACGAGCCCACTTCGGCCTTAGATGACCATAATACCGAGAAGGTATTGGCTCTATTAAAAGAACAGGCAGCATCTTGTGAGGCTAGCTTGATCATTGCAACCCACGATAAACGCTTGATGGATCGTTTCGAGACTCAGCTTCGTCTGGAGGTTCTCTCATGAATATTCTCCAGTTAAGCACCGCCTATATTCGCGCCCGCGCACTGAATTCTGTATTGAATATTATTCTGTTGTCCCTAGGTATCGGTACCATTGTTCTATTGCTGTTATTCAGCGATCAAATGCAAAAACGATTGCTGTCTGATGCGGATGGGCTGGATTTAGTCGTTGGAGCCAAGGGCAGCCCCATGCAGTTGATCCTCTCCAGCATCTATCATATTGATGTGCCGACGGGGAATATTCCCTATCCGCGTTTGGAATGGCTGCGCAAAAACCGCTTGGTGAAAGAAGTCATCCCTGTTGCCTTAGGCGATAGCTATAAAGGCTTTCGTATTGTCGGTACCGAACATGGCTACCCAGAGCACTATGGGGTGGAGCTAGCTCAGGGGCATTTATGGAAAGATGCCTTTGATGTGATCATTGGCGCGCGCGTGTCGGCAGAGACGGGATTGAAGCTTGGCGATGAATTCCACGGTTCCCATGGCATGGTTGACGGAGGGCATGTACATGAGAATAAATCCTTTAAGGTGGTGGGTGTTTTGGCTAAATCTAACGGAGTTATGGACCGCTTAGTTCTGACATCTGTACCGACGGTATGGATTGCCCATGGCTTGACTGATGATCACGCAGATCACGCAGATCACGAAGATCACGAAGATCACGAAGATCACGAAGATCACGAAGATCACGAAGATCACGAAGATCACGCAGATCACGCAGATCACGCAGATCACGCAGATCACGCAGATCATCACGAGCATGACGGTCATTCAGAAGAAGAGCATACAGAGCTCGCTAAGCAGTCTAAGCAGGACTGGGTGGCTAGCATAGATACCAGCCAGCAGGAGATCACAGCCTTACTGGTGAAGTTCAAATCACCTCTAGGTGCAGTGCAGCTACCTATACAAATCAACCGTCAATCCGAAATGCAGGCCGCACGCCCAGCACAGGAAACGGCGCGTTTGTTCGCCTTGCTAGGCGGCGTGATTGAAACTTTATACGGTTTTGGCTTTCTATTAGTCATCACTTCAGGCCTTGGTGTATTTATTGCCCTGTATAACGCTATGAAAGATCGCCGCTATGATCTAGCGATCATGCGTAGCTTAGGAGCGAGTCGCGGCAAATTGCTATCAGGTGTCGTGCTCGAGGGATTGTTACTTGTATTGATGGGTACGGTTCTCGGCTTTGGCATAGGCCATGGCGTGGCCCATGCCATGGGCGAGCTAATGCCCAAGGCCAAGGAGATGGGTTTGTCGGGGGCAATTTGGGTGGATAAAGAGTGGGCTGTGTTAGGCTTAAGCTTTGCTGTGGCGCTGCTGGCGTCGATTATCCCTGCGATACAGGCTTATAAAACAGATATTGCTGAGACGCTGTCTAAGAGTAAATAAAAGTATGATGAAAAAATTATTATTAAGCTTATTAGTGGCTTGTTTTAGTGCATCCGCATTTGCGATCGATTTTGAAGAAGATGTGGAGTACGGCGCTGATTATCTGGATCAAATCCCTAAGGCGCCTTTGGGTGCAGTCGACTGGAAGGTACTATTTAGTATTGGCGAAGAGGAGGTGATTGATCAGGGCTTATCTCTGTTCAAACCTATTTTCTCTCCGGCGGTAAAAAAGCTCAGTGGTAAAAAAGTAAAAATAAAGGGTTTTATGTTTCCCCTTGATATGGCGGAGACACAAAAGCACTTTTTACTCAGTGCCTTCCCCCCTTCTTGTCCCTTCCACGCACCGGGTGGCCCCAAGCACATTATTGACATTAATGTTGAAGAGGGGATTGAATTTACTTACGACCCATTGGTCATTGAGGGAGACATGGAACTGATAGAATTTGATGAGGACGACGGGCTTTATTATCGCTTGAATAATGCTAGGCAAATTGAAGAATAAGTGTTGCATTGACGAATTAAAAAAGCACCCTGAAGGGTGCTTTTTTAATTCGAGTTAGCCATTCTTGATGCTATCTTCTTGAATAGACCTTAAGTAAAGGAAATTTATATTCAGAAAACTCTAGTATGACAGAAGTTAAGCTTTCACCTTCAACACGCTGCTTAAATTCTAAAGGATGGGCGCGCTCTCCGTTAGCAAATAGCCCGAGCAAGTGGCTTTCGTCTAACGTTCTATTATTAGATGATTCATTTTTTACCGTGACCACGGCCCAGCGCTCGCCATCTTTATTGCTCATTAGACTATAATTAACCACATTAAAATCACTAATGTTGGGTTGAACATTATATTCATTTGGAAATGAAATCTTCATTTCTGCAGGCAAAGCCCTGTCTATGGTTAGTGCGTCATTCTCTGCTGCAAAGCTCGGTAATGAGCAGAACATCAATACTGTCAATAATACTCTATGCATAATGTCTCCTAAATAAAAATATAAGGCGGTAGTAAGTGGTTATAGTTTATGAAGTACGAAAAAGTCGCTCTTTTTTGTTCGGTTTAATGGTTTTATTATAATGCATTTGGTTTAGGGTGAATAAAAAATCTTAATATTTAAACAAGCGATGTGATTCTTATCAGTTTCTTCTATTGGTGGGCGTTGCAATATGTAGTTTTTCCATAAAAACTTCTGAGTGTTATAACAACTGATTATGTGGCCGAAGTAGCTAGGCAGAGGTCGAGGGCCAGCTTGCTAAATTATTGTTTCACGTGCTTGTTATCTGTTGTTGTACAAAACGTAACTTAACCCGATTAAGGAAAAATTGGTAGTTACTGGATTAAAGGCTTCTATGAGTAAAGTGGATATTTGTATAGCAACGAATAGGCATAATGACAACAGTGCAAAAATATTTAGTAAAAGAAGTGGCTTATTTTTATACAAGGCTATTAATAGTATGCCAAACACTATTTTTGTGACGCCTGCTTACATGAGCTTACAAAGTTGACATTTATACAACAGACGGATTACCTCATGGCTTGCATACTGGCCATCTGAAATAACAGAGAGGTGAAAAAATGTTCAAGTTATTAATATTAGGTATCGCGGTTGCGGGAGCCTCTGCTTGTAGTAGCTCGGGTTCAAACTCAGCGGCGGCAACAAGCCCCGTTGTTGGCAAAGCGTCGACGAAGACATCAATGAAAACCAGCGTAAGGAGATATTCACTGCCTTTGCGCGCTTAGATAATAGCCGTAGTCGTGAGACCGGTGGCTTTGGTTTGGGGCTGGCGATAGTGGAAAGCATAGCTCGCCGCTATCAGGGGGAGATTAGTGTGGAGCGCAGCGAGTTGGGTGGGGCGCGGTTTGTTTGTCGATTGGGAGGTATGCTAGGCAGCTAGCCAAAGCACTAAGGTCAAAATTAATAGTACTAGTATGATAAGGGCACTAAATGAATGGGTTACAACTCTAGGCACTGATGGCCTTACTTCTAAATACATTTTTTCATATCCGGAAATAGAGTCGGGTGTTAATGGGAACTGGATGTACTTATCATTTTCTGGGCCATGACCACCAAGCTTTTTTGCTATTCTTAATACAGCTTGTGCAACCACGGGGCCTTCAATGGTGCCGCCTTCATCGGTAATTTCAATGAAGTCGTTACCTGATATTACTTTAGCCCCCCAGTTTGGGTTTCCTTCAAAGATAACCAAGTATGTTTGAATACCTAGAGATACATAGTCTAGATTAACACCAACGTGACTTGGCGCGGCACCTATAATGTCTTTGATGGAGGGGGCGTTTTTTTCGAATATTATTTTCCCTAACCTAGTTTTCATTATGCAATTCCGGTTGTCGCCGGTTAAATTCTAAAGAGTTTAGCTCAATGCGGATGGCCCAAAAACAGCCCATCCGCATAATCTTACTACTTAATCTTCCGCTTCTTATATTCCTTCGGCGTCTTGCTAACATTTTTACTTGCCGCAGCAAGTTGGTTCCAGCGGCCAATAATTTTTTTCTGTAGTTTGGTCTCCCAGTTCAGTACACCCTTATCGCTCTCGGTCCAGATGCGATTGATCAGCAGCTTGCTAGCGCCGACTGAATCAGGTGAACGAGCGGCTAATTGCTTGGCGTATTCCAATGCGGCCTGCATCGGGTCGTCTTCGATACGCGTGATCAAGCCAATCTCCTTGGCTTCATCGGCCTGCACCATGCGTCCGGTATAGGTCAAATCGCGCAACACATCGCCACGCAGCACTTCACGCCAAGCTAGCATGCCCGCCATATCGGGGATCAACCCCCATTTGGCCTCTAAGATAGAAAACTCACAATCGGGAGTAGAGAAGCGGAAGTCGGCGCCCATGGCGATCTGCAATCCGCCGCCATAGCACTTGCCGTGGGTTACAGCAATCACGGGGATGGGTAGCTCGCGCCATAGGTAGCTGACGTCTTGTGCTGCGTTGCTAATAGCGGTGCCGGGTTTGACTAGCAGCTTGGGTACCATTAAGGGGTCTTTTTTCATGCTCATTACGTCTAGGCCAGAGCAGAAGGCCGGGCCGTCACCACGTAAGATCACGGCGCGCACATCTTTGTTTTTTTTCAGGTTTTTGATGGTGCTGATTATGCTGCTGAACATAGCCCAGTCTAGGCCGTTGTATTTGTCGGCACGATTGAGGGTGACGATGGCGATGTTGTCTTGAATGTCTAGCAATACGCGCTTGGGCTGGGCCATGGTGTGAATCTCTGTTGTCTATGTGAATAACTGCAGTCTAGCCTATAAGGATTAGCTGGCGCTATTGTTGTAGGCGTCAGTAAATGGGTCTATGCACGGGGTTTAGTGGGCGCGTAAAGATTATTAGCACAGGTGCACTAGCTTTGTGTTTTAAAGCGCTGCCTGGCGATCATTGCGGTGCCTGCGGCCAGTTGTAGGGCGCCAAACAATAGCAGAGAAAATAGTACTGTATTGCCCAGTGCGGCATTTTCGCTAGTGGCGGGAAAGATGGAGGCATTGATTAATATGCCCAAATTGACATTGCGAACAATGACCTCCATGTCTATGGCGGTAGTATCTGCTTGAGCTAATTTGAATAATCGAGTGACTATAGTGTTGGCAATGCTAAATGTCGCCATCAAAGCAATGATAAGTAGAATATTGTTCAGGCCAAAGCTTTTTAAGTCTAGGCGACCAGCGCCGAGTGAGCCAATAACAATCATGACAATGACTAGGATAGAGCCACGGATACAGCCGTTGGAAATATTCTCGGCGTATTTCGGTATTGCCTTTAAGCACAGCATGCCTGCGACTAGAGGGAGCAGCAGGCAGAGGCCTATTTCGCTAGCAATTTTTGCAGTAGGCATTTCAAAATTGTTCGGCATATATTGTTGAATGAGCAGGGATAAAATCACTGGGGTGGTCAGTAAGCAGGCCACCGTGGTGATGGCGGTGATAGTGATAGAGAGTGCGGTGTTGCCCTTGGCGAAGTGGGTAAAAATATTTGATACCGTGCCACCGGGAATAGAGGCGATTAAGGCTAGGCCAACGGCAATGCCACCCGTAATGTCAAAGCTGTGAATAAACAGATACGTTAAAATGGGAATAAGCATCAGTTGTATGCCGATGCCGATGGAGACCGACTTGGGCTCTAACAATATATCTTTAAAGTCGCTTGGGGTGAGCGTAGCCCCCATACCCAGCATGGCTAAAATGAGTTGGGTGGCTGCAAACCAATATTCGTACTCGATATAGAAAGAAAACATGACCAAGGCTCTTGTTTAGTGTTGGCGTAGTCTAACGTGAAAGACGTGATCTTGTGAACTGTTGTTGAGTGAGTCAAATAAGCCTATGCTGAATTTTCGCAAATTTAGGAGTAATAACATGATCAAAGCCTCTGCCGTATTTGAGCCTAAGGGCGAGCTTGAACCCTTTGAATACGAGCCCGGTGAGCTAGAGGAAACTGAGGTTGAGATCGACGTTTTGCATTGCGGTATTTGCCACAGTGACTTGAGCGTAATGGATAGTGAGTGGGGCAAGATGCCCTATCCCGTAGTGCCTGGGCATGAGGTGGTGGGCACGGTGGCTCAATTAGGTTCTAAGGTGAGCGGCATGAAGTTAGGCCAAACTGTGGGTTTAGGCTGGCATGCAGGTTATTGCAATCGTTGCGGCTTGTGTGAGTCGGGGGATCACAATTTATGTAGCAAGGCACAGCCGACGATCATTGGCCATTACGGAGGCTTTGCCGAGCAAGTGCGCGCTCATGCGGATAGTGTCGTAGCGATACCGGAGGGTGTTGATCTAGCCTCTGCAGGCCCTCTGTTTTGCGGTGGTATTACGGTATTTAATCCACTAGTACAGTTTGATGTTAAACCCACAGATAAGGTTGCGGTGGTTGGCATCGGCGGCTTGGGCCATTTGGCTATTCAGTTTTTAAATGCTTGGGGCTGTGAGGTCACGGCATTCACTTCTAGTGATAGCAAAAAAGCTGAGGCTTTAGCGCTAGGCGCTCACGACACGCTCAACTCTCGCGATGCCAATGAAATAGCCGGTGCTGCGGGGCGTTTTGATTTGATCATATCTACTGTCAATGTGAAGCTGGATTGGAATGCGTATTTGAATACGCTCAGCGCCAAAGGGCGCTTGCACTTTGTTGGCGCAACGCTAGAGCCACTCGATATAGCGGCTTTTAGTTTGATTGGAGGCCAGCGCTCTATTTCGGGCTCACCAGTGGGTAGCCCCGCGAACATAGCCAAGATGCTGGACTTCGCCAAGCTACACAATATTAAACCCGTAGTTGAGCAGTTTAAGTTTGAGCAGGCCAATGAAGCGGTGGAAAGGCTACGCAGTGGGTCGGCGCATTATCGTGTGGTGTTGAGTCGCTAAGGCCGTGGTGCGGATGGGTTGCTCTAGCCCATCCGCATCCATTACTTCTACTTAAGCCTTTCGCATTTCCTGCATAACCGGCGCCGTATCAGGCCTTACGCCACGCCAAATCATAAAGGCCTCCGCCGCCTGCTCAACCAGCATACCCAAGCCATCTAATGCTAAGTCAGCACCATGATCCAAGCCCCATTTCACAAAAGCGGTGGGCTCTTGAGCATACATCATGTCGTAGGTCGTGCCGCCCTTGTGCAGAATGTTACTTGGAATAGGGGGAAGGTCGCCCGTCAGTCCTGTTGAAGTACCGTTAATGATCAGGTCAAAGTGATGGCCCTCTAATTGTTCGTAACCGCAGGCTAATACATGGCCAAAATCATCAAATAAGTCAGCCAACATTTGCGCCTTGGCTACCGTGCGATTGGCGATGGTGATGCTGGTGGGGTTCTTATTCAGTATTGGCTCTAGCACGCCGCGCACCGCGCCACCGGCACCCAAGATAAGGATATTCTTATCTTCTAGCTTGATCTGATTATTGACGCATAGATCGCGTACTAGCCCAAGGCCGTCGGTGTTGTAGCCCTTGGTCTTGCCGTTTTTCAGGGCAATGGTATTCACCGCCCCTGCGCGTTGGGCCAGCAAGTCTAGCTCCTCTACCCAGGCATAGGCCTCTTCTTTGAAAGGTACGGTGATATTAAAGCCTTGGCCGTCGCCTTGTAAAAATTCCGATGCGGATAGGCTGAACTGCTCCAATTCCACCAGTTGCTTAGAGTAGCGTAGTAGTTGTTTGGTTTGCTCAGCAAAGGCCTGATGTATACCTGGACTTTTACTGTGGGCGATAGGGTTTCCGAAAACGGCGTATTGATCCATGGAGATATTTTAAATCGTTTGTGTTAAGTTGGTGTTTCAGCATGCCATTATAAAGGCTGTATTACTATTGTGCTTGAAGGCATAGGGAAATAATTAATGAATCGTCAATTTAAAATAGCTGTTCTGGGTTCGTTTTCTTTGCTATTAGCCTCTTGTGGTGGCGGTGGCAGCTCGTCGGCGCCTGGGGTGTCTAATGCAGTTGGTGCTCCGGTTTCAACAGGCAAGGCAACAGCACAGGGTGTTTTTAAAGATAGTAATGTTGCAGGTTTGAAATATATTTCTGGCGCTATTGCCGGTGTAACAGACGCCCAGGGTCAGTTCACTTATGAGGTCGGTGAATCGGTAACGTTCCTTGTGGGCAATACTTTGCTTGGGAGCACGTTGGGTGCAGACGTGATTACGCCAATTGACTTGGTTGAGGGCGGTGGTTTAAGTGACCAGAAGGTAAAAAACATTGTTAAGTTGCTTATGCTCGTGGATAGCGATGGTAAAGCAGAAAATGGTATTAATATTGATGAACAATTACAGCGTCTGGCGAATAGTTGGCCGCAGGTGGACTTAACCGTTCCAGATCTTGCTGGCCAACTCAGTGCGATTCAAAGTGATATATCGAGTATATACGGAGGTGTGAGAGCCCTAGTTGATGATGTAGATGCGGTTAAGCATTTTGGCGATACGTTGAGTTGCCTTTATTCAGGGGCGTTTGTGGGGCAACGTGACGGGCACGCTTTTACTTTTACACTAGACCCACATAGTAAAATAGTTTCTGGATTTTCTCGTTATTCTGATGAATTGGTTGATTTCACTGCCGCAGCTCCGGTTGTTTTTGCAAACAAGCCTTTATTTAGTGTTGACTCTACTGCTTTGGGGCTAGTGATGGATGCTGAATTTAAAACACCTAATGGTGTGGAGGGCGTGTGGGCGGACGACCTGTTTAATGGTGCGTTTTCAGCTGTACGTTTAGGTTCTATGGAGAGGGCTCAACATCGTATCAGTGGTAGTTTTACTGGAGGCAAAAAGGGTGTGTTTGAGCTGAAATTTGATGGTAATACGGTTGCGACAGGTACGCTTTACGATATTGGAGAAGATAAAACGTATGTATTAGACGCCAGTTTGGTGGGGGATAGACTGACGGTGTCGGCGTCAAATGGTATGACTTTCACCTTGAGTATAGATGGTGACTTTGGCTCGGTTAGTGGTAGCTGGTTGAGTGGCGACCAGTCTCAAAGTGGGACGGTGAATGGGTCCGGTTGTGTTAGTGAACAGACAATTGTTCAGGATTTTTGCCCACTATTAGAGGAAGGGGTGGCGTTGCGTGTCAACTATAGCTCTGCCACGTCATTTATAGAGCAGCACCTTAATACGTATCCAGTGGGATTATCATTGAGTAGTGCTGTTGCTGGCGTATTAGGGGGTGATGTAGAGGTTGACTTAGGGCAGGTTGACTCTTTATTTCGTAAGGCAAAAGTCATTGCTGGCCAGAAGCTTGTGCCTGTGAGTGAGGCATTTTCAGGGTCCTCCTCGTTTGTGCTTAACACGGGTTTTGGTTCAACACTGAGTGCCAGTGCAGCAGTGAGCTTGATTCCTAACACGGATCTTGAGTTGAGTTACACGTGCACTGACAGTGTTATCCAAGTAACAGGCCCTTTCTCTGTGTCGGGTAATGCAATAACATCGGTCAGCACGTTTATAGGGAATATAGATCTGAATGTAAACGTGGTGACCTCGGGAGAAGCCAGTGCTGTATACACGCTACAGGGGTCACCAACGGGTGGTCTGTGGCTGACGAAATAGTTGTCTCAACTAAGTGAGGATAGGCTAGAATGTTGCCTTTGCTTATTTAATTTAGCTTTTCGGATTCAGAAGTAGTATGTCCTCCTTGTATATTTATTTTAAACCCATCTTTATCGTGTTAAGTGTGAGTGTGCTTAACGCTGCTTGCGGCGGTGGCACAAGCGGAACTTTAAATACAGGTAATACAAACTCTGTGGTTCAGCCCCCCTCCGACGTTAATATCAGCGTGCCAGAAAATACGGTCTCAGTACGCAATTTCAGTGCGGCGCAAAGTTCAGATGCTGCTAATCTTGGCTTGGATGTCAATTCGATAAATTCGGTCATATTTAGTATATCTGGAGGCGTAGACCAAGCAGCGTTCAGTATGGGGCAGAATGATAGCAATGATTATATTTTGTTTTTCACTGTGTCGCCTGATTTTGAAATTCCAGAAGATGCTGATAAGGACAATGTATATGAGCTAGAAGTAAAAGGAGTCACTTCGACTGCCAGCGCTACACAAAAAGTACGCGTAGCAGTTACGGATGTATTCGATAAGCTGAATGTAGTCAATGATACGGGCATCACCCTGTGTGGTGATTACTCCTTTGATGACTCTACTAACTCTCATAACAATATTGTTTGCAGCGCGGCAGACCCCGATGGCGACCCCGTCCCTGATAAACAGGATGCTAAGCTTGGTCGTGATTATAATGTCTCCTTGGTTAAGATCGGATCTGGTGTGGCAGGTTTTGATTTCACTAAGCTAGATAGCGCGGGGGCTGTTTTACCTTTGGCTACGGGCAGTTGGAGCTGTGTGCAAGATAATCACACCAATTTGATTTGGGAGGTTAAGCAGACAGCTGGGATACATAAGAGCACAGATACTTATACTTGGCTAAATAACACCACGACACTTAATGGTGGCGCAGTAGGCGCGGTAGGTATAGCGGCCAGTTGCAGTTTGAGTTTGATGAATTGCAATACTGAAGCTTATGTCGCAGAAGTAAATAAGCAGGGTTTGTGCGGTGCAAAGGACTGGCGATTACCCACGGCTGAGGAGTTACAGGGTATTCTTCATTATGGGGCTGCAGCTTCCCCTCTGATTGATGCGGATTATTTTAACAATACCAATACGACTGCTCCTTATTGGGCGGTGAGCCCATCATCGAGTAATAGCGCAAATGCTTGGGTGCTTAACTTCTCCAATGGCAGCATTGCGCAAAGGGTGAAAGCAACAGCAGCGGCAATACGTTTAGTGAGAGGGGCTAGGTAATGAAGTTTTTTATTAAGATAATGGTCATGCAAGCACTATTTTTGGCCAGCTTGGTTGTTGAAGCTGCCTGTGAAACCAGTACTACAGAGTCTTTGGCGCCTAGTACACGCTATATCGCACAAGAAAATGGCGATGAAATCTGGGATAAAAAAACGGGGTTAGTGTGGCAGCACTGTAGTTCAGGTTTGTCGGGTGCTAACTGTGTTGTCGGCCCAGTAGACAATGTGAACTGGCAGGCTGCATTGGCCTTGGCCACGCACGACTGGCGTTTGCCGAATGTTAAAGAGTTAACTAGCTTGTTAGAGCTCCAGTGCAATAATCCTGCAGTCAATGAGACTTCTTTTCCAGCTACCCAAGCGGCAGCATATTGGAGCTCGTCGCCGGATAGACTAAATGTAGATAACGCATGGCAAGTTGATTTTGGTACAGGTTCGGTTGGCTCGGTTTCTAAAAACCAGCTAGCCAATGTACGCCTAGTAAAAGACAAATAATCGAATTGGGATAGGCTGTTTTAGCCTTTTGTCTGTAAAAGCTTAGCTACATCCTTAGCAAAATACGTCAAAATACCATCTGCTCCAGCGCGCTTCATGCCCAACAAGGACTCCATTACCACAGCCTCTTCATCTAGCCAGCCGTTTTGTGCGGCGGCTTTTAACATGGCGTATTCACCGCTGACTTGGTAGATGTAGGTGGGGGCTTTGAACTCGTCTTTAATGCGGCGCACAATGTCTAAGTAGGGCATGCCAGGCTTAATCATGACCATGTCGGCCCCTTCGGCTAAATCTAGTCCCACTTCGTAGAGTGCCTCGTCGCTATTTGCGGGATCCATTTGATAGCTGTATTTATTACCGCCGCCCAAGCTATCTGCGGAGCCTACCGCATCGCGGAAGGGGCCGTAAAAGCTAGAGGCGTATTTGGCGGCATAGGCGAGTATGCGTGTATTGCGATGCTCCGCCTTTTCCAGTCCTATGCGGATAGCCTGTATACGCCCATCCATCATGTCTGATGGGGCGACAATGTCGGCACCAGCTTCGGCGTGGGAGATTGCTTGTTTGACCAGTACTTCTACGGTCTCGTCATTTAGCACGTAGCCGCTGTCATCAATCAGGCCGTCTTGACCGTGGGTGGTGAAGGGGTCTAGGGCGACGTCGGTGATCACGCCCAGCTCAGGGCAGGCGGCTTTGACCGCACGTACAGCACGCTGTGCCAAGCCATCCGCATTGTAGGCTTCGGCTGCATCTAGGGATTTTTTTGCTTCGCCGACCACGGGGAATAGGGCGATGGCGGGAATGCCTAGTGTTAGGCACTCTTGAGCTTCTAGCACGAGTAGATCAATGCTGACACGCTCTACGCCGGGCATGGAGGCGATCGCTTCGCGCTGGCGCTTGCCTTCAATCACAAACATCGGATAAATCAGGTCGTTGGAGGTCAGTACATTCTCACGCATCAGGCGGCGGGAGAAGTCGTCGGCGCGCATGCGGCGCATGCGGGCTTGGGGGAATTGGCTCGTTTTTATGCTCATATCAGCGGTCTGTGGTCAGTTGTGGTGCAATCATAGCATTTAATGGGAAAAAACCACCTTAGACATTGTTAGCGGCGCTGCCTTTTGGTAGCGTTCGCCACTGGCGCAGTGTGGTTGACCGCTGTCTTGTAGAAATGTGCTCAGCATTTTCTATTTGGCCTAGCCGTCTCCCGCATTGAAATTGTAGATGCCCAGCCCCATTGAGTTGGAGTAGTGCTGGTGGAGTTAAGAGAATATGTTCGCAAAATTATTTAAGCCCAAGTGGCAAGTCGGATCTACTGCGCAGCGTTTAGCTGCCGTAGAGAAGTTCAACCCAGAGCTAGTCAAGGATAAGACGGCACTGTTCAAAATGATCAACGACGACGCAGAGTCGCGCGTGCGCGCAGCTGCTGTGCGGCGATTTAATGACAATACCGTTTTACAGCAGTTGCTGAAAGATGCTCAAAATGACGATACCAAGGAAGTTATTCAGCGCCAGCTGATTAATATTCTCGATGAGAATGGCTTGGCGGCTATTGATGAGGCGCAGCTGTTAGACGTCGCTCTACAGCATAAACAGGCCAAGATACGTCAGCTGGCAGCAGAAAAAATCACCACTGGTGGCTTGCTGGATGTTTTGGCGCGGGAGTCTAAGGACAAAGCCGTGCAGCGCTATGTGCGCCACGCTTTAAAAGGAGTAAAGGAAGAGCGAGCCGAGCAGCAGGCTAAGTCTGATGCGGTAGATCAGCTTTGTGAAACCCTTGAAGGCTTGGCAGGACGCGGCAGCATCGACAAGTTCTTCTTGGCTAAGTACGAAAAAGCTCAGCAGCAGTGGCAGCAGGCGGAAAATCAGCCTAGCGATGCTCAGCAGCAGCGCTGGCAGGATGCGGTAAATGCTTGCGCAGCAGATTTTGAGCAGCTGAAGGCAGCCCAAGAGGCTGAGCGCCAAAAGGTGCAGGCGGCTAAAGATATTGTATCTTTAGTAGAGCAGTTGGAGTCGCGGGCTATCGGGTTGCGCAGCAAGGCGCCCTCTACAGAGGTCATCCAAGGCCTGTTGAATATGACGGCAGACAGCTGGAATGCGGTGCAAAAGCATGTGCAGCCTAGCGTCGAGCAGTCCAAGCGCTATACGGTGGCGCGGCAGCAATTAGATAAATACTGTGTGACTCTGGGCGAGCTGCACGCTCACGAGGAAGAGCTGAAAGCGGCGATTAACGAGATTGAATTGTTTGACGGGAAAAAGCCGACAGATATCATCGCTTTGCGTGATAAATATCAGCCACAGCGTGAGCGCATTCAGTGGCCTGAGGGTGTGGCTAGCCCCGCCTTGTTGATTCACTGGGAACAGGCTTGCTTCAAGCTAGATCAGCTGAAGCGTGACATCGAGGCGGGTGAAGACGAGGCTATTCGTATATTGATGCGCAAGCGTCGCCAGTTAGATGTGCATATAGAAAAGGGTGAGCTGAAAATAGCCAACCGCATTCACGCACAAATTCATCACCAGCTAGAGCAGATATGGGGTAAAGAGCTAGAGCGTCAGCAACAGCGCTTGCAGCCTTTGGAGGAGAAGTTACAAAAGCTGCGTGACTGGCAAGACTACAGCACCACGCCGAAGAAGGAAGAGCTTTGTACGCGCATGGAAGAGCTGGTGGTTACGGAAATGGATGCTCTGGACCGTGCTGACGCCATCAAGGCGATGCAGGAAGAGTGGCGAGAGCAGACCTCTGTTAACATCATTGAAGACGACCCCCTGTGGGCGCGTTTTCAAGAGGCTGGCCATAAGGCTTACGAGCCCTGTGCGGCGTACTATGACAAGTTGTCCGAGCTGAAGCAGGAAAACCTGCAAAAACGCCGAGAGCTATCTCAGCAGCTAGAAGATTATTTAGACGCCGTTGACTGGGAAAAGGTTGATTGGCGTAAGCTGCAAACGGTGCTGCGTACGGCCCGTGATGAGTGGAAGCAATATGAGCCTGTGCGCTTTCCCGAGGCCAAGCCGGTACACCAAGCATTTTTTAATTTAGTCGATAAAATCAATGAAAAGTTGAAGGGGCACTGGCAACAAAACCTTGAGGCCAAGGAGGAGTTGATTAAAAAGGCTGAGGCACTAGTTGATCTTGAGGACCTAGGCCAAGCAATTGAAAAAGCTATTTTTCTGCAAAAGCAGTGGAAAGAAGTGGGGCATACTTTCCGCAGTCGTGAGCAAAAGTTGTGGAAAAACTTGCGTGCTGCTTGTGACGCTGTATTTGCGCGCCGAGATGAAGAGCGCAAGGCGGAGCGTGCAGAGGCGGATAGTCATATTAAAAAGGCAGAGGGCCTGATTGCGCAGATGAAGGCGCTGGCTAAGTTGGATGATTCAGCGTTGGTGAAAAGCACTGAGCAGGCCGAGGCCTTGCAAGCCGAATTTGATGAAATTGAACTGCCTGAGAAGCTGGAGCGTCCCATTGGCGGCAAGTTTAACGATGCTAGACGCGGCTACGAGCAGCAAATAGAAGGCATTGTCACCCGTAAAAACCATGCAACACTGGAGCATATGGCCGCAGCGGCAGCTTTGTGTGACGCCAGCGAAAGCAGTATCTTACAAGGTGAGAAGCTGGATGCGGATAAGCTGGCAGCCGATTGGGCTAGTCATGGGTCTAGTTTGACCGAGAGTGATCAGTCGGCACTGCAAAACCGCTATGACGCCTTGTTGGCTGCCGTGGAAGGCGGCGCTGAGGCGCTGGGCGACCAGGCGGCACATCTCAACAGCTTAGAGCAGCTGGCGATTGAGCTAGAAGTGTTGATGGATGTTGAAACTCCTGATGAATACCGTGGCGAGCGTCGTGCGTATCAGCTTGATAAAATGTCAGAGGGTCTAGGTGGCGGTAAAGATGGTGCAGAGCAAAAGCAGGAGCTAATCCAGTTGCGCAAGCGTTGGTACGCTACGGGCGCGGTAGGGGTGGATCAGCGTGCAAGCTTGCAGGCGCGTTTGGCATTGGTTTGTAAAAAAGCTTAATAAAGGCATTTTGTAGCGCGAAAAAAACCAGACTAGTGCTGGGTTTTGTTTGTAAAGGGAGTCTAATGTCTGTCTCTACTAGATGTAGTGGGTTTTTGAGTGGTGTGGCACTAGCCACTCCGTCGTGCAGAAAAAGTCAGTAACTCAGTTGACAGGCTGGCCTCATATCTGGATAATTCGCCATCCAAATTCCGAATCAATAGCAGGATTAATATAGTGGCTAACTCAGCACAAGCGCGCAAACGCGCACGTCAGTCAGAAAAGCGTCGTCAGCACAACGTGGCACTTCGCTCACGCATGCGTACTTTCGTTAAGAAAATTCAAGTTGCTATTGAAGGTGGCGACAAAGCTGCCGCTACAGCTGCTTTCCAAGAAGCACAGCCAGTCGTTGACGGCATGGTAAACAAAGGCTTGATTCATAAGAACAAAGCCGCACGTAGCAAGAGCCGTATCAACTCTGCTATCAAGGCTCTTTAAGTCTTGATTTGCTGACGCAAGTCGGCAGCTTACGTGAAAAGAAAAAGCCGCTTCCAGTTTAGCTGGGGCGGCTTTTTCTGTGTCTGTGAGGAATGTTGCTCACGCAAGATACACAGAACTACTTTATAATCTGCGCAAATAACTGAGATTCGATGCCTTGAGCGATACCAGCCCAGACAAGCAGGCCCCCGCAACTAAAAAGGGCGGACTACTGCGCTCCACTTTAGTGTTTAGTGGCATGACGCAGATCTCACGCATCTTGGGTTTGGCTCGCGATATTGTCTTCGCCTATATCTTTAAAGTGGGCGGCACCACCGACGCCTTTTTTGTCGCCTTTAAAATCCCCAACTTCTTCCGCCGCCTATTTGCCGAGGGGGCCTTTTCTCAGGCCTTTGTGCCGGTGTTTGCCGAGTACAAGGAAAAGCGCAGCTTTAATGAGCTACAAGACTTGATTGCCCGCACCAGTGGCACCCTAGCCACGGTATTGTTTGTGATCACGGCTATTGGCATCTTGGCGGCACCCTGGGTGATGGGCCTATTTGGCTACGGCTTTGTGCAGAAGCACCCCGAAACCTATGGGCTAGCGACGGAGCTATTAAAAGTCACCTTCCCCTATTTGTTTTTCATATCGCTCACCGCGATGGCGGGCAGCGTGTTGAACAGCTTTGGGCGTTTTGCCGTGCCTGCGATCACCCCGGTATTGCTAAATATTAGCTTGATCGTCGCGGCTTTACTCTTAAGTCAGTACTTTGATGAACCGGTCATGGCTCTGGCCTGGGGGGTGTTTGGCGCGGGTGTGGCGCAGCTACTATTCCAGCTGCCCTTTCTCTTCAAGCTGGGCCTGCTGCGCCTGCCGCGTTGGGGTGCTAAGGACGAGGGTGTGCGCAAGATCATCACCCTAATGATTCCCGCGCTATTTGGCTCGGCAGTGGTACAAATCAACCTGCTGCTGGATACGGTGATCGCCTCCATGTTGGCCGAGGGCAGTGTTAGCTGGTTGTATTACTCGGATCGCTTGGTGGAGTTTCCTCTAGGGGTATTTGGCGTGGCGGTGGGTACGGTGATTTTGCCAACCCTATCGCAAAAGCACGCAGCGGATAATCCCCAAGGCTTTGCCCACACCATGGACTGGGCGCTGCGCTTGGTGGTGGTTATTGCCCTGCCGGCCATGGCGGGCTTGATGGCCCTGTCTGCGCCTATGCTCACCACTCTATTTCAATACGGCGCCTTCACCGCAGAAGATACGCGTATGGCCTCCTATAGTTTGATGGCCTATTCACTGGGCTTGCCCGCTTTCATCTTGATCAAGTCTTTAGCGCCGGGCTTCTATGCCCGCCAAGATACTAAAACTCCGGTGCGCATAGGCCTGATCGCGATGGTGATTAATATGGGTCTGAATATTGCCATTGTTGCCCCCATGGTGATCTATGACTTCGCCGCACCCCATATGGGCTTGGCCCTGGCCACGGCAGGCTCGGCTTGGTTGCAGGTGTTGATGTTGTTTATGGCCTTGAAGAAGCAGGGGGTTTATCAGCCCGAAGCGGGCTGGGCGGGGCTGTGGCTGAAGGCTTTCTTGGGCTGTGCGGCGATGGCGGCGGCTATTTTGACCCTGTCACCTGCTGATTGGGCGCAGTGGGTACACTGGCAGCGCGGGCTTAGTCTATTGGGGCTGGTGGGCTTGGGTGGTTTGGTCTACGGCGTTGTTTTGCTTTTGTTGGGTATTAGGCCGAAGCAGTTGCTGGATAAGAGCGAATAAAAACCAACCTTCTCGTAGGAGCGGATTCCTATCCGCGAATAGCGTGCCCCGAATCGCGGATAAGAGCCCGCTCCTACAGCCAGATGGCATCCCAGTGTGAATATTCTTTAATGCTGTGGACTAATCCAGCTCTGACGGGGTTGGTGATAATATATCGAGATATGTTTTTCAAATCTTCTTCTTTGCGAAGAGCGTGGTCATGGAACCCTGTTTGCCATTGTAGGTTGTCGCAATGTCGAGAGCTGTAGCGTTTTACTGATGCAACGACTTCAGACAATGTCCTTGTACCTTTAAGTTGTAATAGCCAATGTAGGTGGTCAGGCATAACAACAAAGCAAAGTGTTTCAGCTTCGTCCAGTTTATGAATGTGATTTAGTGTGTTGATTAAGACTCGGGCGTTCTTTAATTTATTGAATACAGGGGCTCTATCCTTTGTTGCCGTGGTTATATGGTAAATCTGATTAATTGAGGAGAAGCGACCTTTGAGAAGATTTTTTGCATTAGCTTTCATGTTGAGAGTTTAGGTCTTTTCTAGTTTATTTATATGGCTGAAAGTCCTATTCGCGGATAGGAATCCGCTCCTACACACTTAATTAGTAATGCGGATAGGCCATAGATCAGCTAATTCAGCTTATCTCTGGTCAAATTGACCATCCT
>Ga0105356_10000012_pt1 | contig 172651 bp, 168 predicted proteins | sample GOMGulsemesocosm_3_FD_83502 | JGI IMG/M metagenome (GOLD analysis project Ga0105356, IMG submission 83502) | Methane-oxidizing microbial communities from mesocosms in the Gulf of Mexico - GOM9D Gulf of Mexico | ecosystem: Environmental > Aquatic > Marine > Cold seeps | place: Gulf of Mexico...
CTGGTCGCGCCAAATATAATAAGATCAAACTGAGCCATGAGATATCCACGTTATTTATTAATGTGGATGACTATAGCGGCTGCTGGTGGCTTTGCCTATAGTCAAAAGCAAGTGGGGGTATGCGGATATGCCAGATTGGCTTATCCGCATAGCGGTTGGCGGGATTTACTTCGCCGCAGCCAAGGCTTGCTCAACATCGGCAATAATATCGTCGATATGCTCAATGCCAATCGACAAGCGCACCATGTCCTCCGATACACCTGCAGCAGCTAGTTCTTTCTCGTCTAGCTGACGGTGGGTGGTGCTGGCGGGATGGCAAGCTAGTGACTTGGCATCGCCGATATTGACTAAGCGCAGGATCATTTGTAGGGAGTCGATGAACTTGCCGCCTGCTGCTGCGCCGCCCTTGATGCCAAAGCTCAAAATACCCGAGGCCTTACCGTCACAGTACTGTTGTGCCAGTGCGTGGAAGGGGCTGCTGGCCAAGCCTGCGTAGTTCACCCATTCCACTTGCTCGTGTTGCTCTAGGTATTCGGCCACGGCCTGCGCGTTTTCACAGTGGCGCTGCATGCGCAGTGCCAGGGTTTCCATGCCCTGCATGATCTGGAATGAATTCATGGGTGAGATTGCCGCACCCGTATTGCGCAGGGGCACTACGCGGCAGCGGCCAATGTAGGCGGCTGCGCCGAGTGCTTCGGTATAGACCACGCCGTGGTAGCTAGGGTCGGGTTGGTTGAGCATGGGGAAGCGCTGTGCATTGGCGGCCCAGTCAAACTTGCCCGAGTCGACGATTGCACCGCCGATGCTGGTACCGTGCCCACCGATATATTTGGTTAGCGAGTGCACAACAATGTCGGCCCCGACGTCGAAGGGGCGTAGCAGTACGGGGGTGGCCACGGTATTATCAACAATCACGGGTACGCCGTGCTTGTGGGCGATGTCGCTGATGGCTTGAATGTCGACAATATTGCCCAGTGGGTTGCCGATGGACTCACAAAATACCGCCTTGGTATTTTCATCGATGGACGCCTCTAATGCGGATAGGTCGGCGGCGTCAAAGAAGCGCACGTCGATACCTTGGTTAGGCAAGCTGTGGGCAAATAGATTATAAGTGCCACCGTATAGCTGGCTGGTACTGACGATATTGCTGCCGACGCTGGTGATTGCCTGAATGGCGTAGGTGATGGCCGCCATGCCCGAGGCCAAGCCTAGGGCGGCGATACCACCTTCCATGGCCGCGATGCGCTGTTCTAGCACATCGGTGGTGGGGTTCATGATGCGGGTATAGATATTGCCGGGCACGGCCAAGTTGAATAAATCTGCGCCGTGCTGGGTGTTGTCAAAGGTGTAGGAGGTGGTTTGATAGATCGGTGTGGTTGCCGCCTTGGTAGTGGCTTCCGACTCATATCCGCTGTGTAGGGCGATGGTTTCCAGCTTCATTGCTGTATCCTTTAGTGTTGTTTAGTGTACTCGTAGTTTACTGATGAAATTGCCTCTGTCACCTCTCCTTTTGGTCTATTTAGGTGCATTCACCCAAGCCTTAAGTTGAGCCGCGTTCATGGCCCCTGCACTGCGTTTTATCTCTTTGCCGTTTTTTAGCAGAATCAGCGTGGGAATACTGCGGATGTTCCATTTCTGAGCAGTGCGCTGTTCTTTTTCAGTATTCAGCTTGGCGAGGCGGAAGTAGGGCTCTAACTCCTTCGCGGCTTTCTCAAACGTCGGCGCAAAGCTTTTACAGGGGCCGCACCAGGGTGCCCAGCAATCGACAATCACGGGGATGTCGTTGTTGACTAGGGTAGCGTTGAGGTTCTGTGCGGTGAGGTTCATTACGCGGCCAGAGAACAACGGCTTTTTACATTTTCCGCATTTGGGCTTGTCACCTAATCGCTCACTAGGGATTTTGTTGGTGGCTAGGCAGGCGGGGCAGTTTAGTTTTGTATCGCTCATGGCGTGATTATAACGGCTTTCAGGTTACAGTTGTTTGTTGTAATTGGCGCACGCTTGCTTAGCTTTGCGGACAAGTGCTGGTGCTAGCTGGCATAGCTGCTTAGACTGACTTTACCGTAAATGAGCAAAAGGTGTTTTATGTTGGCGACGTTATTATTAGTTTCAGCAGGTATCGGCGTTATTGTCATAGGCTTGGTTTATTTGACTCGCCTAGAGTGGGTGCTATCACAAACAGGGCGCTCCAATATAGTGAAAACAGCGACCTTGAAAAATGTACTGCGCAGCAACTACGGTGGCACTTTCCCCGCTTTTGGTATTTTGTTTCTGCTCGGTGCTTTTGTTCCCGAATTAAAGTTCACGGCTTTGGTTTGCCTGCTGGTATTTATGGCGGGCTTTGCCGTGGGGCGTATTGTCAGCATTGTGGTCGATGGTAAGCCTTCACCTTTCTTGCTGGTGATTACAGCTATTGAAGTGGTGAGTTCGGCTTTGTGTATTTATCTGTTGATGTAGGAATAGCCATGTCTATCGTGTTGTATCAATTCCCTATCTCCCATTATTGTGAAAAAGTCCGCTGGACTTTAGATCACAAGGGAGTCGACTACAAAGTCAAAAATTTGTTGCCGGGCTTGCATGTTAAAACAACGACTAAGCTGGTCAAGAGGAGTAGTGTGCCCGTGCTTGAGCACAGTGGCAAAGCTATACAGAATTCCTCTGTGATTTTGGATTATTTGGAGCAACAGTTTCCACAAAACTCTCTTATACCTAGCGACCCAAAGTTGCTGGCTGAGGTTAGAGAGTGGGAGGCCTACTGTGATGTGGAGTTGGGACTCCATGTGCGCTGTTATTGCTACCACATATTATTAGACCACCCCTATTTAGTTATCCCTTTCTTCACAAAGGGCAATGCGTGGTGGTCTCCGTATTTCTTCAAGGCATTTTTTTCCAAGCTAGAGCCAAAGATGCGCCGCTGGATGAAAATTAATGAAGAGACGGCACAAGAGGCTGAGATAAGAATTGAAGCAGCGCTGGATAAAATTAATGAGCGCCTAAAGGGTCGTGAATTTTTAGTGGGGGACAGTTTTAGTCGTGCAGACTTAACCGCAGCCGCCTTGCTGGGGCCGTTGATTATGCCTATGGGCTACGGATTAGATTGGCCTACGGACGTACCGACCCGCTTGCAAGAAATGATGCATAAGAACGCAGATAAGCTACAATTTGCCCGTAAGCTATATGAAAACTACCGTTAAGCCACTGCAGAGAACTCTAGATGGGCGACGTACTCCCTTTTAAAAAGCCAAAGCTGTCTGACAAGCATAAGGGTAAGACCCTGTGCTTGAATAACCACCACAAGTGGAAAGTGTGCAAGGACAAGCAGTTTGATAGCCGCCAGGGCAAGCTGGTGACGATTTATCGCTGTGAGCGCTGTGGCAAGGACAAGGTCAAGGCCCATTAATATCTTATACTCCTTCCGTCGATGTCCCTATGCGATTCGCACGCGGTTGGCGATTGCCTATGCGGATAGGCCAGAAAAGCCGCTGAAATTAGAGTTGCGCGAGATTGTTTTAAAGAACAAGCCCGCTGAGATGTTAGCCGCTTCCCCCAAGGGCACGGTGCCTGTATTGGTTCTTGCTGATGGGCAGGTGATAGAAGAAAGCAGAGAGATAATAGGCTGGGCCCTGGCTCACAATGACCCAGATAGCTTACAAACGGCCGAGGCTATTGTTTGGCTAGACGAATGCGACGGTGAGTTCAAGCACTGGTTGGATCGTTATAAATACGCGGATCGATTTCCAGAGCATACGGAAAATTATTACCGGCAGCAGGGGGAACTGTTTCTGGCCAAGCTGGAAGGAGTGTTGGCGCAGCACGAGTTTATCTTGGGCGCTACAATGAGCATCGCCGACATTGGCTTATTCCCCTTTGTTCGCCAGTTTGCCTTTGTGAACAAGGCGGGCTTTGACGCCTGTACAGCCTATCCACATCTACAGCGGTGGTTGCAGTATTGGCTAGAATCAGCACTGTTCGAATCGGTGATGCACAAGCACAAGCCTTGGCAGGTGGGTGATGAGGTACTAGAATTTCCTCTATGAATATTCAACACCAAACAGAGCAGCAGTTATTCAGTGCGCAACTCGATGGCCATGAGGCGAAGATTACCTATTGTTTTCTGGATGGAAAAACCGTGGATTTCAACCACACATTTGTACCCGACGCTTTTCGTGGTCACGGGGTGGCCGCGGAATTAGTTAATGCTGCCATTGCCTGGGCCGATGAAAATGGCTTGGCAATTCAGGCCAGTTGCAGCTATGTAGGAGTGCGCTTGAAGAGGTTGAAACGCTAAACAGAAGAGGACAAAAACGTGAAATGGATTTCATTGTTACTACTAAGCCTTCCCGCCTTGGCTGACCCCCCAGCTTTGCTCTTGGCTAAAACTTATACCGATGAGATTAATATTACCGATTACTGGGTCAGTGAAAAGCTTGATGGTGTGCGCGCCTATTGGGATGGAGAACGCCTCACTTCTCGGCAAGGTAATGTATTTCAAGCGCCTAGTTGGTTTGTTGCCGACTTTCCGGCTAATAAGCTAGATGGGGAGCTATGGATAGCGCGGGGTGCTTTTGAAGATACAATTAGCACTGTTAAAAAGCATAAGCCCGTAGATCAAGAGTGGCTGCGCGTGCGCTATATGGTTTTTGAGCTGCCAGAGGCGGCGGGAACATTCACTCAGCGCTTAGAAAAGCTTAAAACATTGGTGGCTCATTCAAGCTATTTGCAGCTAATCAAGCAATACCGATCACCCAGCCTATCCGCATTACAATCTAGTTTAGATGAGGTGGTGGCAGCCGGCGGCGAAGGCTTGATGTTGCATCATGCGGATAGTCTGTACCGCACTGGGCGCAGCGATGTTTTGCTAAAAGTTAAAAAACACCAAGACGCTGAGGCTGTGGTGGTTGGATATTTACCGGGCAAGGGCAAGCACTTAGGCCGTTTAGGCGCCTTGTTGCTGGAAATGCCTAACGGTAAGCGCTTTAGGTTAGGCGGCGGGTTCACAGATGAGCAGCGAGATAAGCCCCCTGCCGTGGGTAGCTTGGTGACGTATAAATACTACGGCTTTACTCAGAGAGGTATTCCTAAGTTTGCCAGCTTCCTGCGGGTGAGGGCGGCAGCGGATTAAGCTATAATAGACTTATTCAAGAATGAGAGACTGATATGGCTTCCTTACAAGACCAGTTATTAGGCATGGGCCTGACCGACGAAAAAACGGCAAAGAAGAACAAAAAACAAAAAGCCAAGCAAGAAAAAATGCAGCGCAAAAATCAGATTCAGGTAACGGATGAAACCGCTATCGCGGCTAAGCAGGCCCGTGAGGAGAAAGCTCAGAAAGATCGCGAACTTAATGCTCAGCGCAAGGCTGAAGCGGAAAAAAAAGCGATTGTTGCGCAAATTAAGCAGCTCATTCAAAGCAATCGTGTGGACCGCAAGGGCTGCGAAGTGTCTTATAACTTCACCGATGGCACGGCGGTTAAGAAAATTAACGTTAACGATGAAATACAGCGCCTGCTCGGTATTGGTCGTTTAGCGATTGTAAAAGCGGATGACCGCTACGACGTAGTGCCTTTTCCCGTGGCGGAAAAAATAGCCAGTCGCGATGATAGCTTTGTTGTGGTGTTGAATGAGAAGACGGCGGAAGCGGTGGATGAAGACGACCCCTATGCCGAGTTCCAAATTCCTGATGATTTGATGTGGTAATACTATGCCACTAGCTTGTGCACGACATATTTTAGTAAAAGATAAAGCCTTAGCAGAGCAGCTGAAGCAGCAGCTAGTGGGTGGGGCTGATTTTGCTGTTTTGGCGAAAAAGCACTCCACCTGTAATAGCGCAAAACGCGGTGGCGACTTAGGTGAGTTCCCGCCGGGCAAGATGGTTAAAGCTTTTGATAATGTAGTATTTAAAAAGCCCGTTTTAGAAATACATGGGCCGATCAAGACTAAGTTTGGTTACCATATCATCCAAACCATCTACCGAACTTAGCGCTGGCTTTTCTGGAATTGCTTGAGGGAGCGCTGGTGGTCGAGCACACCGTGCTTGCGCATTACTTTGTTAACCCGCTTTTTGCGTGCGGAAATAATGCCTACAACAATACTAGCAATAACGGTAAACAGGCTTAAGCCAAAAATAAGATATAAGGGCATAGGGGCTCCAATGGGATTATGCTTTGCATCTTAGTGGTTTAAGTTAGAGCAGTTAATTAAAGCACTTGCGTTTGGCTGTTTAAGCTAACGCCTTTTGTTTCAACTCCCTGTATTTGATTGTCTTGATCAAAGTACACCGTACAGTTTTTAAAGTGTTGCCACCCCGCTATTTGATCTTTAGGCACACCGTAAAAATCGGCTATTTGCTCAGGGCTTACTTTAGCGAGTGGTTGGCGTCTCTCTTTGCCCCTAGAGCGCCATTGATTGATATTGGCCCATAGTATTAGGCCTCCACAAAAGGTGCCTACAACCATCATATAAAGGTATATCGTTGACAGGAAAGATTGATAGCCGCCAAGGATGATCATGTGTTCGTAAAACAATTTAATCTTAAAGCTCCAAGCCACCATACTGATTAAGGGCTGCCACAGATATAACATAACCAGCCAGAAGCATAGGGTGATAGCTAGGCGTATCAGTTTGCCTAGCCAGCTTAAGTTAGTGGCTTGGTCGATAATTAAATTGCTTTGCATTAGTGCACTCCTCGATCGGGACTTTTCCACACAGCCTTAGTACCGTCTTTTTTCAATAGGGCTTTTGGTACAGCAACGATGACGGTAAATGTGTTGAGCATCCAGTAGGCCAGGGGGTACCAAATCATCCAGTAGTAGTATTTGCCGATGCCCTTGTCGTAGCGTGAGTCAATCAGCAGGCTGACACCAAATTGAATGAAGCAGGTAATGCCCAGTACCGCGCCATTCCATCCGGGGATTAGGTTGGGTACATGCAGAGCGCCGGGCAGGGTGGTGAAGTTGCCGATTAACCATAGGATTAAAATACTGGCGGCGATATAGCTCCAGCAAACACTGAGCAAATATTCCACACACAGCAGCCACATACGGCGTTGGCGCCACTTCAATAGCTGAGGGAGGTAGCGCTTAAATACTTCCATGCCTCCCTGTGCCCAGCGAAGGCGCTGGCTCCACAGGCCTTTTAATGTCTCTGGCATTAATATCCAGCACAGGGCGTTGGGCTCGTAGCGAATATCCCAATGGTCCATTTGCAAACGCCAGCTGACGTCGATGTCTTCGGTGACCATGTCGGTAGACCAGTAGCCGATGCGCTGCAGGGCTGAGCGGCGAAAGGCCACTACCACTCCGGAGACGGTAAATACACGACCATAGATACGCTGCGCGCGCTTGATCATGCCGATGATGGAAGAGAATTCACCGACTTGAATTTTACCTAGCAAGCTGGAGCGGTTGCGTATGCGCGGATTGCCCGTAACCGCGCCGACTCTGGGGGAGGCGCCAACAAAGTGGTGCATCAGCCAGTGCACCGCATGAGGGTCGAGCACCGCGTCGCCGTCGATGCCGACCAGAAACTCATTTTCGGACAGCATGGCACCCATATTCATTGCCATGGCTTTGCCTTGGTTAGTATCTAGGTGTATGACCTTGAGGCGCGGGTAGAGATTGTCCAAACCATTCAACACTTCTCCCGTGTTATCACTGCTGCCATCGTTAATGGCGATCACATCCATGTTCGGGTAAGTCTGTTGGAATAGATGCCGAATAGTTTCTTCGGCCAGCTCACCCTCGTTATAACAGGGCAGCAATACGGATACCGCCGGGTATTCGGTTAGCGGGTCAGGGTGGGAGAAATCCTTGCCGCCGCTGCGCTCCCAGTGAAAGCGGTAATAGATAGCACCGCACATCCATATATAAGACATGAATAAGGGGTAGTAATAGGTGTAGCTCATCAATGCTGCTATGACGTCATTCATTACTTTTTCCTATACGGGAAGTCGTCTAGGGACATCCCTTGGCGAATGACCTCAAGGCGAGGATTGTTGCTGTGTACATCATCAGGGTAATAGGCGAGGTTCAAGTGGCCGCCGCGGACAATGTTCTGCATTTGCGCTACTAGGGTTTCGGTTTTAATAGCTCTGCTGTTGCGCCAGTCAACGGCCTGCAGTTCAAAAATTATTTTCTGCGCCGCGATGCCACTTTGCTTCACTTTAGTTTGCAGCTCTTGCAGCCATAGATTGGGTTTTTTAGCCTGTTCCATATAGGGCATAGCCATGATGGCGGTATAGTCATAGCTATTGGCAAAGCCTTTTAGGCTCTGGGCAAACCACTGCTGACTAGTAGGGTTGATAATTGGCATAGCGTAGATATTTCGAGCCGTTTTTAGTTCGGGCTGGTAGTGACGCAAAATATTAGCGAGCTCGATAGTAAAGCTGTTCAGTGCGTTTTCTTTTACTGAGGCCCACTGATCGAGTGTGTCTGGTTTTCTTAATTCGGCGGGTGAATCAAACGTTAGTCCTTGCTGTTTGTAATAACGCAGCGCAGCTGGGCTGACATCTTCATAATCGTTTAAGTAGGCGTCGTCATGAAATAGCACACCGTTAAAGGCCGCGTGCTTGCCTAAATCAGTATAGATTTCTGAGATGATCTTTTTAGCTTCTGGGTTAAAGGGAGAAAGCCTTTTGTAGTTGTTTATAGCGGGTATGGAAGCTTGCTGGTGCCATTGCTGAACGCCTAGTTTTCTGTAAATTTCATCACCTAAGTCGAAGGCTAAGACAGGCATCCAGGCGTAAACATCCACATTGGCACGGGTTTCTAACTGCCAAGCAACACGATTAAATAAATCGTAGCGCATGGGTAGATGGCGGTTGGGGAAATATAGAGAATCGGCATTGCCATCTCCGTCAGGGTCGGCAAAGGCCTGTAGGAAAACGGTATTGATACCCATACGAAAAATACGCTCTACCAGCTTGCCGATATTAGCCTAGGTAACCTTGGGGTTGGTATCGTAAATATAATCGAGGTCAATATGCGCTGAGCGCAGGGCAGGCTTTATCGCACTGGGTTCCAATAAGGCTTTGAACTCGGCGAGGCTGGGGTTTTTGTCGATCAAGTGACGGCGGATATGGTCGCCGCCGTGTAAGCGGTTTTTTCCATCGGTGAGTATCAAGGAGTGCTGATAACCCTCTTGCTTGGCGAGCTTCCATATTTCGTTGCTATAGCGACCATAGGGCCAGACCATAGTGCGTGGGCGCTGCCCCGTTTGTTTTTCTATAATATCGGCACTGGCCTTAAAGTCATCACGTATGCGCTGTTGGTATTCTTCGTCCGTTTCATAGCGGTTATGAAAATATATGCGTGTTACTGCTGCTGCTTGGGTGTTGCCCTGAGGGTTGGCGATAATGCCTCGGTGCAAATTATGGCTGTGAGATGCCACCTCAATTAAGCCTGATCGCTGCATTTCTATCACTTGTTCCCAGCTAAGAAATTGGTTACGTGGTTTGAGTTTTTTACCATAGGTTACTAGGCCGCCAGCGGGGACATTGAGCCAGTCGGTGACAAGGGCGAAAATGGCAGGGTAGTTGTACAGTTTGAGCAGAGGGTAGATATGGCTATAGAAGCTGGCATAGCCATCATCGAAGCTGAGGAGCACTGCCTTGTTAGGTAGTGGCTTGATACCACGGCGAGCCTTAATAATATCGTCGATAGAAATGGGTTGATAACCATTGCTACTTAGCCATTCAAAGTGTTCGGCGAGGTGGCGTGTGCTGACGGCACCTGCATCGCTATCCAAGTTGCCGATCACATCGTCTCGTACGTCGTGATAGCACAGGGATAGGTAATCGATATTATGCTCTGCTGCTGGGGCGAATGCGGATATGCCGACAAGGGCGAATAGACTGAGTAAACGTATTAATTGATACATTAAAATTTCCAACTTAACTGGGCGAACAGTCCGTGGCCTTGTTCTGTTTGGCCATCAAATGCAGAAACCGAATAGCTGGCCCCGTAGGACCAGGATAGGCGCTGATTAGCCTGCCATAGGTGTGTATAGCGCAGGCCCCATACAACGCCGCTGCCAAAGCCCTGTTGGCTTTGCAGACCGAGGTCTAGGGACGCACGATGCTTGAAAAATGTGTGGTAACGCTGCTGCAGTGTACCGGTGTAGTCTAGTCCTGTTGATAGGCTGCTTAAGCCTGTAGGGTTGAAGTAGACTGCATCAATGGAGTCGTTAGTCTGTAAACCTAGATGAACGCGACCATCTAATAGGTGGCTGGCGCTGCGATACAGGCCGAATAGATTATCTAACTGTATGTTAGTACGTTGATTACCATCGCTGAATTTTCCTGCTGTGAAACTAAGAGTGCTGCGGCGACTCTCATTCCATGCGTAGCGCAGGCTGAGCGTGGCGGTGTGGAGTTTGGTGCCTTGGGCGACGGCACGTATAGGGGTCTCATCACTATAGCTTTGTAGTTGGCTAGATAAGGTCCAGTAATCATCGTAGTACCACCGGGCGCTTAAGCCTAACCCTGTATTGTCACCGTTAAAGGCTTGGCTGATCTCCGAGCTTAAATAAAACGGTGCTTGCTCCCACTGAAGGCCTAGGCTTAAGCGATCAAGTGTATCGTGTGGTTTACTGCTCTGTTTGTTAGTTTTGTGTATAGCACGACTGAATAAGCGCAAGCCCTGTTGGAATAGCGCAGAGTTCACACGAGCTTGTATTGATGTGTCGCGGCTTGCAAAAGCACCACCGGAACCAGCGGCGACACTACTCTGAATTTGTATAGAGGCCTTTTGGTGTAAATCCCACGCGGTCGTTAATTGCTTTAGGGCAGGTGATTTATAGTGCTTTTTCTTTAGTGCGATGATTTCGTTGTCTATGTTTTGATAGTCACGAAGATCTATTTTTGTATAAATTGCATTGATATTGGCAGCGTCGAATTGGGGTTCCACTTGCTTAATTAATTGTAACTGCTGCTGGGCCTTTCGCGGCCAGCCGCGCCAACGGTATATCATTGCTAAGTGATTACGAATGTCGGTATTTGCTGGGCCTGCAGATAAAAATTGCTCCAGCGCCAGTTGAGATTCTTTTAGGCGATTATTGTAGGTGGGTGATAGCTTTTGCAATAGTTCAGCCTGGGTTCGCTTGGGGTTGGCTGCTAGGTAGTTAGATTGATCGCGGGCTAGCCAAACAGGGTTTTGATGCATGAGCTTTTGAGCAGTGGCGAATGCTTTTTGATGATCAGATAAATTAAGGTGAGCGTAATACTCTTGTTCGAGCTTTTCCTGACTGTTACTGGGTAACTGTTGTAGTACTGGTAATGCGTCATCTGCTCGCTTAAGGGCAAGGTAAGCCTCCGCAGCCGTTAGGTGACTGGCTGCAGGCAATGTGAAACCCATCGAGGATAACAGTTGGTATTGATTAATGATTGCTGGGTAATTTTTATCCAGCCGCAATAATGCTAAATAGTCATTTTTCGCATTAAATGTAAGTCGCGCATTATAGGGGGAATTCTGCTGTAGAAATTGTTGATACTGTGTAGAGTAATGTTTCGCTAGGGTTAGACGAGATGTGAGTACCTCTATATTTGGTTCATATAAATTAGCCCAGCGAATAGCAATTGCTGCACGATCTGCATATAACTTGCGCCAGTGCTGCGGGTTGAAGTGTTGAGGTTGCTCCAGTGCAAGCTTAAAGGCGGTGCCCGTTGAACCCAGCTGTAAAATAGACATGACCATTTCCCTATAGGCTGTGGAATCTTGGGGGTTTTCCTGCAGTATTTTTTGATATTGCAGCAGTGCGCTGGCGTACTGCTTTTGCTGGTTGTGGCTGAAGCCTAGGGCGTGTTTTATACCACTGTGCTGCGGGTGGCTTTTCTCTAGTTGCTGCAGAATACTTTGCCCTGCGAGTGGATCGCCTTGCTCAATCAGGCATAGGGCTTTGCCCAAGGGGAATTCAATGTTGTTCGGAAAGCGTACATTGGCTTGGTTATAGAGTGCCAGCGCTAGCTGAAATTGTTGTTGTCGCTTGGCGGCTAAGGCCGCTTGTTCTAGGGCATAGGCAGGCGCTGTGTTTATGTTTAGTCGTGGCAGTAAATGCAATGCAGGCTGGTCACGTGAGTATTGTGCTAGGGCGGTAATGGTGTCGGCACGCAACCACTGGTTATCTGGGTATAGGCTTTGTAACTGTTGATAGTTCTTTAGGCGCTGGTTAATGTCGGCGATTTTTGTATTTATTGCTGCCCAGATTTGGAAATTTTGCGTTTGGGGGGCAGTCGCTATTAGCTTTTCCTGTGCGGCTAACGCTTGTTGCCAAGATTGAGATTTACGCAGGTTTGCTACTTGTCGCTTCAGTATATTGGTGAACTCACGGTGAGAGGAGTAATCATTGGTGTGTTGTCTTAAATGAGCAAGCGCAAGCTCTGTCTTCCCGTTTTGGTTTAGTTGGCTTTGCTGGGCCAGCCATAGTTTTTTTCTCTGGGCTTGGCTGTCCTTGCGCAGCATCAGTTCTTTTTCTAATACGGCTGCCTGGCTAGAACCTAACTGTTGATATCGAGTTATAAGGGCATATAAGTTAGCGCTACTTATATGAGGGGATTGTTGTAGGATGTGGAGTAGCTGTTCGGCGTAGCCGTTTTCCTGGGCGTTGAATGTTTCATCAAATACCTCCCAGTATTTGGGGGAAATGTCACCATCTGTGCGAGTAATATACTGTTGAATTATATTAAGTAATATGGGCCAATTTTTTATATTTCTAGAGGCGTTAAACATGGCGTCTAGGAAATAATCAGGTGCGTTTTCTAGGTCGACGTTATCTAGTAGAGAGATAGCTAGATCGTTGTTTTCATCCCAGTGTAGAACGGTTAAATAATCGATCCATAGTTGTTGATTTTGTGGCGAATATTCGGCCAAGGTGCGTAGGCGCAGCAGCGCGGATTTCATATCACCATTGCGAGCTGTTGTTACAGCCTCTTGTCTTGCTTGTGATATTTCAGCATCAGAGTAAATAGATGTTTTAGCGGACCTCGATGTCATTAAATAGATAGAGACAAAGCAGAGCAAAATAAACACTATTTTTTTAAGCGAGTTCATAGCTTCATCTCAAATAAAAATACAGGCGAAAATATAGTTTCACGGTATTAAAAGGTAATTTTTATTCGCGTTTTTAATAGGTGGATTTACAAGGTCGCGGAGTGTTTCATTGGGTTTTAGTGCAGACACACTAAAAAGTACGGATGATGTAACTTTGTCTTTTTATAACAATATAAAGTGAGTGGTCTTAGGGCTTAGTTTAGTAGCTGTTGATTAAGCTGGTCTTGTAGACGCTTTTCTTGCAGTGCTTGTTGTTGCTGCAAAATACCGTGGCGTTGCATGACCTTTCGAGCATTATTTTTCTTCTTGTGCAGCACTGATATAGAAACTGCAATAACGATAAATACGGCAATAATTAAAATAATAACGGAAGACATGGATAACCTCTCTAATGTAAGTATTGTAAACTTTAGTCGAGGGTGGCTACTAGAGGGTTGGGGTGAAGAATTGTTAATTGATATGCGGAGTAAGGACGGACAGGTTTTTGCTCCTGCAAAACCTGCACTTCCGTCATCCTTGGCGGCCGTATCCGTATGTAATCTATTTAAAGATATCTCGGCTAATCAGCTCTTTCATAATTTCGCTAGTGCCGCCGTAGATACGCTGCACACGGGCGTCTACATAAGCGCGGGCGATAGGGTATTCCACCATATAGCCGTAGCCACCAAATAGTTGTAGGCAGCCGTCGGCTATACGTCCCTGCATTTCTGTGGCGCTGTACTTGATCATACTGACAGAGGCTGCGTCGAGTTCGTTACGGGAGAAACTGTCGGTGCACTCGTTTAGCAGTGCTCGGTTGAGGCGAATATCAGTTTGCATCTCCGCCATGCGAAAGCGGGTATTTTGCAGTGCTGCAATGGGTTTGCCAAAGGCCATGCGCTGCTTGCAGTAGTCTACTGTTTGCTGGAATGCCCCCTCGGCGGCAGCCACTGCACCGATGGCTAGGGATAGTCGCTCGCGGGGCAGCTCTTGCATAAGCGCCATAAATCCCATATTCAAGCCACCTAAAAGGGCGGTTTTGGGTACCCGTACATTGTCAAAAAATAGCTCAGAGGTATCTTGGCTATGCAGACCGAGTTTTTCTAGGTTGCGACCGCGGGCAAAGCCCTCGGTGTCGCAGTCGACGATGAACAGGGAAGTGCCCTTGGCGCCGGGGGCGTCGGGGTCGGTACGCGCCACAACGATAACAAAGTCGCAGTGCTGACCGTTGGTGATAAAGGTTTTACTGCCGTTAATGATGTAGTCGTCGCCGTCGACCTTGGCGCTGGTGCGGATGCCCTGTAGGTCGGAGCCAGTGCCGGGCTCGGTCATGGCGATGGCGCCAACAAATTCGCCGCTGACCATTTTAGGTAGGTAGTGCAGCTTCTGCTCTTCCGTGCCGGAATTCAGTACATAGTGGGCAACGATATCGGAGTGCACCACCACACCGCAGGCGAGGCTGGCGTAACCGGCGCGGGCCAGTGTTTCGTTGACGGCGATGGAGTAGTTAAAAGGCACGTCAAAGCCGCCGTATTGCTCGGGTACGTCCACACACAGAAAGCCGTTCTCCCCCAGCTGGTTCCACACTTCGCGGGGCATGTGAGCCTCTTTTTCCCATTGCTCATAATGGGGCTCGATATTGTCCGCGCAATAGCGTGCAACGGTATCGGTGAATTGGGTCAGTTCGGGGTCTTGTGACATAGTGCTACCTTTTTTATGCGTTGGCTTAGCATAGGTGAAGCGGAGGCTAGCTTGAAGGGGCGCAGACCACATTTTTCATGACCAAAATGATCACAGCTCAGGCCTGCAGCCTCAAAATCGGCCTTTTTTATGGTATAAAGGCGTCTTTCATATATTGTCGACTTCGAGTCCTTGCCCATGTCAGATACTACTACCGACCAAATTCAAGACGCTTACTTAAAAATCATCCAGAAAGTGGGTGAAAATCCAGAGCGTGAAGGCCTGCAAGATACACCCAAACGTGCAGCTAAGGCGATGCAGTATTTGACCAAGGGTTATGAGCAAACCCTCGAAGAAGTCACCAACAATGCCGTATTCAGCTCTGACTGTGATGAAATGGTGCTGGTTAATGACATTGAGCTGTACTCCATGTGTGAGCATCACTTGTTGCCATTTATTGGTAAATGCCACATCGCCTACCTGCCCAATGGTAAGGTTCTGGGCTTGTCTAAATTTGCTCGTATTGTCGATATGTACTCGCGTCGCTTTCAGATTCAGGAGAACCTGACTCGCGAAATCGCTTTGGCGGTAGAAGAAGTCACTGGCGCACAGGGTGTGGCGGTAGTGGTTGAAGCCAAGCATATGTGCATGATGATGCGCGGTGTGGAAAAGCAGAACTCCTCTATGCGCACCTCCTCACTATTGGGTGCTTTCCGCGATAGCTCGAAGACTAGGGCAGAGTTCTTCGCTTTGCTGAATAGCTAATATGTCATCACGAGCAGAAACCCAAGTGTTTTTAGATTTGTGGCCGGTATTGCAATACCGTATGCAAGACAAGGAAGAGCGCATTGATTTCATCAAGGCGCTGCTAAAGGATTTTGTAGATAGAAAAGTGGACTTGAGCGACATCGCCGCTATCCATGAAGATATCCGCTGTGCCATTCGAGAGCTACAGCAGGCTTCTTAAGTTATTTGAGCTGCTGCATTTGCACGGCAATATTATTGCCCTCGTCACTCACCCATACTTCGCCATCTTGAATCGTGAATTGTAGCTGCATATTTTTCTGTACTAATGCGGATAGGCTGTTGAGCTGCTCGTCATCGATCTTGTATACACTCAAATTTTCATAGCGTTCTAGCTTATCCGCATTCTGCTTCCACCAGGGATCGGCATGGCCGCTGTAATTATACAGCACCACTGCCTTGGATCGGCCACAGGCTTTGCGAATGCGCTTCTCGTCGGGCTGACCGAGATCTACCCACAGATCAATTTCATCGGTTAAGGTTTTTTGCCACAGATCGGGCACATCGTCGGTGCTGATGCCCTTGGTAAAACTGAGGTCTTCATGGCCGTGGATAGCAAAGGCCAGCAGGCGCAGCATTAAGCGCGCTTCAGTTTCAGAGGGGTGCTGAGCCACGGTTAGGCTGTGAGCGCCGTAGTAGTGGCGATCCATATCGCTGATGTTCAGTTCGGCTTTTAAAATCGTTGCGCCTGATGCCATGTTAATTCTCTTCTGACTTAAACGGGAAGATGGCCTGTTTTTACCCAAATGATCGTATCTTCTTTGACAAAAGGGCAGTGCTGGCTGAGGTGAGGGTTACGTAACCAAGTGTTGGCTGGGTAACGACCATGTTCATCTTCGAATGTGCCAGATAATACCAGTATTTCCTCTCCGCCAAAGTGTTTATGTGGCTTAAAAATCTCCCCGGCAGGCCATTTAACCAGTGCGGCACTTTCGTGCTCAAACTGGTGCAGGGGCATGACTTGTAAGCCGCCCTGGCCCGCTAGCCAAGGTGTGTTGTTGGTATCTATACACAAGGAGTCTTGGTCTTTGGGGCTAAACTGATCAAGCTTAACAAATAGCACGCAGCCGTCTTTGCTATAGGGGGCGTGATGGCTACCCGGAGGGTTGCGAATATAAGTGCCCGCTGGATAGTCACCGTGTTCATCGGAAAAGGTGCCCTCCAAGACGAATATTTCTTCGCCTAGAGGGTGATTGTGGGATTTGAATTTTGCGCCTTTAGCATAGCGAACAATACTGCTGGCGCGTCCGCTTTCCGCGCCTGCCCTTTCTAGAGGCTTGCGAAACACCCTAGGCGAGGGGCTGGCTTGCCACTCTAGGGCATTGCTGTTGATGACTACTGCTTGCGCAAAATTCATATTTAACATGGTCTTTCTCCTGTGAGCCTAGTTTCTGCCCGCCATTACACCGCCGTCCACATCCCAGATTGCGCCGGTCACCCACTGCGACTCATCTGATAATAAGAAGCTAATGGTTTGGGCAACATCGTCAGCTTGACCTATGCGGCCGATGGGGTGGAAAGCATCAAATCCTGCTAGAGCGGTATCCATTTCGCTGGGCTCTATAAAAGACTCATAGACGGGGGTTTTGACGACGGCGGGGGACACGGCATTCACGCGAATATTATCCTCTGCTAATTCCATGGCCATATGCTGTGTTAAAGCGTGCAGCCCCGCTTTGGCCATGGAGTAAGCCGATGAAGGTGTGGCCTTGATAGCCTGCTGTGCCCACATGGATCCGATGTTAACGATGTTGCCGCCCTTGTTGTTCTGCATGTTCTTGGCAACGGCTTGAGAAATTCTAAAGGTGGCCTTATTCAAGGCCATATAAATTTCGTAGTCGTCCATGCTGTGATCAATAAAAGCCTTCGGGCTAAAGTAGCCTGCGGCATTAACCAGATAGCTAATGGTGTTTTTAGGTTGCTCAATATAGCTAAGCAGGCGCTGTAAATCTTGCTCGTCGTATAGGTTGGCCTGGAGGCAAGACGCTTTTCCAAACGCATTGAGTTGTTGGGTGGCATTGTCTAATTTACTTTTTCTATTGCCGACAATAAGCACGTCAATATCTTGCTGGACCAGTGCTTTTGCAGTGGCGTAACCCATGCCGCTAGACCCGCCGATAATGAGTGCTGTTCCTGCTTTGCTAAAGTTCATTTGTTTGCTCTCTTTAAGTGATTGACGTGCTAATCTTAAGCAGCTGAAGCAATGAATGTTAGTAAGCACAAATGGGTTAGGTAGGTACTTTTAGGTACATCTTTATGAATTCAAACGAAAAAATATTTCCACGAAAATTGAGCCCTACGCAAAGCGCTAGAATGGTAGAGACTATTTATGGCTGCAAATGGTCGCTAACGGTATATCAACTATTAGCAAACGATATTAATCGCCCTGGTGCGATGGTGAGGTCAGTGGAGGGTTTGAGCACGAAGGTGCTAAATCAGTGCTTAAAGCGAAATGTTGAATTCGGTATTTTGGAAAAAATCATGTTCAACGAGGTGCCGCCTAAAGTGGAATATAAGGTGACAGCCCTGGGTAATAAGTTTTTAAAAATTTTGCAGCAGTTGGATGCACTGCAGGATGAAATTAACCAGAGCTTGTGATCTCAATTTATTGCTGGTAGCGGCTGCGGTATTCACGGGCGGATATGCCTAGCCACTTTTTAAAGGCGCGGGAAAAGGCCGCCGCCGATTGGTAGCCCATACTGTGGGCTATGCTGCCTATCCCCATCGACGTTTGTTCTAACAACTGTACGGAGTGTTGCATGCGCGCCTGATCTAATAGTTTTTGAAAGTGGCTGTCTTCAGCCTTTAGGCGGCGCTTCAGTGTGCTTATGCTGATTTCCATGGCTATGGCTAAGCGATCAATGTTGAGCTGGTAATCCTGTTGTTCGTGAATGAACAGCACTACTTGCTGACACAGGGGTAGTTGTTGGTTCAGCGCGCTGTTCATATGCTCGAACTGTGGCTGGGTCGATTCGCGCAACTTGCTATCTGCTGTGTGCAAGCGCAGGTCGGCCGCAGCCTCATCGATGACTAGGGCGTTGTAGGGATGTTTAAATAGCACCTTGCAACCTAGGCGTTGTTCATAGTGTTTTGCCTTATGGGGGGGAGGAGGGGCGTGTTGCAGGCACACCCTTTTTAAATGGTTTTTGCCAAAGCCCCCTGTGGCTTGGTGATAAAGAGAAACCATGGTGCCGATATGGTGCTCCACCAGAGGCAGGTAACTGCTGTCATCCGGCACGGGGTTGAGTCGTACAATAATTTCCCCCTGTTCTAACACCGGTACGGGGGCGGCGGGCTCGTTCAGCAGCCAGCTCATCTTGCTATACAGGCTGAAGGCACTGCGACCGGTGGGGAAAAAGCTCAGAGTGCGCGCAAAGGAGCCAAAGTCTTCTAGGCGTATGCTCAAACCCAGCTCCATACAGAACAGGCTGTGCCCTCCGGCTTTATTCGCCTGCTGGCAGGCGCGCAGTAAATGGGGCATGGGTAGACGGTATAGCTTGGGGGTGTCGGCCAGCAGTGGAAAGCCGAGCAGCCGGCAGGCCTCGGCCTCGTCCCAGCCCTTGCGCATCATGGCGTAGACCAAAGCGTAGGCGAAGCGGAAAAATACTGTGTCGTTTTTACTGGGCATACAAGGTTTTAGTTATTGTCATCCTGACCGTAGCGCAGCGTAGTGGAAGGATCTGGTTCACCGAAAATTCAGGGGTATAAGATCTTTCGGCTCCACTTCGTTGCGCTCAAGATGACATGATTTTGATCCTATATGGAAACTCTGCCACAAAGATACGGGGTTGTGAGCTGATGTGCAAAGTCTTGTGGATCTCATTTTTCCCATATTCAACAATAGTGACATCGTAAGCTAGCAAAGAATCACGAGATCACTATGACAATCCTGCCTGAACGCTTTGAATTTCCCTCTCCCGCCTACAGTAAACTGTGGGACTCACTATTGGGCAAGGCGGTGCTGAAGTACATCGGCAAACCCAGTGACGAGGAAGTACACGCCTTCGCCAGCCATTTGATGGATGGGGATCCTCTGGCAGATGAGGTGGCTGATCTACTGAAGAGCATGCCCATGAAAGATTTACAGGGCATGGTGGGGCAGGCTTTAGATCATGGCATAGGCAGTGTTGAGGATGCCCCAGAGGTCTTGCAAAGCCTATTCGCAGAAGTGGAGCATGTACCGGACTGGGTGGATCAAGCGCAACTGAAGCTGGCCAGCGAGGTACAGCGTCGCGCCGGTGCTCTGGGTGGATACGTGCTGCGCAATTTTGCCCTGATGGGAGGCTATCAGTCCTCGGCAATTAACAAGCCCTTGGTCTTCACCGGCTCATTGGATAGCGCGGCGAGCAACCGTATTGCCGAGACCAATGGCTTTTGGATAGATATCACCCGTGAAAATGGTTTGCAGGCCTTTGCCCCTGGGGTGAAGACGGCGATTCGTGTGCGCATCATGCACGCCATGTTGCGCGTTAGAATTCAGCGCAACCCCGAGTGGGATAATCACAAGTGGGGTTTGCCGATTAATCAGGCGGATATGTTGGCAACCAACTTGGCTTTCTCTTCGGTGTTTACCGACGGTGTACGTTTGCTAGGTGTGCAGATCAGTAAGAAGGAAGCGGAGGCGGTACTGCACTTTTGGAAATACGTGGGTTATCTGCTCGGCATTAATGTGGAGGACATGCCCGAGACGGAAAACGAAGCACGGCGCTTGCTCTACAAGCTCACTATCGCCCAGCCGGGCAGCGACGAGGACTGCCGCAAGATGGCGCAAGCCTTATTGTATGAACCACTGGGTGCGGCCCATCCCAAGCAAGCTTGGCAGCGTCAGCTGCGGGTGAAATTTCATCAGGGCTTGAATCGTTACTTCCTAGATCGGCATACCTGTAAGGAGTTGGGCATACCCATGACTAGCTGGGCCTTGGTTGGGCCGGTGATCGCACTGCCGACCTTTGTTGCGGAGAGTGTGCGTAGGCTGGTGCCGGGTGCGACGGGCTTGGCGGTGAAGCTGGGCGGGGGCTTTCAAGCGAGTAATCAGCGGCGGCTGATGGATGGCAAGCAGGCTCAGTATCAGCCGGTTGATAGGTTGAGGGGGGAGTGATGAGGACGGGGTATTTTAGCTTATCCGCATTAGGTTATAAAAGCTCTACTGTGTAACCTGAGCTACGAAGTGCATTCAAGTTTTGCTGTGTCACTTGAACCTGAGGCTAATGTTTTCAACTCAGTGATAAAGTTATCTAAGAGAATAGGCTCTGTTCTTAAATAAAATTTTGCCTCGTGAGATTCTTTCCGCCTAGAAAAATCAAAAAATTCAGACTGTTGTTGAGTTGAGATACAAAGTTTTCCAGTTTCATTGAAGTGAAGACGAGCTTTAAATGCTCCGCTACCATATTCTGGGCCAAATTCTCCCATTTCAATGTCATATATTCCGCCGTAAATATGTTCTCTAAAACTATTTAATTCAGAGGCTAGTTCATTTACGAAATTTAGGTCAGTATAAATTTCACATGAAAATAATGATGTCCCGTTTGATACAGAAACTTTGAACTCCTCCATACTGTCATCAAACCAGATTTTCTGTAAGGATATATTAGAGTCCATGCTTTAAGCCTTTAGAATACAAGTTAATCATCCCTCCGAACCTTACCACGCAAACTCTTCGTATTTCCATGCTTAGTCTTACTATCCATGCGCTTCTTTTGCGAATTACGACTCGGTTTACTAGGTCTGCGTTTCTTCTGTATCACCGTCGCCGACTTAATCAAGGCATGTAATCTAGCCAATGCCGCTTCGCGGTTCAGCTCTTGGGTGCGGTGCTCCTGCGACTTGATGATGAGCACACCTTCTTTGGTGATGCGTGAATCATTCAGGGCGAGTAGACGTTGTTTGTAGAAGTCGGGAAGTGAAGAGTTGGGAATGTCGAAGCGCAAATGGATGGCGCTGGCGACTTTGTTAACGTTTTGACCGCCTGGGCCTTGCGAGCGAACGGCACTGAAGTCGAGCTCGGTAGCGGGGATAGTAACGGCGTTGGAGATTTGTAGCATGGGGTTATTGTAATGCGGATAGGCTGGAAAGTATGCTTTCTAGCTTATCCTCATTAATGCTTTGTCATCCTGAGTGAAGTGTAGCGGAATCGAAGGATCTGATTTGCCGTTTTTTCAGTTACCTAGATCCTTCGGCTAAACTGCATTGCGCTCAGGATGACAGGGATATTACTTCTTCTCCGCCGCGATCAATGGCGAAGGCAAGAAAAATAGATCAATTGCCAAGGCAATGAAAATGGTCAGTGCGGTGATCAGAATGATAGAGATCAATATTAAGGCCAAGATGGTGCGCTTTCGCCATCTACTGCCATGGAGTAGATGGTATAGACACTGCTCAAGTTGTCGTTAGCAAAGTCGGAGGCTTGGCGGTCAACATTGCTTGTGTCTTGGCGTTGTTATCTCCCGTTGTTGTGTTGGCGGATAGAATACGCAAGGGACTTAATGTTTTTTGTATAAGCAATGCTTGTTATTTTTGCAGAATTAAAAGAAAGACTTATCCTGAAAATGCTGTAGACTGAATAAAACGGTAAGAAATAGGTATAACTATTCGACCGGGTGTTGTAGCCCAAGGAGGCTGCCGCAGCAAAGGGTATAATTATAATTATAGGGACCAGCATGCGGCGCTACGGCTTAAAAGTAATATTGATTTTTTCACTGTTCGTTGTTTTTCAGTCAGCATTTTCTTCTGACTGTAATATTGCCCGCGTTGCTGGGCGAGTCGATAATGCGCCTATCAGCAGTGCGGTACGTAATGCCTTAGTTGGTATAGGGCATACTGCTTTACAACGCAGCCTTCCGGAACAGCTTGAAATTGAGCTAAGCCCTCCCTTGCCATGGTCTCGCACCCTAAATCAAAGCAGAGCAGGTAATATCGACATTATCGTGGGGTTACATAAAACCGACGATAGAGTAAATGATTATGAGTTCATTGAACCGCCACTGATTAATACCGCTCAAACGATATTTTTCCTTAAAGAAAACACGAGCCTAAAAAACTGGCAAGACTTAAAGGTTTTGCGGGGGGGGATGCTGCGTGGGATGGAGTTTGGTACGGAGTTCTCTGACTATCTTAAAAATAATTTAAATGTGTCCGAAATAAGCTCTGTGGGTCAGGGGGTTATTTTACTGGCCAGACATAAACGTATTGATTATCTCATCTCTCCCCTACTGCCGACTATTCATCATGTGCAGCGCTATTTCCCCAAAATATTATCACGCATTACTTTTTTGAAAAAACCGGCGGCGGTAACGGAAGAATATATAGCTATATCCAAGCGCAGCACTTGCGTCGAACATATAGGAGCTATTAGTAATAATTTGTCTCGCATAATAGTGGGCGGTGCCTTCGATACTTTGTTGAGGTCAGAGCTAGAGAAGTGGAAGGCAGTGGAGTGGTATATGGATAACATTAGCTATTGATGTCGTTGAAGCGTACTGGAAACAATAAATAATTTAAGTGAGAGAGGCTATGGATTATAAGTGGGTTATATTGTTGTTTTTTCACTGGGGACAAGCCAGTGCAGATATAGATAGCAGTGATATGAATATACGTATTGATGGCTTTGCTTCTTTTGTGGGTGGCGGCTTGATCAATGGCGATACAATTAAAGGCATGTCTTACGATAAGGATTTTCGCTTTGATCTAGATTCCTTGGTCGCCACGCAAATTAAGGCAGACTTAAAAGACGGGCTTTCGTTGACTACACAGTTTCTTGGTCAGTCTACAGATGGCTATGATGTTGAGTTGGAATGGGCATTTTTAAAATACCAGGTAACGCCTGAATGGAATGTAAAGATGGGGCGTTTACGCTCACCCAATTTACTTTACTCAGACCATGCGGATGTGGGTTACACCTACCACTGGATCAAGCCACCTAGGTCTTTATATGATCTGCCCTTTGACAATATAGAGGGGATTCAGCTGGAACACTCACGTGATATTGGCAAGTGGAACTCACGCTTAGATATTACCGCTGGAACAACTAAAGAGCAGACTGAGATAAATGGGGGGCAGGCTATCATAGAGCTAAGAAATATTGCCGGGGCGACACTAAACCTTAGTCGGGAATGGTTTAGCTTAAGGCTGACTTGGGCGGATGGAGGGCGTGTCAGCATTACGTCAGCGGGTATTGATAACGTTTTTCCTGCTAATAGTGGGATACCTGTTTTTGATGAAATACGCATAGAGGACGATAAGGCTCAATTCGCAGTGATTGGTTTTAGCGTTGAGTACAATGAGTACCTAGCGGTGACTGAATATGCCAAGGTGCGCTTGAACCACAGTATCTCCCCCGACCAAGATAACTACTATGCATCCTTTGGGCGCTACTTCGGAAAAGCCTTTGTGCATCTAAGCTACGAAGTTGAGGACGAGCCTGCCAAGCTGTATTTGGCCACAGCTCTCGCTCAACAAATACCTAACCCTGTGTTAGTGGAGGAGGTGCAGGGTATCGCCAGTGCCTTTGCCGATGATAATAAGTCCTGGACCCTAGGCATGCGCTATGATTTTCATGAGTCAGCTGATTTTAAAGTGGAATACAAATATAAAGATGATCACTTGATGAATAAACAAGCTGAGCTTGTGCTGTTTTCCGTAGATGTAGTGTTTTAGCAGTGGTTAAAAAATGCCATTTATGTATTGCAGTATGGTTGCTGACAGCGGGGTTACCCCTTGCCCAGGCAGAGATGGTGGTCATCGTACACCCCAGCAATAAGGCGTCATTATCCAACCTGCAAATTGCTAGAATATTCATGGGCAAGCTACACACCTACCCCTCTGGAAAAGAGGCTGTACCGGTTGACCTGCCCAGGAATAATGCACTGAGGCAGTCTTTTTCTAAAAAGATATTGAATAAAAACCCCACTCAGTTGCGTTCCTATTGGTCGAAGGTGATTTTTTCGGGCAAGGGTTTTCCTCCGACAATATTCTCAGGTGAAAAAGCGGTGAAGCAGTATGTGGCTAATCATCCCGGTGCGATTGCTTATATCGATCGCAACTTAGTTGACGCTGCGGTGAAAGTGTTAAAGCGGCGCTAGCTCGTTTAAATGGTCTTAAGCCCATCTAGGGCTATTCGTATGCCCTCTCGATTTATCCCTTTCCCTTGCAGCTAAACGTTTATCGCTTCCCTTTTTTATGGGCACAATAAATATTGTTAGCAGGCGAAACATTTAGCCAATCCGCATCATAGGGTAGGAGCGGTATTGGCAGCGAACATCGAAGCGCTGTAAGTCGAGCGAGAAGGCTAAAGCCTAGGGTTAGCTTTCAAGGCTTTAAGGTGGCGCGATAAAACTTAGTTCTGTCCATACGCTATATTGTCCATCCGGCCATACTTTTCTCACCCGTGCGTCATAAGTTGTACTAGATGAAAATCTACCCCAATTTATAGATACCGTATTTCGGGAGGTCGGGAAAACTCTCGCTGCAGCGTAGTTACTGCCCTGCACGGCTGTTTGTAGTTGGTAGGTATATAAGCCGTTGTTCGTGACCTCTCCTGTGACAGTAACAGCGTCGCAGTCAGTGGCGCCGTCATAGCAAAACCGCTGTAAATTTCGGCTAGGAACAGCTGCCGTATGAAATACTGTTGGAGTATTTAGGCCAGGACTAACAGCGCTGATAGTCGGCAATGCTGTCGCTATAGTTTCACCCACTAAAACGGAGGCCAGGTTTTGCGCGATGATACTTGCGTCTAATTGCTCATGGGCCGTTTGCAACAGAGTCAATGTTTCATCATCAATGGCGGTGTCGTCAATGACGTTATTGATGAGTGTATCGAATAAATCCTGAGCCTTAAATGTAGGGCTCGTTTGCTGTTTAATGCTCGTCGCTTTAGTGAGCAAGGCAGAAATATACAATAAAAAGGAGTTGTCATTGGTATTGCTGCCGGGGGCATTAATGAGACTCATATTGCTGAATGGTCCCGTGATATTTCGATCACCGGTAAGTGCGGCGAGCAGTGTTAATACACGGGTCTGCGCTAGAGCGGTTGCTTCGGTATACGTCTTTCCCTGGGTTAATAACTGTAGTGAATAATCGTGAGCCAAATGTGTAAGGCTGTTGATATAAAATTTTTGTTGCTTGCTGGTAGAGGCATTCAACTGAATCAGCGCTTTAAGCTCAATCGCGCTATTTGAAAATTGCGCTGTGTTTTCATCGTAGTATTGCCCGGTAACGGTTGCGGAGGCAAGGGTGTTATTGGTTGCGCTGGGGTCTAGCTCAAAAGCAAAGTCGCCTTTGTTGGATAGCGTCGTTGAGCTGATATGCTCAGAAGACACAACAAAATCACTAACCTTATGTATCTTAATGATACTGCCTTTAATTAAGGGCCCCTTGTAACTAGCCCCAGAAATAGAACTTTTACCAGAGCCATCGCCGGTGCCCGATATTCCGCCTGAGTTACTGGCCACCGTTGTGCCGCCGCCATTACAGGCAACAAGTAAGGCCACTAGGGCCGAAAATAAAAACGTCGTAAACTGCTTCATCGTTGTTCGTCCATATCTAGCGGTTCTTCAAAATAGTAAATGCCGACCCCCGCACGATATTGCTGCTCGTCATCCTTTTCCTGTTGATCTAATTCTTGGTCTATCCAGCTATCAAGCTTTTTCAGTAGCTCGTAGCTATCCGCTTCAATGAGTTTTTTAAGGTTTTGTGTCACACTGCTATTCATGCGGTTGTAAGCCACACTGAGTTGTAGGCGTGATTTTTTCCCGGCGTGTTCGATGTTGTAAGCGGCACTACCAAGCAAGTCGTGGCCTGCTTGCCCCATTAGGTCTAGCAGTTCTTCGCTGTCTTTATGGGGTATATAACTGCTGTCCTTCAGAGTCACGACATTGTCCGCATCTATTATAACTAGTCCAGTCTGCTCCAGCTCCTTTAGAACAGTGACCACTGAAATGTCACCGCAGTGCTCTAGGGTCAGTTGCTGTAAGCTGCTGGATTCGCCATAGAGGGGAAGCGGCTTGGGTTTTCTGTCTTTACTGTAGGCGGGTTCTTTTTGCCAGGCATTGATTGCTCGCACGGCACGGTTAGTGCGTTTGGCTTGTTGGTGTAGTAACGCATCAATATCTTCATTGAGCTTGCGCAGGCGGGCGACTTCCTTGCGGTCTAGCCCCGTAAGCAGGGCGATGCGTGAAGTGCTTTGCTTCTTTCCTTCAATTTTGAAGCTTTCCGCTTCTTCTACATACACCGCCTTCAGCCACGTGTATAGATCGTTGACTGAGACCCCCCGTTTGATCGCCATACGCACCAGTGGTCGCACCAATTGGCGGATGGCTTTGTGAAAGGCAATGTTAGAGGAGTCGTCGGGCATACTTAAGCTGAAATAGTTTTGTGCTTTGCTGGGGTAAAAAGCTATATAGGCCCAAAGATAACAAAAATGGGAGTGGAAGCCCATTTTTAATTGTTGGGTGGTCGTGAATTGTCGTTGGCGCTATAGCAATAGTGTAATTCTGAGTGAAGAGTAGTCGCTGTGGCTTGCCAAGGCGAGTTTAGGCTAGGTCAACCAGTGCCGATAGCAAGGGCCGAATACGTATGCGGATATGCTAAAAACGGCTTGTTCCCAATATATCCACACTTCCCTAGCCATCTCATCAAGGCCCTCTAGCAGGTGAAAACTGTGATGTAGTTCTTGATTTCAGCTTTAACCATAAATATATGGGTTAAAAATCCCTTATTAATGCAGTATTCTCTCGTTTATTGGGTAATTAACCCCAATTATTAAATATTTAGAGGATCAGACCGATGAAAACCTTAGCCTTATTAGTACCTGTTTTTGTGTTAAGCGCCTGCGGAGGGGGAGGTGGTAGTTCGCCAGTAGTTACGCCGTCTGATACAAATGTCACGGTACCATCCGCTGCATCACTAACTTTACTCATCGCACCCGTAAAGTCCTTTGAATTTAGTTGGACCGATACAGCAGGTGCGACTTATTACCGCGTATTGGAAAATGCGGATGGGGCGAGTGGCTTTACACAGGTAGGAGGGGATATTAGCCAAGGTACCGAGAGTTATACGCTTTCCGTACCGTTATATGACCGAGTCAATGCGCAATACATTTTAGAGAGCTGCAATACCGCCGGATGCTCTGAATCAAGTACTGTGAGTGTTGCTGGTAATTTAAGCGATGGTATTGGCTATTTTAAAGCGAGTAATACCAACGCGAACGATAGATTCAGCGAAAATGCTATCAGTTTCAGTGACGATGGCAGCACCTTAGCCATTGGTGCTCGTGGTGAACGCAGTATTAATGGTGATCAAAGTGACAACAGTACATCTAATGTAGGTGCTGTTTACGTGTATACGCGCAGTGGTGCAACGTGGGTGCAAAGCGCTTATCTTAAAGCCAGTAATCCTGGGCTGGGTGATGAGTTTGGATATGCTCTGAGCTTGAGTGATGATGGTAATACCTTAGCGGTAGGTGCACGCAACGAAAGCAGTAATGCAACAGGTGTGAATGGCCAAATTAATGATGCTGCGCCTGACTCTGGAGCAGTATATGTATTCACATACAGCGGTAATGTTTGGGGGCAAAGTGCTTATATTAAAGCCAGCAATACGGGAATAAGTGATCAATTTGGAGGTAGCGTAAGCCTCAGTGGTGATGCGAATACCCTGGCTGTAGGAGCTATCAATGAAGATACCACTGCTAGCAATTCGGGTGCTGTGTATGTGTTTTTGCAAAATAACGGTGTCTGGAGCCAAGAGGCTTTACTAAAATCTTCTAATGCAGAGTCAAGTGATAGATTCGGTACATATGTTAGCTTGAGCGACGATGGTAGTGTGCTTGCTGCCTCAGCAGAGTATGAAGATAGTAATGGCTCGGGGGAAAGTAATAATGACGAAACAGATTCGGGTGCTGTGTATATGTTTACAAACACCACTGGTACGTGGGCGCAAAGTGCTTATGTTAAAGCCAGTAATCCGGGAGTAGCCAATATATCTCCAGGAGATAACTTTGGTCGTACCTTGAGCCTCAGTGGTGATGGTTCGACTCTTGCAGTGGGTGCTTGGGCGGAAAGAAGTAATGGCACAGGTGTGAATTCCGATACCCAAAACAATAATCAGCAACATCAAGCAGGTGCTGTGTATGTATTTGATGCCAACGGTAGTGCTTGGTCGCAAGTCGCTTATATTAAAGCCAGTATTAGCTCTCACGCACTTTGGTTTGGGCGTTCAGTGGCACTCAGTGATGACGGCAATACTCTAGTGGCGGGTGCACCTGGTCATTTAGGGAGTGCGCTTGGCATTGATGGTGATGAAACGGTGACAACAGGTGGTGCACGCTTCGGTGCGGCTTATGTGTTTGAAAAAACCGATAGCGCTTGGGTGCAAGCTCATATTTTGAAAGCAACAAACGCAGAAGCCGAGGATTGGTTTGGCTGGTCAGTGGCCGTCAGTGGCGATGGCAATAACATAGCAGTGGGCGCTTTTGCAGAAAAGAGTAATGCCGTAGGAATCAATGGAGATGATAGTGATAACTCTGAAACAAACTCAGGTGCCGTCTATCTTTATTAGCCTACATTCTAGATCTCTCCCACTGCTCTCTGAGTGGGAGAGCGTCAAGGAAGCCGTTGTACCTTATCGACATTATATCTTTGACAAATAAATGGGCTTTAACGAGCTTGGGTTTTAGGGAAGCGTTTATCGCTTCCCTTTTTTATGCGCGTTAATTAAGTTGCCTAACAACCTACCCGCATAAGTTTTTGTAGGTTGATGACATGTTCTCATCCCTACAATCCAGCGTCATGAACAATAAAACAACTGGCCTTGATATTGCAAAATTTGTTGTTCATTGGGTGAGTTAGATGTAGGGGGGTGATGGTTGAACGAAGAGTGTAAGTGCTACGTTAATGTGTTCAACACTCTGTCTTAGCGACAAGGGTAGTGGTCAGATACTGCTCATACTTTGCTATCCCGTGTTGTTTTTCTAGCCAGTGGCTGCTCTGACACGTTATTGAATGCGTATCAGCTAAAAATGCTCATTTATAGCTTATCCGTATACTTGTTTCTCTAGCCGGGGAAAAACTGTGATGTAGCTCTCGATTTTAGCTTAAATCTAAATTTATGGGTTAAATATCCCTAATTAGTATTGTACAATCTAGTTTATTGGGTAATTAATCCCAGTTATTAAATTATTTGAGGATGATATCCATGAGAAACTTAGTCTTATTAGTACCTGTCTTGTTGTTGGGCGCGTGTGGGGGGGGGAATGGAAGTTCGCCTGTTGCTATTACGCCACCAGAGACGACTGTCCCCCCTGAAGTGGTTAAGCCAATCGTTCACTTTTTCTCTGCTGATAATGGCTCAAGCGATTTTCAGCTGTGGAAAACAGATGGTACAGAAGCGGGCACAGCGATGGTTAAGGTTATTAATGCTAGCGGTGCAGCAGATGTACAAGTACTGGGTAGCGTAGATGGTAAGGCTATATTCACAGCAAATGACGGTATTAACGGACGCGAGTTGTGGGTGACGGATGGTACAGAAGCGGGTACGGCGATGCTAAAAGACATTCACGCGGGTACGGCTAGTATAAATATTAATACATTTTCGCTAGTTGGGAATACGCTGTTCTTCGATGCTGAAGATGACATCAATGGCGTGGAGTTATGGAAAACAGATGGCACAGCGGCCGGAACAGTGCTAGTGAAGGATATTAACCCTGGAAGTGCTGGTGCTAATATCGACGATATGGTGACGCTTGGTAATGAGGTGTATTTTGAAGCGAATGATAGCAGTGGTAACAGGCTGTGGAAAAGTGATGGCACAGCAGCGGGTACTGTACTGGTTAGTAGTAGCGCTATCAGCCCGCGTTCTATGGCTGTTTCAAATGGAACCCTCTACTTTAATGCTCATTCTAGCATTCATGGTGCAGAGCTGTGGAAAAGCGACGGCACGACAGCGGGCACGGTCATGGTCAAGGATATTCGTACGGGTACTACAAGTTCTAACCCAGACGACCTTGTTATTATGGGGGGGAATGTGTATTTTCTTGCGGCCGAAAGTAATGCCCAGGGGGAGGAGCTATGGCGCAGTGATGGTACGGAAGCAGGAACGGTGTTGGTTAAAAACATCAACCCACAGACGACGGCAAGCTTTAATAACAACGGCTCAGCTATTGCATACTTAGCCGCCATCAATGGTCAGTTATTCTTTACAGCTCGGCCTTCGACGGCGACGAATATTCGTGGATTATGGGTGTCTGATGGTACAGAGGCGGGGACTATTTCGCTGTACAATGCGGGGGCTATTTCTAATCAGGCATCTGTTTCCAGTATTGTTGTGGCAGAAACAGCAACCTATTTTGATGGTTATGATGCGGTTAATGGCAGTGAGCTATGGAAGAGTGATGGCACAGTAGCGGGTACGGTATTAGTGAAAGATGTGGTGCCGGGTACGGGGGGAAGTGATTTTTATTCCTTAGGAGACGCACAGTTCTACCAGACCCCTTCTGCTCCGGTGCTGGAGTTATTGGATGGTTCTGTACTAATGGTTGGCTATACGCCCGATAAAGGTTCTGAGGTATGGAAGACGGATGGTACTGAGGCAGGTACGGTGATCGTTAAAGACATTAACCCGGATATGGGGGATGGCCTCGACAACTAGATTTAGCTATTCCAAGTTACATTTAGGGAAGCGTTTATCGCTTCCCTTGTTTGTGACTATGCTCATTTCAAGAGCACATTCTAGTACACCAGACTAATCTGGCTATTATCTTGGGCGAAATACAATGGAGCCGAAGGTGCGAGGTAACTGATGCATCGGTGAACTAGATCCCTCGACGCCACTGCTGCTGCACTGAAGCGGATGCGTATGATATTAACCGCGTTTTTTGATTTTCCCGTCATCTAGCAGCTGCTGGAAGTGGTCAACAGCGGTAGTGGCTCCAGGGATAAATGTCATGCCCAAATCCTGCTTGATGTAGGACGTATCAAACTTCAGCGGATAGCCAAAATTCTTAGAGACAAATTGGCGGTCAATTTTCACTAGGGGGGCAATGGCCCACAACAAGGCCTTGGGGGCTTGCATGCGCGGGAAGGGATAGCGACCGCCAAAGTGGGCTTTTAGTGCGCGAGAGATGTCCATATAGGTCATCGACTCGCTCACGGTAATATGGCGGCCACTGGCGTTTTTTGTGAAGGCGGCTAACACATGTGCCTTGCCCACATCGCGCACGTCGACCACGCCAAACTCTAAATTGGGGGCACCAGCGGCGAGCATGCCGTTGCCAAAGTCCTTCATCATTTGCACCGACTCGCTTTGCGTATTGCCCAAGGCGGGGCCAAAGACTAGACCAGGGTTGATCGTCAGTAATTCCCAGCGTTTTTGTGCTTTTTGCATTTCCCAAGCCAGTTGCTCGGCAATGGTTTTTGAATAGCTGTAGGGAGAGTGTGTTGCCGAGCTGCTGGTATTCCAGTCACTTTCATCAAATGTACTCTTGCCCGTATTTTTTAGATCGATCGCATCGCCATACACGGCGGCGACGCTGGAGGTTAATACCACACGCTTGACCGATGCTGTGCGATTCACTGCGTCCAGCACATGCTGAGTACCTTGCTTGGCGGGCTTGAGTAGTTGGTTCTCTGCATCCGTAATATCGCGCGCCACAAAGGGGGAGGCGGTGTGAATGACAATTTCACAGCCCTGCATGGGGGCATCGAAAGCCTCTGCGTCGAGTAGGTCCGCTTTGAATAGCTTGAGTGTGCCAGAGCTATCATTGGCGAGGGCTTCTAAGTGGCCGACCTTGTTTTTATCTTCGGGGCTGCGCACGGTGGCGTGCACCGTGTTGCCATTGTCTAGCAGTTGTTTAACGACCCAAGAGGCGACGTAGCCATTAGCGCCAGTGACCATAACGGGGGTGTTGGAGTGAAGCTTGGTATCCATGGGAAGTCTCTTAGTTAATTTATTATAGGCGATGAGTGTAGCAGCATATCCACGGGTACAAGGATGCCGACCATCCAGGTCTTTACCCAGGTGGGTAGCTTTAAAAATGATTGATAGAGTGCTTTCATTATTATTTCGGTTATAAATTACGTAAGCGCTAGGCGAAGACCGCAACGGTCTGGGTACTAATAGCCAGCAGCTCACCTTCATCAGACCAGAAGTGCGCTAGGGTATTACTGTAGCCGCCGTCGCCTTGCAGTGCTTCAACACGGTATTGGTACCAATCACGGCAGGATAGCTCCGGCAGTTCTTGGATAAATTGCACGCTCCAGTTTAGGGTGCTGACCGGGGAGAACTTATCTAGCATTTGAATCGCGATCGGTGGCCAGGAGTCGATAAGGGTTAGCACGTCACCTTCGTCCGCGGCGATCACTTGTTCTTTAAATTGGCACCAGCCACCCATGGTTTTACTCTTGTCGCCGTTGAAGGGAGGAGAGCCTTCAGCCCATGCCATATTAAAGTGCTGAACAAATTCGGGTGTGATGCCCTGGGCATAGGGGAACAGCTTCAGCTCATCTGCATGGGGGTAAGCGGGCAGTGCTATTGCTGGGGCAATGCTATGGCTGGATGCCCGAGACTTACCAAAGCTGGCAATCATGGTGGACTGCACTTGACCGCTCTGCACAACCTTGCACTCCACCGAGGTGGTTGAACCACCCGCGCGCAATATGGTGGTGACAAAGCGGGTTTCTTCATTGGGGGCCACTGGGCCCACAAAGGTGATTTGTACATTACGCACCTTGCGCTCGCTGTCGTTGACGGCGTTTTTACAGGCTTTAAATAATAGTGCTGCGACCAGGCCGCCAAAGCAGGCTCGCCCCTGTGCCCAATCGTCGCTGATGATTAGGTTTTGGTATTCATTGCTGTGTAGTGTTTGCAGCAGTTCGGAGTATGTCGTCATGTGTCGCCGTTTTTGTGTTGCAGCTCACGCTTTGGGCGGTTGCCTGTATATGTCGTGGATATGCATTTGACTCGCCAGCCAAATCACCTAGAATGCAGTATAGACCAACCGGTCTACTTTGTGAGTGTGAGTAAGTGACAAAACATGCGAAAAGCCGAAGATAAAAAGTTACAGCTGCTGGATACTGGGGCAATACTGTTGTCGCAGCACGGCTATAACGGCGTCGGTTTGAAAGAGGTACTAGAGGAGTGTCGCGTACCCAAGGGCTCCTTTTATCACTATTTTAAAAGCAAAGAAGATTATGTCGCCCAGGTGGTTGAGCACTATCAGCACAGTTATGACGAAATGTTGGAGGCTTATATTGCTCAGCCTGGTATCAGTGCTGTAGATAAAATTCGTGGCATTAGCCTAGGCGTGATCAAGTATATAGATGCGGCGGATAACCGTGTGGGTTGTCTCTTAGGCAGCTTGACCGCGGAAGTTGCAGGCAGCAACGAGGGCGTTCGCAAAGCCGTGGCAAAGGCTTACGATCACTGGAAGCAGCACTATTACCCTCTGTTTGAGCAGGCACAGCAGGCGGGTGATATTCGCGACGATATTTCCGCACAGCAATTAGCGGATACTTTTTGGAACCAGTGGCAGGGCGCCTTGCTGCGTATGCAGATAGAGCAGTCCTCAGAAATTTTAGAGCAAAGCTTGGCGCTGTTTTTAGATACCTTGTACAAGCCAGAGTAAGAATTATGCTAGGCGCCGACCTTGGGCGCCTATTTTTTTAGCTGCAAACTAGACGACTGGTCTAGTAGTGGATTAATAGAAGAGAGAAAATGATGAACAAATTACACAGCCCCTTAAGCCTAAAAAATGGCGTGGTGATTAAAAATCGCTTTTTAAAGTCGGCCACTAGCGAGCAGCTAGGGGACAAAAAACACAACCCCAAGCCCGCCTTGGCTCAGGCTTATCGCCGTTGGGCAAAAGGCGGCACGGGTTTGAGTGTGTCGGGCAATATCATGATTGATCGCACGGCTCTGGGTGAGCCCAAAAATGTAGTATTAGATGGGCAATCTGACCTATCCGCATTCAAGCAGTGGACCGCAGGCGGTACGGAAAATGGCACGCACTTCTGGGCTCAGTTGAATCACCCCGGCAAGCAAAGCCCCTTTATATTATCGAAGCAGCCCGTTGCCCCCTCGGCCGTGGCACTGCGCGGAGGCATAGAAAAAGGCTTCAACACGCCACGCGCCTTAACGGAAAATGAAATACTAGATTTGATTAAAAAGTTTGCCACTGCCGCACGCTTATCAAAAGAGGTCGGATTCACCGGTGTGCAAATTCACGGCGCCCATGGCTATTTAGTCAGCCAGTTTCACTCTCCTCACCACAATCGCCGCAGCGATCGCTGGGGCGGCAGCATGCAGAACCGCATGCGCTTTGTATTAGAAATATATAAAGCGATGCGTGCAGAAGTGGGCGATGGTTTCCCCATTGGCATCAAGCTGAACTCCGCAGATTTTCAGAAGGGCGGTTTCACTCAAGCAGAGTCTATGCAGGTGATAGAGGCCTTGACCAAGGCAGGAATCGATTTAATTGAAATATCCGGCGGCACTTACGAAAGCCCAGCGATGATGGGGGCTGACAAGCGAAGCAAGCCACAAAAAGACAGCACTAAAAAGCGCGAGGCCTACTTTTTAAGCTATGCGGAGCAGGTGCGAGAGGTCTCGGATATTCCTCTAGTGGTCACCGGAGGTTTCCGAAGCTCGGCGGGCATGCGCGACGCTATCGCCTCAGGGGCGACGGATATGGTGGGCTTGGCCAGACCGATCATTTTGTATCCAGACATCCCGAATAACGCCATGGCGGATGCGGGCTACGAGGTAGACCTGAAAGAGCCGACTACCGGCTCCAAGGTGGTAGACACCATGACCATGATGGCCTTGATCTGGTTTGAAGAGCAGATTCATATGATGGGCAAAGGAAAAGAGCCGAACCCCAACTTATCGGCCTGGAAAGCGGCGTTTAATAACAGCCTGCGTATGGGTGGGGCGGCGTTTAAGCCGCGTAGGGCTTAGCTTTATTTAATGCGGATACTCTCAGGGAGAGTGTGTCCGCAGAAGTTCTCAGGCGCATAAGCACAAGCCACTGTCGTGGAGGCAATTGCTTCGCTCTCGGCTTTATGCAAGCATTACTCACAATTCTACAGCTGATGCGCCATCCCATGAAAAAAATTATCTATTTAGTCGCCCTTGCCATCCTTGCCGTAATTGGCGTGGCCCTGTGGAGCACTTTAAAAGGAGGCGGCGGCTACCAGACTATCCGCATAGAGCAGCCTAGCGTGGCTTTGATGCCCGAAGATGGTCAGGTGATGGCGGGGGTGGTGTCAGTGGACATTACTCCACCACCGGGAACACCGAAGGGCGCTTACTCTTCTCTGGGTAATACGGGTATTGGTTTTAGAACGCGCTTAAAAGCCAGAATTTTTTACCTTAGCGATGGCAAGGGCGAGTCTATTGCCTTGATTCAAACGGATATGTCCGGCGGATCTCTGTTGGTGCAGCATAAAATAGCCGCAGCGGTGGGGGCGAAAACAGGTATTAGACCGCGCGGCATCGTCGTCACTGGCACCCACAGCCACTCGGCCTTTGCCAATCATTTCCACAACGATTTCTATAATAAGCACTTTTCTAATCAGCCGGGGCTAGAGCCAGAGTTTCTTGAGCTAGTCAGCCAGCGCATTGCCGATGGAGTACTGCAAGCTTATGCTCAGCGCCGCCCCGCTAAGGTCGCGACTGGTAAAAAAGATATCTACGGCTATAACCGCAATCGGATGTTGGAGGCCTATGCCTTAAATAATAATCACCAGGGCATTGATGTTGACGACCCAGAAACGAAATTTAAAGAAGTTAATCCGTCCCTGTATATGTTGCGTATCGACGCGCAGGATGTGGATGGTGTGTACAAGCCCCTAGGAGCCTTTTCTAGTTTCTCGGTTCATGCGACATCGATTACGCCTCCTGTGAAAGTATATAACGCAGATTTGTTTGGCTATGCCCAGCGCGAGCTTGAGTGGGCCATGCAGGCCAAGTACCAACCGTCGTGGCAAATACTGCACGGCATGACGACGGGTACTCAGGGTGATATGGCCCCAGCATTGCCAGAGAAGGACAGCTACTTCTCCCATGGGGATGTGAATTTCAAAGAGTCAAAGAAGTTGGGTCAGGGCATAGGCTTGCAGGCGATCACATTATTCGAATCATTGGATGATCAGTTAACAGACTCTCTGGAGCTAGCATCCGCTGCGCGTGAAATTAATATTCGCGAAAATACTCGGGCCGAAGATGTAGAGATTTGTCAGCAGCCTTTGGTGGGCAATACCACCGCCGGTGGAGCCTATGAGCGACGCTTCCCCGGCTTGGCGGCTATACCGATGCTGAGAGGCGGGGGCTGGGGTTCTAAGCGCTGGTGGTTTGGCAAAGACGGCTGCCACGGCAGCAAGCGTATTGTTGGCACCTCTTTACTACAGCCTTTAGTGGAACCGGCGGATAGCTTTCCGTATTTAGTGTTATTCCAGATCATCCGCATTAACGATATGGCGATTATGCCCTTGCCCTTTGAGATGACTACAGAGTCGGGGCGCAGAGTGAGTCAGCGCGTGCAAGCTGAGTTTGCCAAGGCGGGCCAGTATATTAAATATAGCTGGGTAGCCAGTGTGGCGAACGGCTATTTTGGTTATTCAACCACAGAGGAAGAATATGAATACCAGAGCTATGAAGGTGGTTCTACGATGTATGGTAAATATTCTACACCCTATATAACCGCACAGCTGGGGCTGTTGGCTCGGGACTTTGCGACACAAGGACCCATCGAAGAGCTAGCCAATGAATGGTCTTATTATTTAAGTACTACTAGCTTTTTGCCGAAAGCTAAAAAGGCTGCAGCTGAACGAAAAGTTCTATCAACGCCTGAGCTAATAACCACAGAAAAAGCCAATGAAGAGGACTATGTTGTATTCCGCTGGTTAGACGTTGGACCTAGCCAAATAGACTTCCATAAAGCATTGGGTAGCGTGCAGTTGAATTCAGCTGCGGGTTGGCAGTCATTAAAAATCGCTGAGCATGTAATTAATGACGAAGGCTATGATGTCGAGGTGCGTCACCTAGGTGAGCAAGAACAAGGTATGAGTGAGTACGAACTGCGTTGGTATAACCCTGTTGCCAATGGTGAATACCGCTTTGCGATCCAGCCTCGATTAGATACACAGGCTATTTTGTATTCTGAATCGTTTAGCTTGTAATTCATAATTGCTCAGCCATCTTTATAGAGGGTTTGAGCCTGTGGATGCAGGGGGCTTTTACATAAAACTTTGTCCTTTTATCACATGTCATGAAAAATTAGGCCTGCTAGCATGGCCGCATTATTAATAAAGAATCACGCGACTATGTTCAATATCACCAAGAAATTCGGCAAACTGACTTTAGTATTCTCACCTAAGGTCATCAATATCCCCAAACCCATGACCCTAACTGGCGAGGGTTCCAGCCTGCAGTTATGCGAAAATATTGCTAACTTGGGTATGAAAAAAGTACAGATTGTTTCAGATAAAGTACTCAACGATATTGGTGTATTGGCACCCTTGGCAGAAAAGCTGGAGAGCTGTGGTGCGCAGGTGGTGATCTTTGATGGTGTTAAGCCTGATCCAACCCACGGCGTGGTTACCCAGTGTATTGAACATTTTCATGCCAATAACTGCGACGCTATCTTGGCCGTCGGTGGCGGTTCGTCTATTGATGCGGCTAAGATCGTTGCCCTGGCCACAGCGAATAATAAAACCTCTCGCCAGCTGGTCGGCCTGCTGCGCGGGCGCAAGATAAAGCCTTTCTTTGCCATCCCAACGACTGCGGGTACGGGCTCTGAAGCAACACTCGGTGCGGTTGTCTCCGACGATGAAACTCACCAGAAGGGCATTGTACTGAACCCCAAAACCGTGCCCTTAATGGTCGCCCTAGATGCGGGTATTATGTCGGGTATGCCACCGAAGATCACCGCAGAGACGGGCATGGACGCTTTAACTCACGCGGTTGAAGCCTACATCAGTGAAGTGAATACGGTAGAGAGCGACTTGCTAGCGCGCGCTGCGGTGAAGATGGTATTTGAGCACCTACCCGTTGCCTACAAAGAGCCAAAGAATATGCAGGCTCGTGATGCGATGGCGCAAGCCTCCCACTACGGTGGCATCGCCTTGAACCAAGGTGGCTTGGGTTATGTGCACGGCATCGCGCACCAGCTCGGCGCCAACTACGGCGTGCCCCACGGCCTGGCTAACTCCATCGTCATGCCCCATGTGTTGCAATTCAGCCTATCCGCATCAGCTGCGCGTTTGGGCGAGTTAGCCCGTGTTATCGGCGCGGCTAGTGATAGCGACAGTGACGAAATAGCGGCACAGGCCTTTGTGGATGCGGTGAAGCAGTTGATTGTTGATTTGAATATCAATACTGCCGTGCCCGGCATTGATGCCCAGCACTTTCCTGCCATGGCCAAGGCGGCGTTTAAAGAAGCGCATAATACCTATGCCGTGCCTAAGTATATGAAGACCGAAGACTGTGTGAAAATACTACAAGATATCGCCGCCTAAGCTTGCATTAGGGCAGCTGGTCTTTATGCTTAGACGCTATGAAGAGCTCCCTATTGCCTTATGCTGAATTTGACCAGTGCCGTGGCACGGCTAGCGTACACCTGCTCGCCGAGCTGGCGCAGCAGCAGGGTATGTCCTTAGCCCAGTGCTTAGACAAGACCGGCCTGAGTGAGGCAGACCTCAGTGCCTCGGATAGAGAGATACGTGCGGGGCAAGAGCTGCAGCTGATCGACAATATGTTGCAGCACTGCGGTCACGACTTTGCTTTGGGCATTACCGCTGGCTTGGGTTACCACCTCAGTAGCTATGGTATCTGGGGCTTTGCCATGATCAGCAGCCCCTCCTTGCGCAGTGCGATCGAGCTAGGCCTGCGCTACCTAGACCTCACCTTTGCCTTCACCCACATCAGCATGCAAGAGCAGGGCGATGAAATAGTCCTGCACGTTGACGCCCAGCACTTGCCTGCGCATTTGCAAAGCTTCTTGGTAGCCAGAGATATGCTGGCGATCCAAACCATACAGCGTGAGCTATTGCTCAGCCCCATTCCCGTGCGCCGTATCTGCCTAGCCCTGCAAGAGGCACCGGGCAAGGAGCTGATCGAGTCCACCCTAGGCTTAAGCGTTGAGTTGGGGCAGGAAAAAAATTGCATCAGCTTTGGCCGCGAATACCTAGACCTACCCCTGCCCCAGGGCAACCCCGCCACCGTCGCCTTATTTGAACAGCAGTGCCAGCAATTATTAGATGCACGCTTCTCCAACGCGGGCATTGCCAACCAGCTGCGCCAACGCCTTATGATGAACAGCAGTTCGCATCCCGATATGCCACAGTTGGCCGAACAGCTAGGCATGAGCGAGCGCACCCTGCGCAGAAAACTCAAGGCCGAGGGCACCAGTTGGCGACAACTGCTGGACGACGTGCGTTGCACCTTGGCGGAAGAGTTATTGCTGGCGGGAATGCGGGTGGAAGAAATAGCAGAGCGCTTGGCCTATTCGGAGGTGTCGAATTTTACTCATGCGTTTAAGCGGTGGAAGGGTGTTCCACCTTCGGAGTTTAGGCGGGGGTAGGGGCTTTTTTTTGACTAGGTTAGCAATTTAAGGGAGTGTATGGAATTACATAAAATCATATTATTTGTTTTTATATGGGCAGGAATAAGTTCTGATGCAGTAGCGGCATGTTGTGGCGCTGGACCTCCTGATTTGCTGCCAGATGTCAGTTTTAGGTGGTATTATTTTGAAGATAATAATGTTGTGGGGAATAGAACGGTTATTGCTAAACCTGCGTTAGTTACTTATGGGTTTGTAATAGATTCAAATGGCCAAGCTTATCGTTTTGTTAAACATCCATCTAGATGGGGGTTTAATAGTTTAAATCAATGTACTGGGAATGTTTTTTATACTGAAAAATCAGGTGTAAATAAAAAGTTTTATTGTATAAAAAAAGCAGATAAAAAACCAAAAGCAGATATACGGATTCCAATTATTCCAACCCCAATAGATGGGAATGTTTCAGTATTTCTTGGTGAAGGCTTATTGCTTGAAAAAAACTGGCAAGCTTTAAATGAAGATCTTGCAATGGAGATAAGAAATAAAGGTTGTGAAAATCAATTGCTGGTGAAAATGTTAATAAATAAAGGTGCCGAGTTCGAAAAAACATATCCCTATAAGGTGCTAACACCTGAATGTTTGAGTGTTTTACCGGACTACTTTATAAAAAATCCAGATATGTTACGGAGAAATATATCTGACCATAGGTGGTTAAATGCTAAAGAACACGATGTTGTAGTTAGTAAGTATCTGTCAAAAGTCACGCCGTTTATTGGTGATGGATGGATTTATCAATATAGACTTCTACTGAAATCATTACATAAAAAAATGATTTTAACTAACAATGTTCTTTTAAAATATATAAATAATACGGATAAAAATTAAGTCTGTTAAATGTAATAAATGGATATTGCCTAGTTCCCACGCTCCCGCGTGGTAACTCATATCTGTTTCTCCGGAAACCCCATATGTATTCCCACGCTGGAACATGGCAACGAAAGGGTTTTTTAACTTAGGAGGAGATAATTTATGCTACGGGAAAAATCTTCATGTTTAAAATAGTACTGCTTGTTATTTTCACGGTGTTTTTTATATGCGGATCATACTTTCAATATAAAGCTTCAAAGCTACTAAAAAAAGATGCAACAAATAGCTGGGGAGACAAATTAGTATTACGGTTTTCTGCACTACCGCCTAATGAATATTTGACTGATGAAGGCAAGGTGTATGGACTGAAAGCCAGAATATGCAGTGGGGTGTGTTGTGTGCTATTTTTTGGATACATACTGTTTCAGTGTTTTTAAGGCTAGCCCCCTTTGCTACTAAGTGATGACTCATACCTATTTATCTGACAACCTCGTATGCATTCCCACGCAGGAGCATGGGAACGAGTTATGAGAATATTATGAAGGGGAGATAGCAGAGGTGCTTCAAAACAGGGTATGTTTTCGCGGCCCCGTGGAAGATAAGAGAGCTCTTCGCTGCTTGAGAACGAAAATATAAACTATACCTAACACGTAAGCTGGGCAACACTCCGTAGGTTGGGGAGAGGAACGAAGCCCAACTACACAACTATTACTGACGGGTATAAGGGTGGAGAAATAGCTGATCGCTGGCCCATCCGCATTGGCAGGGAGTTACTTATTACCCCATATTTTCGCTACCGCACGCTCATTGCCCAGTAAGCCCACAACCTCGCACACAAAGCCAATCAGAAAAAATATGAGGACAGGAAAAAAACCGCCCATTTGTGACGCACTAATAGCGGCCACGGCGGAAACGCTAGCTAGTACTAAAAATAGTACGCCAACAATAATGAGTATTGTTCGGTGAGACTGCTTGTAGCTGTACTCACCTTCGCCAGATTCAAAAATTTGAAGTACGGGTTGGAATAGCTTTCTTAATAAATCATTCATGTTTTTTACTTCTGCTTTGTTGAGATGACTAGTTCCCACGCTCCCGCGTGGTAACTCATACCTATTTCTCCGAAAACTCCATCTGCATTCCCACGCAGGAGCATGGGGACGAGCCATAATGGCTCCTCTAGGGGGATTAGTTTGGCTGATTACAGTGCTATCTCTTCTTATAGATAGGTTCAAAAATCATAAGATATAATAAGCTGTTATGAGCCCGCCATCTAGCATTCCCATACCACCTGTACTAAGATGTATTACAAACAGCTTGAATTAGGTGATTTATGAGTATTACAAGCATCAGACTTAACGATGATATGGACAAGCCCTTAGACTTCTTGGCAAAGAAGCTTGATCGCAGCAAAAATTATATTATAAATCAGGCTATAAAGGAGTTCTTAGCTAGGCAGTCTTTAGAAGACTCTCGTTGGCAAGACACCCTTGAAGCACTTGATTCTATTAAAGCGGGAAAATCTGTGGCCGAGGATGATGTTAATGCTTGGTTAAATAGCTGGGGAACCGAGTATCAAAAGAAAAAACCGTGAATGTTGAATATTCCCCTGAATCAATTCAAGACTTACAGCGAGTGCTGGAGTTTCTATCTCTCAAGAACCCTTTTGCCGCACGACGCCTAGCTATAAATTTACAAGAAGGTGTAGAGAGGCTTAAGCAATTCCCTAAAATTGGACTTCCGGTTTTAAAAGCTCAAGACCCAGAGTCAATTCGGGATCTGTACTTAGGCAGCTATACTGTTCGTTACTTAGTCTCTGATCATATTTATATATTGAGGGTTTGGCACAACAAGGAGAATGAGAAGAACTCATAACAAGTGCGGGCACAAACGCTTCACTTCGTGCGCGGGTCGTCGCTAATCGCTCCGCCTGTGCGTACGGAATTAACCCAAAAGGAATTGAAGTGTCGTTAGTCGAACTACCTCAAAATTTACCTAAGCCAGTAGATGATGCCTAGTTCCCACGCTCCCGCGTGGTAACTCATACCTATTTCTCCGAAAACTCCATCTGCATTCCCACGCAGGAGCATGGGAACGAGCCATTTTCGACCTACTTTGCTTGATTGCGATTTATAAGAAAGCAGACAAAAGCAACATGAGTCCTAAAAGTATTAAAGAGGTTCGATAAAATGAACATTGATAAAATAGCAAAAGCCATCGAAGCAGATGCGGGTGAGCCTATTGAGGCTTTGCGCGATTCATTGGCAGAAATGAAAGCCGGTAAAGTTGCCCGTGAAACGACGCCTGATCAGTTGCTGCTGCGTGAAGCACGAGCTGCCTTACCTTTTCCCAAGCAAAAAAAGCCCAGCATATAGCTGGGCCAAGGGTGAGTAAAAATGCTTTATCTAATCTAAAAAGATAATTTCGTGTTTTTCGTGAGACCCCCAGTTTTCGATTGTGCGAGCATCACCCGAGGAGTGTGCCTGCAGACGCAGGTCATGGGCTTCAACGCTTAAGAAGATCTGGTCACCACTTTCCAAGCAGCTATTGGCATCGCTGTGGTTATTTAAGATCCAGGTTTCCCAGCTGCCGATGCCACCAGATACGTTGCGCTTGAAGTCTACCGTGCCCGGGCTGCCATCCAGTCCTCGCATATAGTAACCACCGCCGGACAGGATAGAGACCTTGTCGCCATCTTTGACACAGCCTGGCACGGCATTGGCCGAGATCAGATTGAGTGTCTCCCAGCTGCCGATAGCGCTGCGGTTCATATTGGCGTCGCCACCGCCGTTGTTCTCGGCTACTAGGTATTTACCCGTAGTACCCTTGAGGGCGAACTTGATGCTAGTGAGTTGATAGTTGCGTTGACCCAGCGCCATATAACCCAATACACCCTCGATGGTACCGGCGTTGTCGCGGCTGCTTTCTTGAACCATCAAGCTGGCGTCGAAACTACCGGCGACTTTGTTGTCAATACGTGCGGCGACGATGCGCCCTGCATTGTTGCCCTGCACATGAGTAATCAGCTGGTAGCTCTTTAAGCCAATATTCACATTCTGGAAATTAGGGCTGCCATCAAACACGGTGGTTAATGCGGCTGTACCGACTTCCATATAGCGGCCGTCACCTAGGTCGTATTCACCGGCGTTCATCACTACATAGCTGATCGTTTCATAATCATGAATGCCATTTTTGTATTCAAACTCAGCCACACGCACTTCAAAGGAAGTGGGGGTGATATTGCGTACTTCTGCTATGGATGGGTCGCCGCCATTCATCGTGTTGATAGAGGCAAATACCACGGGGCGCTCGTAGTTAAAGTTTAGCTCTACCAATTTCCAGTTGTGGTCTATGGATACTTTACCCGCTTCACCGCCTTGGAATTCAGTGTCAATAAAGCTAATAAAGTCGATCTCTTCATCGGCGTGGGCTAGCTCGGTATCCTGCGACTCCTCTTCTTGAGACTTAACCTGGCAGCTGCCACCGCGGTTAGCGACCCAAGTGTTTTCTGAGGCAATATCGTTAACATTAATCCACAAGGTGTAGCCATTTCTAACGGCTTTTAGCGCATCATTATCCGCTGAGCTGTAGGGGGCCTGATAGGCATAGCTGCCACCCAAGTCGGCACAGGCCGCAGCTCCATCTACCCAGTCACCCCAGGTAGATGTAGTGACTGCCCAGTTACCCGCATCGTTGCGACAAGCGTAGCGGTAGTTGTAGCCACACTTGGCATCGTTCCACAGGCCATTATCCGCACGCATAGTGACACAGTGCTCACCGCCGTTGGAATTGTTGGGTTCACCGGAATTCCACGCCGTAAATGATACCGGGGTTTCATCGTCAGTATTACGTGTGCGTATCATGGCTGGGTCGGAACCTTCGAAGCTACTCAGGTTATGTAAATGTACAGACGATGCGCAGTCGCTTAGGCCCGCACTATGCCAGTTCTCGTCAACACCAGAGATGGTGTGACCACCCGCTACTGCCTTAGTGAGCGTCGAGGTATCAACTGATAGGCCGCTGGTATTTACGACGGAACCTAGCTCCCAAGTATCGCCTTCAAATAGGTCGTCTACATTGCGATCAATATTGCGACTGATTTGCACACCATCTACCGAGATGGTGGTCTGCCATACATGCTTGGCGGCAGCGAAGTCCCAGTTCCACTCACTGCGAATTTGTGCGGCGCTGACTACCGATACGAAGTTATAGAAGCTATCGTGGCTGTCTGCGGTACCGACAACGCTGGCCCAAACTTGTTGGTTAGAGCTGCAGGACATGATGTTTACATCTGCGTTGCTCTCGGTAACCGTTTTTGTGTTCAAGCAGTGACGGAATAGGGCGACGTAATTGTCATCTTCGCGGCCAAATATCCAGTTGCCATTCTCGGCTGTTTCGTCAAAGGCATCCTCTTGCCAATGCACATTCACATCCAACTCGAATTCAATCAGGTCAGGTAGTAAACTATTAACTAAACGCAGTTCAGGCTTGGCTTTATAAATAATCAGCGCCACGTTATCGGTCTGAGTCACATAGGGCAGGTGGGTATTTAACATGTCCTGACCGCCTACTTCCCAGCCGCCGCGGTTTTTGCCCGAGCGTGTGTATACAACACTGCCGCCGGTAGTGGCAGACCAGGTATTTTGCTGCCAACCGGCGCGGCCTCCGTGGTAGCTGTCGACCGAAGACAGCATCGCGCTACCGTCTTTATATAGGTCAATGGTTTTATCCATCAGTAGGGAGCTGTAACTAAATGCGCCACCCATAGATATACCGCCGCCAATAATCGGCTCTAGAGGGCCGCCGATAAAGGCTGACAATAGGCCAATTGCTTCGTCGTTACCGTCTAAGTTATTTTCTGCCATCATCGCCAGCATATCCGCAAGGTAATCGGGGTGCGCGTAGGAACCTGCACTCATTTGGAATAGGGCTTTATCGGTGGTATTTAAGCTACTGTGTAGGTCATCGACAAAAGACTGGCTGTCGTTGTGACCAATGCGATAAGTGACATTGGTTTTCTCACCAAACAAGCGCGTTGCAGGGCTAACATCTAATGACGTCAGTGCCAGAAGGTCGACTGGGCCTGCCCCATTGTCTTGATAGCTATCCGTGACCCCGGTTAGCAGGGAAATTATGCGACCAATGGTCGACGCCGGCTGATCCTCATCTTCATACTTATTCGAGTAATCACGCCCACTCACGCCATACATTTTGCCCTGTGCTGTGGTACTCATCATGATGTCGCTGAGTAAAATCAAAGCCGCTTTACGGGCTTTTTCTTTAATGACGGCATCTTCAGTAAAGTCATATAGATTTAATAAGCCGCCTAAGGTGTAAGGGGCATAAACCAGAGACATAAACTCGTAGTAGCCGTAGTCAATTTTCAAATCCAACCAGTGCTCAAGGCGGGCGCGATCATAATCAGACGTCGTTACACCAGCGCGCTGGTTCAACAGCCACTTGGCCGACATCCACATAATCAAGTGGTTCTCAGAGTTATACATTTTATCCTCGCCACCCTCCTCGTGAATCCATTTGGGTAGCTGGTCAACCGCTGTCATGATCTGGTCATCGTAGGCGTCGGAGGTGTATAGCATGCGGATAAACTCTAGCATGGCGAAATCAGAGTTCTTGCTGTCGAGCATGACCTCTAGCTTGTCGGCTAGTGCGGCGGTGTCGACGGCAGCGCCGGTATAGGCATCAATGACTAGGTCGCCAGCACTATTGGCAATATAGGCTTGCTGTCGGGTCTGGAAATCACTCAGCACAGCTGCATCGGCAGTGTTCAGGTCATAGGATTGCACCGTCATTACTGTGGCAGAGCTGGCGCTATTTGGGCTTTCCACCACAAACCAGCCGGAGACTTGGTTCTCAACATCATTGTATGTATCAACAATGCCGTCTTCGACATCGCTATAAACATCTTCAAAGAATTCACCCACGTCCTCAAAGGCATCTTCGACATTATCAAAGGTCTGTTCCAACCAGGCTCCGACATCTTCGGCGGCATCTTCAAACCAGTTGCCTACCGCACTGCCGGCATCCTCAAACCAGTTACCTACGTCATCCCACCAGGCAGCTTGAGCTGCAGGTGCGAAGCCTATGCAACTGGCGACTGCTAGTGCCGCTATATTTTTATGAAACTTCATTTCCCACCCCGTTCTCAAATTATCAGATCAGGCAAGTTATCGCCTTAAGGGTTTTTAATCCCGATAGTTCATGCCAGTCCACAGACATTTTGTGTCAAAGTGAGGCTAGAAAATGTCTAGTTAAGGGGAGGGGTTTAAACAGGCGCACTGCGCCTGTTTTGGTGAGTCGCAAATCAGACTCCAAAGTGTTAAGTTATTCAATAAAAAAACACTACTATATGGCTACTCAAAACAATGAATGATCATACAGCTCGAGCCTTATTGTCGGCGGACTATTTGCCAAGTGCCAATAGCTTTTTCACAAGTATTGGCATTGACTACCGGACTCTATTTGCGGAACACATCGGGCTGGAAAAACTGCAGCCAAATGAAGAAGGTTTTCTTGACCTAGAGGACTTACTCAAAGTAGTGCTCATCGCCCAAGAGCAGACGAATGACCCGGCACTAGGTATAAAACTGGGGATTGCTGTAGGCGATAGCCATGTCGGACTATACGGTTACATTATTGCTAACTCCAAAACTGTCCAAGAAGCATTGGATGATTGTCAGCGACTGATCTATATCAACTCAACACTATCCGAAATAAAGCAGGAACGCGGAGAAACAGTCAGCCGCATTAGCCATAACTTGCGCTGTGACTATATGACTCCCGAGATGCAGCGCCTCGCCATAGAAGGCAGTATAGCAATTTGTGCTGGCACATTAGGGGCAGTAGCCCACTTAGTTGAAGGGGAAGAATTTCGCATAGAGATACCCTTACCTCCGCCCGAGAATATTGAACTCTATGAATCAGCTTTTAGACACCCTATCAAGTATGGATGTGATGAGTGCGCTATTGTATTAAGTAACAAAATTTTAGAAACAGAGATCCCTCAAGCCGACGCTGAACTGAAAAAAGTACTATGCGGATATGCTCAGGATAGGCTACCTAACTCAGAGCCTAATAATTCTTTTATTTCAGAGTTGAAAGATATCATATGTAAACTTCTTCCAGCTAACCAAGCGAACCTAGCCAATGTAGCTAAACAGTGCCATGTAAGCCCAAGAACTTTACAACGCAAACTGGATGATCAAGAGTTTAGCTTTACAGATTTAGTCTCTCAGGTGCGTCAATCTCTCGCAGAAGAATATCTATGCAACCGCAGAATGCCGTTAACCGAAGTTGCATTTCTATTAGGGTATTCGGACTTCACCCCATTTTCACGGGCATTTAAACGCTGGTTCAATATGACTCCAGCGCAATACAGAAAAGCACAGAAACAGCCCTAACAATAATGCTGGGTAGGCTGAAAAGGCCTAGTCCACAATCACCGCCGCCATCATTAACCAGGCGCCGACGCCGTAATTAATTTGGCTATCTCTAGGCACAAAGCGGTAGAAACCTGGGTCGGGGTTGGTGCCAATGCTGGTGTAGTGTACCGTCGCTTTCGCCGTAGCAGGCCACTGCAGGGTTTTATTTAACAAACCCTGTGCACCTACAATGACATTCTGACGGTAGCTTTCGTCCAGAATACGCAGCTCTACACCCTTGGCGAAGGCATAGACAATTAATGCCGTTGCTGCGGTTTCATAGTAGGTTCCGGGCTTGGTTAGCAAGGTGTGATAGCGGCCATCTTCACCCTGGTTCGCGGCCAAGGCCTGCGCTAGTTGTTGCGCCTGACCTTTGATCGTGTCGAAAGAATTGTGGTTAGTATCCAAATCTTCAAGTAGCTCCATCATAGATACTAGCGCCCAACCATTACCCCGAGCCCAAAATTCGTTTTGATTCCATGCAGGGGTTTGCTCGTTTTTATCAAAATCATCATAGGCGTGAGCCAATAAACCTGTGACCGGATCTTGCAGGTTTTTAACCATTGTTTCCGTCTGGTACGCAGCTTCATCAAGATAGCTCGTGTCGCCTGTTAACTGCGTGTAATACTTCAGTGTAGGCACAATGTGGAATAGGGTATCGACCCAGGCATCGGGGTACCACAGGGCGCTGTAGGGCAGTTGATTCCAGCGCGTACCAAAGTGGCGCAGTAGGCTTTGCGCCTCAGTGCGTGGGGCTGTCATTACATAGTTAACCACCTTTTCTGTTAGCGGGTAGATGTACTCGTTATTGTCTAGGTATTTGCTGTAGTAAAGGCCACTAATTGCGGGAGATACATGATCACTCCATTCAATGCTGGGGTCTTCATCGTCGTGATGTTGTAGATAGTCCTTAATCCACGTTTTGTACTCATCATCGCCACTCCAGTCAGCTGTTCTGACAATGCCATAGGTCAGCACACCTTCGCCCCAGGCCCACGCCACATCTGCGGGGTTGTAATCAGCAATCCATTGATTGGTCACCGCGCGCCCGGCGGCCTTTAGGTCAACCACTAGGTCGGCAGGCCAGCCGCCATTATTAGAGCCATTATCAACAACGGGCTCTGGCCCCGTCGTAGGCGAACCGCCACTAGCCATTGCCGCACTGGCACTGAGCAAAAGTAACGCGGAGGATATATCCCAAAAATTCCTAGCATTCACAACCTTCACCCCTCATTTAAACTATCAGGTCAGGCAAGTTATCGGCTTAAGGGCTTTTAATCTCGATAGTTCATGCCAGTCCACAGACATTTGGTGTCAAAATGAGTTCCTCCTACTCAGTACTGCTGAATAAACTCAGCAGATTTCTGTAGAGCCGTCCGCGCCTCGGCAAACAAGCTGGGCGTAATTTGAAACACATGCCAAAGCCCGGGGCTCTCTTCTAATATCACTTCACCGCCAGCCGCTGTAACTTTCTTAGCCAAGCTCAAGCTGTCATCCAATAAAACCTCATCACTGCCCACCTGAATTAATATGGGGCAAAGCTCATGCATAGCCACCAGCAGCGGCGAAGCTTTATCTTCTTCAGTGGTATGGTCTTGCAAATAGTGATCACGCAATGCATTCAAGTACTCGGTGCTCAACACGGGGTCTAGGGCCGCCATAGCTTGGTGGCTAGCTGCAGTATTGCGCAGATCAACCCAGGGCGAAATCAGAAAGGCGGCAGCGGGCAGCTCTATTTCTTGCTCGCGCAGCTGCTGTAGGCAGGCGAGACTGAGGCCGCCACCGGCAGAGTCACCGGCAATGACAATGTCCTTAGCTCCATAGCCCTGGGCGAGCAATTCGATATAGGCGGACACGACATCGTCAATCGCTGCGGGGAATACATGCTCGGGGGCGAGGCGGTAGTCTAGGGCGATTACTGGCCTATCCGCATAGGTGGCGAGGTGGCTGCACAGGTCGCGGTGGGACTTGGGTGAGCCGATACAATACACGCCGCCGTGTAGGTACAGGATGATTTTTTTGCCGTCATTCTGCTTCGGACTCCATTGCACGGCAGGTCGGCCGGCGAGTTGTAGCTTGTTTTGCTGTATGCCCTTGGGCAAGGGCCAATAGCCGCCAATGGCATTTAAGGCCTTGCGCTGTAGGGCCAGTGAGCGGCGAGGCCCCATAACTGTCGCTGTCACGATGCGGGTGATGATGCGGTCCCATGATCGTGGAATATTGAGTTGCATGCTGTGTTTATATCTTCTTTAAAGTACTGTCATTTCGCTCAGGATGACAATGTTAAGTGCCTATCCACTTCATTATCTGCCGCGAGATTACGTCAGGGCTGAGTTTGGTGAGCAAGCGGCTAGTTTTTAAGAATAGGCTAATGGGGTAGTGGGCGCGGGAAAAGCTGGGGTGCTGTGCGCTGTGCCACACAGTCTTGGCAATGTCTTCTGCAGATAGCTTCACACCTAGGTGCTTTAATGATGGCGCGCTATTGCTCTGTTCTCTTACCATAGGGGTGTCGACAAAGGGCGGCATCACGTCGCAGACGCGAATGCCGTGTTGCTGCCATTCCAAGTTCAGGGCTTCGGTTAATCCACGAACGGCAAACTTGGACGCCGAGTAGCTGGCAAAATAGGGTACGCCGTAAACAGCGGAGGCCGAACTCATATTGATCACTACTGCATTGCGGGCACGCTTTAAGTGAGGCAGAGCTAGATAGCAGAAGTTGATCAGACTCTTGATGTTGATGTCGACAATGGCGTGGTGGCGCTCTAATTCAATTTCTTCAAAGGCGCCAATGGCGAGTATGCCGGCACAATTAAATAAGACATTTAGCTGCCCCCCTGCTACGAAACCCTCTAAGGCCTGCGCGGTGGCTTGTGGGTCGCGCACGTCTAGGGCTTGCTGCCAGGTTCTCTCGTCACCTAACTCGTCAACTAGCGCCTGTAGGGCATTCTCATTTATGTCGATAAGACCAACGCGCCAGCCGCGCTGGTGAAATAGCTTTGCCGTGGCTAGCCCGATGCCAGATGCGGCGCCTGTGATGAGTATACTTTTATTCATTTTGTGCCTGTGCAGTAGTCTAAAAATACAAGTTCACAATATGAACTATGCCAATAAAAAATGCAGCTATTGAGCCATCGATTGCTGCACGTTTTCCTGCCAGTGTCTGTGCTTAGGCGACCTGCTCGTAATCGTCTAGGTCAACCTGGGTTGTGATGCGGTTATAGCGATAAGTATAGTCCGACCAGTTGTTAATATTCTTGCCGCTCTCTGATAGATACCAGCTGTGGCAGCCGCTGGCCCAGACTGAATTTTTTAAATTATCCTGCAGCTCGGTATTGTGCTCTTTCTGAGTGCTGGGCTTTACGTCCATATAGCGCAGCTGCTTGGCATCGACCTGCTTGATAAAGTCCATTATGTAATTGAGCTGGCTTTCAATCATAAATACCGCAGAGTTGTGCCCTATATTCGTGTTGGGGCCGTATAGCATCATCAGGTTGGGGTAGCCGGTGATGGTGATTCCCTTGAAGGCCTCGGCGCCGCTACGCCAGTCTTCGTTCAAATCATGCCCCGCCATGCCTTTGATCTGCATAGGCGACAAGAAGTCGGTGGTCTGGAAGCCTGTACCGTAGATGATGACATCCACTTCAATCTCGCGGCCGTCTTTGGTAATAATGCTATTTTCTTTAATTTCAGCAATGCCTGAGGTATCTACGTCAGCATTGGGCTGATTCAATGCAGGGTAGTAGTTGTTGGCGATCAACATGCGCTTGCAACCTAAGCGGTAATCCGGCGTGATTTTTTCGCGCAGTGTTTTGTCCTTTACCATGATTTTTAGGTACTGGCGGAACAAAAACTCTATGCCTGGTAATACCGCTTTTAGAGGACCGAATAAAATCTGACGTGTTTCGTGCTGGGTATAGACCAATCCACGGATCAGTCGCTGGAAGCCGGGAATGGCTTTGAATAGTATGTTTTCTACATTGAAGTAGTTGCGATCGGGCTTGGGCAGTACATAGGGCGCTGAGCGCTGAAATAGCGTTAGCTGCTTGGCCTTGGGTACAATCTGTGGAACAAACTGTACCGCGCTGGCGCCGGTGCCGACCACTGCGATGCGCTTGTCTTGTAAATCGTAATCGTGGTTCCAGCGTGCGGAGTGAAAGATCTCGCCTTTAAAATTTTCAACACCACTTAGTTTGGGATAGGAGGGACGACTGAGCTGGCCACAGGCGGAGATGATATAGCGCGCCTCGTAGCGTTGCCCCTGCTTGGTGGTGACTTGCCAGACGCCGCGCTCTTCATTAAAACGGGCTTGCTCAACTTCCTGCTGAAAGCGGATGTGGTCTTTCAGCTTGGCCTTGCTGACCACGCCCTGCATGTAGTTGAGAATCTCGGGCTGGTTGGAAAAGCGGCGGCTCCACTCGGGGTTTAGCTCGAAGGAAAAGGAGTACAGCACCGAGGGAATATCGCACTGGGCACCGGGGTAGGTATTGTCTCGCCAAGTACCACCCACGGCGTCTGCCTTCTCGATTATTAAGAAGTTATTCTTGCCCATCTTCTGCAGGCGAATGGCAGCGCCAATGCCGCCAAAGCCGGTGCCGATAATTAGGGTTTCTACGGTGCTGATATGTGTCATAGCGTTATCCTTTAATCTACAGCCAGTGTAGGCCTGGACTGTTTATTAAAGAATATGCTTTTCGGCCTTGATTTTGTGATTTTCGGACAAGTTTTGGTTTTTCCCTCATCAAATCTAAGTTTGGTTTAAGGAATAAAACTTTTCTCTATAGCAATAAAATAACACGGCTGTTTTTTCGGGGAACTCGATTAAGCCCTGATTTTCATAGCCAATGTATTCTGCCAATTTTAAAAATGCTTTGACCCGGCTGTCGGGTTCGCCAACTACTTTTTCTGCGGCGGTGCATGCGAATATACAGTGGATCAAGCAGCGTACTATGGACTCACTATAACCCTTGCCTATTTGCTCGCGTGGGCCAATAAGCAAGTGTATGCCCCAGTCGTCTGGATGGGGGGAATATTTCTCGGCAAGACGGTCTCTGGCGGCGTGGTACAGCTCTGTATAGGCTAGATCTACTCCGTTGATATTGATGATATATAGGCGATGGTGGTCATCAGCTAAGGCCTTGGTGAAGTGCTGGTGCAACTCTTCTCGGGATTTATCTAGCTTCCAAAATTCTGCCACATGGGGGTAGTTCATCCACTCGTGCAGTATTTTTAGGTCATTTTTGAGTGTCACACGGCGCAGAGTAATTTCTGCCCCCCCTTGAGGGTCGGTCCAGGTAAACACCTCAGGAAATGACTCCTGTGCTTTCATTATGGCATTCATTGTTTACGGATTCCTTTTCATGGGTTTATCACGCTACGTCAGAGGTTTTATTGTATTGCTCAAACACTGACGGGTGAGCGGGGTTAGGCATAGGGGCTAGAATTTCAGGCTCAGGCCGCTGGGCATCATCCGCATAGCCAAGAGTCAATACTCTTACTCGGTTTAAGCATACTTTTTCAAATGCTTCTCGCTCCATTGGGAAGGTGGTAAAGCGGTCTTTTAGTTCCGGGAATTGAGCTTGATAGCTTTTAATTGTCTGGTGAACTTGCTGCCAGAATATGGCCTCTGGGTAACCCATATAGGTTTCCAATACGTCAGATAAATAGCGGTAGTGCACTACATAAAGGCCGGTGTAGATGAAGTGGGTTAAGACAGGGCCGGGGTGTGACAACAGTACCTTTTTAAGCTCTGGAGGCATATCACTGAGCTCGGGGATTTCTTCATCTGAGATATTGATGTCATCTACAAAATCTTTCATGGCTAACCTTTCCGGCTTGCAGTCCCTCATCACCAGAATACTATTCTCACCGTGGGGTGAAAACACCATGCCGTACTTATAGAGGAAGTGTAGTAATGGGGGTAAGGTGCGCTCTAGCATTTGCTCTATCCATTGTTGTGCAGATAGGCCCGAGTGCTCAATGAGTGACTGAATAAATGGCTTCCCATTCGGGTCCACATGCACCAAGGACGACATCGTTATTGCTTTTTCACCCTCGTCCAGTTGGCTGTGGATGCTTTCTCGCCAGATGACGCCCAATAGCTCATTAAACTGATAGGGAGCCCCATCAACCTGTGCGCAATAGGGGTTGTCAACATTGATACTGGCAACCTCGCCTAAGAGTATTAGGCGGCATTGCTCGGTAATGTATGGGTCTTGTTTGGCCTTGGCTTGCACCCACTGGGTTAGCTTGGGTGCTTGTAAGGTACTTTTTCCTGGAAGGCCACGATAGACTGCCGTATTTAAAATGCTCATTGGCAATTTCACATAGTGCTTCTTGGGCGCGGATATATTGCCCATGGTGCGAATGGATTGCATAGGAAGGTAGTGGTCGCTGGTTTTGCCCAGCCAGACTAATCGCTGTTGACCAATTTCATTGGAGAACATACAAACCAACTTATTTTCCCACTGCCAGTCATGTATCGGCATCAGCCGGTAATTGTCTGTGCGCAAGCCTTTCTGGCTGAGGGCTTTTATAAATTCATTATAGTCAGCCCCCAACTCTTGTTGGATGAAGTGTTGCTCGTCTATGCCATTGCACGCGGCAAAAGTAGATAGTGATTTTTCGACAGCCACCCAAGATAGGGACTGTTCTTGCTGCATTTCAGGGGAGAATTTTTTGTATTCCTCATAGGAAAAACCAATACGCCCCTTATTAACAATAATCCACGGGTGGCCGTGCATCCAGCCTTCAAGCTCTGTGCCGTCTAGCTTGATTAGCTCATCACTACTGATATTTCCCCTCTCGAGAACATGAGTGTCGGCTACTAGGGTGTTGCTCATTTCTTGAATGAGGTAACTCATAGTGAACGGTTGAATGTCGACGTCTTTTTGAATGTCGAGCAGAAATTGAACCGGATCAATCCCCTCCTGCTTTTCGTCATTTACTATACGGATAATGGATTCTTGAGTGACGCGATAGTTGTTGAAAATACGTCGCTCAGCCGAGTAGTGGTATTCAATACCAGCATTGGTTATATAGATACACTGCTTGCCCTTGAATTCAGGCTCTATAATTTCTTCATACATAAATTCAGATAGGGTTTTAGCGAGCAGGGTTTGCTGTGCTTTTTTCCAATTAGAAGGCCAAGTTTTTGACATGCTAGGGTATGTGCTATTCATAATTAAACTCTATGCAGTTTTGATAAGTTTGTTGTCATCGTTAACCTTGGGGTTAACGTGAAATAATTTTTTAATACCAATAATCCACCCCACAACAAATACAGCCATGGCGATATAAAATGGTGCGGTAATAAACCAATGGGAAACGACCAGTGAGGCTATTAGTGGAGCGAGTAACAGAGATAAGTTCTGCACTGCGACGGCCAGCCCATAATTGAAGTGAAGATTACGGTCTTGCCTGAAAGTAAATAAGCGTATGTCTAGGCAGGCTGTAGTGAGTACCAGTGCAACACCATAGAGCGCACGGGCCAACATCAGTGCCGCAGTGTTACCTGCGATGGCTTGGGCATATAGGCTGAGGATTAAAATGATGCTGGATATAGCGAAAGTTTTAGCGAGGATCACGTCAGAGCAGAGCTTGCGTATAAAAGGGAATACGACAAGTGCCATGAGTGAAGGTAGTAGATATGCGCCGCCGCTCCACACGCTGTCCATTGCCAAAGCATTGTTTGACATAAGGTATTGGGTGAAGAAGGGCCGCACGATATTGATGGCAAAGTGAAAGCAGAATACGGTCACTAATAATGTGCCCCAGCGCTTTAAGCTATCGGATGGCTTGGCCGCTGCTGCACCATTTGGTATTTGGTCTGAGGGCTTTCTATGGGTTTTATAGGCCGAGCTATTAAATATATATAGGCAAATAGCAACTTGTACTAAATCGAGTATTGAGGCAAAGATAAATAGGCTTAAGGGGTCGTCTGTCGTGATCACTAAGCTACTTAGTATGGTGCTTAAAATCATGGCGCTGTGCAGAACTAAGTGCACGCCCCCCACTACTTGGCCAACAGTCTCTTGCTTTTGCTGTTGAAAGCCAATCAACACAGTATAGAAAAGTAGGTAGCTACTTTTAAAAATTAATAACAGTATGGAAAACAGAAAGAACTGTTCTATATTCTGAGACAGGCTCAATACCGCTGTTAAAATGGCGGCACCTGTCTGACTGAATATTAACAGTGCAATAGGGTCAAATCGCCTAGCTAGCAGACCCCACAGTGGGGCGCAGATCATGACCGTAATACGGCAGGCTGCCATGTAGTAACCAGTGATGGTCACATTTTCTATATTGAAAACTTGGGCAAAAAACTGTGGATAGAATGGCGATAGCAAGGTTTCTGTGAATACAAATAAGAAACCACAGGCTAGTAAGCCAGAGGTGATCCAGCGCTTAGATGTGGGCTTAGGGGGGCTGTCTAGCATTAAATTGCCTCTTGAAGTTTGTTTATTATTTTTCGACTTGGGTTTACACCAAAATCTAGGCAGCTATTTTTTTCACGTGTTTTGTATACTTCTTTACCTAATAAGGTATTGATAATAGTGGCTGCGCGGTGGGCTCCTAGGCCAAGATCTGGAGCGCTGATGCCGTGAGTATGTAGCTCACCATTTTGAATAAATATTTGACTGTGTTGAGACTGATATTTAGTGCTTAAACAGTAGTGGTCATCAATCTGATAGCGTTTTTTAGAATCCCAGTATATGCCGTCGCTAATGCCCTTTAGGAATGAGGAGTCACTGGCAGCATAGCCTGTCCCTGCAATGATCATGTCAGTACTTTGTTCAAAGTAAATATCTTGTTCTTTATGGTGAAATTGCAGTGCTATCTGCCCCCCTGCAGGGCGTGCTTCAATAAGATCGCAGTTGGCTAGCAGTGAAACAGGTGGAGTGTTTCCGCCAGCTGTCATTTCGTAAAGGCGGTCATGTATTACAGCAATGGTATAAGCGCTAATCCCTTTGTATAGTAGGCCTTGTTTAGGAATTAATGTGTCGCGTTTTTCCTGGCTCAGGCTGCGCATATAGTGAATATAGTCGGGGGTGAAGTGTTGCAATCCAAGCTTGGAATACTCCATAGGGAAAAAACCAGATGAGCGTGTAAACCAGTCTAGAGAGAAGCCTTTATCATTTTGCTTTTCCAGTACTAGCTGGAAGGCTTCAGCGGCGCTTTGCCCAGAGCCAAGTACGGTGATATGTTGCTTCTTATTGATGGTGTCAATATTGTTTAAACGGTCTAATAGTTGAGCGCTGTGAAAGACTTTGTTGGGCTGTACCTTCGCTAGCTCTTTGATTGCTGAGGGCAGGGAAGGGCTAGACCCTATGCCTAGAACTAAGTGCTTTGCGTATAGTTTTTTTTCCTGCCCAGAGGTATGGTAAATGACTTCAAAAAAATTTTTTTCCTGCAGCCATTTCACATTGTGTACAGCACTTGAAAACTGACAATAATCAATTTTTTGTGCTGCCCACTGGCAGTAAAAATTGTACTCTTTACGGGGCACCAGAAAGTCTTCTCTAAAATAAAACCGGTACAGCCTTCCTTGTTCGTGAAGATAGTTTAGATAGCTGAATGGGCTAGTCGGGTCGGCCATGGTCACTAGGTCGGCCATAAACGGAACTTGCAAGGTGGTGCCATCTAGCAGTAAACCTGGGTGCCAGTCGAAGTGGTCTTTGCACTCTAAGAAGCGAGCGCTTAACTGTTTGTTTTCGACGAGTGGATGTAGCAGTGCGGCTAGGCTTAGATTGAATGGGCCAAGGCCAATTCCAATAATATCTAGAACATCATTTTTTGACGGTATATCTGACATGGTTTTCCTTAAATAGCCTTTGCGAGTGGTTCTTCGGTCTGCACCTTGATGTCGATGAGTGGGTTTTTAATTTCGAAATAAACGGATTGTGCTTCAACGGGAGCCTCCAACTCATCTAGTCCAGCAAAACGAGTGAGCAAGTTACCTTTGCACGGAAGGGTTGCATCATTGAGTAGAGAGTCTATGAGCGAAGATTCTTTACCCAAGCTGCTTTTAAAATTGTTTAGGTAGGAGTACAAGCGAGACATCAAGATTGCTTCGTCAATAACCCTAGCGCTACCGAAGGCGTTAATCAGACCGAATATATTGTTAATGAAAAAATAATATATGAAATGGTGATTGACAAATTCGACGGGGCCACAGGAATCAGATGCTTGTGCCAATTCTGGAACATGCTCAAGTAGCGGCTGGAAGAAATCAGTAATGTAGAAGCAGCCTTGATTGTCTCTGTAATAGAATTTAGCAGGCATATCATTATTAATTTTTAGCAATGTATTTTGCTGGTGCGCCTCAAAGGCAATACCGTAATGGTGGTAGATCCACAGCACCGGCGAGGCGGCAATATCTAGGAAGCTATCAAACCACTTAATAGCGGCCTGTTCGAGGCTGATATTGTGTCGCTTGGCTACATTTGTCACTAAGGTATGTATACGGTTTTTCCCTGTTTTGCTATCCAATGCATTGTCCTGGCAGAGCATTGCCAGATTGCTAATATTGTTATCCTTCTCCTGGAATACAGGGTTGCGACGTAGAATTAAGGACGCTTCATCGAGTACCTCACCTGCTACTTTAAATGAGGCATAGGCGGGGTCGCCTACGGGTTCAAAGCTAGGGTATTTAGTAGAAATATCATCACCCAAAGGGGACTGCCATAGGCGTACGCTTTCTATGCCTCGCAATAGCTCTCGATATTTGTTTTTGCGCACAGAATTGGTGATGGCAACGTTTAATGAGCATTTATACATGAAGCGCCCATGGGGATTAAACAGGGTCCTAACAGAGCTAGTGGGATAATAGAGTGGGCCAAATTCTCCTAGGCTAATAAGCTGGCCATCTTGCATGAGTGATTTAACGCTATCTAGCTTAGCCACGTAGTCAGCTTGCCATGGGTGCATCGGCAGAAGCTGGAAGGACGGATAGTGATTTAATAGGCCGCGTTGTAAATGATTGGGCGCGGCACCCTGGCCACTGAAGGCCTCGGCCCTGATGAGTTCGTCGGTAGATTGCTGCAGTGTAGAATCGGTACAAGCAATATTGGGGTGTAGCAAAAAATAATGCAGCGCAAAACCTTGGCTAGTCTCAGGTGCATAATGCAGCTGTTCCTCGGTATTAAAGCCCTCGCGGCTTTTAGCCACGGGGTGCATTGGGTGACCAATAATTAAAGCCTGTTCTGCCTGTAAAAAGTCAACGCTACTTCCGTAAGCCCCTTCTGCTTGATTGCTGTTTTCAAAATAGGATTGCATATTGTCGCGACTGTTGAGAATGCGGATAAGCAGTTCGGCGCTTTCTTGTTCAGTATTTCCGCTTGATACTCGGTGCTTAATGTCTGCAAGGACTAGTGCAATCAGTGTTTGGTAGTCCAGTTCTATCCATTCATTATTCTGACGTAGATAAGCCGGGAAGATAAATTGATGACGCTCGGTGAGTGACCAATAGCTGGCGGCAAAATAAACCGGCAGCTTAAGTGGTTTTAATTCGCTAACGGCAAAGCATTCTATACTTTCATCTATCCACTCAGGTGCTAAGTCGGCATCTATTGCTTGGTAGGACACGATGCTAAAGTTGCTAGCTTCTCTGAGGTAGCAATTAACAAAGCTCTGCATGCTAAAGTGAGTGGCGTTGGCGCGCATATCAATCCCCAACTGAGTATTAAGGCGAGTATTTTTATTCATGATTTTTTATTGAAGGTCGGTTAGTGAATGGCGTTGAGAATTTTTTCAATGTCGGAAAGTTTTGTGCGCGGGTTGAGTAAAGTCATTTTTAACCATAGCTCGCCCCTATAGCGTGTTGTAGCAATGTTGGCTTTGCCTTCAAGCAGCAGTTGCCTTTTTTTCTGGCGCATACCATCCTCGCTTAGCCCTATTGGTCGGAAGACGACGGCATTGATTGCGGGTTGGACAAGTAGTTCAAATTCATCTGATGAGTTGAGGTGGTGGGCAGTTTGGCAGGCTATATCTAATGTGTGATTAATGATGTCCTCCATTCTAGCCCTACCAACATTGCGCATTGACACCCACAGCTTTAAAGCATCAAAGCGACGAGTGGTCTGTAGTGATTTTCCAACAAGATTAGGAATTCCATCTTGCTCGTCTTCTTCAGGGTTGAGGTAATCTGCATTGCGTCCGATAAAGCGGAAGTTATCGGAATCTTTTAATAGGAAAGCCCCACAGCTGATCGACTGATAAAACATTTTATGGAAATCGACAGTGATGGAGTCTGCCGAGGCAATGCCTGCTAGCTTGTCCTTGTGGCGTTCACTGAGCATCAAAGCACCTCCGTAGGCAGCGTCAACATGTAGCCAGAGGTTTTTGCTCTGACATAGTGCTTGCAGTTCTACCAGGGGGTCTATACTGCCAAAGTCTGTTGTTCCTGCGGTGGCAAATACAGCAGCAGGTATAAAGCCTTGTCGTGATGTTTCTCCAATGCAGCGGGATAATTCTGCAACCTTAAGCCGCTGCTGTTCGTCCGTGGCAATGGCAATAACAGAGTCGGCCCTAAGACCGAGTAGAAAGGCGCTTTGCTGTACAGAAAAATGTGCCATTTCGCTGCAAAAAATTCTTAATCGAGACAGAGATGAATGGCCGTGCTCGGCCAGCAGTTTCTCTCGCGCTAGTAACATTCCCATTAAGTTGGACTGTGTTCCACCACTGGTGAATACCGCATCACTACCCTCGTCGTAGCCATATAAACCACATAACCACTGGCATACTTTCTCTTCAAGCAGTGTCGCCGACGGGCTTTGGTCCCAGGAGTCCATAGAGGCATTGCTAGCGTTGATTAGGGTTTCAGCCGCGAGTGCAGGAATTAGAGGAGGGCAGTGTAAGTGCGCCACACAGGCAGGGCTTTCTAGCATCAAGGAGTTAGCTAAAACGGATTGCTCTACATCCGCCAGTACTTGCTCCAGTGGCTGGCCTGTCTCGGGGCATACCGGCCCCTCTAGTTGCTGTTTAATTTCGGCAATGCTTGCGCCTTGGTAAACGCCAGGTATTTCTTTATAGGTATTAATAACCGCATTAACGGAGGTGATCATGGCGTCTTGATATTGTTCGCCATGATCGCTAATAAATAGTCCGTTCAAATCAGGCACAGCGCGGTTCCTCGGCGAATTTCAACAGTTGATGCTCTGAGGATACAACGGCATCGGTAAAGATATGGCAGGCCTGGTCAAGCTCATTATCTGTAATGGTTAAGGGGGGCAGAAAGCGCACGGTGCAGCCGTGACGGCCCCCTAACTCAAGAATAAGGCCTCGTTGCAGGCATTCGCGCTGGACTAGGCGTGCGAGCTCAGGGTAGCCCGGTAAGCTTTTATTGCTGTTGGCTAATTCTTCGGGGTTGACCATTTCAACGCCGAGCATAAGGCCCATGCCACGCACATCGCCGATCGTATTGAGTTGCCTTTGCAAACTCTGCAGGTGTTGCTTGAGCCGGTCGCCTTTGCGTTCAACTTCTGCCAGCAGGTTTTGCTCTCTTATGAACTGAAGTGTGGCAGATCCCGCTACCATGCCCAGCTGATTGCCACGGAATGTGCCGGTGTGGGCCCCCGCGCCCCATGCGTCGAGCTTTTCGTGGTAGACCACTACGGACATCGGCAGGCTGCCACCAAGGGCTTTGGATATGACGATTACGTCGGGGGTGATGCCTGCGTGCTCAAAGGCCCACATTTTTCCTGTGCGACCCATACCCGCTTGTACTTCATCTAGAACCAAGGGAATGTCTAAGTCTTGAGTCACTTTGCGCAGACGGCGCAGCCATTTAGTTGGGGCGGGTATGACGCCACCTTCCCCTTGCACGGCCTCAAGAAAAATAGCCGCTGGCTTGGTGATGCCAGATTCAGGGTCGTTTAGCAGGTGCTCTATATAGTGAGCACAGGCAGAAGAGCCTGCTTCTCCACCTAAGCCCATTGGACAGCGGTAAGCGTAGGGGAAGGGCAAGAAATGCACGTCTGGCATTAATGATGGAACTTCGTTCTTGGGGCCGAGGTTGCCCGTTAACGCTAGAGCCCCGTGGGTCATGCCGTGATAAGCGCCATGGAAGGCGCAAATGCTGGATCGCGCTGTTGCTGTCTTAACTAGCTTCAACGCGGCTTCAATAGCATCAGCACCCGATGGGCCACAGAATTGAATCTTGGCATTGCGGGCGAACTTGGGTGGCAAGGAGTCCATGACATCGCGTATGAATTGATCCTTGGCAGGAGTGGTCAAGTCTAACGTATGTAAAGGGGCGTCTTCTGCTAAGTGGCGTGAAATAGCGTCTTTAATAACAGGGTGGTTGTGCCCCAGAGCAAGTGTGCCCGCACCGGCGAGACAGTCAATAAACTCTCGTCCTTGAGTATCGGTAATAATTGATCCCTTGGCTTTTTTGATTGCGATGGGGATTCTTCTGGGGTAACTGCGTGCGCTAGACTCAATGTGAGATTGATATTTAAGCAATGGGTCGTCAGTGGTGAAGTTGTAGGAAACATTGCCAATGATTTTTTTAGAGGGGGATCCAAACATAACTAGTTACTGCCTTCAGTCCGTTTATTGTGGGGCTGATTGTACATGATAATGATAATCATTATCAATTAAGTGTATTGGTTATTTAGGAAATAAATGCAGCCTTACCAGGTTTTTATTTTGGTGAAAGCTGAGCAGTGCTAGATAGATGTTTTGTGTGCATTGAATACTGCCAATCTGTTCCATGCTAATACTGTTGCTGTTTTCACCGCATAGAATCAGGTCGCCGCCCTTGTTGCGGCGGTGAATACGTTTGATGATGTTGTTATATATTTTGTGCTTGGTAATAATGACCTGGCCTGGTCGCGCTAGGCGGTGCGACCAGCGGCAGCACAGGACGTAGTCTCCATCCGAAAGTAGAGGGGACATGCTGTCCCCTCTTATACGCGTAAGCTTCAGCATATGTCGTTAAGTAAGCCTGGGGTAAAGTACTTCTTCGTTGGGAAGGTAAGGGCACTTGGCGCGGTAGGTTTCTATGCCTTTACTTTGCCAGAATATGTCGGCAAATTGATTGATCAAGTCAAGCAGTTGCATAGAAATGTCACGGTCTACATATTGGCGAGCTTTTGAGCCTTGCAACATAATACTATGGGCTAGCTCATGTGTTTGCGGAAATTTCTCAAACAGAGGAGCTTTAAAATAGTCCCCCCAGATAATGCGAATTTCATGCTTCACAGCTTCTGCATGCTCTTCTTTTTGTGCAATTAAGCGTGAAAATTTATTGCGGTTGTTGAGGCTGTCTTCGGCGCCCTCTAGCTCAATTAATTGGTCAACTAAGCGAATCACGGTGAGTGCGGCTATCTGCGCGTTGGCAGGGTCGTAAATCCCACAGGGCACATCACAATGAGCTGACACACTGCTGAGTTGAATTTTATCATCTATTTTTTTTATCAATTTATGTAGCATCTTAGTGCTCCTGGGGCTTGCTGATTTTGTGGGCTTTTTTAAAGGCAAAGACCAGAGCGCTAACAGTACCGAGAATGGCTACTGCGCTGATAAGGTGGAGGCTGCTGGCAGACCAGTGGTTGTGGTCGTGCCCTACGTGACTTAGTGCGGTGTTGCTGTAAGCCAGCGTGGTGAATATTACGGGTATTAATTTTTTCATTGTATCCTCAGTGTAAATACATAGGTGGTGTTGTGGCCTTGCTGGAAAGCACGGGAGCCTGTTGGAAAAGCGTAGGGTGTTGCTTAAAAAATTTAACTATTTCAATATGTGTTTTGCTATAAGCCTGTTGAGCGTCGCGTTTTAAGTCTGCACTGACATTGTAAGCGTGCAAAATTTCTTCGGCTTTCTGCTTGGCTGTTTCTAATTGCTCCTTTGCGTGCTCAAGTAGGTTTAGCTGTACATAAAGGTCTGCCAAGTTATGTCGACTAATAATGTAAGCGTGTAAAGAATTGTCGCTGTTCTGGTCCAATAGCTGTTCGGCGATGTTCAGTGAGTTTTTATACAGCTCTAGTGCGCTGCTCCAGTTTTTTTGATCGTAATAGGCGTTGCCCTTGACGATGTTATTCTGCCATTGCTGTAGCAAGTGTTGCTCGGCGCTATGGTTATTAGGCTGGTGAAAAAAATCAGGCATGGCCTGCCTCCTGGGATTTTTTATCGTGATAAGTACTGGGGCGCTTTTTCGGGCTGAGCTTTGTTGAGTACAGTATTAATACACCAAAGATCAAGGCAACTAAGTTTGTGCCACTCGCGTACACATGGCCCGCGTCTAGTAGTGAGAATTCAGTCGTTGCGGCATCAAAGAAGGGCAGACCAAGCAGTAGCAGGCCACTGATAGCCAGTCCAAGGCGCGTAGTCGTGTAGCTGTTGGCAATAAATAGGGCGGTAGTATTAAACAGCGCCCACACCCCGATAAAAAAGATACCTGTAAAGACTAATCGATTATCAGGGGGACCCATGTACAGCCTATCCGCATAGAACAACGCAAAGCTGCTGATGACCAAGCCCATCATGTTGCCGATGGTAAATCGCCCGAGTAGTTCATAGGTGCGTTTAGATTGTTTTCCTTCATTGCCGTACAGCCTCCTTTCTAGCCATAGCCCTAGGCCGCTAGCGACCATGGCGCAGAGGCTAATACCAAGCAGTACATAGATGATCTTGATGCTGATGCCGCCAAAGGTGCCGAAGTGTAGTGGTGCAAACATACTGACTGCAGTGCCGGCAGCAGAGTCGGGCTCGGCGTAGTGGGTGTCTAGTATCTTTCCCGCAGATTCAGATTCGGCATTACCGACCATCTCGCTGTGTCCGTAAATAATGAGTGCTCTATCTTCCTCGAAGAAAATTTCGTAAGTGGCATTTTTGTCGCCCCAGTGATGAATGGTGTTGAATATCACCGGCTTGCCGTGGGCGGCTTCAACGTCGGTACGGGCTTGGTTTAAGGGGTACATGGGGGCGCTAATGCCGACAGCTTCAGGTTCTTCTCCAAATACGGCTTTTAACAGAGCGTCTTGATCGCCTTTAAATGCAGTGAAGGCGACAATAGGCAGCAACATGCTGACGATACCGAGAAAGGCGCCAGTAAAAGCTAAAATGAAATGGAATGGTAGCCCCCATACACCTAGGGCATTGTGGCTTTCTCTCCACCCAACACGCAGAGAGCGGTGAGTACGCCAGCTGAAGAGTTCTTTGAACATGTTGCGGTGAATGATGACGCCGCCAACGATGGAGAGCAGCATTAAAATGCCTGCAATACCGATTATGGTTTGGCCAAGAGTATTAGGCAGCATTAGGCGGCGGTGAAAGGCGACCAACCAGTAGCTTAAGCCGTCGCCACGCTCGGCGATGATTTTGCCTGTGTTGGGATTCCAGTGTCGATTAATTTTCTTAAATGGTTTGTCCTCGTGTTTGGCGCTGATACGGGCAAAATAATAGGGCGACTTGTCGTGGGGATACATGGCAAAGATATTATCAATGACATAGCCTTCACCCAGTTCTTCCTTAGTTTCAGTGACGAAGGCATCAACCAGTGGGGTGTAGGGTACTTGCTGATCATTTAGTGTAATGCGTGTTGTTGGGTCTTCCCACGTTTGAATCTCATCACCAAACAGAGCAAGAATTCCAGAGAAAGAAACAATAAAAATAAGCAGGCCGATAATAATACCGATCCACGAGTGCAATACATCCAGTCGATAATGTCGTTGTTTATTCATGATTTAGCTCGGTACTGGAAGTATAAAAATCACTATCGCAGCACATGCGGATAGGCTGGAAAGCATGGCGACGGGTCGCCACGCGACACAATCCCAGTAGCAGTAAAACATAGCGCCACACCAAACTAAGGGTACGCTCATACCAACCCAAATTAGTTTGTCGGTAAGATCATAGGGGGCGGCAACAATCAGTGCCGAAGTAAATAAAATGGTGAAGAAAAAAGACACCATAATTAGGCCAAGTAATCTCATAGCCAGTGAACTCCTACTATGGTGGCCAAACTCGCAATGCTAAATACGCCTGCCATTGCAGTGAATTTAAGGTGGAGTTGTGATAATTGATTGCCCAGATAGAGGTTGAAGGTGCCGGTTAATGAGATGCTCATTAGCCAGATGGGAATAGATCTGGCAATACTGAAGTGTATAAACAGTATTGGCAGTGAAGTCGTTAAGCTTGCCCATGCCAGCCAAGTCCAAAACTTGGATATAGTCTGGGTGGCAAGCTGTAAAAACAAAGCCAAACTAAAGAAAATAAGTGCCATGCTACTTATGAATACTATGAATGGTGTTGAATTCATCGCATGGATGTCCAGTTGTATTAGTTGTTGATAAATAAAAGTGAAATTGATCTAGAGAAAATGAGGCAGCAATGTACAACACTGCCGCCCCATAGAGAGTCTACGGAAAACACTTCATTAGAAGCTGTAGGCCACTCTGGCACCAATCAAACGAGGAGCACCAATACGAACGGCGGGTGTTCCGTCACTGGCCGCTAGGTCGCTGTTGGTTACATAGGTCTTGTCAAACACATTGTTAACATAAGCTTCCAGACGTAGGTTCTTATACTCATAACCACCATTAATGTTAACTAGGGTGCGAGCATCTAGGCGCTTGGTGTTAGCAACATCAGAGAAGGACTTGCCTGCGTAGTTAACCGATGTATTTAAGAAAATACCGCTTAGGTTCTTATAGCTTAGGCCCGTAACCGCAGTGTGCTTGGGAGCAAAACGGAACTCGTTGCCACTGAAGTTTTGCTTGCCGTCAGCAGAGACAAATTTCTTATATTCAGTTTCCGAAACAGCACCGCCAACGTAGAGCATTAGGTCATCTAAAAGATCGTATTCAAAGCTCAATTCTGCTCCGTACAGACTAGAGTCGCCCGCATTGTCGGTCATTGTAAAGGCGGCGTTAGTGGTGCCAGGCTCTTGAACCGCAACTTGCTGATCCTTCCAGTCACTGTAATAAATGTTGGCATTAAATAAGCCTCGGCCATCGAAAATAATTGCTCGGTTAGCCAGTTCATAACTAAGCAACTCTTCTTCGGAAAAATCGTTAACGCCGTTCAGCAGGGTTAGCTCTGAACCACCTGATCGGTAGCTCTTCTTAATAAAGAAGCTAGAATTAACATCTTCGTTCCAGCGGTAGGTAATACCAGCATGGGGAAGGATGTTGTCGAAGTCTTTGCTTGATTCAGTATAGGGAACATTTCGGGTAAACCCACTCAGTTGGGTGTTAGCTGTATTGATCACGCTGTTCAACGTGATGCCAACACCAGGGATCGCCGTGGTGCCAAGAGGAGCAGGCAGTGGGTTGGGCAAGGCACTTGGACTGGTGACCACTGAAACGGTGCTGTAGTCTTGGGTTTCTCGGTCGTAGCGCACGCCGAAATTGGCGGTCCAATCTTCTTTGAAGTCCACTTCCCACTCGGTGAAGGCGGCCCAGCTAGTCGTATCAACATTGGTGTCGCCACTCTGCGCTGTTCTATAGAAGCTGGGGTATTGCGCAGGCAAGGTGGGTGCACCTGGGCCAAAGAACTGTGACAAGTCGATTGGGTTGGTCAGCAATGTGCCTAGTGTTGGAGGCAGCCCCTGGCTGGCAGCAAAGTTGTTAAATTGAGTGACTAGGTCAATATCTGAATCCAGCTGGCCATTGTGTCGCGCTTTAATCTTGGTGAAGTAAGCGCCAGAACTACTGCGAACATTTTCTGAGCCGAAATTAAAGCGCAGCTCTTGAGACCAGTTGTCATCTTCAGTATCACGAGTCACAACCCCGCCACCGCTGCCAAAGCCATTGGGGCTTTGGTCTGTGTCACTTAGGCGATCTCGTTGACTGTCTTGGTAGGCTGTGATGCTTTTCAGCGACCAATTGTCTGCCATCTTATAATCCAAGTTTAAGGAAACAAGGTCAGCGGTGGTGTCAAAAATGGCATCTTCGTTATTCGTCGATATGCGATCTTCTTTTTTATGCGGCCCCAATAAGGTACGACTATCACCGTATTTACTTTCTAGGTGTTGATAAGCTAGTACCATGCGCAGAGCATCGCTGGGCTCGAATAACCATTTCATGCGATAGACTTCATGGCTACTTGCACCGTAGTCATCTTCATTGCGAGTGATATTGTTAATATAGCCACCGGTCTCCGTGTTCTCGGCGGAGAAACGCAATGCGGATACGCCATCGATCAGCTTGATATTGGCAACACCTTTGTACTCGCGGCTATTATGGTTGCCCGCGCCCACTTGTACCTTGCCTTCATTGGCGTACACGGGGTCGTTGGAGTTGATGACGATTGCACCTGCTAGGGCATTGCGGCCTAGGTTTGTGGATTGCGAACCGCGTAATACTTCTACCTGCGATACATCCCAAAGTTGTCCTACTCCTTCGCTTTTGACATAGCCAGAAGTCGTTACACCATCTACAACCACTGAGGCTAAATCGCCTCGGTTTGGAAGGCCTGCGCCGTCACTGCTGCGGATACCGCGAATACGAAAACCGAATCGATTACCCGAAACCCCAGGCGTTTGCTGGAATACGTCGGTTATATCGTTCAAATTGCGCTCTTGAAGACCTTCACTAGTAAAGACGGCGACACTTTCCTTTGTGTCCTGCACAGAGCGTTCTAGCTTTTGCCCCGTAACGATGATGGTATCTAATGCTGTAGCCTCTTCTGCAAGGGCTGAGCTGGTGCACAAAGCACCGAGTACGGCGGCGCTTAGCGCGGCCTTGATATTAATGTCTAATGACATGGTACGACTCCTGAATCGTGTTGGCGTTGTTCTCCACAAGCCATTTTAATTGGGCACGAAAGCTACCCAGCGCAAAGGCTAGGCAGGCGGTGAAAATAATATATAAATAAATATTCATGCTAGTAGGAAGGGGCTTTGGCCCCTTCCTATAGTGCTTTAGAAGTTAGCGTTAAACTGCACGCCTACGAAACGAGGTTCGCCTGCTCGAACGAGTCGAGATGAGGTGCTTGCTGTATTGCTAGGATCTACTTGGTTGCTGGAGTTTATATATTCCTTGTCAAATAGGTTGCGGCCATAAATGTAAGCAGACCATGTGTCGGCCTCGTAGCCAAACTTAGCATTGGTAAGGGGGCGGCTAGGGATTTTCTCTAGTGCACTGTTTGCCTGATCTGCATAGCTTTCTCCTGTATAGGCAAGGTCAATATTGCTAACCCAGTTGTCAGTTATGTAGTAGGTGCCGCCGATAGAGGCCGTGGTTTTGGGTGCGAGACGAAACTGCTTGCCCTTGTAGTCAACGCCATTGCTAACAAATTTTGTAAATTCAGTGTCGGCAAAAGAAGCGACGGCAAATACGTTGATATCTTCGTTAAGCTGTATGTCTCCAGAGAACTCAATACCTTGTAGTTTCGCTTCGCCTGCGTTGACCGTATTAAGATCAAACTGGCTGCCACTGGTGCCCTTGATATCTACCTGCATATCTTCCCACTCGGTATAGAAGATGTTGCTATTAAAGCGCATTCTTCCGTCCGCAGACTCTGTACGTAAAGAGGCTTCGTAGTTGGTGGTGAACTCTGGGTCGTAGCGGTTTTCTTGGGCCGTTATTGTATTCACTCTGCTGCCGCCGGCTCGATACCCACGCTGCACTACAAACCCAGTGCTCATATTGTCGCTTAAACGGTAGACCACGCCTAGCTTGGGTAGGAAGGCGTCATAGCTGTTTTCGCTATTGGTGTTTGCGGGGTTTAAAACCATATCTACTTGTTGTTGTATTTGCGCACCAGCTGCAGTGGTGACCATTTGCTTGGCGAGTGCGGGAGCACCTGCGACAACGAGTGGGCGTACCACGGCTTCAATAGCTGCCTGCTGAGCAGGAGTTGGGTTTGTTAGCCCCATTAGTGCTGCTTGAGAAGCTACATTTTGTGTGACCTGCTGTTCAATTAAGGCTTGGCCCTGTGCGCTGGCTATTAGTGCTTGTGCTTGCCCTGTGATAAGAGAGTCAACAATATTTGCGCTGGGGATATTTGAAGAACGGCTGAATGTAGAGGTGCGTTCATTTTTTTCATAGTCGTAGCGAGCTCCGGCTATCAAAGTCAGGCTGTCGTGTAAGTCGTATTCAATTTCACCAAATAGGGCGGTGTTTTCGGTATCAATTTTTGTAACATCATCAACGGTAACGGTCAGCCCCAGGGGGGCAAGGGCTGCGTTGAATACTTCTCCTGGTGTTGTTGCTTTAGTATTGATCTCGTTATCAATACGAGTGCCATAAACACCAAAGGTACCGCGTAAGTTTTTCTGGTTATTAAAGGACATTTTAACTTCTTGGCTGTAGCTCGTGTCCTCTGCTAAATAATCAAATAAATAGCCAGATTGAGTGTTCTGGTCTAAATCTTCGCTGCGCTTATAGTCGTGTTGATAGATACTAGTTTGTGATTCCAGTGCCCAGTTGTTTTGCAAGTCATACTTCACGTTGGCGCCGGTGATGTAGTGTTTGCTGCCTTCTCGGCCCTTGGCGTCGGATAGATTGACCCGCTCCTTAGGGTAGCGGCTGGCCTCGACAAAATCTTCTCCGCCTATGCTGTCGGTGACCGCGTGGCTGAATACGGCGTCTAGCTGGTCACTGGGGCGAACTCGTATTTTCACACGACCAGAGTTGAACTCCCTGGCATCATAGTCATCTTCATTGCGGGTAGGATTTTTTACCCAGCCATCGGTTTGCGTGTGATCTATAGAGATGCGTGCGGCAACGCTGTCGTTAATAGGCTCATTGTGAGCAAGCGCAAATCTGGCGGTGTTTCTGCTACCAATGTCTGCGCGAACTTTAGTTTCTCTCTCTTTAAATTGTGGGTCGGCGGTTTTGATGTGCACCGCCCCCGCTAGTGCATTTCTGCCTTGTTGGGTGGATTGTGGGCCTAGTAATACCTCGACTTGCTCTGTGTCCCAGGTGCTGTAGGGGCCAAAGAAGGTCGCCAAGCTAGAGGGGAGGTCGGCCCCGTCTACAGATACATTGACAGTCATGCCCGTGCCGCCATCACTGCGGCTAAATCCTGCTTGATCAACCCCACGCAGGGTAAAGCCTTTTTCGCCAAAGCGGGCAGTAACGCCAGGGGTGCGTTCAATCAAGTTATAAAAACTACTATCAGTGCCTGAGTCTAGCGCGTCACCAGTGAGTACAACGGCACTGGTTTGAGAATCCTGCAAATTCCGCTGTTGTAATTCACCGGTCACAACAATTGTATCAAGTGTCTTGGTCTCTTCAGCGTAAGCGGGAAGCGCGCTGAGAGCAGAGAGTGCCGTGGCACTTAGAATGGTTTTTAGTTTGATGTCATAAGACATGGTACTGCTCCTGAGTAAAGTTGGGCGTGTCTCCACATGCCGTTATTGTTTTTATCGGCGCGCATTGTAGTACGAATGATAGTGATTCGTATTTGTATAAATGAGCTAAATTCACTAAGCTATGGCGATATTCATATCAGGAGTTGAGCCATGGAATTTTTGAAGCTGTATTTAGACCATATGATCTTTGGTGTGCTAGGGGGCATGAGCTTTCTTATGCTGGCCCTAGTTTTTGAGCGTTATATATACTTTGCTAAAGCGTCCTTGGCAGACTATGAACATAAGGACTTACTCTATGTGGAGCTGACCAAGAACCTGACGGGTATATCTAGCATTGGGGCTAATGCGCCTTATGTTGGCTTGTTGGGCACGGTGCTAGGGATCTTGCTAACCTTTCACGAGATGGGGCAGGGTGGGCAAGTTGATGTTAGCCACATCATGCTGGGTTTGGCCTTGGCCCTGAAAGCCACTGCTGCGGGCTTGGCTGTCGCTATACCGGCTATTCTCTTTTACAACGCATTACAAAGAAAAGTGGAGGTGTGCACGGCGCGTTGGAATGCACTACGTCTGGAGCCATGAAGCGCTTTGACCAAATTAATATGGTGCCCTTTATTGATATAGTTTTGGTGCTATTGGCTATTGTGATGACGACGGCGAGCTTTGTATCCAAGGGTTTGATTGAAGTTGATTTGCCCGATGCCCAGAGTGTGGCGGCGCTGCCTGCGGATCAAGAGTTTAAAGAAATATCCATTGATGCAAGCAGTCAGGTGTTTTATCAGGATCAGCTTTTTGATATGCCAAGTCTGACCGGTTCATTAAAGGAGTTACCGCCTAGCACGCAATTTCATTTAAGGGTGGATAAGCAGGCAAGTTTTGAGTCTTTCATTGCGGTAGTCGATATTTTAAAGCATTTAAAATTAGACAAGGTTGCCGTAGAAGTTTTAGAAAAATCATGACTATATCCCCTCGATTAATGTTGGCGTTCTCACTATCGGCCTTATTGCATATAGCGTTGTTAGGCCTTTATATAGACAGGAAAAATCAGCCTCTGGAACTTGTAGTGGGCGAGCAATCAGAGCACATTTCCTTAGCGTTGTCTGTGTTTAAGCCTGTGGCAAGTACAGCTGCTGTGGCGCAGCCGAAGACGGTAGCGCAAAAAGCCAAGTCAGTGCCTAAGCCCATATCTCAGCCTGTTGAGCAGCTTAAGCCACCGCAACAAAAGGCGGTATTGCAAGAACTGGTTGCTCAGGAGAAGCAAGTAGAAAACACTGTAGAAGAGCTAGACGACCTTGTTGCAGAGCAACAGCCAGAAGAGCTGGATGTGCTTGAGCAGGAGCAGGTTCAAGCTAGCCAAGTTAGTGAACCGATATTGAATACAGAACCTGTCTATTATTCTCAAGCCTCACCACGTTACCCACGCAAAGCTTTGGCACGTGGCCAGCAGGGTACAGTATTGCTAATGCTGATGGTGGACAGGCGGGGCTACGTGTTTGAGGTGGAGGTGTTAGAGAGCTCGGGGGTGGGATCTTTGGACCGCGCAGCTAAAAAAGCGGTGAAAAGCTGGCGCTTACAGCCTGCTGAAAATAATGGCGTGACGGTGGTCTCGCGAGTTAAGGTGCCGGTTAATTTCAACTTGAAGAAAAGCTGATGTCATTCTTAAGCGGAAAAGTGTTTTACCAGCATATCTAGCATTGCACGCAGGGCGGGGGGCTGGTTTTTACGTGAGCGGTAGATGCCGTAGATCCCTAGGCTGAGTAACTGGTATTCGGGGAGCAGCTCTACTAGTTCTCCGCTATCGAGATAGGCCTGAGTTTCGTCTCTGGGCTGGTGGCCAATGCCCATACCGTCTATGCAAGCTTGCAGTAGCAGTATGGAATCGTTGGCACTGAGTGAACCCGACACGGGTACGGATACCTCCTCTGTACCACGGGTGAATTGCCATAAATTCTGCTTGCCGAAGTTGGAATAGATCAAGCAGTTGTGTTGACTAAGCTCTTCGATATTGAATGGCGATCCGTGTTGCTCTAGGTAGCGGGGGGCTGCACACAGTACCGACTCGCAGCGCCCTAGGGTGCGGGCAATAATATTAGGGTCTAGGGTATTGGTGATACGCAGTGCTAGGTCTATACGCTCCTCGACTAGGTTAACGGCCTGGTTGCTAATATGTAGGTCGATGCTGACCTGAGGGTGCCGTTGTTGGTATTGCTGAATTACGGGCATTAATGCGGATTGCGCTAGACCTTGAGAGCAGCTAATGCGGATCGCTCCCTGCAGGCTATCCGCATGAATTGCTTGTTGTACGGGGACAGATTCCGCCATATCGAGAAGCTGCCTAGCTTGCTCAAGTACCTGCTGTCCCGCCGCAGTGAGTTCTAAGCGACGTGTAGAGCGATGCAATAGCTGCGTTCCTACCCAGTCCTCCATTTGACTTAGGTAGCGTGTCACCATTGATCGAGACATGTCGAGCGCTTGTGCGGCAGCGACCATAGATCCGCGCTCGACGATGCTAATAAAGACCTCTGCAGCGATTATTCTGTCCACTATTTGTCCGAAATATGAAATTAACTGTCGACCAGTTTAGGGTTTTTGTATTGTTTTATGCAACTTAATATGGGACATCAATAGCGTTTGAGACAAACTAGGAACTAGCCATGAAATTGAACAAAACATTATTAGCCCTTGCCCTATCGACTAGTCTATCGGCAGTCGCAGGGCAAGAGCATCGCGCTGCCACGTACGTTCCCGACGGTGGTTATTTGAATACAACTGATGCGAAGCTGGTTGCCGCATCGAGCAAAAAGCGTTTACAGCCAGGGCAGAAGGTGGCGGGCTTAACGGCGTTGGGTTTTGCCGGAGATGCGGTTGTACAGCGCTTGACTGGCAACACGTACTGGGTTCAGGTTGGTTTTTATAGCACCGTGTTTTATGTGGGTGATACAGGTGTGCTGGTATTAGACCCAATAGGCTATGGCGCGAGCAATAAGGTACTAGCAGCGATTAAAAAAATCACAAATCAGCCGGTGACAGCAGTGGTTTACTCCCACCACCACGAAGATCATATCGGTGATATTGATGTCTATGTAAAAGCGGCTAAGCAGGCTGGAATAGAGCTGCGTATTATCGCCACCGCGGCTACGGCGAAGAAGATGCAGGAAAAAGGCAGTGAGCTACCGCAGCCGACACAGAAAATTGGCTTTGTAGATGGGGCTACACAGTTTGAAGGTGTCACTTTGCGTGCCAAGGGTTTTGTTAATGCGGCTCATGATGAGGACTCAGCGGTGTGGTTGTTAGAAGAGGAAAAGGTGGCGCATATCCCTGATATGATTAATCCTAATCAAATGCCGTGGATGAACTTTGGTGGCTCCAAGCACTACGCTCCTCTAGCGGATAATATTAGGTCGCTGGCTCAATTGAACTGGGATTTTTTCTCGGGTGGCCATGGCAATGTTGGGGCTAAGGCTGATATAAAATTCATGCTGAATTATCTACAAGACTTAGAATCCGCTATTGCTCAAGCGCGCAAAGCGTCATACCAGACAAATTACTATAAGCCTGAGTATGGCAATCACCAAGCCTCTGCGGCCGTGCAACAGCAGTTTGTGATTGATAGTGCAATGGCGACACTGCGCAAAAAATATGGTGAATTCTATGGCTTTGAAGCCTCTGTGCCAGAGCAAATTAGGATGGTGATGAGCGAGCTCTAAAGGAATATTTATAGAAGCCTTCGATGAATACTCACGAATAAATGCGCTATAAAAGTGTTGAACTTTCTTTACTATGGCAGTTCTTAGCTGACGTTTAATGTGAAGGGTAGAGGCGCTATGCACCTTAAAAATAATGCGAGCAATTATGGCGTAGTGAGCATTGCCCTGCATTGGGGTATGGCGATTGTAATTGTCGGCCTATTTGTCTTGGGGTATTGGATGCGTGGCCTGAGTTATTACGATGAGTGGTATCGCCTTGGCCCCTCTGTCCATAAAAGTATAGGCACCCTGTTGGCCATGACCTTGGTATTTCGCCTGGCCTGGCGTTTCAGTAATGTGAAGCCCGCGGATGCGGATAGCCTGAAGGCATGGGAAAAAAATATTGCGCATATAGTACATTGGGTTTTATACGGCTTGCTGTTAGCAATAGTTGTTAGCGGGTATTTAATTTCCACTGCAGATGGGCGGGCTATTGAAGTATTCACCTGGTTTGAGGTTCCGGCCTTGTTTTCAGGCTTTGAAAACCAAGAAGACCTTGCAGGGTTAATACACGAGTATCTTGCCTACGGTGTAATAGGCTTAGCTACATTACATGGGCTGGCAGCAATGAAGCACCATTTTGTAGATAAAGATAATACCTTGAAAAAAATGTTGGGTACTAGCCCAAAGGAAAATGAGAAATGAAAGAATTATTAAGCTTAAGTCTGGCTGCCGTTATTGCATGGTCAGTCTCTGTTGCTAGCGTGCAAGCTGCAGATTACGTGATTGATGCCAAGGGGGGGCATGCCTTTATCCAGTTTAAAATAAAGCACTTGGGCTATAGCTGGCTGTATGGCCGATTTGATGATTTTTCGGGTGATTTTAGCTATGACCCAGAAAAACCAGAGGCATCTAAGGTGGATGTGCTAATTAAAACCAAGAGTATTAACAGCGCTCATGCAGAGCGCGATAAGCACTTGCGTGGCAAGGATTTTTTGAATGTTGCTAAGTACCCTGAGGCGAGTTTTAGCAGTACTAGCTTCAAGCCCTTGGGCAATGGAAAAGCGGAGTTAAAGGGGGGCTTTACCTTGAATGGTATCAGTAAAAATATAATCATCGATGTCGAAGAAATAGGCGGTGGCAAAGACCCTTGGGGCGGAATTCGCCAGGGCTTTACGGGAAGGGCTATCATTGCCTTGAAAGACTTTGGTATTGACTATGATTTAGGGCCTGCGTCCACCCATGTTGAATTGATATTAGATGTGGAAGGCGTACGCTAAATATTTTAATGCGGATGAGCTAGAGGCATCTGTTTCTAGCTTATCGCATAGATTAATTAATTTTCTGTAATAGCCAGTCCGAACTTTCTTTCCATAAACTGTCTTTGAACTTCTCTTTAAAGAACCCCATATGCCCTACCGCACCAAAATCAGCACTAGATATTAACTTCTTTTCTATGCGGGTATTACCATAAAATTTTAATAACCAGTTTATATTTACCTCGGGCGCGAAGTGGTCATCGTCAAAGCCATAGCTAAATATTGGCATTTCCAGTTTTCCATAACGGCTAGTGTCATAGCCAAATTTTTCTCCAAACAAGTAGTCTCTGTCACGCATCCACCCTGCCCACTGTTTAATGATGGAAGAGGGTAAGTTCATACTAGATAAGCCCACCTTCTTAGCCGGAAACATCTCGCCAAACTGACTCAAAAAGGGTAGTAACACACAGGCGTTGAGAAACATGCTCAGCTTGCCCTTGCCCTGCCAGCGTTTCCAATAGGGCGCAGAGCTGCCGATAAATAGTGCTGCTGACAGCTTATCCGCATACTCGCTCATACCTAGCACTTGTCCACCTATGCTGTGTCCCACAAAAAGTACTTTGCCTGATGTGCTTGCTAAGTTGAAGGCGTGTTCCAATACAGCGTGTAAATCCTGCACACCCCAGTCGATCAGCTGTATGTCTTTCAGTTTTCCGTGAAATGTTGACTCCCCTATGCCGCGGTAGTCAAAGCTAATGCACTGCAGGCCTTGGCTGTTTAGATATTCAGCATAGGCTTGGTAAAATTTCTGCGGCACGCTCAGGGCGCTGGCGATAACCACAGTGGCCTTCGGCTCATCGCAGGGGTAGATACGTGCGGCGAGGCTTTGCTGATCGGCGGTGGTTATATTGATGCTTTGCATATTGGCTTGCTTGTATTGGTTGAGCCCCTAAGGTTCTCACAATAGGGCAATTTTTTCATTTATATCAGTTTGCAGGGCAGGTACTATGGTCGGCTGTTTTTTCCACAACCAGTAGATATGCCTGAAACACCCCGTCGCTCAAGATTCATGGATAAGGTACGCAACCGAGGCGACGCTGTGCCTGAATCAGTGCCACTACAGCATCTGCGCTACCGCTTGGAGCCCTGTACGACGGCGTCGCTGTTACCACTGGCAGATCTACAGCTGAGCTTGATGATTGCCGGCGTCGAACCGCGTTCTAGCGAGCACAGGGAGGAAGACTTTGCCTTGCAGCCCTACCAGCTGACAGCGCCGCCACGCTTTATGCAGGGGGACGACTCTTATCTGCTGCGCGAACTATTGGACCTCGATGTGGGCTGGGCGCAGTCCAGCTCTCGCCGAGGTGTGCCCAGTGGCGAATTTTTACGCCGCCTGCTGAATACGGGGCGCTTGTACTGGGAAGAGCAAAGCCACCCCCTGAGCATGGACGATACTGCTGTGGCCATGCAGAGCCACTGGCATTGTGATGCAAGTGCTGTGCAGTCACTGCGAGTGCGTGCGCCCTCGGTGCAGTGCTTTGTCGACGCTCAGCCCTTGTTGGCCATACATGATGACGCTAAGCAGTGCTCAGCCGTGTTGCAAGGTTTAAACGCAGAGGCCATGGCGATTATCCTGCAGCGCCCGCAAGTTAGCGCGCAGGCATCTGCTGCCTATGTAGAGCAACAGGCAGCAGCACTACTCGCGGCGGCACTGCCCCTGCCAAAGGCCTTTGCGCTACAGCCACTAGAGAACAGCGTTCCGCAGCCCTGTTTAAAGTTGAGCAGTGAACTACTTAGCAGTGCCCAGCGCCAACCCTTGGATGTGATAACCCTGTCCTTTATCTATCCCGGCAAAGTGGAGGCGGTGCCGCACCCCTGGACGGGGGAGGAGCAGGCGGTACTGCTGGATACGCAGCTAGATAATGGGGTGGTGTATGCAGTGCACAGCAACCCCCTGGCAGAGCAGGCGCAGCGCCTGGTTTTACAGCAGCATTTTCCTCGCCTTAAATATGTGGCACGCCAGCAAGGCTTTATCTTAGATGGAGTCGAGAGTGCGCAAGATAGCAGCCTGCGCTGGCAAGATATTGTCTTAACCCAGTTGCCGCGCTTGAAAGAATTGGGCTGGCGCATTGTCGTCGCGGACGGTTTCCGCTATCACTATGCCCGTGTTGACGCTTGGTACGGGCAAAGCCAAGTCGCGCAAGAAACTGAAGATTGGCTGGGCGTGGATATTGGTGTGGAAGTAGAGGGTGAGCGCATTAACTTACTGCCCGTATTGGCGGACTATCTACAGCGTGACAATAGCCCCCTAGCCTTGCCGACACTGCAGGCGATGCATAAATATGAATTGGTCTCGCTGTTGCTATCGGGGGGGCGCATCGTCGCCCTAGAGGCGGGGCGTTTACACCAGCTGGTATTGGTATTTACTGAGTTGCTGGGCAAGGCCAAGTGGCAGTCCGACCAGTCTTTGAAAATACCTCAGGCCCAGGCTATACGTTTAGCGCAGTTGGATATGCAGATGGGCGTCGAGGACGATCTTAGCGATATACCCAGCTTCACTTGGCTGAATGAGGCAGTCTACCCCGATGCACTCGATAGCTTGTGGAGCCCACCTGCGGTGGCCGCGCCAGAGCAGTTTAATGCGCAGTTGCGCGACTACCAGTTTCAGGGCTTAGCTTGGATGCAAAGTCTGAGCGAATTAAACGTCGGCGGCATACTGGCGGACGATATGGGCCTGGGTAAAACTATTCAGACCCTCGCGCATTTGAATTTAGAAAAGCAGCAGGGGCGCTTGCAGCAAGCTGCTTTGATTGTCGTGCCGACGAGCTTGTTATTTAACTGGGCGCGGGAGTGCAAGCAGTTTGCACCGCAGCTGAGCTGTCAGGTATTACACGGCGCGGGGCGGAAGGCCTTGTTTGCCAAGCAGGCCGATATATATGTGACTAGTTACGCCCTAATACTGAGGGATAACGAGCACTGGCAGAAGCAGGCACTGAGCTATGTGATTCTGGACGAAGCACAAAATATTAAAAACCCGCGCAGTCAGGTCACTCGCGCGATTAAAAACCTGTGCCCGCAGCGACGCCTGTGCCTGAGCGGTACACCGTTAGAAAATCACCTAGGCGAGCTGTGGTCGCTATTTGATTTTGCCATGCCGGGTTTTTTAGGCAATGAAACTGAATTCAAACGAGAGTTTCGCAAGCCGATAGAACAGCAGCAAGACGTGCACCGGCAGGCGGCGCTGTTGGCGCGAATCAGCCCTTATATGTTGCGACGTACTAAGAACGAAGTGGCGAAGGAGTTGCCTCCCAAGACGGAGCAGCTGTGTACGATTGCGATGGATGAGGCGCAACGAGATTGCTACGACATGGTGCGCACCATGGCGCACAAAAACATGCAGGAAATTCTTCAAGAGCAGGGTGCCGCTCAGTCGCGTATCAATATGTTAGACGCCCTGTTGAAGTTACGGCAGGCCTGCTGTGACCCGCGCTTATTGCCAGAGCACTACCATATGCCAGAGCCGGACAAGCACTCGGCAAAGCTACAGTTCTTAATGGAAATGCTACGTGAGCTGGTGCAAGAGGGACGCAAGATTATTGTGTTTTCTCAGTTTCGACGCATGTTAGATATTATGGTGCAGCAGGCAGAGGAGGAGGGCATTAGCTACTCTTTGTTGACCGGGCAGACTCGCCAGCGGGAGCAGGTTATTGACGCCTTTCAGGAAGGCGAGAACAGCGTGTTCTTTATTAGCCTAAAGGCTGGTGGTGTGGGTTTGAATTTAACCGCCGCAGATACGGTGATTCACTATGACCCTTGGTGGAATCCCGCCGCAGAGCAGCAGGCTACGGATAGGGCCTATCGCATTGGCCAAGATAAGCCAGTGTTTGTCTATAAGTTAATTGCCGAGAATACAGTAGAAGAAAAAATTCAGCAGTTACAGCAGCGCAAGCAGGCCTTGAGCAATAGCGTGTATAGCGTGGCTGAGCAGCGCTCGGCTGTGCGTGAAGATAGTGCATTAGAGGGCGGGCGCATGGGCATTAGCGAAGATGAAATACTGGCTTTGCTAAGCGCGGATGATAGTGAAACGGATATAGTATGAGCGAAGTAAAGCAATTAGAACAAAGTGTAGAAGAGCAGATCAATACCTCGGGTTTGTTCTCGCCGATTGAGTGGTTGGTGACTGCGGGGTATTTATCCTATAGCGATGCCGAAGCTTTACAGCAGCAGGCCGATTGTGAATTAGAAACGCTACTGGGTGAGGCGGTGGATAAGCAGGCCCTGCGTAACAATCTGGCTGTTTGTGTGCGCTATGCGAAAAAACGCGGGCTTAGCGAGCAGCCTGCAGATGAGCGTATGCACAGCCTGAGTTGTGACCGTGAATTAAATACCCTGCTGAATTATGTGTGGGAGCGCGAAGATCAGGATTCACCCCAGCTGGATATTTTTGCAGATAATCGCAGCGTGATGTTGAGCAATGATATTTGTCTCGCCCTAGCCCAGCATCAGCACGAGCGCGCCCAGCACCTGATTGATCAGTTGTATAAGGAAGACAGCCAGCATAAATACCTGCGCCATTACGATGACTTGCTCGGCTATAGCCACTACATCAGCACGCCTATAGAAGTGCATGTGGAGGCGGTAGAAGAAGAGGTGCTGGGCTTGCAGGAAGAGCTACTGCCCGCAGCACAATCCTGTATGCGGCAGTATTTGCGCCGCTATTTCGTGCCCGCCTGGCAGCGCATTGCCGATGCCGCACAGGCGCTGAGCTGGCAAGCGGATATGCCCCTGATTGCCCACCCCAGTTATGCCTTAATGCAGCTGCCTAACTGGCAGGGGGTGAGTGATAGCTTGCTCAAGACTACTGACTTATCTTTGTCTGCGCCCTTGTTGCAGCGCTTGGCGATCGCACAATTTATGTTGATGCAGACTCAAGCAGAGCAGCGGCACAATTATTTCATCACTTGGTGTTTATTGTTTTGCCTGCACCCAGAGCAGGCGCCGAATTTACTGGAAGAGCAAAGCCCGATTGATTACGCTCTGAAGAATCACTGGCAGCGCTATGAGGATCTAGAATGGGATGAGCCAGGCTATGTGTTCGCCTGCTATGTGCTGATACAGGAGCAGGGCTTGGCGCATTATATTGAAGCTCACCCCCTGTATGAGCTGTTGCTGCAACAGCCGGAATTAACCGTGGTCTATCGATTGATTCAAGCGCGCCAACAGCAACTTGATGAGTCAGCACTGCGTGGGCAGCTACAGGGTATGAATACAAAGTTGTTGAAGCTGTATTTACAGCGAGTGGGTTGATGCGGATAGGCTGTACAGCTTATCCGCATAGACTTCCAAGCAGTTATTTAAACTGCAGCGCCTTGTCTTTAAAACGTGCAGATTTAAACATGGCTAAATCGAGGCTGTAATTTTGGTATATCTTCCAGGGCAGCTTGCTGCCTTGCTGGGGAACCTCGCCTTTGACGCGCTGTACATAGCCCGACTGCAGGTCTAGGAAGGGTTGTTGGGTGACACTGGAGTCATTGTTGATGGGCCTAACTTGGCGCAGCCCTTTCTTATCCATATGGTTGATTAAACGGCAAATGTATTCGCTGATTAGGTCGGCCTTCAATGTCCAGGAGGAGTTGGTATAGCCAAATACCATGCTCATATTGGGCAGCTCTTCTATCAGTGTGCCGCGATAGATCATTTTGTCGTTATAGCTGAAGGCTTCCCCGTCTACTTGCAGGGACATATTGCCCATTAGCTGCACGTTGAGCCCCGTTGCGGTGACGATAATGTCTGCGTCTAAGTGCTTACCAGACTTCAGCTGAATACCGGTTTTGTCGAATGCCTCTATATGGTCTGTGACCACCGAGGCCTTGCCCGCCTTAATTGCCTTGAAGAAATCGGCATCGGGCGCCGCACATAGGCGCTCGTCCCAAGGGTTGTACTTGGGGGTGAAGTGCTTGTAGTCAAAGTCTTCCGGTAGGCGGCGCTGGTTGTGTTCCTTGATGAAGGCCTTCATCTTATCGGGGAATTTTCGTGCGTACTGAAAGAAGCCCATGCCGAAGGCAATATTGCGCGCACGTATGGTCTTGTAGACGGCTGACTCGGGTAGGTGCTTGCGCAGCTTGTCTAGCATCGGGTCTTTTTGTGGCACGCCCAATATATAAGAGGGCGAGCGCTGCAGCATAGTGATGTGCTCGGTTGTTTCCGCCATCGATGGCAGCAGGGTAATGGCGGTGGCGCCACTGCCGATGATAACGACTTTCTTGTCGGCGTAGTCTAGGTCTTTAGGCCATTGCTGTGGGTGTACGATTTGACCGCCAAATTTTTTACTGTTTTTGAATTCGGGGGTGAAGCCTTTTTCGTAGTTGTAATAGCCAGTGCAACACATCATGAAATTACAGCTTATCTGTCGACGCTCCCCGCCCACTTCTACATCCAGTGTCCACAGGGCGTCGGGGCTAGACCAAGAGGCGCCAAGAACCTTGTGGTCGTAGAGGATTTTGTCGGTTATTTTATGCTCATCCGCTGCTTCAATGATGTAGTTGCGAATGTCTTCGCCGTCGGCGATAGGCTTGCCAGCAGTCCATGGTTTGAAGTTATAACCCAGGGTGAACATGTCAGAGTCAGAGCGGATGCCGGGATAGCGGAATAGGTCCCAAGTGCCGCCCATGGCCGTGCGGCCCTCTAGGATCACTACATTTTTCTGCGGGCATTTTTTTGCCATATGGCAGGCGGCACCAATGCCGCTGAGGCCTGCGCCAATGATAATGACGTCGATATTTTCTTGTTGCATGCTTTAGCCTAGGCCGTTGTTATTTATAGGCTAATAATGTCTCTTTATTAGGCTAATGGGAACAGGTTAATACGTGACAGTAGAGTGGTGATTTGGGGACAGCTGGCACATATTGTAGAGGAGGAAGCGTGTTTAGCTCCTCCCCTGATTTTAAGATAGAACTCTTTATGGGTGATTATGCCGCAGGTAGGTCCGTCTCTAGGCTTAAGGTGAACCAGCCTCCCGCTATATGCTTATGGGTCCACACTCCTAGTAATACCTTGTTGCCAGCTTCATCACTGAGCAGGCGAAAGTAATCTTTCCATGGCTGGTGGTCGTAGTTCATGGTGGCCGTGGGGACACCGCGCCAGCGAATGTCAGTCATACCGACATTGCCCCATATAGGAATAGGCGCATAGACCTTATCTTTCCAGCGCATGAGCAGCGGGTCACCTTTGTCGCTAGTGCGGTAGCGCTTACCCCACTTAATCCCAAGGTGGCTGAGTGGGCGGATGATGCACCACTCGGCTAGGTCGAGCACTGACTTGTTGGTGCGCAATATTTTACCCTGCCAAGTGCGGCCTATGAGATCATCTTGTGCGCTCACTGCGGGGAGAGAGTCATACAGGCGCACTAGGTCTTCTTCGGTGTAGGCGGTGTCTTGCTGGCCTAGAATGGCTGTTTTGAGTTGTTCCAGTGTTTGGCTGGAGCCTTGTAAATTTTTCGACTGAAAGTCAGCCTCGTTCCACACTGACTTGCTGGGCTGCAAGTGGCACATCGTACTGATGGCATAGTTGAGGGGGAATAATACGAACTGGCTAATATCGTAAACAGCGGGGGGGTAAAACATGACTGCGCGTCGGTTGATGATCCTCATTAAAGCTCCTCTTAATTAGAATATTTCTATAGTCAGTATTCAATGCTGAGCCGGTAGCGGCAATTATGATAGGTGACATAAGGCAGGAAATAATGCCATAAGCGCCCATCTGCTCGATGCTATAGAGAAAGCTCAGCAGTGTTGTAGGGTATTTTTGGGTTTATTGCGTGGTTACTATTTTCCCTTTAGTGCTTGGAAAAGAGTACTTAAGCATACGTTTTAATACTGAGGCGTACTGTTTGATAAAGCTGCCACGGTTATAGGGGATACCGTGCTTGCGAGCGATGGTTTCAACTTGCTTTGACATGCCAACATAGCGGTGTGCAGGTATGTCGGGGAATAAATGGTGTTCAATCTGGCAGCTGAGGTGGCCGCTCATAATATGTAGCCAGCGCGGGCCAGTGAAATTGGAGGATCCAAGCATTTGTCGATGGTACCAGTGGCCTTTGCTCTCGATCTCACACTCAGCTTCGCTAAAGGTGTGCACGTCTTCGGTGAAGTGGCCGCAGAAGATCACCGTAGACGTCCACAGGTTGCGCAGCAGATTGGCGCATAGGTTGCCTAACAACACGGGCAGGGCGACAGGCCAACAGATCATGGGGAAGAAGATATAGTCCTTGAAAATTTGCCTAAAGCCTTTTCTGAAAAAGGCTTTTTTTAAGGCTTGATGCTGTTCTTTATCGGCGTCTTTTTTGGTGCCAATAAATACACGCTCCCCAGCCAATTCGTGGTACGACACTCCCCATTCAAATAAAAAGCTGAGGTTGATGTAGGTTATAAACTGCCAGGTGTTTTTTAACTTCCAGCAAAAATCGTCACTCATGCGAAGCAGTCCATAACCAAAATCTCTATCCTTGCCGATAATATTGGTGTACGTGTGGTGCTCTACATTGTGAGTTCGCTGCCATGATTTTGAGTCACAGGCGATATCCCATTCGTAGTTGTGGGAGTTGATGCTAGGGTGGTTCATCCAGTCGTATTGGCCGTGCAGTACATTGTGGCCAATTTCCATGTTGTCGAGTATTTTTGCACCCGCTAATACAAAAACCGCTAACAACCACAGCCACGGAGTAAAAAATCCTAATGGCATTAGTATTCGTGCGCTTATTTCCATTAATCTTTGTATTCGAACAATACGTAGAATGTAATCGGCGTCGCCTTGACCAATATCGGCGCGAGCTTGGTCGCTAACGATGTTTAAGTCGGCTTCCAGTGCCTGTAGTTGTTGAGGATTTAATTTTGACATACGTAGCATTTCCTTTACGCGAAAAGCTGCCCGCGCAGTGCGGGGCAGCCTTGGCTGAACTGAATCTTTAGTGTCTATGTGGTGGCGAGCTTAGGCTCTGGTAGTGAGTGCACTAGGATGCGCTTTAATACGGTTGCGTACTGACGCCAGAATGGCCCTGTGTGATAGGGGATGCCCATTTCTCTGGCGATGGCTTGCACACGCAGTGATATTTCTGCATAGCGATGCGCGGGTAAGTCGGGGAATAAATGATGTTCTATTTGAAAGCTCAGGTTTCCACTTAAGGTGTGCAATAAAGCGCTGCCGTGAAAATTGGCCGAGCCTAGCATTTGGCGATAATACCAGTGCCCCTTGCTTTCATTTTCACACTCCTTAATAGAGAAGGTTTCGACCTCGCCAGGGAAGTGCCCGCAAAATATGATGGTGGATGTCCACAGATTGCGGATGAGGTTGGCGACGATATTGCCCAGCAATACCTGAAGGAAGAATGGCCCTGCAATTAATGGGAAGAATAAATAGTCTTTAAATATCTGCCGCGCACTTTTTTTACCTAGCTGTTTTAAGAATGGAAGCTTTTCTTTCAGGCTAACATTGCCTTTTAGGATGCCGCCAAAATTTAATTCATGCAGTGCTACGCCCCATTGGAAAAATACACTCAATAAACCGTAATAGGCAATTTGAAATAAGTTGGCGGGGTGCCATTTCTCCTTGTGGGTAAGGCGCAATAGGTCATAGCCGTAGTCGCGATCTTTACCTAAAATATTGGTGTAAGTGTGGTGCTCATGATTGTGGGTTTCTTTCCACGACTCCCCAGGACAGGCGGTATCCCAGTCATAGGTCTTGGAGTTGATATGCGGATCGTTCATCCAATCGTATTGGCCGTGCATTACATTGTGGCCAATTTCCATCGTCTCCAATATTTTTGACAAGCCTAACAGGCATGCACCTAGTGCCCAGGGGATAGGGTTAAAGCCGAACATAATCAGTAGGCGGCCACTGATTTCACAGCCGCGCTGTATACGGATGATTTTGCGTATATGTTTGGCGTCACGCTCGCCTAGGTCGGCGATAACGTCGTCGCGAATTTCGTTAAAAGACTGTTCTAGCTTTAACAGCTGTTCTGTATTAGGTTTTTTCATTTTCTTCTATAGCTCTATTGTTATTTCGCCAACGGGTACCGATACACAGAGTTGTATATCTTCTTGCCCTGTGTCGGAGTAGCTGTCAGTAAGGGTGTTGTAAACAACGCCGCTTTTTTTACGGCAGGAACACTTGTGGCAAATGCCCATGCGACAGCCCGACTCGGGTTGCATGCCGTTGCGTTCTGCTAGGTCGAGTAGATTGGTATTGCTGCCTAGCTCTGCGCTCTTGCGGGATTGGCTAAAGTTAACCGTACCGGCTTTGTCTAGCGTGCTGAAATCTACTGGTGCTGGGCCGAAACGCTCAATATAGATATGTTTAGCATCAACTTTTGCCTTCAACAGCAGCTCATTAACTTCGGCTATCATTGAATTAGGGCCGCAGATGTAAATGTCGTGGGCAAGATAGTTGGGGCACTGTTGCTGTAACTGCTCTAGAGATAAATGTCCTATTTCACTAGTGCTGATTAAGTGGGTATTTATGCTGCTACAGCTGCCACTAATATTGATTAGCTCCTGGCTAAATAGGTGCTCACCGTGATTGCGGGCGTAGTAAAACAAGCTGGATTTTTGCACGGGCCAAACATTGGCTTGGCTGTGTAAATAGCTGCGAAAGGGGGTGATGCCGCTGCCACCTGCAATCATTAATATAGGGCGTTGTCGGTCCTTAATAATGAAGTCCCCCTGTGCTGCCGATAGACCTACGGTGCTGCTCTCGTTCAAGGCCTGTTGCAACCAAGGAGTGATACGGCCCTTGTCTTGCATGCGGATAGTCAGTTCGATAGTGCCAAATTGAGTATACTGCTCTGGTGCAGAAGAAATACTGAAGCAGCGACAAACCTTGGCACCGTCCTTGATGACTTGCAGTTCTACATATTGACCCGACTGAAAACCGGGCCACTTTTTATTCGGCTGCAGCACTAGGGTGTAGCAGTTGTTGCTTTCGCTGCGTACTTGCTTCACATGTGCACGGTAGTCGCTGGCACTCCACATGGGGAATAGTGGCTGGATCAGCGGTTCGGCGTAAGACTTTATGTTGGCATTGTTGACTAGGGCCATAGATAGTTCGGTATATGCTTTGTGTAGCCAGTTATTTTGTGTCGCTTTGTTCTCTTGTGCATTAGGCATTTAGCGCCCTCCCGTGCTTAAGTGTGTACATTTGTACACTTTATTTGTTGTCTTTTCTACTTGTGAGTCTGTCGCCTTTGACTGTGTTTCTTACTAAATCGAATTAAATCAATTATTTATGTTATTTTATTTGTCGCGAAAAATGTGTATGAATGAGAACAATAGTGATTGTTACGTGGTTTTTGTAGTATATGTAAGGTGATTAAATATCTCCTTGTAGGTTTTTTGTATACACCTGATCACATGTTAAAGTGGCGTAAAGAATACGTTCAATCAGCGAGAAATTATGGTCAGCCAGGTAGATAGAAAATTAAGAACCCGTAAAGCACTGATGGATAGCGCTTTGGCACTAGTGGCAGAGGGTAATCACTATTCCAGCCTGAGTCTGCGGGAAGTGGCAAAGCGCGCGGGAGTGGTGCCAAACGCTTTCTATCGTCACTTCAAAGACTTGGATGAGCTGGGTCTGGCCTTGGCGGATGAGTTCGGCTTGTTGCTGCGCCAGATTATGCGTCAGGCTCGACTGCAGGGCCTAGCTGCTGACAGCATGATCTCTGACTCGGTTAACTTCTATATAGAGCATGTACAAAAGGAGCCGGCTCTGTTCCGCTTTATGGCGCAAAGTCTAACGGGTGGCTCGCCGGCCATGCGCGAGGCAATGCGCAATGAGATGGGGCACTTTGCTAAAGAGATGGTCATGGACCTGAGTCGTCTTGGCATACTCACTCATATCAGCGCTATAGATATGGATATGCTGGGGCACTTGGTGATTCAGACCGTTTTCGGCACTACTACTGAAGTTTTGGATTTGCCAGAAAGCAGTGCCAATATGATTGCCGCGATTCGTGAGCGTGCGATCAAGCAGGTGCGTTTGATCTTCTTGGGCGCAAGCGGTTGGGATACGGAAAGCGAGAAGCAAAAAAAGCTGGACGATAAGGCCAAGCGCAAGGAAAAGAAGCCTAAACCTGAAAAGGTCAAGCCAGAGAAGACGACAGTGGAAAAGTCTGTGGAACCTAAGTTAGAAAAGACCAAGCGTAAATCAAAGCGCGATTAACATGAAAGAATCATTTACTGCTGATGATGATAAGGCCCGCTGTTATTGGTGCAGTGCTACGTCAGAATATATGCACTACCACGATAACGAGTGGGGTTACCCTGTCGACAATGATCAACGTCTATTTGAAAAAATATGCCTAGAGGGTTTTCAGTCGGGTTTAAGCTGGCGGACGATACTGGCTAAGCGAGAAAATTTCCGTAAGGCCTTTAAGCAGTTTGATTTCAATAAGGTCGCGAAATTTACTGATACAGACATAGAGAGTTTGCTGCAAGACGAAGGTATAGTTCGCCACCGCGGGAAAATCACAGCGACGATTAACAATGCCAAGCGCGCACAAGAAATGGTTGTTCAGGAAGGTTCGCTAGCCGCTTTCTTTTGGCTCTATGAGCCAGCAGTTGCTGCAGATGGTGTTGAGCTGATAGCGACATCGCCAGAGTCTATTGCCTTATCCAAAGAGCTAAAAAAAAGAGGTTGGAAGTTTGTTGGCCCGACCACGGCCTATGCTTTTATGCAGGCTATGGGTTTGGTGAATGATCACGCGATTGATTGTGATTATCGCAGGGAAGTGGCTGCGGCGCGTAAGCAGTTTAGGAAGCCGCATAAACCTAGCTAAAAAACGTCTTCAAGCTATTCTGATACGTCTGCTTCAACACCTCTTCCACGCTCACCCCCTTAACCTCCGCAACTTTCTCTGCAATAAAGGGTAGATAAAAGGGCGCGTTCTCTTTGCCTCTATAGGGCATAGGCGTTAGGTAGGGAGAGTCTGTTTCTAGCAAGGTTTGCTCAAGGGGGGTAATGCCCACTACCTCGCGTACGTTCTCTGCCTTATTGAAGGTGCAAATACCGTTGAAGCCTAAGTTAAAGCCTTCACCTAGGCAGTATTCTGCTAAGGCGATACCCGAAGTGAAGCTGTGGATCACGCCTTTATTCGGCATGTCATTCACGAAATTTTTTAAGATAGCCTGCATATCTTCATCGGCATCGCGGGTATGAATTACAACAGGCATCTTTTTCTCTACAGCGATGGCGAGCTGCTGTTCAAATACCGCGCGTTGTACGGACCTATCCGCATTGTCATAAAAATAGTCTAGGCCAATTTCGCCTACCGCGAGAATTTTTTGATCGTCGAGGTTGCTGCGAATAACGGCTTCAACTTGATCGTTATAGAGCTCGGCGTCGTGGGGGTGTATACCTTGGGTGCCCCAAACTTGCTCATGTTGATGAGTAATCTCCATGACTTTTTCTAGGTTATCAGGGGATACCGCAATGGTGATTACGCGCTCCACACCGATGCCGCCAGACTTGCTGAGTATTTCATCTAAGGGCAGCTCTTTTAGATAATCCAAGTGGCAATGTGTTTCTATGATCGGTAGGCCGTAGTTAGGTATTTCGCGTTTTTTCTTGCTCATGTTATTCAATCTTACTCAGCCATTCTTCAATTTCAGGGTTTAAATACAAGGTATCTGCCAGATCATTGGCCCAGTCGTGATTTTTTAGCTGGTTCAGCATATGCACGGCTGCCACTTGTACTGCAGGCTCGGTAGACCAAGCGGCGGTATTTAAGCAGCGCCAGTGATCGGGGTCGCGGCGTTTAGGCTTTTCTATTTGCTCGCTGCAGGTTTCACATATGAATATGCAGTGCTCTATTTCTGGCATTTTGGGCACAGGGGCGACCTCATGAATGGCCAGCTTTACTCCCGAGGCTTCGCATAGTTCGCACTTGCTGCCCGCGCGGCGGGTCAGGGCTTTGCCGAGTAGGGAGAGTGCCTCAAGGCGCTCGCGGTGTTGGTCTAAGGCTTTAGCCATGCTGCTCTCGCATTTGAATTTTACATAGTTTAGCCGATTCGACAGGACGATGCTGTTAAACTAGGCCATGCATTACCCCATACCAGCCGATAGTGTAGAAGTTGAATACGAGATTAAGAAGAGCCGCTTCATTGCCCGTGCGGCTTATGCGGATAGCCGCGAGGTGGCGTTGCAGCTGGTTGCCCAAGCTAAGTTGGACTATCCCGATGCTCGCCATCACTGCTGGGCCTATCTCTTGGGTCACCCCAGTTGTGCCGCGAGTGCTGCAATGAATGATGGTGGCGAGCCCAGTGGTACAGCGGGCAAGCCCATCTTGAATGTGTTGCAGCACAAAGGTGTCGGTGATGTGTTGATTGTCGTCATACGCTATTTTGGCGGTATTAAATTGGGCGCAGGTGGTTTGGTGCGCGCCTACTCCGCTGCGGCGCAATTGGCGATGGACGAGCTTGCCACGCAACAGCGTATAGCGATGCAGCAGAGTCATGCGATTTGTGGTTTTTCGGTAGAGCAAAATATTCGCCACTGGTTAAATCAGCAAGGAGGGCAGGTGTTGGAAGTGAATTACACAGATAGTGTCAATTTATTGATTGAATATCCTGCAGTGCATAAGCAAGAATGGCAGGCCTTTGCCGACGCCTATAAAATTGAGAGCTAGAATGCAGAAAAATCACTACAGCAGTTACATCGCTATTTCCTTGGCTAACTTAGGGCCCTTGTTGGGAGTGTTGCTGGGTGACTGGACACCTCTAGAAGTGGTGTTTATATATTGGTTTGAAAATCTCATCATTGGCCTGTTTGTGATTGCGCGCATGATTTACAAGCCACAAGGTGGCTTGGCCTTTGCGATTGGCGGCGCTGTTTTGTCCACGTTTTTTATGCTGCATTACGGCGTTTTTTGCTGGGTGCACGGCATGTTTGTATTTGGCGTATTGGGGGAGGCCACGCCACAGCTGAATGATCAGGCGGTATTTAGTTCGGCGATCGCCTATGCCTTTAGTGGCGGCCTGAAGTGGGTGGCGTTGAGTATGTTGCTGGCACACACCATTCGCTATGTGCAGGATTATTGGTCTGACAGTATTGGCAGTGCACAGCTAGAAATGAAAAAGCCTTATCGCCGCTTGCTGGTTTTACATATTGTCATTATTGCCGGAGGTGCATTGGCACTTGCCATGCCTAGTGGCTCGTTTGTGATGATGCTTATGTTGATCGCTTTTAAAATTTTTAGCGATATGAAAAGTGATAAGTCTGAATACGAAGAACAGGCTAAGCAAAATAAGCCTGTGCGCATGGTCGATCAAATTATTGCCCAGCTAGAGGCTGAAGATAATAACGATCAAGCCAATATGGAGATTAATGGGCAGACTATGAGCTTTGCTACTTATGCCGAGTTGCGCGACTCATCGCAGTTCCAGCAAATGAAAAAAATGGCCCGCTTGCTTATGTCTAAAAAAGATATCGCCAGACTAGAGGCGGCACTGGAAAACAAAATCGCCAGAGAAGAGGGGTGCTCAGGCGTTATCTTGGATGGTGAAGCGCAGAGGGTGTCGGATGATATTAAAGTGATCTCACCAGTAAAGCCGGATAGTGAGAATGATCAATAGGGGTCTTTAATAAGCACGGGGAATATTCGGTCGTAAGTCCAGTTATAGGCAAAGGCGTAGATAATAAAAAACACCGCAAAGCCTATATCTAAAAGCAGAGCTTGCCACAGACTAAGTGTTAACCACCAAGCAACTAATGGCAGTGTTAGGGCAATAAAACTCAGTTCAAAGCCGATTGCGTGCAGCGCTCTTATTGCGATGCTGCGTTGGCTTGGGCTGCTCTCGCCGCGCCGCATACGCCAGTGATCAAACAGCCAGTTGTAAAAATAATTACACAGCATGGCCATAAGACTGAGGGCGATGGCGAGTACACCCGTTGTCGCCACGGATTGGTTTAATAGTAGCCCGGTAATCGCAGTGGTTGAGGCTATCGCAATTGTCTCAAAAAGCAGGGTGTGACGAATTCTGTCGGCTATTGTGCGCATATAAGCACACAATACCTTAAAAATAGCCTTTTTTAACCAGTAAACGATTGTTTAAAACCCTATAATGCGCGCTTCTTGATTTAGAGAGATCTGAATCTTAACCGCCGGTTGTATCGAGACGGTGTAGAACAGTACTGGTTGTTGGTCTTTGCAAGGTTTTTGCACGACACAACTTTTGTCATGTGGATGCTCCAGTAGCTTATCCGCATTGCTTATTTAGCGTTTTCTGAATACGTTTCTATGAACGCTTCGCCTCAAGAAGGAGGCTGTCCTTAATCTAGCTCAGCTAGAGCCGAAGGATGTGTGAGCGTACTAACTCTATGAGTCTCCTTGTGCCTGCATGTGCATTCGCTGGACGAAAGTCTAGGCGATAATAGGACTCAAAAATATGTCTACCGACAAGCAAGAGCTGACTTTTGATCAGCTAGATTTGGCTGCGCCACTATTAAAAGCAGTTAAAGAATTGGGCTACGAGCAGCCTTCACCTATTCAAGCGGAAGCGATTCCGCACATTCTGAATGGCCACGATATTCTTGGCCAAGCGCAAACGGGTACTGGTAAAACAGCGGCCTTTGCGCTGCCATTTTTATCTAAAGTTGATTTGTCGGACACCTCGTCCCCTCAGGTCTTGGTATTAGCGCCGACTCGTGAATTGGCGATTCAGGTTGCTGAAGCATTCCAAACTTACTCTCGTTATATGCCTGGTTTACACGTGCTACCTATCTACGGTGGATCTGGCTACGACGGCCAGCTGCGCCAGCTAAAGCGTGGCGTACACGTAGTAGTGGGTACACCAGGTCGTGTGATGGATCACATTAAGCGCAAGACGCTGAAGCTGCACAACATCAAGGCCATGGTCTTGGATGAAGCCGACGAAATGCTGCGCATGGGCTTTATTGATGATGTTGAATGGGTATTGGACAATATTCCTGAAGAGCGTCAGATAGCCTTGTTCTCGGCGACGATGCCTCCAGTGATCCGCAAGGTTGCTAACAAGCACTTGAATGATCCTAAGGTTGTTAAAATTGAGTCTTCGACAACGACCAATGCAAAAATCACGCAAACGTATTTGCCTGTGAAGGGTCCGCATAAGCTAGAAGCCTTGACTCGTATATTAGAGGCCAAGGCCTTTGATGGCGTGATCATCTTTGTGCGCACCAAGAATGCTACGACTGAGTTGGCGGAGAAGCTTGAAGCACGTGGCTACTCTAGCGCACCGATCAACGGTGACATCGTACAGAAGCAGCGCGAGCGCACGATTGACCGCTTGAAGAAAGGTTCATTAGATATTCTTATTGCGACGGACGTTGCCGCCCGTGGTATTGATGTTGAGCGTGTTACTTTGGTTGTGAACTACGACATCCCTTATGACGCAGAAGCTTATACGCACCGTATTGGCCGTACGGGCCGTGCGGGTCGTGAAGGCGAAGCAATACTATTTGTTGCACCGCGCGAGCAACGCATGCTGCAAACGATTGAGCGCACTACACGCCAGAAAATTGAGCCGATGAAGCTGCCTTCCGTTGATCAGATCAATGAGCACCGCTTAGAGCGCTTCAAGCAGAAGATCACAGACGCGATGGTGGCTCCTGGTATCGAGCCTTTCTACAAGCTGGTTAAAGAGTTTCAGGAAGAGCACGACTCTGATCCAGTGAATATTGCCGCGGCGTTAGCCAAGCTACTACAGGGCGACGAGCCACTGTTTTTGCAAGATCGTCCTCTGCAGTATCAAGAGTCTTCTTATGACCGCAATGATCGTGGTGGACGTGAGCGCAACGGTCGTGACCGTGATAGTCGTGGTGGACGCGATAGAGATCGTGGTGATCGCCCACGTCGTGAGCGTACTAAGGCGGCACCGGAGGGTATGACACGTTTCCGTATCTCCGTAGGCCGCAACCACAAGGTTAAGCCGGGTAATATTGTTGGCGCTATCGCCAACGAAGGCGGAATCGACAGCAAGAACATCGGCCCGATTGAAATCCATGACGGCTTCACGACCGTTGACTTACCTCAAAATCTGAATCGTGAAACGATCAATACGATTGGTAATGCGTGGGTTTGTGGACAGAAAATGAGCATGGTGCCATTTGACGGCAACGCTCCTGCTGGAAAGCCTTCAGGCAATAGCAAGAAAGATCGTGGTGACCGCTCTGATCGTTCAGATAACCGCGGCAATCGTGGTGATGCGAGAGATGCTACTAAGAAGGCAGTTTCACCGTTCAAGAAGAACAAGGATGCCAGCAGCAGTGGTAAAAAATCCTATAAGGACAACCCTATTAGCAAGGGTAAGCCTAAGAAGACCTTGAAGATAGAAAAGTAAATCTATCTGCATGAGTTGATTAGAAGCCTCGGCCATTTGGTCGGGGCTTTTATTTGCATGGATGCAATGTATGCAGCAAGGAGTCATGGATGGCGGTGCTGAGCCTCAAGTGCTGTGGCGGGCTTGGCAAAAACATTCTCAATAGTATGTTTTTTTGTTGCTATTAAAGGGTTTTTTGGGTGTTAGAAAGCTGTAAGTCTATTTGAAATCTACGTTCGTAGAGTTCTCTGTATAAAACATTCATAGATGTATGTTTATGTATTCCAGTCAAACCGCTCAAACAAGGCCAGCATCTTCACATCCAAGTCCGCGTGAATGCGGATAGGCTGCTGGGAGTAGGGTTGGGTGAATTCTAATGAGCAGGCGTGCAGTAGTAGTCGCTTACACTCTAGCGTATCCGCATAGTAGCGGTTGTGTGTGCCCTTGCCATAGTTCACGTCCCCAATGATGGGGTGGGATATATGTTTGAGGTGGCGGCGTATCTGGTGACGGCGGCCTGTTTGCGGGGCTAGCTCAACGAGGGAATAGCGGCTTTGGGGATACTTGTCTACGCAGACGGGTAGTTCGATCGTCTGCAAGCGCCGGTAGTTTGTAACTGCCTCCTGCGCGTCTTTATACTTCTGCCGCCTAGCGTCGTCATACTTATCGTCAATTTCTTTCAGTGCGTGATCAATACAACCTTGCTCGGGAACATAGCCGCGCACCACGGCTAAATAGCGCTTCTGCATCGAGTGTTGCTCGAAAACAGGCGCCATCGCCTTGGCGGCCTCGGAGCTGAGGGCAAACAGCAGTACACCAGAGGTTGGCTTGTCCAGGCGGTGCAGAGGGAAGACCTTCTGGCCAATTTGGTCGCGCAGCAAATGCATGGCAAACACCGTCTCGTGGCGGTCGATGCCACTGCGGTGCACCAGCATGCCTGCGGGCTTGTTGATGGCGACGTAGTGCTTGTCTTTATAGATGATTTCTAGCATTTATAGATACTGCCGAACTTCATCATCCGTTAGGTGACGATACTGCCCCGGCTCTAGCCCAGGGTCTAAGACAATGTTCCCCACCGATTCCCTGTGTAGCTCTACAACCCTATTTCCCACCGAGCCAAACATACGTTTCACTTGGTGATAGCGACCTTCATAAATAGTTAGGCGGCATTGTCTGGGGCTGATAATCTCTAGTTGTGCGGGAGAGGTGGTCAGGTCTTCGTATTTGAAATACACGCCTTCAGCAAAGGCGGCTGCCGTTTCTGGACTGATGTCATCGGCAGTACCTACCAAATAAACTTTGGGTATTTTCTTTTTGGGTGCGGTCACATGGCGTGACCACTTGCCGTCGTCGGTGATCAATAATAAGCCTGAGGTGTTTAAGTCGAGGCGGCCACCGATGTGCAGTTCTTCTTTAAAGTCTTCATGGATTAAGTCCATGGCCGTGTTGTGCTGGTCGTCCTTGGTGGCGCTGAGGTAGCCCTTGGGTTTGTGCAGCATGATGTAGCGCGCACGGCGGCTTTGCAGTGCTTCACCCATAAACTCCACATGGCTGAACTCAGTAATGTGTACAGATCCATCGGTAACGATTTCACCTTCCACTTTAACCTTGCCTACAGCCATGATCTTGCGCACATCTTTGCGGCTGTACTGGGTGTTGTTGCTGAGAAATCGATCGATACGCATCAGTCTGAGCGTGACCCCAGCCAATCCGCAGCTACAGCCCATACACGACTTTGCGCCTTGGCACCCATGACGACACCCGCGTGGCCGCCAGGGGCGATGACAAACTCCTTGTCCCCAGAGGATACTAGATCCATAGACTTGTGTGCCGCAGCGGGAGTCACAAGGGCGTCAGCGTCGCCAGCAAAGGCGAGTAGGGAGCAGTGGATTTTTTCAAAGTCCACCGTCTTATCGCCAACTTTCATCTGACCCTTTGAGAGCTGGTTGTTGAGTGCAAACTTAACTGTGAAGTCCTGCATGATGCCGCCAGGGTAGTCGTGCATATTGTCTAGGAAGTCAGAGGTTGTGGTATGTGATTCAAGAAAGTCTCGATCCCATAGGTTGACCAATAGATCCCAATAGGTCGACACACTGCCGACGGGATTGGTTAGTTTAAAAACTATAGAGTTGACCTTGCCCGGTATACGGAAGTACTTGGGGTCTAAGTTCTTTAAACGAAAGCCCGTGTATTTGCGCACTAGTTTGGCGGGGCCGAGCAGGGCGGCGATCATGCCCCCTCCTACTCCGCCCTGGCGGCTATCAATCGGGCTGGCAATGGTAATGATGTTCTTTATATTTGTATCGTGACTGAGCGCGGTATACATCAGGCTGAACATGCCGCCCATGCACCAGCCCATCAAGCTGAGCTGCTGTTGCCCCGAGTGCTGGCGGATATGCTGTACCGCATCGGGTAGCATATCTTCCACATAGTCCTTGATGCCCAGATGAGTATGCTTTCGCTTGGGCTCGCCCCAGTCGACTAAGTAGACGGGAAAACCCTTGGCGAGGAAGTATTTAACCAAGCTGCGATGGGGCAGCAGATCAAAAATCAGGCTGCTCGCGGCGAGGGGAGGGATAATGACCAAGGGTACGGCCTTTAGTGTTTGCTCAATTGTCATCGTCGAGCCGTCATTCAGTTCGATACTGCCCTCTTGTAGCGGAGGGTAGTAGTGCACCGACATCAATCCGTTGTGATGTATCTCTTGCTTTGAGGTCAGGTCCGACTTGATCAAGGTGTCGCTGCGAAACAGGCGGTCGTAGGCATTGTTGGCGATAGTCACGGCCTGCTGGTTGGCTCGCAGACCTTGGCGCAGTGTTTTTTTGATCAAAGGATTCATAGTGGCTTAATGCTGAGTGCTAATGAAGTATAATCATACCCCATGAATCAAGACGAAAGCTTCAATCAACGCTTTGGTGGCATCATACGCCTGTATGGTGTCGTCGGGGCGCAAGCCCTACGGCAGTCCCACGTCTGTGTGGTAGGTATTGGTGGTGTGGGTTCCTGGGTCGCCGAGGCTCTGGCGCGCAGTGGCGTGGGCGAAATCACCTTGATTGACTTGGATGATATCTGTGTGACAAATACCAATCGCCAGATACACGCCCTAGTAGAAAATATTGGCGTAGCGAAGGTTGACGCTATGCAGCAGCGCTTGCTTGCCATTAATCCTCACTGCAAGGTTAATGTGGTTGAAGATTTTATTGCCCAAGAAAACATAGCGGAATATGTTGGCAAGCAGATGAGCTATGTAATTGACGCGATTGATAGTGCCAATAATAAAGCTAAGCTGATTGCCCACTGTAATATTAATAAAATCCCCGTTATTACTATTGGCGCAGCAGGTGGGCAGACAGACCCCACTCAGATTAATGTGGTGGATTTATGCCGGACAAAGAATGACCCCTTGGCATCGAAAGTGCGCAACCTTTTGCGCAGACACTACAACTTTAGCCGTACCGCGGGGCACAACTTTGGTGTGCAGTGTGTTTATTCATTACAGCAATTGGCTTACCCTAAGCCAGATGGCTCCGTGTGTAATACCAAGACAACCATGGAGTCTGGTGTGCGTCTAGATTGCTCTGGGGGCTTTGGCGCAGCGACGATGGTTACGGCTAGCTTTGGCATGGTTGCCGTAGCGAAGGTGGTGGAGAAGCTGGTGGCGAAGGCGGAGAGAGGCAATAAAAAAGCCCCGTAATACGGGGCCATTTTACTTTGAATTAATTAGTATCTACTGGATTTTAACCAGTTTGGCTTTTTCTTCGTCTGAAAGTTGATCAATTGATACAACGCTGAGTGAGGGGGTTTCATTTGTACTGGCTATCACTGCGTCGAGAGAAACTAGGTTGTGCTCTGGAAGTTTCCACATTGCTCCAGTTGCGGGGTCAATAAATAGCATACCAATTAGGCCGCCAAATAAAATGTTACCGAAATACCACCCATCAAGCTTACTGTCGACAAGGAATGTTTTCGGCTCGAAGCCTTCTTTCTCAATTTTGACTGTATATGTTTCACCACCAAAAAAACCACTCTTAGATTTTAAATTCATCAAAGCGGGAGTGCGTCCAGTTTGTAGTTTTATACCTGCTTTATTAGTAATAGAAAACTTAGCGCCTTCAGGGGAGGTGTTAATAGAAACGGGATAGCTACTATTACTTACGATACTGGCACATGCTGATAGAAAAAAAGCGGTAGTTAAAACGACTATTTTAGAGGCAATATTCATAATTCTTATATCCATTTTGGTGCGTTTAATAAAATGAGCGCGAACTCTAGCAGAAAAGTAGTCTGTAGTCTCAAAGAGCCGGGTTATTTATGAGTCTTTTTCTTGTTTTGGGCAGTTTCTTTTATCTTTCCAGTGATGGAAATAAGTCCATTCCCTCGGCTAGGGCTAAGGTGTTGCTGCAAGCCCAGCTCTTCAAATAATGCTTCAAAATCAAAATCGGTAATCTGCTGCGCCGTTTTACCATTACAAATATCTAATACCAGGGCGAGCAGGCCACGAATAATCTTGGCATCGCTGTCTGCGTAAAAGGCTATTTGCAAGTTGTCCGCATCAATATTATGGCTTAGCCATGCCTGATTCTCACAGCCTGCGATGAGATTTTCGTCTCTGCGTAAATCCACAACGTCTCCCGCTAAACTGACCTTCTTGCCTATTAGCATCAGCTGTCGGTAGCGAGCGTCCCAGCTTTTTTCATTGCGTAGAATATCTAACACTCCAGCGGGAGGGTGTTCTAGCTCCTCCTCATCACCACTCATTATTTCTTGTAGTGCAGCAATCAGTGAATCAATTTCTTCGAATGTATTATAGAAAGCCAGAGCAATGCGTAGGGTGCCGTTAATGCCGAGGGCTTGCATTAACGGCATGGTGCAGTGGTGGCCAGCACGAATGGCGATGCCATGGTGATCTAAGGTGCTGGCAATATCTTTTTGGTGGTGGCCTGTAATGCTAAAAGAGATGACGGAGACTTTGTCTACTACATCACCATAAAATTGTATGCCTTTAATTTGTTTTAGCTGCTGTCGAGCATAGTTGAGCAGGGCGGTTTCATGTTTTTGCAATTTCTCGGTAGATTGCTCGTTTAGAAAATCTATCGCTGCAGCCAAGCCAATAGCTTCGGCAATGGCGGGGGTGCCGGCTTCGAATTTAAAGGGTGGTTGTTGAAAGCGTGTCCCCGCAAAGCTGACATGCTCGATCATTTCTCCACCGCCCTGCCAGGGCGGCATAGCATTTAATAAATCACTCTTGCCGTATAAAACGCCGATACCCGTAGGGCCAAATACCTTGTGCCCAGAGAAGGCATAAAAATCACAGTCTATTGCCTGCACATCTACTGATAAATGGGCGATCGCCTGTGCTCCGTCGATCAATATCTTAGCGCCTGCCGCATGCGCCTGTTGGGTGATGGTTGCTACGGGGTTGATAATACCTAGGGCGTTGGAAACGTGGCAGACACTGACTAGTTTGGTTTTGTCGCTCAGCAGTGCTTGATAAGCGTTCAAGTCTAATTCGCCACTGGCCAAGACAGGTATGACCTGGATGGAAAAGCCTATCTCTTGTGCTAGCAGTTGCCAGGGAACGATATTGGCGTGGTGCTCCTGCTCACTGAGAAGGATCTCGTCGTTGGCGGATAAGTTGGCGCGACCCCAGCTTTGCGCCACTAGGTTGATTGCTTCCGTTGCTCCTCTAGTCCATACGATATTTTCAGATTTTACCGCATTGAGGAATCGAGCAACCGTAGCCCGCGCAGCTTCAAAGTCACGGGTTGCTGCTGCACTGAGTGCGTGGCTGGCGCGGTGTACATTGGCATTATTGCAACGGTAGTAGGCATTCATTGCCCCGATCACAGCAAGGGGCTTTTGCGTGGTGGCGGCATTGTCAAAATAGACCAGTTCGCGACCATGTACCTGCTGATGCAGGGCGGGGAACTGTTCACGCAATGCGCTGGGGTCAAAAGAACTGCTCATGGCTAGGCCGACTCGGTTACAATAGAGGCATTATAAACCTAATCTGTGCCCCCATGATCATTCAAGAAAAATTCACCGTTACCGACGAAGATTGGACCATCGCTATCAAGTTTTTGGACGAGTATGTCGATTTGTCTAAATCCAAGCTCAAGGATGCGATGAACAAGGGCTGTATTTGGCGTAACAGAGCGGGCACGCGTGAGCGTTTGCGCCATGCTCAAGCAGAGATTCGTACGGGTGATGTGATTGAGGTTTTTTATAACGCTGAGCGGCTAATGCAAATGCCCAAGGAGCTAGACCTGCTGGATGACCGTGTGCAATACAGCGTGTGGAACAAGCCCGCGGGCATGCCAATGCAAGGTGATGACTGGGGGGACTTTAACTCCGTACTGCGTTTGGTGAAGTTGATGGCTCAGGGTGAACGCCACGTTTATTTGGTTAGCGACTTAGAGGCTGAGGCTAATGGAGTGATTCTGGTGGGTCACCAAAAGCGTACGGCGACGTATCTGAATAAGCTGCAAAGAACGGGACAGATCAAGGAGTTCTACCGTATTGAAGCCCAGGGCGAGGTCGATGAGGCGGGGGAGTTGAGCACTCCATTAGACAAGCAGGATGCCATTACTCACTACCAGCGCATTGGCTATAACGACCACGGCAATAGCTCAAAGGTCGATGTACAGCTACAGTCGGGTGTTAAGGACCAGCTGCGCAGGCACTTTGCCAGTATTGAGCATGGAGTAATAGGTGATCCAGTGTATGGAGAAAATAATGACAACCACCGTGGCGGCATACGTATGCGTGTAACCGCGCTGGAGTTACAGTGTCCAGTAAAAAGCGAGCTGGTTGTTTTTAGCCTTTACTAAAGGGCTTTAGCTGAGATAAATACACTCACCAAACTCATTGGGGGTGTCGATCAGCACATTCCCTATGATTACTGTATCTTTATAGCCCGCTGCATGTAATGCGGATACGCTGCTGGCGGCTTGATCTTCGGGTACGCAGGCGAGCAAGCCTCCGCAGGTCTGTGGGTCAAATAAGCTGGGATAGTTTTTATGTAGCTCGGCGGAACCGGCCTCTGTGGGCTTATCCGCATCAAAAATAACACTCTCGGCCTTGCGATTGCTGGGGTATAGGCTGCTGCGGATGCCGCGTTCTAAACACTCTTGAACACCGGCCATGATGGGCAGCTTGTCGAGTTTAAGTTCTGCACAGCGGTCGCTAGATTTCAGTATCTCGGCTAAGTGACCCGCCAAGCCAAAGCCCGTTACATCGGTGCAAGCATTTGCCCCGTGTTGGGAAAAAATATTCGCGGCATCACGGTTGCTGTGCAACATGTCTTGTATGGCCGCTTCTATCCAGCGCCCGTCTGCTTGATAGCGCATATCGGCGGCGAACAAGGTGCCAGTGCCTAGGGCTTGGGTGATGATTAAAACATCACCCTGCTGTGCCCCCGCTTTGTTGAGTAAGTTTTCCTGATTGCTTAAGCCATTCACCACAAAGCCCAAACTCAGCTCTTGGCCCTCGGAGGTATGCCCGCCAATCAACGCGCAACCGTGGCGGTTCAATTCCTCTACGGCTCCGGCCATTAACTGGGCTAGCTCACGCTCTACTACCGTCTCGGTAGAGTAGGGCATATTGACCATGGCCTGGGCGCTGTGTGGCGAGGCATTCATGGCAAATAGGTCACTCAAGGCGTGCAGTGCGGATAGCCTGCCAAATACATAGGGGTCGTCGATGAAGTTGCGCAGCTGGTCTACGCTTTGCACTAACAGCTTATTCTCTGGTACTTGAAAGGCGGCGGCATCGTCGCCCATTGATTGCACCAAGCCCGCTTGTTCTACGGGCTGTAAATCTTTCAATACACGGCTTAGCACGCTGGCACCGACTTTGGCGCCACAACCGCCACAGCGCATTTTGAATTGCTGTGGCGAGTTGGCAAAGTCATCAATCAGGGCATTGGGTACAGTATCATCCTGCATTTTACTGCTGGCCGTCATAGGAGGCAGTTGCTTAAACTTGCCCATGAACTCGCGGTCAATGCGGTCTTTCCAGCTCCAGGCCCAGGCGCCACTGAAGGACAAGGGCTTGCGCGACCCTGCTGCGGTCTTGTTGCCCAGTGCAACCAAGCTCAAAAAGTCGTCCTGCGGCTTGTAGGGTTTGAGTGGTTTTTTCAAAGTAGCATTGCGCAAATTGTGCAGCAGCACAGGCGCCTGGCGCACCGCATAGACCCCCGCTTTGGGGCGTGGAGCATGGGGCATATGGGCAATGTCGCCAGCGGCAAAAATATGGGGGTTATCCAGTGACTTTAAATAGGGCGTGACACTGATAAAACCGTACGGGTCGGTAGTAAATCCCGAGGCCTTTGGCCAGACAGGGGCCTTGGCCGAGGTACACCAGAAGACATTGTCTATAGCGAGGCTTTGCCCTGCTTTACTCATTAGCTTATCAGCCTGCAGCTCGGCCACGTCAAAGCCGTAATGCACCTTCACTCCACATTGAGCTAGGCGGTGCTTCACGCTATTTTTAACGCTGCGGCTGTAACCTTTTAGCAGCTCTTTGCCGCGCACGACTAAATGAAAATGCAGCTCAGCCTTTAACTCCACGTCTTTGCTGAGGGCGTGTTGCATCGCCAGCAGTACCTCTATGCCCCCCGCGCCACTGCCGACCACGGCGATATGCTTTTCCCCCTTGCTGGCCTTGAATGCTTGGCGCAAGGCCTGCCAGCGCTGGGTGAACTGGGCGATGGGTTTGATCGGCGTGGCGAACTCCGCCACTCCGGGCACGGATTGGTCGGGGGCGGCGCCAGTATTGATAGAGGCATAGTCAAAGCTAAGCTCGGGGCGGTCGCGCAGTTGAATGCGCTGTTGTTTAACATCAAAACCCGTGACTTCAGCGTGGATAAAGCGCGCCCCGGCAAAGCGGCACAGTTTAACTAAGTCGATGTGGTTGTCATCCAGGGTGTAATGCCCCGCAATTACTCCCGGCAACATGCCTGAATAGGGCGACAGTACTGTGTTAGACACGAGAGTGATACGCACACCGGGAATAGGGTTCATCGCCCACATACGCAGCAACAGGGCGTGGCTGTGGCCGCCGCCGACTAGGATGATGTCTTTGTATATGGGGGAGGAGTGCATGGCTTAATAATAACTCATGCTTATGGGAGTATATAGAACTTAAACTTTAGCTATGCGGATAGGTTTGATTAAGATGCTTGCTGGCATTGGCTTCGACAGATGTTGAGGAGATCAACAAAAATCGGCTGGTGATCCCGTTCTGACTCTATGTGTTCTGCGTAATCTGGGGAGTAAGTCGACACTAAGTGCTCCATAGATTTAAGGATATTATAGGCTTCATTCCATGCGATAGTTTTGTTATATAGCTCTTTACCCATTGGGTATGGGTTGCCAGTTATTGGGCTGATTATTGTGTCGGTAATATGCTTTTGTAAAATTGGAGCTTTGAACTTACCTGTTGGTTTTCTTTGAGCGTTCTTGTGAATTTTAAACTGGAGAGAGTAATTTGCAGAGTCGTCCGTGAAACGAATTAACTTAGACCCACCATCTATAAGGCATTCTATCCTAGTGATTTTAGTAATGTTGATTGAAATCAATTCAACCCCCTCCAACTCTCCACCCAAACCCCTTCCATCTTCTCCGCCACATCCTGAAACTCAGCCCGTGTTTTACACAGCTGATAAAAGCTTGAGCGTGCCGTCGCCAGTGCTTTACCCACATGCTCAAAGCAAGCCTGCACCTGTTGAGGTTTCAACATGCAATGCTGCACGCCAAAATCCACTAGGGCTTTTTTACTCGGCCACTGCTTAGAGCCATTCAAGCTCAGGGCCATAAAGTCGTCGGGTAAATAGACGGTCGTGGTGGTGATGTCGAAGAAGGGGGCGAGTTTTCTATCCCCCGAGTGTTCATAGCTAATCGCTATATTTTTCAGGTGGGCGTCGCCATTGCGTACGATCACGTTGACCAAGGTCAGCATAAAGAACTGACCGAGGGCATCAGCTTGATAGCGCGGCGAGACAAATTGACGAATGGTCTTGGCGCAGGCTTCTAGGGAGCTGTCGTAGCGCTGGGCGGTGCTCTTGGCTTGCAGCACGGCGAAGTCTTCAAAGCCGGTGCTGAGGCCTTGTTTGTTTTTGTCGATGCGATGGGACAGCACGGTCTTGCCTCTGTCCCCTAGCTGGGTTTGTGGAATGCTAAGCCCCGCTGCCTTGGCAAATTCCATGCAGGCGTATTCATTGCAGGCGAGTTCGGCATATTCGGTGCCCCAGCTCTTGATAATGTAATAGGGCGTGGGCAGGGCGGCCTTGCCTTGCAGGCTGGTATTGATACGCGGTTGCACACTAGCTTGTGCCGAATTCTTGGCGTAGCGGGTCATCATCTGGGTGAACAGGCCCTCCGCATCCGCTGCATTGTGTAGATTATCTTCTTTACTGGGTTTGGCGGGGGCGTTGGGTTTGGCTCCGGGCAGGGAAAAGCGCAGGCGCCCGTGTTGGTTGTCACTCAGTGCCAGCAATAGGCTGAGATCCCCAGAGCCTTCTGCCTTGCTGATGACGTGCTCTAACATTTGTCGCACCGGGCCCTCGGGCAAGTGCATCTGAAACACGGGGTGCAGCTCGGGAAATACATAGGGCTGTGCACGACGCGGCATGGTCAGGGAGATATCGGTCTGGGCGCTGGCGGCGTATTGCAGGCCAAAGCTGCGGCCTTGCTTACTGAGTCTGGCGACTAGGTGTTCGCTGTGCAGGTGATCGGCGATATAAACGTCGAGTGCGGTATTACCTTGCATTAACCGGCTTCTCCGTTGACGTCTTCAGGCGCGGTGCTGGTTTCCATTTCGGGTTCTTGCCAGGGCAGGAAACTGTTGTCTACGGGGCTATCCGCATTCAGCTCATCCAGAGTGGGAAGGTTTTCTTCCACTAGGATGAGCTGCAGACCAATCAGCTCGGCGACACGGGCCACCTTGCGAATGCCGATGTCGCGATAGCTGCCACGCTCTATGCTGCCCATGGTCGTACGGTCTATGCCGGCCATTTCAGCAAGCTCGGCTTGGGTCCATTTTTTAGCTTTACGCGCAGTTTTTATTTGTTGGCCTAGGTCATTCATGTGATGGCTATATCGGTCTTTTTGATGGGGGTGTGAATATTAGAGGAATATATACCCTAAAGACACTGCTTAATGACATAAAGCTTACCATGCATAATAAGTGCACAGGGGATAGCATATGAAGCTTACCTTTGGGAGAGAGATTATGAAAGCCAAGCGCGATGCTATGCAAGAGAAGCTGCCTTCCGTTAAAGAAGAGCACGGCAAGAGCTGGTGGAGGTTCTGGGGGCGAGTAATCTATTTATTGAAAAGTCTGAAAAGCCTCGCAGATACGGGGCTTTTTTATGCTCTGCGTAAACGCCTTGAGAGCCTGTCGATAGCAATATTCAAAAAGGCACTCACCAGTATCAATAGCATTGCTCGATCAAAGCGGAACTCTTCAAAAGCGGAGTCGATATAAAAGCCTAGGGTGGTGATGCCGAGTATGCCTAGTATGGCCGATTCGCGCATGATGACTTCCCAGCGGTAGAGCAGGAAGTTGAGCAGCTGGCGGTAGATGCGTGGCAGTACTTCATATAGGTATCTATTTAGGCCATGGCTGGCGTCAGCTCTGAGCGCTATTTGATTACTGGCATTGCCGACGAGGTGGGCAATGATGGCACCAGTATGTAGGCTGAGCGCTAGGGCCGCAGGGAGCATGGAAGGGCCCAGAAATAGCAGGCCAATGAAGGCCAATAAGTATTCAGGGGTGGAGCGCAGCGCGGTGAGCAGACTGTGGCCAAAGCCCATGCCTGCCTTGGTGAGAAAGTGCTTGGAGATGAGCGGGAATAATAATAAAGCGAAGGCGCCACTGAGTACGAGTGCAACCTGGCTGAGCACAATGGTATTGAATAAGCCGGGCAAGATCTGCTGTTTTCCCAGCATGCACAGCCATTGCCATGCTGCTTGCAGGGCCTGCGCATCTAAGCTCTGTGCATGGCGCAATGGTGCGGGAATAATATCCTCGCTGAAAAAGCGGACTAATAGCGCTAGGTCAAACTGAGCGAGGGGAGGTAAATAGATAATGGCGGCCAGCAGATAGACCGGTAATAGCCTAGCTTGCAGCCACCAGCGCATGGTCAATACTAAGGCGATGAAAATATACAGGATCAATGCGGATAGGTTGTACAGGCCCTCGTTAAAGAAGGTGTGTAAATGAAAGCCTAGGGTAGGTAGGCCAATAAAGCCGAGTATGGCACTGGAGCGCAGGCCGCACTCTAGTCGATAGCGCGCATAGCTGCGCATATGTGGCCAGGCCAGGGGCAGGGTGGTATAGATAAAATTGACCAAGCTTTTATGCTGCTTAGAGCCCAGACTCTGCCTTGGTAATGGGTTGGTTTCTTCATATTGCTCGGCAAAGACTTTGGCGAATACACCGGCAAAGGGGATGGCGATGGCGAGCACGCCAGTTAAGCTAGACAAGCCAAATAGCTGCATAAATATTAGTGCCCAGAATAGCTCGTGAATAGCGCGAATGAAGGCGCAAAAGCTGCGTATGATAGTGTATTGGTGCAGCAGTGAGAGCAGGAAGCCGCCTAGCAGTGCCAGGCTAACCCCTTGCAGGGCAAAGGCGAGGGTGTTGAACAGGCTGCTTAGCAGCATATCCGCATTCAGTATATGGGCGTTATAAGCGGGAGTGATAAAGCCCCAGGCGATACGTTTTAATTGCTGCCACGGTTCGGCGGTGCTGATGCTGAAATCGGCAAAGAAAAGGCAAAGTAGTGCGCTGATGATCAGTAGCCCGCTGGGGCTGAGTGCAAGCTTTTTAAATGCGCTCATGGGGGTATAAAAAGTATAAGTCGGCGCGGTTTAGTTCAGCGCTGCTCGCATCCAGTGCTATTTCGCCGTCTTTGATGCCGATAATGCGGTCACAGTATTGCAGGGCTAAGCTCACATCGTGCAGTGCGACGACGGTGCTTTGGTGTTGCGCGATGACTTGCTGCAAAATTTTGGCGGCCATGAACTCGTCGACTGCAGAGAGGGGTTCGTCACCGATGAATATGCTTTTTTGCTGAATCACTGCGCGGGCGATGGCTACCCGTTGCTGCTGCCCACCAGAGAGCTGGGCGGTCTTTTGTTCGAGCAAGGGCGTGATATCTAAGGTGTCGGTGACTTGCTGAATGTATTTTAAGGCATTTTTTTGTGGCCAAAAAAAGTTCAGCAAGTTGGTGAAAAAGTGATGTTCCTCCAACGTACCAGCATAGATATTGTGGAATGCGGATAGGCTTGGAACTAGGCCTTTTTGTTGCGGGCACCAAGCGCTATTGTCTGCTGCGGCAGAGCGCAGTAAATTTAATAGGCTGCTTTTGCCGGCACCGCTTTCACCCAGTATGGCGACGGACTGCCCCGTTGGAATGCTGATATCAATGTTTTTTAATATCAGTTTGCCAGCGTGGCGAAGTTCGGCGTGTTGTAAGCTAATGGTAGGCATAATTAAATTGTCATCTTGAGCGGAACAAAGTGTAGCCGAAAGATCTGGTTAACCAGGCCCTTCGGCTGTCGCTCAGGGTGGCAGCTACTAATCTATTAAGCCAAGCTCTTGCGCCGTATCTTTAATCGGTTGATACAGCTCATTGTTGGCTTTGATGAAGGACTTGCGAGGGAAGGCTTCTAGCAGTGCCTTGTCTTGCATGTTTAATAGGGCGGCTTGCACCTTGTCACGGAAGTCTTTGCCGTATGCCTTGTCCACATCGCCGCGAATTGTCCACTGATAGTCGGGGTAACCGGGAGTTTTCCAGATGATTTTCAGTTTGCTCTCATCAATCAAGCCCTTAGCCAGTTCTTTCTTCCATACCTTAAAGTTGGTTGCGCCCACTTGATAGGCTCCAGCTTGTACCAGTTCTACTGTCTTGCTGTGGTTGCCGCTAAAGCCCACTTTACTGAAGGCTTCTTCAGGTGCTTTGCCTAAGTGCTGGCGGATAAAGTACTCGGGCATAAGGCGGCCCGAGGTGGAGCCTTTGGAACCAAAGGTAAAGCTTTTACCTGCGATTTCCTTGGGAAATTCCTTTGATAGGCTCAGCCCTGTGGAGGCGTGGGCGATAAAGTAGGTTTCGAAGTTAGGGTCTTCATAGCCCTGCGCGATAGCTTGTGAGCCAGGTACTAGCTCGCGCGCTTTAACGCCAGACAAGCCGCCAAACCATGCCAGTTGCACTTGATTGTTACGGAAGGCTGAGACCGCTGCTGCATAGCTTTTTACAGGAATGTATTTGACGTCAATACCGAGCTCTTTTTTCAGGTATTCGGCCACTTTGCCAAAGCGCGCTTTTAAGCGTGTTTCATCTTGGTCTGGAATGGCGGTAAAGGTAAAGGTCTTGTGGTCGTCGTGCGCCGATACATAAAATGTGCTGACGCACAGGCATAGGGCTAAGGCTAGCTTAGATAAGATCTTCATATTATTCCTCGTTCAATAGGAGGTTTTATAAAACCCGCTCTATCGCGAACGGGAGTGAGTGCAGGAGCGAGCCCCTACGGTGTTTGGTTGGCGAATTCTATCACTTCTTCCGCGTTGCCGCGAAAGATCACGTCGCCCTGACGTTTTTCCAGCATATAGTCGTACATGGGGTCGTAGTATTGGGTGAGCAATAGGCCAAAACCCTCGCTGAAACCATCCGCATCGCCATGTTCTAAGAAGGCAGTGATAGCGGACTGGAAGAGGCCGTAAATGTATTCGTGACGCTCGGCACCTAGGCGTTTTTTAATACGGTCGAGGCTGCCTAAATATTGCTCACTGAATTTTTCAGGAGCTAGTTCGCCGTGAGCGGCCTGTAGTTTCGGCCAGTAGTTGGTCACATAATCATCAACGGTAAGCTGGGTTCGGGCTTCGGTTGTTGCCTCTAGCACAATCATTGATGAACGTTTCATCGAAGCTTGCAGGCAGTCGGGTACATAGCAGCTGCCGACTAAACGACTCTCATCTTCTATGTAGATAGGTGCGTCGACGCTGTGCTGGCGGTGCTTGAGGAAGTCGATAGACACTTGGTTTTCAAAATTGATCTGGGCGGGCTGCCCGCCGGGCATGCGGCCAAAGGCGGAGCCTCGGTGGTTGGCGCGGCCTTCTAAATCAACTTGGCGATTAAGCTTATACAGCACGCGGGTTTTGCCGCTACCCGTGCGGCCACTGATTAGACGCAGGGGAGTGCCGCCATTTGGCTCACAGCACTGTTCTAGGTTGTCGATCAGAAAGCGACGCATGGCCTTGTAGCCGCCGGGTACGAACTCAAAGTTCGTGCCTGCTTCCTTTAGCCACTGCTGGGTGATCTGTGAACGCATGCCGCCACGAAAGCAGTACAGCATGCCCTGTGGGTTGTGCTGTATGAAGTCTTGCCAATTAGCCACGCGAGACTGCTTTAGCTCGCCATTGATCAGTTGGTGGCCTAGCTCGACGGCAGCATCTTGCCCCTTTTTTGTATAGCAAGTACCTACTGCAGCGCGTTGTTCGTCATCCATCAGTGGGAGATTGTCCGAGCAGGGGAAGGCGCCTTTTTCAAACTCTATCGGTGCTCGTACGTCCATCATTGGCACGTCGTGCAGAAAAAGATGACCATAGTCATAGGTTTTTGAGTTTTTTTCTTTCACAAATCAATCGCTTAGAAGGTTTTTTACGCACTCAAAAGAGGGCGTTTCGGCTCGGATGATACACTTGGCGTGCAAAATAGTCTCAGTCACACGATTTAAACATCCGTTTATCCGGAAACCTGACCAAATTAACAGAAAAATCACAAAGAACCCGTACAATGCGCTCATAAAATATAATGAGGCCAGTAAAATGACGAGAAACATAGTTGTATTGGGATTTAGCTTGTTTTCTGTTGCAGTAAGTGCGGCAGACTTTAATGTATATTGGAGCACCGACGGCGTTGCTAGTGAGCGCGTAACGGGTTTGGCTCAGCAGTTTCAAAGCGCCTTGCAACGTGAAGCGGGCATTGAAGCTAAAGTGATAGTAGCGAGTGCCGCCGAGGTGAGCAAAGCAGCTCAGCAAAACCAAGTGGATATGGTTATCACCTGTAATGAAGTGGACTCAGATCGTGGCGCGCCCCTAGAGCGTTTGTCACAGAAAGCGTTGGACAGCTTAAGCTGCGTAGGCGGTAGCAATAAGGGCTCTTGGACACTGGCTTCTGACCAAGATGTTGACCGCGATAGCTCAGGCGAGTTTTGGCTTTACTTTATGCGCAGCTCAGAGCATTTTACGCAGTTCCGCGAAGTGCGCGACGCCATGCAGAACATAACTGCGCAGCTACAGATAGAATCTATTATCACTGTCTCAGCTCAGTAGTTATTGAATGGAGTGAAAAAAGGCCCGCTGTTGCGGGCTTTTTTATTTCTGGTATTCAATTTTTGTTACCCTCCAAAGCTTCTCTCCCTCGGGTGTGGCTACCTTAGCCTCATCATCAACTTCTTTTTTAAGTAAGGCGCTGGCCATGGGTGCGTTGATCGAAATATAGTCCTGACTACTGTCAAAAATTTCATCTACACCAACGATACGAAAATGCTTAATATCACCTGCTTCATTTTCAATCGTGACCCAAGCACCAAAAAATACTTTACCCTCTTGTTCTGGAGCGTAGTCGACGATCTGTAGTACTTCCAAACGCTTACCTAAAAATCGTACTCGTCTATCAATTTCACGCAGGCGTTTTTTATTGTATTGATAGTCTGCGTTCTCACTGCGGTCGCCTAGGGATGCCGCCCAAGTGACCTTTTTGGTGATGTCGGGGCGATCGGTACGCCACAAAAAATCCAGCTCGTCTTTCAGTTTTTGGTAGCCCTCACGAGTGACAAGGTTATGTTTCACGGCGAGGCTTCCTATACGCTTTTTTGTAGCTGTTTTTCTTGGCTGCGGGCTTAGGGCTTTCGACGTTTAACTCGCTGTATTGGCCTGGTTGTAGCTTGCCTAGCTTCCATTCGCCGATTTGCGCGCGAATTAAGCGCAGAGTTGGGTGGCCGACGGCAGCTGTCATGCGCCGAACCTGGCGGTTCTTGCCTTCCGTAATACTAATCTCTAGCCAGCTGGTGGGAATAGACTGGCGCTCGCGAACGGGCGGAACTCGGGGCCATATTCCGGATGGTTGAGTCATTAGCTGAGCTTGTGCGGGGCGAGTCTTGCCGTCCTTCAAGGTTACGCCATTTTGTAGCGCTAGCAGGCTATCCGCATTCGGCTCGCCTTCAACTTGTACCCAGTAGGTCTTGGGCTTTTTGTGTTTCGGGTCGGTTATTTTATTTTGCAGTTGCCCATTATCGGTGAGCAGTAATAAACCCTCACTATCCTTGTCCAAGCGGCCAGCGGCATAAACATCTTTTACCTTAATGAAGTCACCCAGTGTGGCACTGCCATCGGGGTCAGTGAACTGACACAGCACACCATAGGGTTTGTTAAATAGGATTATCTTCGCCATGGTGATTATCTTACCTGCTAGATAGAAGGAGGGTGAACATTTTCATATATTTTGTCTGCTATAGGCATAGGCAGGGCCACAGAAAAGATTTAATTTGTTACATGATTGAAGATAACGACTGGGATTACCCCGCCCCTTACACCCTTGATATTGATGTCTTGGCTGAACATATAGATGGCTTGGGCCATACCAATAACTGTGAGTATCTGCGTTGGTGTGAAGATATCGCCTGGAGGCACTCAGAGATACTAGGGCTGGGTTTAGCGGAATATCAAAACTTAGGTTGTGGTATGGCCGCAGTAAAAACCGAATTAGAATACTGTCAGGCGAGCTATCAGGGTCAGCGGCTGATTTTGGGAACATGGATTAAACAATGCTCGGGGCGTCTCGACTTGATCCGCCAGTATCAAATTATAAGGCCAGAGGATAAGGCGGTGATATTAAGGGGCAGTACACGCTTTGTCTGCATAGATCTAAGCAGTGGAAAGCCCCTGAGAATGCCTGAGGCCTTTAGGCAAGCTTATATGACTAAGCCGCTCTGAAGCTGTGCTCTAGACGGTTTAAGGCAATATTTTTTTGCTGCACAACATTTTTCAATAGCTCTGTTCGGGGGCTGTGATGCTGGGTGTAATAGCTTAAAATTTCCCGTTCAATTTGTAAGATACTGAAGGCCTTGCATACCTCTGTCTGCACTAGTGCTTGGGCTCGCGCCTCTTGTTCTTGGCAGTACTTATATAAAACTTGCAAGATGATCATTTGCATATGCTTTTGGTGCGACTCACTATAATCATGCTGAAGGTTTTGCGAAGTGAATTTATCCAGCATTTCTAGTGGGTGCGGTTGTTGGGTCGTGCCAAAGTGATTTTTTTGAAATAGCTTTTCAGCGCTGAGTATATTTAGGCGTATCAAAAAGTAATCTGAAATCAACTTGTCTATATTGGAGGTTTCTTGTTTGAGTATGCCTTGAGCCTGGGATAGCTGAAGTAGCTTTTCAGTGCCGGGGACCTGGCGGAGGGCTAATAGAGATTTTTGAAGTTTTGCATAGTGCAGTCTTAAGCCTGTGAGCGTGAGATCCGTTTCTTGGATAGTTGAGGACAAGACAGGGATGTCGAGCTCACTCTGATGCTTGTGATAGCCAGAATATAAGGTCTTTAGTTCGTGGTATAGGTGAATAAAATCTTGATAGCTGGTGTTATTGCAAGGCTGAATTGACAGCTCGTACGCGGCCAGGACCTCTGGCTGATAACACTCCTCGATATTGCTCTTAACATCGTTATAGGAGTGCAGTAACGATTGCCCTGTGGATGAATAATCAAATTGAATGCTTTCCATAATATCCCTTTATATTTATTTTCCTTTAAGCATAGAGGGTCTATGTAATATCGATGTAAAGTTTTTCAATTTTTTTGTGAAGTCTGTGTAACTACAGACTGTTTAGAATATGTTGAATATCATCCGTTTCTATATAGTCTATGCCCATAGCTACGTAGTGCTGCAGGCTGGCCGCATCATCCATAGGGTAAATCATCCAGTTACAGTCCAGCCACTCTGGCAGTGCAGGGGGCAATAAATTGATATTTACGCACAGGGTGTTGGGTTGTAGCTGTCGAGCGAGCTGGGCAGTGTCATCGCTAAAGTCGCGAATCACCCAGACGATATTGTCGCAGCCTGCCGCACGCGCATAGGCGAGAGCTTGGTGGTGAAAACTGATGAGACGGCGGCGGTCACCGAGGCATTCGGATTCTTTTAAAATTGTCTCCATTAATGGCGCTACGCCAAAATATTCAATAGAGTGTGATTTTGGCTCAATGAAAACCTCCACCTCTGGGTATTTGCACAAGAAGGCCATCATTTGTCGCAGTGTACAGATGGGTTCGCCCATAAATTTGTCATCAAAGCGTTCGGGGTAGTGGGCGCTAAGCTGTTTAAGCTGAGCATCGCTGTGCTGGTAGATAATGCCCGCTTGGCCGGTAAGGCGCAGTAAATCCTCGTCATGAAATACATAGGCTGTGCCGTCGGCACTGCATTGCACATCAAACTCTACTGCCTTAACTCCGGCTTGAATGGCTGCTTCTATACTGCTAAGTGTGTTTTCCGGGTATTGCGCGGGGAAGCCGCGATGTCCGACCAGCTTATACATGGTAATGCCTGTAGATATTGCTTCAGAATAGACCTAAGAATAACGGATCAACGGACATTTGCATGAGAAAAATAATACTGTATGCCACAGTAGTAATCGTTATCATGGCCCTAGGATTAACAGCGAGGTTTTATGCCATGGGAAAACAGTCAAAGAAGATAGCCAATGCTGGGTTAGTCGAGGGTGCTTTACAGGCTTGCCCGAATCGCCCTAGTTGCGTGTGTAGTACGGATACACCCAAGCAACATGCAATTGCTGCACTGAAAATACCAGCGGGCACTGACTCTCCTATAGTTGCCTTGGCTGCGGTGATCAAGGCGATGCCGAATACGGCCGTCGTTAGTCAGAAAGAGGGTTATTTACATGCTACCTTCACCAGTAAGCTGTTTCGCTTTGTAGATGATGTGGAGTTGCTTGTAGATGGAGATAAGGTACAAGTGCGATCGGTGTCCCGTGTAGGCCACTCTGATCTGGGTGCCAACCGCAAGCGAGTCGAGGCAATACGCGCTGCGTTTAAGTAGTATTAAATACGAGCAATAAAAAAGGCAGCCAATTGGCTGCCTTTTTTATTGCTAAACAGTATGGTTTATACCGATAGCGAGGCGGTTATTCGCTTCAACTGGTCTTTGAATACACTAACAAATTCGTTGCCTTTTTCTTCTGGTAATTGAATAGCAAAGCGCAGGGTTGCACCAATTTGAGTGCAGGTAAGCAGGGAAAAGGTGCGCAAATAAGACTCGTCGTGCTTGCTGCCAATCACTGGTTTTAATACCTCAAATAACAGGTCGGCACTTTCTTTGGTATCTTGCACTTCTAAGTCATTCAGCATGGCGTCGGCTTGCAGGCCGCCCCATAGGGAATGAAAGGCCGGCTCATAACGGTAGAAATTGTAGTACGTGTCGATGATGGTATCGGTCACTTCGAACAGCTGATCTAGTTCATTGGTTGAACCGTTGACATTGATGCTCATTAATCCCTCAATAAGAATCTTGCGCAGCTTTGCTAAATGCTCTTCTGCTAGGCTGCGAATGATCGAGGACTTATTCGGGAAGTATTGGTAAACCGAACCAATCGGTACCTCAGCCAACTTGGCAATGTCACTCATCTTTAACTGGTCTGCGCCGACTTCTGTGATGCGGGCGGCAGATATTTCGAGAATTTTTTGTACACGCTGACGGCTACGCTCTTGAGTTGGGCGTTTACGCACTTCAGTAATTGGGTCCATGTAGTTTATGCCTATGTGATTTTTAGCTAAGCGAATTGTGCGGGACTGGAGCTGAAATGCAAGTCATAGGAGAGTATCTTGCATGTTTTGGCTACTATAATAGCGGTATAGTGGCTTGTTATGGCGGCTTTTTGTCAATTCGTAACAAAGCTAGCGGTAGATTATTGATACACTGAATCTCGGCGATTTGAGTTTTAAAATGAACAATAAAAATTTATCAACAAGTTTGCGCAGCTATTTGTATGTATTAATAGCGGTTTCTTTAGCGTCAATATTGGCGGTCTCTGCGGGTATATTTGTTTTTTTTGGTGAAAAAAGTATTCATCGTTTAGGCTGGCAGTTGCAAGAGCAAATACTGCAGCAAGTAGAGCGCCAGTTACATGAATATACGCATACGGCAAAGCGTATAAACACCAGTAATCAGTTGTTGTTTGACCAGGGCTTAATTGCCATTGACGACCGGCAGGCCTGGGCTAAGCAATTTAATTTACAGAGCCAACAGTTTAATTTTATTAGTTATATTACCGTCGCTAAAGCTGATGGAAGCTGGTTTGGTTTGCGCAATACAGAGCAGCCTTTATACCAACACATGAACGGCAGTGGGAATTTATATAATCATGCACTGTTGCCAGGGCGAGCAATGGGCGAGGCTTATTTACAGGCTCAAGGCGGTAGCGCCAAAGATAAGATGTGGTTTAAGTCTTCGCTATTGGCGGGGCGTCCGGTATGGACGCCGATTTACCATTGGGACTACGATAATCAATTGGCCATGAGTCTAGGACAGCCAGTATATAGTTCAACGGGCAATCTGGAGGCCTTGTTTGCTGTCGACTTATCGCTCTCTGCGATTAGCGGGTTCCTGCGCCAATTCCGCTTAGGGCAAACGGGAGCCGTATTCATTATGGATGCTGAGCAGAAAATGGTCGCTAGCTCTAGCTTTCAAGCGCCATTCAAAGTGCAGCAGGGCAAGTTGCAACGCATAGCTGCCTCTGAATATGGCAATGCCATGTTGGCCTTCGCAGGGAGTTATTTGCAGGGCTTGCCAGAAGGTGATCAACGGCATTTGTTGGACTGGAAGGGCAATAAAATACAAGTATTGAGGCAAGAGTTTCGCAGTGCGCAAGGTTTACAGTGGACATTGGTTGCGGTTGTTCCCAGTGCAGAGCTCACGCAGGGTGTGCGCAAGGGACTGTGGTGGGTTCTGTTGGCGGGCATCAGCGTATTACTGCTCGCACTATATGCGGCGGGGGCTTATACCAATCGTTGGGTTCGTCCCCTGCGTAAGCTAGCGGATCGCGTCGAAGAGGTCCGCTGGCTAAACCTAAATCAGGAATTTCAGATTGATACGGAGGTGCGTGAGGTTCAGCAGTTGAGCCAAGCATTGCAGTCCATGCAGGCTGGTTTGCAGTCCTTTGCACGCTTTGTGCCCAGAGACATGGTGAGGCAAATTCTCAATCAAGGTGAAGAGGCGAAGCTCGGTGGTGAAAAGCGTATGGTGACGGTGATGTTTGCTGACATTCAAGGCTATTCCAGTGTGGCTGAACAGTTGGACCCCGAACAGACAATTTTGATGTTGAATCAATATTTTCAGGCAATGCAGGAGGTAGTGGCCATGTATGGAGGCACGGTTATTGAGCATATGGGGGATAGTGTATTGGCTATATTTGGCGCCCCACACTTACTGCAAGACCATGCAGAAAATGCCACACGTAGCGCACTGGCGATGACAGAGGCACTACAGGAGTTAAATCACAGATGGGAGCACACCTCTTTTTCTGAGGCTTGGCAGGAACACACGGACGGGGAGTTGAAAATGCGTATAGGCCTACACCGTGGCACGGTCGTTGCGGGCAATATCGGCGGTACGGAATACATGAAGTACGGGGTAATTGGTGACGTGGTCAACGTTGCTGCACGCTTAGAGGCTTTAAATAAAGACTATGGTACTAGCGTCATGCTGAGTCGTCAGGTGTATGAAGAATTAGGCGAAGACTTGGCGCCTAATTTTATTTGCCGCGGTATGGTCAGTCTGAAGGGGCGGTCTCAGCAGCAAGTGGTATATAGCTTAGACAGCCGCAATGATTAAATTACTTCAACTGGCCTTTACGGTAGGGAGTGCCGGAGATGCAAAGCGAATGCAGTTGCGCCCTGAGTGCTTGGCCGCATATAGTGCTTCATCGGCCCAGCGGATAATGTCGGAGGCCTGAACGTCTTCACGGGGTACAATGCTGACTATGCCCAAGCTCATACTTACATAGGGGCTAACCTCAGAGTATTCGTGTTGAATATCTAGTGCTTGGATATCACTTAAGATTTTCTCGCTGATTTGCTTGGCTTCTTGCCCCGTGCAGCCCGGTAATAGCAAAGCAAATTCTTCTCCGCCATAGCGCGCGGCCAGCTCCCCGCTGCGCTTGGCATGCTGGTTTAAGCACTGGGCAATTTGGTGTAGACAGCGATCCCCTGCAGGGTGGCCGTAGTGATCATTGAAGGATTTAAAGAAATCGATGTCGCCGAGTATAAAGGTTAGTGGCAAACGGTTTTCCTGTGTGCTGCCCAAAGCAAGAGCTAGGGCTAGGTCTAGGTGGCGACGATTGGCTATTTGGGTGAGGCCGTCGTTATTTGCCATATCGCTGAGCTGGTGGTTGGCCGTCTCTAGCTCTGCTTGAGAGCGGAATAGCGCTTCAATAGTTTCGTTGAGGGCTTCTGTGCGCTCTTCAACGCGTATTTCCAATTCAATCTTGGATTGCTTTAGCTCCTGCTGGGTGAGCTTGTGTTGCGCTAGTTCCTGTTTAAGGTTGCTGGTCTGCTGCTTGACTTGCTTGCGCAGGCTATAGCTCCAAAATATGCTCAGCAACAATAGTAAGAAAAATACGATACTTACTCCCACTATCAGGGGAATACCTTGCCATTGAGCTTCGGGTTCTATGTCATGTAGTTGTATCCAGCGCTGGCGAATTTCCTGCTGCTGTCGTGGACTGATAGTGGCTAGGGCTTTATTGATGATGCCCGCTAAAATACCCCAGTCTTTGCGAATGCCGAGGCGGTATTGGGCGGGGAAAGGCGTGATGCCAGCCACACGCAAATTGCTGATGCCGCGTTCTTGCAGGTAGTGAGTACTAGTGGCAATAGTGGCTAGCATCGCGTCGGAAGAGCCAAAGGCGACCTCCTGTAAGCCGGAGGCTAAATCGGGCACGGTAATGATCTTCACGCGAGGGTAGTGCTGCTGAAGTATGTCTTGCCAGTAGTATCCCGCAACAATCGCTACGCGCTTATTATTTAAGTCTTCTAGGCTGAGTGGCCCGCTGTGGTGAGTGCTGGTTATGATTCCTGTGTCTAAGCTGCTGTAGCTGTCGGTGAAGTTGAGAAAAGACTCGCGCTGAGGTGTTCTATATACGGCCGCTAGCACATCAATATTGCGCTCTTTGCTGCCCTGCAGGGTTTCAGACCAGCTATTGGTGGTTTGCACAGAAAATTGAACACCGAGCTTTTGGGCAATTAGCTCGGTATATTCGTGACTTAGTCCCGAGTACTGACCATCCTCCAGCATTTCAATGGGCTGGTATTTGGGGTCTATGCCCAAACGAATAATGGGGTGGTCGTCTAGCCAGTCTTGTTCTTCAGCCGTTAGCTTTAGGCGGCTATCCGCTTGACTCCAGGCAGGAGTACTCACAGCCGCCATCGCACCCGTTATCAGCAATAATAAGAAGTTATTTCTAGTTGTCCCAAACATCCCCTTTATTTAGAGGGATGGCGGCTAGTTTGTAAAGCCAGTGTAACTAAAATTCACATCGTGGGGAGGGGCATTGGCGCCAACCTAGGGGTTTAGTGACCCCATTGCGTAAAGATACGTGTAGCGGCGTCAATGGTGTCTTGAATATCCTGTGTGCTATGGGCCGCAGAAACAAAGCCGGCTTCGTAAGCGGAGGGGGCCAAGTAGACGCCTTCTTTGAGCATGGCGTGGAAGAATTCGTTAAAGCGCGCAATATTCCCCGCGCTGACCTGGGCGAAGCTCTCGATCTTGGCGTCTTCGGTGAAGAACAGGCCAAACATGGCACCGACCTGGTTGCTGGTGAAGGGGACATTAGCAGCATCGGCGGCCGCTTGCAGGCCTTGTAGCAATTCGGTGGTGCGCGCGGTGAGCTTCTCGTAGAAACCTGCTTGGCTAATTAGCTCTAAGGTTTTTAAACCCGCAGCCATGGCGATGGGGTTGCCAGACAAAGTACCGGCCTGATAGACAGGCCCTAGAGGTGCCAGTTGCTGCATGATTTCGCGCTTGCCGCCAAATGCGCCTACGGGCATGCCTCCGCCAATAATTTTACCTAGGGTTGTCAGGTCAGGTTGCACCTTATAGTGTGCTTGAGCACCGCCGAGTGCAACACGAAAGCCAGTCATGACTTCGTCAAAAATTAATACTGCGCCCTTGGCTGTGCATAGCTCGCGCAAACGTTCTAAAAAGCCGGGGGCAGGAGGGATGCAATTCATATTCCCCGCCACGGGCTCGATGATCACTGCGGCAATTTTGTCGCCCAGCTCAGCAAAGGTCTGTTGTAGCATATCCGCATTATTGTATTCAAGGGTTAGGGTGTGTGCGGCTAGGGCTGCGGGCACGCCGGGGGAGGTGGGCTCGCCCAGGGTGAGCATGCCAGAGCCCGCCTTGATCAAAAAGCTGTCGCCATGGCCGTGGTAGCAGCCTTCGAATTTAATAATGGTGTCGCGGCCCGTGTAGCCACGGGCTAGGCGCACGGCACTCATTGTGGCCTCGGTGCCAGAGCTGACCATGCGCACCATATCCATAGAGGGCACTAATTCACAAACCTTATTCGCCATCTGTGTTTCGATAGCCGTGGGGGCACCAAAGCTGAGGCCTTTTTCGGCGGAGTCTTTGACCGTTTGAATAACTTCAGGGTGGGCGTGGCCTAAGATCATTGGCCCCCAAGACCCTACATAATCGATATAGCGTTGGTCATCTGTATCGTAGGTGTAGGCGCCCTTGGCCTTTTCTATGAACACAGGTGTGCCACCGACACCGCTGAAGGCGCGCACGGGAGAATTTACTCCACCGGGAATGTGTTGTTGGGCTTGTTCGAATAGGGTTTCGGATTTTGACATGGCAGACTCGATGTTATGCGGTGTATTGAAGGCAGAGGGTATTTTAGCGCAGTTTTGTCGTAGCGGGTTAAGCTTTAAATAGCTCGCGGTACTGGCGAGTTACTAGGCCGGGATGCTCTGAGCCGTACAGGTCAGAGATTACGGCCAGCATATCCGCATTGGCTGCTATTAGTTGTGGAGCCTTCTCTAAGTTGATGCCGCCGATACAGCACACAGGAATGTTCAGCTGAGCTGTAGCCTGTTGAATAAGCTCTAGTGAAACACTCGGCGCATAGGGCTTGGTAGAGGAGGGGAAGCAAGCACCAAAGGCGGCGTAGCTGGCCCCCAGTGTCTGGGCATTGTTAGCTAGGTCGAGCTGGTTGTAACAGCTCAGGCCAATGATGGCATCAGGGCCTAGCTGGTCTCGCGCTTGAGCGTAAACGGTATCATCGCTACCTAGGTGCACGCCGTCGGCGCTGACTTCGTCAGCAAGCTCTACGTCGTCGTTGATGATAAACAGGCAGTTGTACTCATCACAGCATTGTTTCAGCCACAGGGCCTGCTCTAAGCGCTTTGTGCGGTCGCCGCTTTTGTCGCGGTACTGCAGTAGCTGCGCACCATTGGCTAATATCGCTTCGGTCTTGTTGTACAGTTCGGTCTGGGGCAGGCCATCTTGAGTGATGGCGTAGAGGCCGCGCAGTTGAGAGTGTTTTTGGGTGATCAGCATTGCTCTATGACTTCACTGCGCTCTCATCGGCATGGTCTTCCACTGCCCAGTACAGGCGATTCGGCTGGTGTTGCCCCATGCCCAAGCGATAGCCTTCTTGCAGGCTGTGCCAGGTATATTCCTGGGCGGCCATGCAGGCGTCTTCTATGCTCATGCCCTGGGCCAGTAAACCGCTCAAACAAGCCGCCAGTGTGCAGCCCGATCCGTGATAGTTGTGCGGCAGGCGTGGCCACTCGTATTCGGCGATGACCTTGTTTTCGCCGTACAAGCTATTGTTCACTTGTGGGGTTTTCTCGTCCGCTCCAGTGACTAATACATATTCAGCGCCCATTTCTAATAGGCACATGGACGCGGCACTTGCGGTGTCGGCTTCGGGTATTAGGCGTAGCACCTCGCGTACATTTGGGGTGATGACACTGCTCTGGGGAACAATCAAGCTGGTCATTGCATCTAGCATGATGTCATCCGCTAGGCTTTGGCCGCTGCCGCCAGAGGCGAGTACAGGGTCAAAAACCACGGGTACATCGGGGTAGTCGACTAGCAGACTGTGAATGGCACTGATGTTGTCTTCGCTGCCCATCATGCCGAGTTTGAAAGCGCTCACGGGCATGTCTTCTAATACGGCGCGGGCTTGCTGCACAATCATTTGTGGGTCTACCGGCTCAATCGCCATGATGTCGCAGCTGTCTTGCACGGTCAGGGCGGTGATTACGCCTACGGGCTGGCAGCCCTGGCTGCTCAAGGCCTCAATGTCGGCGGTGATACCGGCACCGCCGGTGGGGTCAAAGCCAGAAAAGCACATCACAATGGGGGGGTTGTCGATTAGCTCAATATCGCTCACGCTGCTTCCTATGAATTATTCTTGTTAATGACGCCAAGTGTATTAACAGTTTAGCGCCAACGTGCCAGAATTGCCGCAAATTTAATAAGACTGTGACTAAGAATGACCGAATATAGAAAATACATGTGTGTTGTCTGTGGCTTCATCTATGACGAAGAGCTGGGCTGGGAAGACGATGACATTGCTGCAGGCACTAAGTGGGGCGATGTGCCGGATAACTGGATTTGCCCAGACTGCGGTGTAGGTAAGGAAGACTTTGAGATGGTAGAAATCTAAATGATGTGCTTGACCCTGGGCTACTAGCCGAGGCTTATACTCCTCTCTGTGCACCGCTCTATATCCCATCGCGAAGTCTGGCGTCTCGCCTGGCCCATGATCTTATCCGGTTTAACTATTCCCCTAGTGGGAATGGTCGATACTGCGGTGATGGGGCGTTTGTCGGGGCCTGAGTATATCGGCGCCGTTGCCTTGGGCTCACTGGTTTTCAGCTATGTGTTCTTTGGTCTAGGCTTTCTGCGCATGGGCACCACAGGCCTCGCGGCACAGGCTTTTGGCGCGGGAGATACCCAGGCTTTAAAATTGCTATTTATGCGCGCGACCGTGCTCGCCCTCAGTCTATCTGTATTACTGTATATATTGCATTACCCCTTACGTGAAATGGCCTTCTATTTATTAGAGGGCTCTGCTCGTGTGGAGAGCATGGGACGGCAGTATTTTGATATTCGCCTATTTGGTATTCCTGCGGTGTTATTGCGCATGGTATTGGTGGGTTGGTTCTTAGGTGTGCAAGATAGCCGATCTCCCTTGTATTTATTACTGCTGACCAATGCTGCCAATATAGCTTTGGACCTACTGTTTGTTTTGCAGTTGCACTGGCAGGTTGAGGGAGTGGCTTGGGCGACGGTGATTGCTGAATACTTGGGTCTGTTCTTGGGTTTGTTCTTGTGGTGGCGTTCCCCCGCACGCTCCCTTCAGCCGATAGCACTGACTATATTGCTGCAGTGGCGTGGGTATGTACCCATGTTTAAGTTGAACAGCAATATCTTCATCCGCACCTTGATGTTGATCAGCTGCCTCGCTTTTTTCACTGCACAGGGTGCCAAGCAAACAGACGTATTGTTGGCCGCCAATGCGCTGCTGATGAACTTTATGATGTTTTTAGCCTTTGGCATGGACGGTCTGGCCCATGCAGCGGAGGCCTTGGTGGGGAAGTTTTTTGGCGCGGGGCAGAAAAAACAGCTGCAGCAAGCTATCCGCATAACGGGTTGGTGGTCGCTATGGTTTGCCGTGCTGTATAGCGTGAGCTATCTACTGTTTGCGAATGAGCTGATAAACCTGATGACTACGGTAGAAAGCGTGCGAGTCGCAGCTCAACAGTATCTGCCCTGGTTGGTCGTCTTACCTCTCATCGCCAGCTGGGGTTTCTGGTTGGATGGGGTGTTTATCGGCGCGACCTGGAGCAGCGATATGCGCAATATGATGGCGCTATCCTGTGGCCTGTATTTGGTCGTGTGGTGGTTGACCCATAGTTGGGGTAATCATGGCTTGTGGTTTGCTCTGAATTTTTGGTTTTTGGTTCGAGGTCTCAGCTTGGCTTGGGTGTTGCTGAGGCGCCTGTAGGAGCGATTCTGATCGCGAACGGATGTCGCTCCTACTAGGCCAACCGGGTTATGCCCGACTCTAAAGACCCATCATCATTCAGGTCCAGCCAGCGATAGCCCGCTTGCAGGGTTTTGTCGACGGCAAACTCATCTACCTTGGCCTTAAACTGAAAGCAGGTCGAGGGGCAGCCCATAATGCGGATATGCCCAAACTGCTGATCAAATTCTTGATGTACATGGCCAAAGATAAGCCCCTTAACGTCGGCGTAGCCCTTAAGAATATTCAGCAGCTGATCGCCATTCTGCAGCATGATGTCATCGGTCCATTGGCTGCCCACGGCAAGGGGCTGATGGTGTATGGCAATTAAGGTGGGCTTGCCGGTACTGGTCTTTAGCCACAGGCTCAGCCAGTTCAAGTCGGCCTGATTAATCTCGCCGAATGCTTCCCCTGTTACTTGTGAATCTAACAGTAGTACTTGCCAGTTACCTAGCTCTGCGCTGTGCACACATTGTGCACTTAACTGCTCGCGCATGACGATGGCGTCATCGTGATTGCCGGGCAGGGCGTAGACAGGTTTATCGGTGAAGTCTAATAGGGCATGTAAATATTGATAGCTTACGGCGCTGCCGTCTTGGCTGAGGTCGCCTGTGAAGATAAAGGCATCGGCCGCTGTATTTTTTAGGTGCTCGGCAACCTGGCTTAGGCAGTCATGAGTATTAAAACCACGGGACAGCTGCTGTGGGTCGGCAAGTAGGTGGCAGTCAGTCAGCTGAATTAAACGCATGGCTTATTCAGCCGGGATAAATTGATCTAGCTGGCACTGAGCAAATTTTTCTTTGAACTGCAGCAGAGCATTAGCCGTGTAGTTATACATTGGTTGCATCCCCCATATAGGCGCGGGCCAAGAGACATCGATCGTATAGCGCACAATGTGATGCACATGTAGCTGTGGCACCATATTTCCTAGGGCGCCAATATTCAGCTTGTCCCCGGCAAATACAGACATCAGCTGTTCGCCCAGTTGTGCAGACTCCGACCAAAACTGTTGTTGGTCTTCGGCACTGAGCTGATAGATCTCGCGGATATCGTCACGGCGAGGTACTAGTACCAGCCAAGGGTATTGGCGGTCTTTGATGAGAAGTACGCGGCAGAGGGGCAGGTCGCCCAATATGACGCTGTCTTTGGCTAGGGTTGGGTGTAGTGTAAACATGGCTTTATTCTAGCCTATTCGTATTCATCTTTGTGATAAAGTAGCTCCATGAATACTGACGATTATTTAAAGAAAGCCGAAGATATTTGCTACCACCGCAGCGCGCGTTTTACCGTCTTGCGCCGTCGTGTATTGGAGCTGGTGGCCGAAGCAGGTAAGCCTGTTGGTGCTTATGCGGTACTAGATTTATTGAAGGCCGATGATGAAGAGGCTAGCCGCAAAGCTGCGCCGCCGACGGTGTATAGAGCTTTGGACTTTCTATTGCAGCATGGCTTAATCCACCGCATTGCCAGCCACAACACCTATATCGTATGTGACCATCCCGGGCATAAACACGGCGGTCTATTTCTAGTATGTGCGGAGTGCGGTGCGGTGAAAGAGCTGGAAAGTCATGCGGTTGCCCATGCTATTGACGATGTGGCCAAGGCGCAAGATTTTAAAGTGCAAACGGAAAACATGGAGCTAACGGGGCTGTGTGCGGCCTGCCAGTAACTACTGCTTCAATTCTTTTTCGGCCAACATTGTCTTGGCCTCTTCTACACGGCGCTTGGCTTCCTGGGCTAGAGCGACGGCATCATTGCCACTGGGTGTAATGTCTTTAGGGTAAAAAGGTTCACAGAAGTGCACGGCAATTTGTAACTGCTGTGTGCCCAGTGTCCTCCACAAGTGTGAGACTAGGCTTTCATCCCCATAACCTAGAGGGCGCCCTTTGCTATCGGTACCGTAATAGTGCAGGGCCACGGGGTGAATCGGCACGTGTAGGCGAATAGCCGGTTCAAATAAGCGACGCTTGAAACGACTAACACTGTGGCCATCGCTAGTTGTGCCCTCGGGGAATACCAATACCGATCTACTCGCTAATCGCTCAGCCATTTGGTCTGCAATGATCTTGGCGGCCTGGCGGCTTCCCCTATCAATAAACAGGGAGTCAGCCTGTTTACCTAAATAACCAAACACTGGCCAATCGGCCACTTCTGCCTTGGCAACAAAATGTGGAGTGGCCTTTAGTCCAATGGCAAAAACGTCGTGCCAAGAGATGTGGTTGGGGGTGAGCAGGCTGGGTGTTGTGGGTGTCTGGCCAGAGTATTGCAGCTGTAGACCAAGGGTCGCAGACATGTCCACGCAAAAATCCTGCATTAATTGCTGGTGCCCTGCTATGTCTAAAGTATGTGCATTGCGAGTGCGCTTTAGATAGGTGAGGGTGGTGCCGAAGAGGCGGCTGATACGGATGGTTTGTAGGAGCATTAGGCCTTAGACATAAAAAGGGCTAGCGTAAAGCTGGCCCTTTTTATGTGGTTGTGTTTTTAACAAGCACCAACACAGTTGCTGGTAAAAATTTCAGCACCGGCAATGCCTACGGTAGTACCATTCGGTACGGTTCCGTGGCCTGCATAATTTACCGCTGTGCTTAACGTTCCTTGTCCCCCCCCTCCTGCTGAGACTCCTGTGTCAGTGAATATAAAGCTAGCATTGCCCGTTAGTGCAGTGCTTGCGCCGCAAACACCCCCTGCAGATGCGGAGCAAGTCCCTGTTAAATTTGCATTAGCCCCAGGGGCAATGATGGAGTCAAAGCTGACACCACCTGCAGCGGTAGATAGGTCGTACTGGTCATTGTTGATTAGGGCGTTCACGCTAAACATGGCTTTTTCTTGAGAAAAATCTAGGGTCAAGCTGCTACTGCCTGATCCCCTTTGCCCTGTAAAGCTCACAGGGGCAATGCCGCCAAGGGCTTGCATGCTACGGGTGCCAGACAGGGATAATCTTGACGCAGTATTAAGCAGGGCGGACTTGTCTGTAACCGTCTTAGTTGAGTCGGCTAAAACAAAAATAACACCGGTTCCTGGAGTGCTGCTTGCTGAGGCTAAGGCGGTTTCTACTTTTATGGGAGTATCTACCCAGCGTCCCCAGGTTAAGTCTATGCCTGGGTCGCCAAAGGGCACATTGCCGGCCTCTACTAATTTAGCCCCTTGGGCTGCAGGGTCGGTGATGATGCTTGCGATAGAACTTAACCCCCCGCTAATTACTTCTTCGTAGGATAAGCCTTGTAAAATATCAAACATGGCCACGGCTGCTGCGGTAGAGCTTTTAGCTAGAATGGGGGTGCCTTCTCCACCTTGGCCTCCAACCGTCGCACTGCTGCCTGTGCTGATATTTTGTGTGCTTCCGTTATGCTGGATGGTCTGTGCTACACTACCTACGGCTGGCTCGGTGGAGACGATTTGATGGATTGGGTTGCTTCCAATAAAGCTAAAACCTACAACGGTACCATTGGTTGCGGCTGTGCCGGGCAGCGTTGGGTGTACAGCTTTTGTATTCAACTCGCCGGCTGGGCCTAACAAGGGGCCAAGAATGTCGGGGTCAATTGACGGATCAAAGTCAGGGCGTTTGTCCTTGAAAATGTGCTGGACTAGTTTTTCGATACGCTTGCTTAAATCTTCTTTCTTCTCTTTGTTGCTGGGTTGTTCTTGGGGGCTTGTTGGCGCGTCAGGGTCATCAAAAATGACGCCTGGAGGAGCGAGTAGGTACTGAGCTACGCTGCCTATATCAGAGATGAGAAAGTACTCGTCGTTATTGAAAATGCTGCTGCCACCATCATTAGTGGCTTGAACGCTACCGTCAACAACGCCGCCGTAGAGGCCGTCAGCCAAGCCTTGGTCGGCACAGCTGCCATGTGCACACAGCGTGACGCCGTAGTGTGTGCCACGTATGCCAATGGTGGCCACGGGAGTTTTAACTTTGTAGTTATTTCTGTTGACCTTGCCGATGGCCCCAGAAATAGTGCGGAAGCCGCCTTTAAGCAAGTTGTAAATTCCACGCTCAGAGCCATCTTGTTGACCGTTAAAGCTGTACTCTTCTACTTTAAATTCAGTATTTGGGCGAAGAGCAAGCAGAGACCCGTCAGAGAAGCGAACTTGAGCCCGAGCGGCTTGGGTTTGAATGGTGTCACCTTTGTTGATGGCAGATCCACGGTTAAGCACCCGTTGCTGGCCATCTGGGGCAAGAGCAGTGGTGGCGCCGTTAGTTATTAGCACGCGGCCTATCTGGTTTCTAGCGGGTATGACTTCATTGCTGGGCATTTTTACACCGGGCAAGCGTAGGTTGTTGCCGACTATAAGCTTTCCCTTTGTATCAAAAGACGCTCTATTTAGCAGAGGAGATAGGCGCTTTAAGCGTTTCTGGCGCAGAGGTTGTTCGGGTAAGGCGGTTTTTAGAATGCTCTTTAGGCTGTCTCCCTCTTCAATCTGCCAAACTCCGTCTCGTATTAGCCCCGCCTGCGCCTGGCCGCTAAAAATAATTAAGCTACTAATGAGCAGTGTATTTAGTGGTTTTTTCATAATTCAGCCTCCCAGTGGCTACCCCAAGTATAGTTGCTGTTACCTGAGTCTTGTCTATTTAGTCGTGAAAACTATATTAAGAATTCAGGTGTTTACTTGGTCTCAAAGGTGAAGTTCACCCCAATGCGGTCGCGGTTATATTCGTATATATCAATATTCGCTGAATTATCTGCATGGTTTATGTAGGCGTTAAGTTTCCAGCGACGAGAGAGTATGTGGTTGAAGTTTAAGTTAAAAGAAACCGTGTCATCTTTTCGAACTTTGTTGTGTTGGGCTTGAACTCCCCCGTATTCTCTTGTTTGAAAGCCTAGCTCAGCTCGCAAGGCGCTTTTTTGAGAGAGGTTTAGTGTTGCACTGGTATTGATGCCAAAGGAGTCATTGCTCAGTAAAGACTCATTGGTGAAAATGGAGGGGGTGCCTGCTTGAGTTAGTTTGATTTTTTCCGCATCGTCTTGCCCTACATTCAAGCCCACAGAAATAACCGGGCTGAATTTTACCTGGCTGAGTTGTGTGAGGTAGGCGACGCCTATGCTTTTTGATTCTATGTCATTGTTGCTGCGAGAGGTCTGGACATAGTCTAGCTGCCCTAAGCGGGCATAGGATTGCAGCTGATTAGTATCGTTGATTGGCCAGCTCCACCCGACAGTAAAGTTGCTGAAATTGCGGTAGAAATCATCTTGCAATACTAACGCTTGATGGGAGAGCAGGTAGCTTAATTTGTGCTGGCTGCCTAGGCGTTGCTGGACACCGCCTCTGAAGTTGAAGGCGGTGGTATTAAAGTTGTTGGCTAGGTCATCGCCATATATTGTAGCGGTAAGGTCAGTACCCGCCACAATATTCCAGTTTTTACTCAAGGGAATATTGGTGTTAGTTCCAAATGCTATGTCGGTGAAGCTTGATTCAGCTGCTCGACTATTTGCCGCTAGAGATTGCCCGTTAAGGCTAACAAAGATGCCTGTGTAGTCACCCGATGAATCAATGTCAGTAGCCGAGTTGGCGTTGCTGTCATTGCCAGCGCCAATGCGGAAAAATGCAGTAGCGGTACTGCGGTAGCGGCTTTCACGCAGGCGAATAGCGTCTAAATAGCCCTGTACCTTTTCTTTGACGTCTTCAGGTGGGTTGGCTGCCATCACCGCCTCAAATTCTTTGCGCGAGCGCTGATATTCTTCCAGCTCGTAATAGCCCCGTGCCAGCTCTAGCCTAGCCGCTTGGTTGCCCGGCTGTTGAATTAAGACACGCTCCAAGGCAAATACTCCCTGGCTGGCGTCGCCAGAGTCAATGGCCGCCGCGCCATAGTAGTAGTCGAATTTCGGGTTTCCCTCTAATTCTGATTGTAGTTCTTGACCTATTTCATAGGCCTCTACCGACTGCCCGGCGTCGAATAATTGCTGAATAAGATCGGTGTCGTCATTTGCTGACGCCCAGGGGGAAAGTACAAGCCCGAGTGTGAGAGTAAGTGTCTTTTTCATTATAACTGCCTTAGTGCTTTATTTATGACGTAAAGATAACAGTTTTTTGGAAAACGGCTAGGGGTGGGAGGGGGGAATTGCGGTAGGTATGACTAGGAAATCAATGCGATAGGCTCAAAGAAGTCGTCTTTTAGCCTACCCGCATTGATTTTCTGGTCGGTGATCTAGCCTCCGCCGCCTCCGCTAAGTAGCAGAGTTCCGGTGATACCAACGGTCGCATTTGACTCGCTATCATTAACGGCATAGCTAGAAATTGAATTAACGGTATTCCCTGTGCCTATTAAGAAGTCTGCTGTTGCGTTGCCAGATAGGGGGATACTTGTTGGGCATGCACCGCCATTGTAGCAAGTGCCATCTAGCTTAATGCCGTTGCCTGGCCCTATGATACTGTTTAAGGGGATGGCTAAAGCGTCCTTGAGTTGCAGTGCATAGGTCTCACCCGTCGCAAAGGTGGCCTTGATGTTATAGGCGGCAAGATCCCCGTTAGTAAGGTCAAGCGTCATATTAGTAGAGCCAGGCAATATGGCGCCTACATTGCCATTGAGGTCTGTTGGGCTAGTGCCTCCGGCATAATTTAAAGTAATTGTGTTAGGCACCGCCCCTCCAGAGTGTAATGCTTGCAGTTGAGCTGGTGATGCCAAATTGTTATCAGAGTAGATGTAGTGCAAGCCTTGGGTGGGGATGTTGATTGCTTTATCACTTGAGTTGATAGACGTACTGACGACCGCGTTGTCCCAGCGTCCCCAGCTAACGTCTAGGCCGTTGGCAGAGCTAAAGCCGATATCTTTGAGGTTGCCTTGCTCGGGGGCAAAAAACTCCCTAACAAGGTTGATGTCTCCCATGCCCGGAACTGACTCGGTTTCGCTGAAACCCATATAAGTTAGTGCGTCACCACCATTGGGTGTTTGAGCGGTATAGATCTCGCCGACTTCTGAGGAGTTGGTGCTTTGCTGGCCTAGCTGGAAGGCAACGTGTAAGTCTTCAATCTCTTGAGTGATAGGGTTAGCTGTATCCTTAGTAAGGAAGGCTACGTGCACACGAGCGTTCGCAGGGGCTCTTGTGCCTTGTTTTGGAGGCTTGGTTGTTGGAGTAGGGCCAAAGACGAGCTCTGGTGGTGGGTTGGAGGGGTCTAACGGAGGCGTGCGAGGCCTGTGTTGGTCAGGATTCGCTCCGTCTCTCTCTGTCCTGTTTTTTCGCACAAGGGCGTCGCTAGCATTAGGTTTGCTTTTTAAGCGTTCTCGCTTGGCTTGAGCTTTGTTCTTGCCTTTTGCTTTCTCGGCTTTGTTTTTCTTCATCTCTTGCTTAGATTGGCCAAATACAATGCCAGGAGGGGCCAGCAAGCTTACGGGTTTAGCATCAATGCTGGCAATACTGAAATACTCGTCATTATTGAATGTGCTCTCTCCACTGCGATTTTGGGTGACAATACTGCCGTCGACCACGCCACCATAAAGGCCGTCATCTAAGCCGTCGTCTTTGCAGCTGCCGCCTTCACACACCGTTAGGCCGTAGTGTGTGCCGCGTATTCCAATAGTGGCCACGGGGGTTTTAACGCGGTAATTTTGTTTATTGAGCTTGCCGATTGCCCCAGATATGGTGCGAAAGCCACCGCGTAGTAGGTTATAAACGCCTTTTTCAGAGCCATCTTGTTGGCCCGCGTAGTTGTATTCCTCTACCTTAAAGGCGGTGTTGGGGCGCAGTGCTACTAATGACCCGTCGGAGAAACGCAGTTGAGACCGCCCTGTCTTAGTCTCGACGGTATCTCCTTCGTAAATTGAAGAGCCGCGCTTAAGGCTGCGGCTACTTCCGTCCTTCTGTTTGGCCGCTAGCTGACCATTACTGATGAGTACCCGGCCAATTTTCTTGGAGTTGACGGGAGTTTGATCGGGCATTTTAGTGCCAGGTAAGCGCAGCGTTTTACCGGCAATAAGCTGGCCGTCGGCAGCAAAGGCTTTTTTGTTGAGGCGAGTAGCGAGTTTTTTTAAGCGCGGATGACGATGTTTGTCATTGGGTAATACCGACTGCAATATGCTGTCGATATTGTCTCCCGCAGATATTTTCCAAATACCATCCTTGATAAGCTCTGCTTGGGCTACGCTGTGGCTGCTGAGTGCCGCAATAGCCATTGCGGCGATTAATGTCGTCTTTTTCATTTATTAACTCCTCTCGCTCTGTTTAATCTAGCAGAACGGTGATTGGAAACTGTGTTGTAGCTCTCAAACTGGTGAATTAGTGCCCGTAGATGAAATTCAGCATGAAGCGGTTTTTGTTGTAGTCGAAGAGGCTTATATTAGAATCATTCTTACTGACGCTAAGCAAGGCTTCGGCTTTCCAGCGACGACTTAATAAGTATGAATACTTAATGCTAAGGGAAGAAAAGTTGTCGTTTTTCGCTTCTGCTTGTGGCCGTAACAGGAATGGCTCAGGGGACTTGCTGCCCTGATAGGTGATAGACGCATTTAAGCTCGATTTTGGAGTTGTTTGTATTTGTACTGAGGTGCTAAGGCCCAGAAAGTCACGGCCAATTAGGCTGTCGTAAAGTGTTTTAACTGAGTTGTTTTTTTGTACTCGCTCTCTTCCATTGTATAGTGACGCTGAAATAGTCGGTGATAGTCGATAATTCAACTGATGGATGTAGTTGACGCCGAATAAGGTTAGGTTGGCGTCTTGGGTAGAGGTCGTAACATGATCGGTTTGTGATCCTTGTACGAATGCTTGTATGAGGCGTTGCTGAGATAACTGATATTGATATTGCAGGTTTAGTCCAGCTCTGTTTCTGTAAAAATCACTGTTGAGCACATAAGACTGATGGAAGCCTTGGTAGGTAAAGAGGTGCTGCCCTGTACGGTGTTTGAGTCCTGCATTGAATGCTAGAGACTGGCTATTGAAGTCAGAGGCATCAGTATAGGTGTTGGCTTGCAGCTGAGTTCCCCCAAAAATGGCAAACCTAGAGTTGATAGGGATATTTAAGTTAACGGTTGCTTCTAGTTCATTGATAAATGAGTCTTGGGCTAAGTTGTTTGGATCCGTGTTGGGTGCAGTGGCAGTGGTTCCTGGGATAGAGAAGCTGGTTTTGTCTGTTGCGACGTTTACATTATCGTCAGCCCCAACGCCAATGCGAAAGCTGGTTTGTGCCGATGTTTGATAACGGCTTTCTTTCAGGCGAATGGCATCTAGGTATTGCTCAACTTTTTCTTTAACTGCCTTGGGTGGGCTGCTGTCTAGGATTGCTTCAAATTCTTGGCGCGACCGGGCTAGCTCCTCTAGCGTGAAATAACCCCTAGCCAGCTCGAGCCGAGCCGCATTATTGCTCGGGTCGTCGATCAATACTCGCTCTAGAGCAAATACGCCTTGGCTGGCGTTGCCTACATCAATAGCTGCAGCGCCAAAGTAGTAGTCAAAGCGGGGGTCGCCTTCGTATTGGCTCTGGATGTTGTTGCCGTATTTGTAGGCTTGCAGGCTTTGCCCTGAGTTAAATAGACTTTGTAGCTTATCTAAGTCTGCGTTGGCTAGGCTGGCTTGAGAAAGCACAAGGCCTAGGCCAATGGCAATGGTTCTGTTCATTGGTGCCCCTGAGTAATATTTTTTATCACCATACCAGAATTTTTGGGGAGGAAAGGGCAAATGATACGTTTTGTGAAGGGGGTCACTTTTGCGCCCTTGCTACATTGTGGTGGCACGGGCTGAGTGAGCCACTGTAATCTATGCGGGCAAAAAAAAGCGGTGCAAGCACCGCTTTTTCTGGACACAAGGTTTTACTTAGAACTTGTGGATGAGACCTAGGCCGAAGATGTCGCGTTCGAACTTAGTCGCTGAGTTTTCATTTTCTGCTTTTTGAGTAGTGAAGTAGGCAGCGGCAGTTGTCTTCTTCCCTAGCGTGTAGTCAGCACCAAGAGTTACCATATCAGTCGTAACGTCCTTAGAGCTTGCGGCTTTTGGTTCAACAGTTCCGTTGCTGATTTGCGCTTTAAGCTTAATGTTATCAGAAGCTTTAAAGTAACCGCTTAGTAGGTAGGCATTGTAATCCATGGTTTTAGCTTGATCTTTACCTGTAGCGTACAGGAAGCCAGCGCCAAACGTATCGGCCTTATATTGAGTAGATAGGCGTGTCAGGTTCTTTAGGGCGCCGGTTGAGCCAACTTCTTTTAGTAGTTTGGTCTCTTTGCCTACGTCGCTATCGTTTGCTAGGGATAAGAACAATGAATCAGTTTTGTAGGTTACTGCTAGAGAAGTCTGATCGGCAATTCCGGTCTCTTCTTCACCATTAGTTTTAGTAGAAGCGGTTCCATCTACATTATTGTTTTCACCAGGGGCAAAGCTAACGTGGATATTTAGAGTGTCCGCAATTGTAGGTGACTTGAAATAAACTAGGTTGTTTAAGCGGTTTTCTCCGGCGATAGTGTATTTCATGTCGCTATAAGCGTAGTCACTAAACTGGTCGACTTTACCTTGAGCTTTTTTCATAGGTGTGTCGTGACGACCAAAAACCACCTGACCGAAGCCACCTTTAAGGCCAACATACTGGTTACGGCTTTTCTGGATTCCACCCGCTTCGCCTGTTGGGTCAACTTCATATTCAAGTTTATAGATGACTTCCAGGTTGCCCTCTAGCTCAGCTGAGCCTTTCACACCCAGACGAGAAGCTTCACTTGTCATCTCCCAAGCTTCGACTTCAGTGTTTGGTGTGGCTTTTGGGGCTTCATCAATGTTGCTGTTGTTCAAGAAGAACAGGTGAGCTTGACCATAAACAGTGGTATCTGCCATAGCAGCGGCAGGAATCATAGAGGCTGCTACGACAACAGCAAGAGCGCTTTTTTTAAACATGTATATGTTCCTAAATTTAAGTTAGTCAATAAACCAGGCTTTTTCCTGATGCGGGGCACTATAAAAGAGAAAAATTTCAGTTTTATGAACAGGCACAAAAAAGGGCGCCCGAAGGCGCCCTCTAACACTTTATGAAAACAGTGTTGGCTTAGAAGCTAAGCTTGATACCGCCAGCTAGAACCGATGCGTCGCCGTCTGCGTCACGATCAGTAGCTGCTGTTCCGGTGGTGATTAAACCGCCATCAGTGCCTGAAGCCGCAAGAACGTAAGTGGTCACGTTGTCGGCTAGGGCAAAGTCGGCACCCACTGCGAAGTAAGTGGCATTATCGTTAACACCATCTATGTCAGATGTACCTACCTGAGCTTTTAGTGTTGTCATGTCAGAAATGCCGAAGGCCGCACCAATAATTGCTTCTGTTGAGTCAGTGCCTACACCATCTTCGCTATAGCTGTTGACGGCTAGGGATAGTTCAGCAGAGTCACTAATTCCAATGTTAGCGGATAGACCAATCGAGCTATAAGCGTCAGTTAGGCTTTCAACACCTAGGGCAACAGATGTGCTTTCGTTGATGGCGAAGTCAGCCATGGCGCCGAAGCGAATACCATCTGTAGAGTCTTTGGTGTTTGCAGTTTCAATTGAAGTATCAGCAGAAACAGCGTATGCGACGGTGTCATTGCCGCCTAATAGCATAATGCTGTTGTTTGCAGTTGTGTTGCCTGCGCCGAATGGAGCACCGCCGTTTTGACCGCCAATCACGTTGTTTTGATCAGCGTAAGTGCCAGCAAACTGGTCTGCTTTATCAAGTGCTATACGTAGTGGCAGGTCTTGGTTACCTGCACGCACTTCCATTGAATCCGTTTTATAGCCGATATAAGAATGGTAGTTTGCATTAAGTGCTGCACCGCCATCAATATTAAGATCCATGACGTACTGGTAAGTCACAGCATTGCCATTTTCTAGATCAAGGCTGCCTTCAATACCGATAACGTTATCACCAGTATTGCCGGCGCCTTCAATGGCTAGAGCTTCTTCTGCGCCAGACTCAAAGCCGACGGAAATATCAAAGTTACCAAAAAGAGTTGTATCAGCCATTACCGCAGCTGGGGAAAGTGCAGAGGCAACCGCAGTTGCCAGTAGTGCTTTACGTATAGTCTTCATGTGATTTGTTTCCTCTTATAAGAGATTTTGTTGTTTAGGTCCTAAAAATCCTGTAGCAAAACCACTTATGACAGCTTTGTTACAAGTTGTATCAGATACTAGGGTATAAAAAAAAATCCTTCAAGTGCCAATTTAAAAATTAATTATTCTTAATAAATCATGTGCTTACGACGTCTATGTATAAATTACTTTAGATTTTTGTCTTTTTTGGATGGTTTTTGGGTTGTGCTTATGTTGTTTTTCAGTCACTAGATGTGGGGTTGTCTCGGTATTTGTGTTTTGTTTGTTTCGCTTGGGGCTGGGATAGCCCTATTTATATATAGAGTGCTAGAATGCGCGCGCAGCTGCTTTAGCATTAATTAACTTTAGAAATTTTGTCTATGTTTATTTACCCAGAAATTGACCCCGTAGCACTGGCCTTAGGATCCGTGAAAATCCACTGGTATGGATTGATGTATTTGATGGGTTTCGCCTTGTTTTGGGGGCTTGGTGTACTGCGAGCTAGGCGAGCGGATACTCCGTTTAATGGAGAGCAGGTAGGCGACTTTTTATTTTATGGTGCCTTGGGTGTGATTTTGGGTGGTCGTATCGGTTATGCCTTGTTTTATAACTGGGATGTAACCTCGGCAAACCCTTTAAGTCTACTTAAAGTATGGGAGGGCGGTATGTCCTTCCATGGGGGACTGTTAGGCGTGATAGCTGCCATGGTTTGGTATGCTCGGCGTGTATTAAAGGTTTCGTTTTGGCAGGTGGCGGATTTTGTGGCACCGCTGGTTCCCCACGGATTAATGTTTGGTCGCTTGGGCAACTTCATTAATGGCGAGTTGTGGGGGCGCTCGGTAGATGAAAACTATATATTTGCGGTGCAGCATCTTGGCCAGTGGAAACACCCCTCCATGTTGTACGAGGCCTTCGGTGAAGGCTTGGTCTTGTTCCTTTTTCTATGGTTTTACAGCAGCAAGCCGCGCCCTATGATGGCGGTATCTGGTTTGTTTTTATTGGGCTATGGCGCAGCGCGTTTTAGTGTGGAGTTTGTACGTTTGCCTGATGAACATATTGGTTACTTGCTGGGTACAGACTGGTTGACCATGGGGCATATGTTGACAACGCCGATGATCGCCGGTGGATTGTTATTGATGTTGTGGGGCTATATTAAACACCCACTGAAGACAGCAGTGAAAGAGAAATAGTCATGCAGCAATATTTAGATTTAATGCAGCACATTCTAGACAAGGGTGTGCACAAAGAAGACCGAACGGGTACAGGGACGGTTTCGGTCTTTGGCTATCAGATGCGCTTTAATTTGGCGGATGGCTTTCCTATGGTGACGACCAAGAAAGTGCACCTAAAGTCGATCATTCACGAGCTATTGTGGTTCTTGAAGGGTGAGACCAATATTGCATATCTGCAGGATAACGGAGTGAAAATATGGGATGGCTGGGCAACGGCTGAAGGTGAGCTGGGCCCAGTATACGGCAAGCAGTGGCGTTCTTGGGAGGGGGCCAACGGGGAGGTGGTGGATCAAATTGCTCAGCTGGTTCACGATATTAAAACCAATCCCGATTCACGCCGCTTGATTGTCAGTGCATGGAACCCTGCGCTATTACCCGATACGCAGTACAGCCCCTCGGAAAATGCGGCTCAGGGCAAGCAAGCATTACCCCCCTGTCATACGCTATTTCAGTTTTATGTGGTGGAAGGCAAGCTGTCTTGCCAGTTGTATCAGCGCAGCGGCGATGTTTTCCTAGGGGTGCCGTTTAACATAGCCTCTTATGCTTTGTTAACCTTAATGGTGGCGCAGGTATGTGGCCTAGAGCCCGGTGATTTTGTACATACTTTTGGCGACGCACATTTGTATAGCAACCATATGGACCAAGTGAACGAGCAGCTTAGCCGTGAAACACTGCCGCTGCCGACAATGAAAATAAATCCTGCAGTGAAGGATATATTTGATTTTACTTTTGATGATTTTGAGGTGGTTGATTACCAGTGTCATCCACATATCAAAGCCCCAGTAGCGATTTAGAAGGTAGAGTAATGACAACCATATCTTTAATTGTGGCTATGGCAAATGACCGTGTAATAGGTATAGACAATACCTTGCCTTGGCGCTTGTCTGCGGATCTAAAGCGCTTCAAGGCGACCACGATGGGAAAGCCGATTATTATGGGGCGCAAGACCTGGGACTCCATTGGTCGCCCATTGCCGGGACGCTTGAATATCGTCATCAGTCGCAACGGGTCTTACCCGGCTGAAGGAGCCAAGGTTGTCACTAGCTTGGAAGCGGCAATTGCACTTGCTAAGCAAGAAGGCACTGCTGAAATTATGATCATGGGTGGTGCGAATATCTACCAGCAGGCGATGCCCCTGGTGGATAAAATGTACATTACAATGATAGATCTAGATATTGAGGGAGATGCTTGGTTTCCCGAATACGATGCGGCGCAGTGGCGAGTCGAGCAGGAAGAGTCTTGTCATCAAGAAGCGATTTCGACGGATACTGTGCAGCAAGCGGCCTTTGATTATCGCTTTGTGGATCTTATTAAAGCGTAGGAGCGAAATCTGTTCGCGAACAGACTTCTATACTATAGCTTTTGCCAGCGTGCATTCTCAGGAAATTTGCATTTCACGTCTTTGAATAAGGCCTTCAAGGCTGCAATATCCGCATTTTTATCCCCTGTGGGATGGTATAGCGGTAATAGCCCTACTACTTTTTTTTCATAATCCCAATAGATAGGGAAAAAGGGAATGTTGGCGCCCTCGGCGATATGGTAGAAGCCATTTCTCCATGTGTCGGTGGCTCCTCGGGTGCCCTCGGGGGCAATACCAACAACAAGCTGCTTCTGCTCCTGGAATATCTTGACTCGTTGCTCAACAGCCCCCGCATTTTGATCGCGTACAGTGGGGATCCCCCCTGCCCAGATCAATAGGGATTTAAACGGCCAGATGAATAGGCTGTCCTTACCCATCCAGTTGGCTTTCAATCCGGTGGCTAGCATTGCCATCATGCCCAGTACAAAGTCCCAATTGCTGGTATGTGGGGCGGCGATGATCAAGCATTTGGGGGTGTTGGGTAGCTCGCCTTCAAAGCGCCAGCCGAGCAAGCGTAATAGGCTGCGACCCAGCCAGCGAGAAAAACGGTTGCCGCGAAAAGGCAGTTGTTCGGTTTGCTCTGGGATATACATGCTTAGCCGTTGAATTGTTCGAATAGCCAAGCTTTGATTTCATCGCGGACACGGCAGAAGGCGGCTATATTTTCTGCGTCAGTGTCGCCTTCATTGGAGGGATCCGTGAAAGGGGCGTGAATCAACTGCTTATTAGCGGGAAACCAAGGGCAGGTTTCTTTGGCGCTATCGCATACGGTAACCACATAGTCGATATGTTGGCCTTCAAAGGCATCTATGGTTTTGGAGCTGAGCATGTCTGTTGCGATGCCCGCGTCTTGCAAGGCCGCGATGGCATGGGGCTTTACAAAGGTTTTCTCTGTACCTGCACTATAGCAATCAAAGCGATCACCAAAGTGCTCGCGCATCAGCCCCTCAGCCATTTGTGAGCGTGCGGAGTTGTGGGTGCAAATGAAGAGAATGGATTGTTTGTTCATATAGGTTTGATGCTGTTAATGGAATTCACTTGGGTGATCTCAGGCACTTCGGTATCAATTCTTAAGGCGGTTAGCTGACCACCCCAGAGGCAGCCTGTATCGATGGCGTAGACATTGTTGCGCTGGACTAGACCGAGGGTAGACCAGTGACCAAAGATGATTTTTCGCTTTTGTGACTGCCGTTTTTTGACGTCGAACCAAGGCATGAATTTTGACTTGCTCTGCTTGCCAGGTGCGCCCTTTAAACTTAAGTCTAGCTCGCCGTGCTTGTCGCAATAGCGCATGCGCGTGAGTATATTGGTAATGACACGTAGTCGGTCGTAGCCGCTGAGGTCTTCGTTCCACTGAGCCGGTTCATTGCCATACATGTTTTCAAAAAACTCGACGTAGTCTTCGCCGCGCAGTACTTGTTGTACTTCCTTGGCGTAGACGCGAGCCTGGCTGCGTGTCCAGCTGGGGTGGAGGCCTGCATGCACCATGCTGAAGCCTAGCTCCTTGTCGCGGTGGAATAGCTTTTGTTGACGCAGCCAAGTCAGTAGCTCTTCGCGATCGGCTGCGTCGAGGATTTCTTGGGTGGTGTCGTTTTTGCCCAGCGGGCGATCAGTATAGGCACAGGCCAGTAGGCTGAGGTCGTGGTTGCCGAGAGTGATCACCGTATTTGGTAGCGACTTTACATAGCGAAGGGTGGCAAGGGATTGTGAGCCACGGTTGATTAGGTCGCCGACGAACCAGAGCTGGTCTGTTTGGGGGTTGTAGCCGACTTTGCTGAGCAGCGCTTTGAGCTCGTCTAAGCAGCCTTGTAAGTCGCCAATTGCGTAAACCGCCATGGATTCGCTTCACATTTAAAAGATAGGGAATCTTATCTATTGATGAGGGGATAATACAGTGTTTTTTGTGCCAAATTTAGCCAAGCTTAATGCAGTGTACGAGGCACAGAAAGCACAAACTCTGGGATGTCTGCATCAAAGGGCTGACCGTCTTCGTTGACCATTTGATAGCTACCCGCCATGGTGCCCACGTCAGTTTCCAGTATTGCACCGCTGGTATAGGAAAAGGCTTCGCCGGGTTGGATGATGGGCTGTTCGCCAATCACGCCGTCGCCTTCCACTTCGTCGATCTTGCCATTGCTGTCGGTGATCACCCAGTGGCGCGCCAGTAATTTGGCGGGTGTAACACCAATGTTTTCAATAGTAATGGTATAGGCAAAGACAAAGCGCTCGTCAGAGGAGCTGCTTTGGTCTTCGATATAGTCGGTTTCGACAAAAATTTGGATGTCATTGCTCATGGGCGTATTGTAGTTTTTCTAGGCGCGCCCTGCATCAACTCTTTCGTTAGAACATTCAAGATGAAGTGGCGCAGCTGCAAAGGCAGGTCTTCGCTAGCCAGTCGGAAGGCCCGTGCGGCCTCTTGCCAGTTGGCGCGCCCACAGGCCTTCAGTATGGCGGACTGCTTGTGCCATAAACTGCCTTCACCATCGTCCACACATGTTTTTTGGCAGCCTTTCTGCTGTTGCCAGCGGATAGATTTTTCATGCCAACCCTTGTCATAACAAAACTCAAATTGATGGATGTTGTCTCCCTGTATCCATAGATAAAGGTCGGCGTCGGGGCTGTTATACCAGTGGCGCTGTGCCGTGTTGCGTATATGTCGGAGTTGGGAGTGCATACCCCATTATTATCTGTGGGCTATGTACAGTCTGTGATGGGAGTCGCAAAGGCAGCCGCCTTTGCGCAGAGGGGTTAGCTTAGGCAGTTGCTCAGCAGTGCAAACTGCTCAACCGTCAGCGTCTCTGGTCGGGCGCCAGGGTTGATGCCACAGCTTTCAATCTGTTCGTCAGACAAGATTGATTTCACGTTATTGCGCAAAGTCTTGCGGCGCTGAGCAAAGCTTTGCTTAACTAGTGCTTCAAACTGCACGGGGTCTTTAATGTCGAATTTAGGCTCTTGATAGGGCGTTAAGCGCACAATCGCAGATTCTACCTTGGGGGCTGGGCTAAAGCAGTGTTTGCTGACGTTAAATAAATGTTCGACTCTGCAGCGAGACTGTACTACCGCAGACAACCGCCCATAGCTTGAGCTGTTGGCGGGGGCGGCTAGGCGCTCTACCACTTCCTTTTGCAGCATAAAATGCATGTCTTTGATTTGTCCGCTAAAGCTCAGTAGATGGAAAATCAACGGTGAAGAAATATTGTAGGGCAGGTTGCCCACCACGCGCAGCAGCTCATCCGCATTGCGATTCGGGAAAGCTAATTCGCCAAAGTTGAATTTCAATGCGTCCATGGCATGAATGGTTAGCTTCTCCCCATTCGGTAATAAGGGCAGCTTGGGGATCAAGTCACGGTCTAATTCCACCACTTCCATTGCATCAACGCGGCCGAGCAGGGGAGTAGTCAGTGCACCGAGTCCGGGGCCAATTTCAACTAAGCAGTCGGAAGGCTGGGGATAAATCGCGGCAACAATTTTCTGGATGATGTTTTGGTCGTGCAGGAAATTTTGACCAAACCTCTTACGCGCCTTGTGCTCCGCACCGTTACTCATAGTAAACCCTTATTAATCAATGGGTTATTCGACTTGTGAAATAAAAAGACCACGTAAGTCAACCAGTTATATAGATAGGTGAAAAATTCCGACCAGCCTCGATATAGACATTGGTGAATTGGGCGGGGGGAACCTTGGCCTCGTAGTATATCAAATTCACGGGTGGGTGAGGGGAGTAAGTGGAGTGTTGTTGGAATTTAATACTTTTTAGAATGTACCGGAGAGGGTGTCAGTGTTACATGCGAATGGGATTTTATATATTGTTTCGGCGTATTGTTGTACCACCTGCGAAAGGCGCGTGTAAAAACAGCTTGTTCAGAGAAAGAAAGTATCTCTGTGATCTGAGCTAAATTAAGATTTCCTTGCTGGATGTATCTAAGTGCCAAATCTTTTCTAACGTGATCAAGTATTTTGGAAAAAGAGCTATTTTCTTTTTTTAATCCTCGCTGAAGACTTCTCACGCTAAGTTGTAGATGGTTAGCGTAATACTCAATATCTATGTGCGACATAGATATGCTCGATGTAATCATTAAGCTTAATTTTTGAGACAAGCTTATATTGGTATTACTCGTATTATTTGTGCAAAAAGGTTTCACATTGCTGATATGGGTTTTGACAATGTTATGTTTTTTCTGAAAGGTACGCATGTCGACAATCGCACCATCAAACTCTTGTTCAAAATAAACATCAGTATCAAAGATCTCTTTGAATATGCTGGTATCCGAAGGTGCTTTACACCTAAAGTAGATGGCTTTGGCTTTTATACTTGGACGTATAGCTTCTCTAGCCATTTTTGCTACGAAACCCAATACCAAAAACAATCTTTGATTGATTCCAATGGCTTGTGGTATTGATTGTTCGCACTGTAAGTAAAGATCATCTCCCACCGTATTAGTGATTAAATTAGAACCATGATCATGCATCTCATGGGTAGTTGTCATGAGCGTGTATAGCATCTCTTCTAATGATGATGAGTTTTGAAGCTTTACTCCTAGTAGACCAAGAGAGTCAAAGCCTTGGTTTTGAATAAGTCGTAAGGCGAAGTCAGGTGTTTTCAGCTCACGACAGGCAAGTTCAAGCGCATTACACAGCATGTAAGTAGGGATCATTAAATCCTCATTTGCAATTGCCTCTTTGTCTAAATCTGCGCATTGCAACAAGGCTTGAGGGTCGCCGCCTAACTTAGTGACAAGCTCACAATAACCTCTAAATGAAGCGCACCTTGTTAAGGGAGTGAGAGCTTTTGTCTTTGCAGGTGAGGTATTAAAAGGCATTGGCAATGAGTACTTGTGTGAAGTTGTGGAGATATTATTACCTACCTATATTGCTGTCAAAAGTTAAAGCTGTGGCACAGGATGTCAAGCTACATGTGACCTGTGGTGTTTAATTAAAGACTTAGCAAGTTCAGTTCTATTCTTTTGTAGAGATGTGCTCATATTTAATTGTCGGCAATAGTCTGTAATTGGCATCCAATAACTGCTTCCTTGTAGGTGAGTGTAGAAATGTGTCGCTCAGAGTCAAATCTTTATAGGACAGCAGTCCATAGTAAGCATTCGATATAAAAACAGAATTAAAGAGATTGGATACATGCTGAAAATTTTTACAGGTTTAATATTAATGGGCTTTAGTCTATCGGCATATGCTGGATGTAATGATAGCTATATAGCAACGCATCATAGTGATACAGGGAAAAGAGATCTTTGTATGTTTGAAGACAACTGGCCAAGTACAGTTGAGGTTCTAAATAACTGGGGAACAAAGCCAGAATGGATGGACGACACTTCTTTTGTATTTATGTCTAATCAAATTGGTAATGTACACTTGATGGATCTAGCGACTAATCAGGTTACTAATTTAACTGGCCACTTTCCCCACGCAGGATTTACCCGAGCATTTCGTCTACCTTCTGGCGACCTATTATTAACCGGAATCCCCTATACAGGCAGCCCTTTGGTACAAACTGATCCACTGGTAATTTATGAAGGAGAAGGTGTTGGAAACTACACCAGTATGTTTACCTCAGCAGAAATGTTTGTCTTTAAAGCACCTTTTGATGGAGTGCCTATTGCCTTAAATCAGCATGCATGGGAAGGGGTTGCTATTCATTCTGATGGCCGCATTGTCTGGTCCGACACTAGACTGCCTTTTTACGGCGATGACATTATTCAAACTGCTATCAACTATTTGTTTGGTGACTCTTCGTTATGGAGCGGCAAAATTGCCTATGATGCGCAAGGAAACCCCTCTCTAATAGATAAAAAACGCATTGTTAGCAAAGGAGATGTTGGTGCTGTCTTCTTTGAAACACAAAACTTCAATCCTGACGGTAAAGATCTTTACTTCCAAGCTTATGGTATCGGCGCCGAGGGCACAGGTGACACATATATCTATAACTTCAAGCAAGCTAGTGCAACAATTGCACCTATAGCAACGGGATATAACGAATGGGAAGGGGTTCACCCCAGCGGTAAATTTTCTTTTTATGAGCAAGATGCAGATGCAAGTGCATTAAATGCTCTTGACCACGTGGACTTACACTTCTGGAATTTTAAAACTCATAGCACACAAGCTTTCACTGCCTTAGCGCAGCAAGATTATGGTTTTATCCATGAGCCCGTATTCTCTCCAGATGGCAATAAAATATTGGCAACATTTCTACACCCAGATGGCGTAGAAAAAGACTCACCCGGATATGGCACAGGATTATTATTGGTTGATTACGCTACGTGGAAACAAAATCCCACACCTATCAAAGGAAAGACCGTGACTATCCTTGATGCTAAATATGGAAAAAATGGCCGCTATTGTAACGCTACTAATCATTATGCCAATGCCTGTAACGGCCAAGACTCATGCACACTTTCGGTTAATAACTGGGCATGCGGAAACCCAGCATGGTTTGTTGTTAAGGAGGTAACAGTAGACTACAGCTGTGGTGCCGAAACAATCACTGTGACGGCTAAGGAGAGGAGTAATATTCGCATTGAATGTGAGCATGGTCGAATGGCTCCTTAATGATGGTTTAATCTCGCCAGCTAATTAAGCGAGTATCATCGGTTAATATTGAGCTTATAGCACTAAACCCGCACCTTACTTAGGCGTAGAGGGGGAAACAAATACCTCTCGAAATTATGAGGCATGAAATAGGGGACAGACCACGTTTTCTCTATCATAAATCTGCATTCTCACCAGCAGCCCCTGCACACCTTTCCGGTTTCGCTGCGCATTCTTTTCCAGCAGGGTATGCATTGCTGGCCAGCGCCTCTATATGTGGGGGCCAGTAACTTTGCCTACCGAAACCGGAAAGGTTTGCCATAGGCACTTATCGTTACAGGTGGTTTTTCAGGTTTTTTACTGAAACCATCAGAGTCATAGGTTCCATAGGTGACTCGATAAACTCGTATTTCAAATAAAACTGCTTTGCTTCATCTGATATGGCGTGGACGAGTAGGCTGCGCCCCCCTACATTATCTGCAACGACTAATGTTCGTTGTATTGTGTCTTTGAGCAGCGTTGCACCTAGGCTTTTACCTTGGTGTTTTTGGTAGCGTAGCAGGAAGCGCTTTGAGCCAGTACAGCCTACAAGAAGCTTTAGGCATATCGGAATACTCGGCGTCGGTGAATTTGTTAGAAGAGGTGTTGAGCGGCATTGATGAACTTGAAGCGGGTTTACATTGTAAATCTCCCAAGTTACTTAATACCAGGTAATTAATATATGCTTTCAAGCAAGGTTTATTTGGCCTGAATTTCTGACAATCGGTGTTTTTTTATTGATGGTCGGGTGTTGAAAAATCATCCAAAATAATTAAATTTCTATTCGATTTTTTAAATGAGCATGCTATTCACGGTGTTTCTTGTAGCACCTGGCTAACTAATTATATGGAGGAACATATGCTTAGAGTAAGTCAATTGAGTCGTAGTTACGGCGATTTTTTAGCGGTGGACAAGGTGTCCTTTGAAATACAACAGGGAGAGATTGTTGGTTTGTTGGGTCATAACGGTGCAGGCAAGACCACCATCATGAAGATGCTTAGCGGCTTTTTAGAGCCGGATCAGGGCGAAATATATATCAGCAATACCGATATGTTGGCAGAACCTAAGTTGGCCCAGAGCGACTTGGGCTACTTACCGGAGAGTTTGCCTGTATATCCAGAAATGACGGTGGCTGATTATTTGGATTACGCCGCCGACCTAAAAGGCATTAATAATAAGGCAGCAGAAATTAAGCGTGCAATTAAGGCCACAGATATTGGGGTGAAACTGTTGTCTCCGATCTCTACCTTGTCACGTGGATATAAGCAGCGAGTAGGTGTAGCCCAAGCCATCCTTGGCCAGCCAAAAGTGGTGATACTTGATGAGCCCACTAATGGTCTTGACCCGACTCAAACCGAGCATATGCGAGTACTGATAAAGGAGATTGCTCAGCAGGCGACAGTTATTTTGTCGACCCATATTATGCAAGAAGTAGACGCTCTATGTGATCGTGTATTAATTGTAAATTCGGGGGCACTGGCTGTAGATGCTAGGCTCGACGAGTTGCGCAGCAGTAACCAGCTGTTGCTGGGTTGCTCAATGTTATTAAAAGCTGTGAAGGGCTGTTTAGGTGCTATTCCTTCAATTACAAACATAGCTGCCATAGAGGGCGAAAAAAATTTATTCCGTGTAGAACTGGATGAGTCATCGGACTTGCCCGTTGTCAGTGCGACTATCGCTAAGGCTGTAGTTGATGCTGGGGAGTACCTATATCAGATTGCCCCTGTGCAATACGACTTGGAAACCTTGTTTAGGGGTTCCTCGGCAACTCAAGGAGGGGTAAAGCATGCAGCCTAATACACTACCTTTATTAAAGCGTATCGCCAGTAAAGAGATGACGCTGTTCTTTGCCTCGCCCACGGCCTACTTATTTCTCGCTAGCTTTGCGGCGGTTAGTTTGTTTGTATTTTTCTGGGGTGAGTCTTTCTTCGCGCGCAACATCGCTGATGTTCGCCCCTTGTTCCAGTGGATGCCCATATTGCTGATCTTCTTGGCTAGCACCTTAACCATGCGATTGTGGAGTGATGAGCGTCGCACGGGCACCCTAGAGCACGTACTAACTCAGCCTGTGCCCCTATGGCAATTTGTCTGTGGTAAGTTCATCGCTTGTTTGGGTTTATTGGCGATTGCCTTATTGGTCACGTTACCCCTGCCTATAAGCCTATCCGCATTCAGTGATTTGGACTGGGGACCTATCTGGGCGGGCTATATAGCGACCTTTTTACTAGGCGCGGCCTACCTTAGCATTGGGTTATTTGTATCGGCGCGCAGCGACAATCAAATCGTCAGTTTAATTAGTTCGGTCGCCCTGTGTGGCCTGTTTTATCTGATCGGCAGTAAGACTATTACTAATTTAGCTGGCAATGAGGTTGGGGATTTATTGCGTGCCCTAGGTACAGGCTCACGCTTTGATTCCATTGAACGCGGTGTCTTGGACTGGCGCGATCTGTATTACTATATCAGTATTATTGGCAGTTTCCTCGTTCTCAATACTCTGAGCCTAGAAAAGCAGCGCTGGGCAAAAACCAAAAACACCGGCCAACACCGCAGTTGGCGTATTGTTAGCCTATTGCTTATTGTTAATATACTGGCGGCGAATGTATGGTTGAACAAGGTGAATACCCTGCGAGTCGATACCACTGAGGGAGAGCAGTATTCAATCTCTGAGGCGACAGAGAACTACTTAGCTCAGTTGCAAGAGCCCTTGTTAATTCGAGGCTATTTCAGTAGTAAAACACATCCCTTGCTCGCTCCCCTAGTACCACAATTGCGTGACTTAATTAAGGAGTACGAGATCGCTGGAAGGGGCAAGGTGCGGGTAGAGTTTGTTGACCCAGCGAATGAACCAGAGTTTGAGGAAGAGGCTAATCAGAAGTACGCGATCAAGCCTGTTCCTTTCCAAGTAGCAGACCGCTACCAGTCGGCGATCGTTAGCTCTTACTTTGACGTGCTCATCAAATACGGTGATGAGTATAAAGTGTTGGGCTTTAGAGATTTAATTGATGTGAAGGCGCGCAGCGAGACGGATATTGACGTACAACTGCGCAATCCCGAGCACGACCTAACCCGAGCGGTGAAAGGCGTACTACAAAGCTATCAAGCAGCAGGTAACTTATTTGATACGGTTAAGGGCGAGCTAAAGTTTGTCGCTTATATTTCTGCAGAGAACATGCTGCCTAAGGAACTTGCCGAGTTTAAAAACACGGTTAAAGCCGTGGCGGATAAGTATGCTGAGCAATCATCGGGACGTATGGTGATAGAGTTTGTTGACCCGAATGCCAATGATGGCGCAGTGGCGAAAACTATTGCGCAGCAGTATGGTTTTCAGCCCATGGCTACTAGTCTGTTCAGCAATCAACACTTCTATTTTTATCTGACCCTAAGCAAAGATAATCAAATTGTGCAGATGCCTCTAGATGATCGCAGTGAGGCGAGCTTCGAGCGCAACTTATCATCGGCCATCAAGCGCTTTGCATCAGGTTTCACCAAAACCGTGGCCTTTGTAGCACCAAAAAATACGCCAAATCCCTACGGAATACCCAGTGGTGCTAGCTATGCGGGCCTAGAAAAATTCTTAGGCACTGAGCTAAGCGTGAAGCAAGAAGATCTCAGTGATGGCAGTGTGTCTGGTGATGCGGATATTCTTCTCTTGGCAGCACCTAAAGAGTTAGATGAGAAACAAGTCTTTGCCGTAGACCAGTTCCTAATGCAGGGTGGTACAGTTATTTTAGCGTCGTCCCCCTTCAGTGCGAGTCTATCTCAGCGTAGCTTAAGTGTGCAGCCTCAGAGCAGTGGTTTGGAAGACTGGTTGGCACATCATGGTCTATCAATGGAAAAGCAGTTGGTGATGGATAAGAAGAATGCGCCACTCCCTGTGCCGGTTACACGCAATATGGGAGGCTTCCAAATACAGGAAATGCGTATGCTGAAGTATCCTTATTTCATTGATGTTCGCGGCGATGGGTTGAATGCGGATAGTCTAATAACAGCTGATTTATCTCAGCTTAATATGGCTTGGGCATCGCCAATTAAAGTGGACGCGGATGAACAGGGTGAGCGCAGCATCACCGAGCTTTTGCACAGCTCTTCCGAGTCTTGGTTGTCTAGCTCTACTGATGTAATGCCCAGAGGTATAGGGCGGCGAGGCCTTGCTCCTTTTCAGCCCAGTGGAACTCAGCAGTCACAGTTGCTGGGTGTGATTAGCGCGGGCAAATTTAACTCCTATTTTGCGGATAAAGACTCTCCCTTGTTAACCTCGGTTGAGGAGGCTAATACAGCAGCCAACGAGAATACTGGAGCGGAGAAGGACGTTGAGTTGAATATATCCAGTGTGATTAAGCACTCCTCAGAGTCGGCACGCATCATTTTGTTTAGCTCCAACGCATTCCTAGAAGACCAAGTTGTGCGCATGTCTGGGGCAGCTTCCGGTAATGAGTCTGTGAATGCACAACAACTCATTGCCAATGCCATTGATTGGTCACTAGAAGACTCAGGGCTATTAAGTATTCGCTCACGCAATCACTTTAATCGCACCTTGCCACCCATGGAACGCGACGAGCAATTGTTCTGGGAAAACCTGAACTATGTGATGGCGGTTCTCATGGTGGGCTTGGTTGGCTTGTTGCAGTGGTGGCGTAAGCGCGCACGCCATCAATACTTCAAAAAACTATTGGCAGAATAAGCGGAGGCCGTTATGAAAAATGTAAAAACACTATTGGTCGGACTATTCGGCATACAAGTTTTGTTGGTAGCCGTGTTATACGTGGGTAACAGTGCTGAGGACAGCACGTCTCAGTCTTTGCTGGGTGCGAATGCAGATAGCCTGAAAACGAGTGTGGAAAAAATTGTTATTGATGATAGCAAAGCAGTGCAGCAGGTCGAGTTGAAGCAACAAGGGGGGCAGTGGCTTTTGGCAAACGGCCTGCCGGTTAAGCAGGGCAAGCTAGAAAGTGCTCTTGCCCGCCTATCCGCATTGAGAACTAATTGGCCGGTGGCAACCACCACGTCTAGCCACTCTCGTTTCGAAGTGGCGGAAGACCAATATCAGAAGCGCATACAGTTGTATAAGGGGGGAGAGTTGTATTCGGAGTTGTTTATTGGCACCTCTCCAGGCTATAAAAAAGCTCACCTACGAGTAGCGGGGCAAGACGATGTTTATGCTTTAAAGCTGAATAGCTTCGATTATTCGGGGGATAGCGATGACTGGCTAGACAACGGCTTATTGCACCTAAGCTCTGTGAGCAGCATACAGGGTACAGGTTATGCGTTGAACTCTGTTGCAGGGCAGTGGAGCTTGGCAGAGCTGCCCGAGGGTAAGCTGTTGTTACAAGGCAAGGTGCAAGATCTCGTGGCCGCTATTCAAGGCTTGAATGTGCTAGGCGTACAGGCGCAGAACCTCACTTCTTTCCCCATTGGCATTAAAGTGAATAGCGAACAGGGTAAGTTGAGCTATCAACTGTTTAAAGACGGTGGGAATTACGCAGTGCAACGTAGTGATCACGATATGCAATTTAAGATCAGTAGCGGAGATTACGATAAATTAGTTAATGTAGTGCTGGATAGCTTGTTGGAAGATGCTCCTTTGCCGGAAGTTGTTCAAGAGATTGAAGAGGAAGGAAAAGAGCTAAATGAGTAAATTGATTTAACTCTTAGTATAAAAGGCGGGCCTATATGGCTCGCCTTCGCTGTAGTGCCTCATACTTGATCTGACAGAAACACCGCACTTTAAAATGGGGCGCTGTCAGGTCAAGCCTGAATCACTACACGTAAGTGCCTATGAAAGCCCAAAGTCACTTATCAATATCGCGCCAATTTGGCACTTCCCCCATCCCCGTTGTATGCACTTTACAGTTTTGCATGATAGGTCGGTCACAAATGAAGACCTTACGCTTTTTACGGATATAGTTGGGCATGCCATAGTCATTCATTACATCGGCATCATGTTTACGCAATGGGGTATTACAAAGATATACATACCCTGTTTGGTCACCAGTTGACCAAGCTTGTTTAGAATTGTTGTTTGCTTGGTTACAGCGAGTGGAGCGTGCTTGTTCTAATATATCGGGTTTGAAGGATGTGCTGTCTGTTGAGTTTGCCAAGTGTCTCGGGCCTCGGCACTTCCAGGTGTCGGGGTTTTTTTTGCTTTCCCAGCAGAATACAGCAGCTTCTACGACCAATTGATATGGTTGCTTTTGCGCTGTTCTTTCTTGGTCTTTTTGTGCTTTATTTTGCTTAACTTGCGCCAGCTGTTGACTGTTTTTTTGCTCTTCTTGTTTGCGCCGTTGCGCTAGGCGCTCTCTTTCTCTGCGAGCTTCCTCACGATTTTGTTCTTGCCTCGCTTGTTGTTGCCGTTCCATTTCTCGGCGTCTATTTTCTATTTCTTCTCTATTGCGTTTTTCCTCGCTTCTACGTGCAGCTTCTCGTCTGGCTTTTTGTTGTTGAGAATTACGAATGGATGCGTTGATGGCATCTTGAGAATTTTGAAGGGTTTGGTTCAATTCCGCCATATGGTTATTGATTCTATTGTCCAGTGCATTTGCCCATTCACGTCTTCGTTCACTATCTGCAAGGTCGCGTGCCGCCCGTGCATCTCTACGCTCTTGCGCTTTGCGTTTCTTGGCGAGTTTTTTCTCTCTTATTCTTGCCCTTGCTTCTGCTTCTTCTGCTTCTCTAATTCTTTGATTACGCTTCCTTTCTGCTTCCCATTCCATTCTTTGCATTTTCTTCTCAAAGGCAAGGTCTTGTAGGGCGTATTTAAGGCGCTTGTGTTGGTTATTGGTTACGGCAGTGTCCTTGGCGTTTTCAATGTTTCTTTCAGCACAGGAAAAATTTCTTTTTTTAATACAGCTGTTTGCCTCGTCAAGACTGTCTTCGAAATCTAGAGCATCTAATTTATCTAATTTGTCCAGTAGCGCCATGCGCCTTTCCATTTGGGCACGGTCAGTATTTGCTGCATAGGCTGGGCTGCCAATGGCTAGCAAAAGAACCAGTAAAAAATGCATGTTGATCGAATTTATGCGCATTGGGTTAACCTGTTTTGCATTCTGTTGAGAGTGTTTCATCGTTGTTAAGTGATAATAAACGTTATTTAAAGGTGCTTGTACTTGATGAAGTTATCGATACTGTGACCCCAGGCATCTATGGCTTGGTTGATTGTGTCCCAGGTGGCCGAATCTATGGTTGAAAGTTCGGCGTGTATTCTTGATACTGAAGGCTGGTTTGAGTGTAGGTCACAGGAGTCCTCAGTAGCGTTACCCACTAAAGGGCTGTGCGCGCTAGGAATGCCGTTAAAGCTTTGCTTGGGTTGCATACGTGCAGCGGCGGGCTTTAAGATGCACTCGGAAAATACAGCATAGTCTTTTGGGTTAAGCTGGTTGAGTAGGTGTTTTTTTACAGTATCAAAACTGTATTTTTCAAAGAACCTGGAAATTTCGGCACGCATTTTCATTTTATAATGTTGAATACTGTAACCCTCAAGCAGTAGTAACGCCCCCCTTAAATGGTCGTCCTGCTTGAGCTTGTTATAGAAGTTAGTATGGCCATGTATCCATGTATGCCGTTTAGCTGGGGAGGCTTCAAGGTAACTCTCCAGTGAGGTGATGCCCGCTTTCTCAAGAGAGTATTTTACAACGAGAAAGGCTTTGCGATAGATAGCTTCTGTGCTGGGAAAATAAAAACCATTTTCTTCTGCTAAGCGTAGGTCTTTAAAAACTGAGGCTTGGGATAAAGCACTTTTTTGCAAGGCGGAAAATAGTTTATCAGGGCGTAGGTAAGTGGTATTGAATGAAGCTTCATTATCATATGAAGACCAAGATAGTTTAAAGGCTTCTTGAAGCAGGCTGGCACAATTTTTGGTCAGAAATTTATATTCCCCCGAGAAGCCCCAGTGCATTTCAGCCAGTGCTTTTAGCATGTGTGTGCGTTGAATTTTGTTAAGCGAGAGTGGTAAGGAGTAGAGGTCTCTAAATTCTTGCACTGAATATTGGTTGTAGATATCCATGAAATCATTAGCGTAAAGATGCGCTTTATAATAGCCCATTAGACCCTTTATTGTGCTAATGGAATACTCGTTTACATGCGCCCTATAGCCTAGGACGACATGCTCATAGAGATTTTTATTGCAAGCGGCCTCACTAAAGTCGTCTTTGGGGCAGATGATAAGTCGCAATGCCACATGCCCAAACTTAGAGATTAAACCCTCATCGCTGCTTGCAAATAACAAATGAATTGCACTGATTCTATTGGGGTTAAGCCATACAACGGACTCTTTTCCGTTGGTGCTAACCGTGTTAAAGGGAATTTCCTTGGCGCAAGCGGGCACCTGCTTTTTAGCAGGGCTTGTGTAGCGCTGTTGAAAATAACGTTGGTATAATGGGAAGGCGCATTGAAAGCCATCAGTGAGCAAATAGGCTGTTAGCTGCTGTGCATACCACTGCTTTTGTGGGGTTTCGTTATTGGAAGTAAGTTGTCGAAGTTCTTTAAAGGCCTTGTCAGGATGTAATCCTTTTTTATAGGTTTTTTTAAGAATGTGGTTTAACACGTGTTCGGGGTGGGCGGCTAATCTAGCGGCAAGTGTGTTGAGTGCCTCCCCGTTGACAGATACGTTATTGCTCTTCTCATCAAAAATAACAACTGCTGTTGGGTGCGATTCGTCGGAGCTTATAAATGCGTTTGATTCGAAGGCAGGTATCTCCGGTGGGCCATTGACCGCAATACTCGTACAGCCTTCAAGCAGCAGTAGCGAAAAAAGCAAAAATGTAATGCTCGTTGGCTTTAACCCTCCCAATAAGGCACGCATTAACTCTTACTGGATAGAACTGTTGTAAGCCTTCGCAACCATGGAATTTGGTGAATCCCAAGTGGCGGCAAGAGACTCAAGCTCTTTCCTTAATTTATTGGCCTCTGCACGTCGAGTGGGAGAGGCGACAAGATCCATTGTCAATGCAGTGGGCATTATTGAAACGCTTATGGACCTTAACATGCCGATATCAGGCCTGTTTTGCATAGTTCTCTGTATACCATGAAAAATAGGTAACCCGTCTTGCCTAGCCAGTGTGGCTTCTATTGCTTTTTTTCGCTCTGCATTTGAGGCTTTTATTAACCATGTTTCGGCCACTGTGCTGCTTTTAGGAACGCCATTACCGTCGTTATATCGTTTGGCCATGTCTCTCATAGAGCTAATATTGCCTGCTTTAGCGTTTTTTAATACGATCGCTGCTTCACTTTCTTTTTGTTTTTGGATCGCCTGAATTTTAGCCTTTTTCCATATCGTTACCTGGGCAGCGCTTTTTTTGACCCCTTTACCTGTTTGATAAAATCCAGTTAGTGTTTCTATTGCTTCGATGTTACCGGTCTTAGCCAGCTTTAACGTTTTTGTGAACTCAGCCTTGTCTAACCAGTACTGGGCATTTTCCGCATCCTTTTCTACCCCCTTGCCTATGGCGTACAAGCTAGCGATTTTTTTCATGGCCGCCACGTCACCTTGTCTTGCTAGTTTCAATGCATTGCCTGCGGCGTTTTTGTCTGCAGTTTGTTGCTCTTTTGCAATGCGTGCAGCGGCTCTGGCGGTGAGTTGAGTGCTAGATAAGTTGACCGTTACCCTCTCCATATCGTCGAGGTAGAATGTTTTTTCAAAAGTACGCTCGTGATCACTGTCTATGCTTTTAATTGCCTTGAGTTCAACCTTTCCCTTTGGCAAGAAAAACGTTAGCTGACCATCGTCACAGAGGCCTTTATTTTTACCGTTAATATGGATCATGGCTTCGCTATTTGCATCTCTACAAAAAATACGTAGCACACCTTCTTCTGCCCACGCGGATGTGATGGGTGTAAGTAGTCCAATCGATAAAATACATAGGCATATTTTTTTAAAGGTCATGTGAACAAGGCTCATTTTTGTTTGTTTGGTTTTTTTAATATTATCAGCAAGATTCTGTCTTAACAATACTTAACAGTTGGCCGCCAAAGAGCCACAGGGTTATCTAGACTCCCCCTGCATTAAAAGGATAGTGATATGTTTTGATATGGGTTGTGAAAAAGCTTTAATACTTTCAGGTGGGCGTTTCGGGGTAGAGCAGGTGTTTATGAAGGCTTAGCTTGCGACGAGTGTACTAGCCGTATCGCTTCTTCAATAGCCGCAATAAAACTCCCACTGTTAATCTCCCCCGTACCCGCTAAATCCAGCGCAGTACCATGATCTACCGAGGTGCGAATAATAGGTAGGCCTAGAGTAATATTTACAGCCTTGCCAAAACCAGCGTACTTCAATACGGGCAGCCCTTGGTCGTGATACATGGCTAGCACCGCGTCGGCGTGATCTAGGTATTTGGGAGTGAATAAGGTGTCTGCTGGCAGTGGGCCAATCAAGTTGATGCCTTCGCTGCGCAACTGTTCTAGGCAGGGTTCGATCACATCTATTTCTTCACGGCCAATATGCCCGTCTTCCCCTGCATGAGGGTTAAGCCCGCACACTAAAATACGTGGCTCCGCCATACTAAATTTATTTTTCAGGTCGTTGTTTAGTATGCGAATGGTCTGTGACAGGCTATCCGCATTGATTGCGTTACTGACTTGGGCTAGTGGTAGGTGAGTGGTGGCGAGTGCAACTCTAAGCTTGTCTGCCGCCAGCATCATCACCGGCTGCCCCTGTCCCGTCTGCTCCTGACAGATCTCGCCAAATAGTTCTGTATGCCCGCTGAATTTTATTCCAGCTTCATTGATGACGCCTTTGTGTACTGGAGCTGTGGCGATAGCGTCGAAGTCTCCACGTATACAGCCTAGGGCAGCGTAAGTGAGAGTGTCGACTACATAGCGCCCATTGGCAGGGTTTAGCTCTCCGGCTTGTACAGGGGAGGGGCAGGGGATATGCAATACGTGCAGCTGCCCTGTTGTGTGAACTGGAACAGCCTCGCTATTGGCGTGGCGAATAATCTCTAACGCTAGCCCGAGCTGCTGTGCACGCGCCTGCAGGGCATCCGCATCGGCGATAATGAGCAGTTGTGCAGAAAAATTTTCCTGGCCTAACAGGCAACAAAGGTCCAGGCCGATACCCGCTGGTTCACCCGCAGTGATGGCGATATGAGGTAGTGCCACTACTCGGAGTCTTTAGGATTGTCTTGCATGTCTGCGATGCGGAACTCCACATAGGCTTGGTCGCGGATGCGACGCAGCCATAAGTCTTCCTCTTCATTGGCTTTTAGCTCGCGCAAATTGCGACGGGCAATATTGCGGCGGTATTCGTCTGTCTCGTCGTAGTCGCGGCGCTCGGTGACTTCGAGTATGTGCCAGCCAAACTGTGTGCGGATAGGTTCACTGAGGGTATTTAAGGGGAGTTTTTCTACGGCACGCTGGAAGGGGGGGACATACTGGGCTGGGTCGCCCCAGCCTAGGTCGCCACCCTGTGCAGAGCTGCCATCGGCTGAATGGGCCTTGGCCAATTGTGCAAAATCTTCGCCTTGGCTGATGCGTTTGCGTAGCTTAGCTATTTTTTCACGGGCTTGTACCATACTGGTTACTAGGTCTGGTTTGATTAAAATGTGGCGGACTTTGGCTTGCTGTACCACACGGCGTTGCTCACCGCGTAGCTTAACTAGTTTGACCAAGTGAAAGCCACTGGCGCTGCGAATAGGCGCTGCGGTCTGGCCTTCCTGTAGTTTGTCCAGAGCTTTACCAAAGATGGTCGGGACTTGTGGGCGCTTAAACCAGCCTAGGTCTCCTCCTTCGAGTGCTTTTTGACCGTCAGAACTTGCAATGGCTAGGTCTGAAAAACTGTCACCTGCAAGTACCTTTTCATAAAGAACTTGGGCCTTTTGTTGCGATGCTTGAATGTCATCGGCAGAGGCCTCTTCTGGGACAGCGATAAGGATGTGCTTCAGCTGATACTCCAGCTGCTCACTACCCACAGGGTTCTGAGCTAGGTAGTCTTCAATTTCTTGCTCGGAAACAATCACGCGATCATACACTGAGCGTTGGCGCAGATGCTGTAGTGTCATTTCTGTTAGCAGGATTTTTCTATATTCGCTGTAAGGTGTTCCCTCTAGCTCCACTTGCGATTTTAGTTTGGCAACACTGATTTGATTCTGCGCGGCGATGCTGGCGATCCGGTCGTTGAGCATGTTGTCATCGATGCGAATACCTTTACGCGCAGCGGCTTGTAGTTGCACCTCTTTAAGGATTAGGTGTTCTAGCACTTGCTTACGCAAAATATTTTCTGGGGGCAGGGCATTGCCTTGGCCACTGAGACGACTTTGTATACGGCGATATTCGGAATCAAAGTCACTCTGTAATATCACGTTGTTGTCGACCACTGCGACAATTTTTTCTAGGTTTTGGCGAGCCGCTTGGGCACTGTGTAGTACTAGCCCCAGAGCTAATCCGCATAGCAGGGTACTTAGCTTATATGTTGTCATCATGTTTTTCATTTATTCGTCGTATCCTAAAATGCCACGCTGTAGTAGGGCATTGTTATCATCGCCAAAATTGGCTAGGCCCTTGAGGCTTATCTGTATGAAAAATTGTTTGTCAGTAGTTTGCTCTAACACTCCACTGATGGTTTCTTGTTCAATTAGGCGGCGCCCCACGAGGTTGACCGCCCAACAGCAGCTTTGATAGCCAAAGCCAGCAAAGGTTTCCTGGCTGCGCTGCTTTTCTAGATCGTATAGCCAGCGTCCCACTAGCGTCCAGTTGTTGCCAATCGGCCAGGCGCTAGAGATCTCGGCTTGTTTCAGCTGGCTGTCGCGCACAAATCGGTAGCCTAGGTTGATGATTTTATCGTTATCGGCCTTGTAGCGCAGGCGGTAAGTACGGCGCTTAACTTCTTCCGCGTCGCGGCTGTACTGCAAGCTGGCCCCGGCACTCCAGTACTGGGCTAACTTAGCTTGAGTATCTGCGGCAATATCCGATGCGCTGCTGGTGTCTTCAGTTGTTTCCCTGAGTGTGACTTCACGGTCGTGTAAATAATAAGCGCGACCAATACTAGCACTAAGTAGTTCGTCGCCGGAGTTTTCATCGGTGATACGCGTGGTTAAGCCCACACTGATTTGCTGGGCATCGCCCTGACGGTCAGCACCGGTGAAGCGGTTGTCTTTAAACAAGTTGTCATAGCTAAAGGTGTTTATACCGGTGTCAAAAAGCGGCAGATTTTTTTGCTCTTTTGCGGGCACGTATAGACCGTAAATACGAGGCTCTAAGGTTTGCAGGCGTTTGTTGCTAAGGCTGCGTTCAAAGATTAAGCCGCTGTCGACGCTGAGTATGCCGGTGCTGCGGCTGGGGTTGGCCTCGGCCTCGGTGCTTAAGTTACTGAGTTTGTATTGAGTATGGCGTATGCCAAGCTTGGGCTTGATAAACCAGCCTGCGGTGCCCAGTGTTGTACTGATATTAGGGTAGATGTCTAGGCGTTGGCCTTGCACATTGATGTCGTGTTGAAAGCTGATGAAGCCCGCAGTGAGACCGAAGTCATAGTCGCCCCACTGCTGGTTGGCGGTGCTCTCTATAAAGGGCTCACGGCGGTGTGGGCGGCTAGCGGCAGCAATCGTATTGTCGATGGTTTGATAGCGGTCGACACCCATTTTATGCCTCCAAGTTGTACCGCTATAGTTCACGCTAGCGGTGGACAGCAAATGTTGAGTTTTGCTGACGCTAATACTGCTGCTTAAATCATCTATGTATTGCGTATCGGATACTCTGCGGGTGGCAATGCTGCTGGTCCAGCCGTGGCCTAAGTCGCCGCTATGGTCGAAGCCAACCAGCCAGCGTGTGTCACCGAATTTTTTGTCGTCTAAGTACTCGCCATTTAATTCGTAGCTGCCAATGGCATTTAAATAGCGCCACTGGCTTTGTAGCTGCCTGCCACGCTTCCACAGGCTACGGGGGGTGATGGTGGCATCCGCTTGGGGATGAATGTTCCAGTAAATAGGCTGAGCGTATTCAAAACCGTTATTGTTGCCATTGCCAATGGTGGGGAGTAGCAAGCCTGATTTACGCTGGCTATCAATGGGAAATGAAATATACGGCCAGTAGAAAACGGGGGTGTCGAGAAGATGTAAGCGCAGGTGCTTGGCTGTGCCTACCCCCGCAGCTTTATCTAAGGTCAGTCGGCTAGTATGTATCGCCCATTCCGGTTGCGGTGTAGCGCAGGTGGTATAAACCGCTCGATCTAATACGGTAACGTCGGTGCTTGGCCGGGAAATTTTACTGGCAGAGCCATTACCTCGGGTCGTGCGCAGCTGGTATTGAGCATCATTAAAGCCACCGATGCCATCGGTCTGGCTATAGCTACCAGAGCTGGCGTACATATCCATTTCAGCGCTGTGCATTTGCACATTGCCGTTCAGCAACATATTACCGCTGTTGCGATCAAAGTCGGCGTGGTCCGCTTGTATAAGCTCTTGATGGTTTTCCAGCACCACATCGCCGTCTAGGATAATGCGTTGCTGGCCATCGATAGACTGGCTTTCCAGCCTGTCCGCATAGGCCTGAATAGTGCCAGGGGGCAAGTCAGTGGCTAGTTGTGGGGCTTGGTAATAAGCAGGAGCTGGGCACAGGGACCAGTCTTCTTCAGTGGCCACAGCAGGCAAGGCGGAGATGCCGCCAAGGACAGTGGTGATAGCCAAGAATAAGGCTTGCTTGTGGAGTTGCTGCTGCATGGGCGGATTATACGTTTTTCCACAATATAATATAGCTATGGGCCAGTAATCAGGCTACTTTTACTGTGTGTGGTGCATATTGAGGATTGCTTACTTAGAGTGGCTTTTTCTGGCTCTTGTCGGAAAAAAACAGCCTCTTGTCCCCGAGGTGGTCTAATTAATTTACAAATCTTAATAAATTACCTAAAAAGGGTGGCTGGAAGAGGTGTCGCAGAGCGCATTCCAGATGATCATAATAAGTCACGCCACTGAGGAGTTCAGGATGTTAGATAAGATTAGACAAGCGCTGTATGGAAGGCGCCACCACCGTGTATTGACTGACCCTGATTTCCCCGTTGAGCTGCATATTAATGCACTCGGAAAACGCTATGATATTGGCGCTTACGATATCTCTGAAGGCGGCTTGGGCTTCGAGCTACCAGCCAATATATCTGCACGTGTTATCAATACTCCACTGTCTCTTACTGTGTCACTGCCGGGTGAAAATGTTGATGAGTTCATCGTTGTCGCTGAAATACGCCATGTGACAAGAGAGGTATACGGTATTGAGTTTTGTGACCTAGAACGCACACACCGTCGTAAGATAGCCGCCTATGTGAAAGATGTGGCGAAGCGTAAACCTAAGCTACTGATGAAGGGCGTGAAAGAGTCGTCAACTCAAGGTCTAAAGCAAGCAAGCTAAATTTAAAAAAAAGACACAAAAAAGCCCCGCTAGTACGGGGCTTTTTTGTGCAACTGCTGGGCTAATTACCAGCCAGTAATCTCTTTCAGCTTATTGCCTAGCTCCGCAGGGCTTTGCACTGTGGCAACGCCAGCAGCCTCGAGGGCGGCAAACTTCTCTTCTGCAGTGCCCTTGCCACCCGCGATAATCGCCCCCGCATGGCCCATGCGCTTGCCCTTGGGGGCGGTCACGCCAGCGATGTAGGAAACCACGGGTTTGGTGACATTGTTTTTAATGTACTCGGCGGCCTCTTCCTCGGCGCTGCCGCCGATCTCACCCACCATAATAATCGCTTCGGTTTGCGGGTCGTTTTGGAATAGCTCCAGCGCATCAATAAAACCGGTGCCGGGAATAGGGTCGCCGCCGATGCCAATGCAGGTGCTCTGACCAAAGCCGTGGTCGGTAGTTTGCTTGACCGCTTCATAGGTTAGGGTGCCTGAACGCGACACTACACCGACCTTGCCGGGTAGGTGGATGTGACCGGGCATAATGCCGATCTTGCACTCGCCGGGGGTGATAATGCCGGGGCAATTAGGCCCGATTAAGCGTAAGCCTGCTTGATCTACGGCGATTTTGGCTTCCAGCATATCCAGGGTTGGGATGCCTTCGGTGATACAAACAATTAACTCTATGCCTGCGCTGACAGCCTCTAATATAGAGTCTTTACAGAAGGCTGCAGGCACATAGATCACACTTGCAGTGGCGCCTGTGGCTACAACGGCCTCGTTAACGGTATTGAAGACCGGCAGGCCTAGGTGTGTACTACCGCCTTTGCCTGGAGTTACGCCGCCGACCATTTGTGTGCCGTAGGCAATTGCTTGTTCGGAGTGGAAAGTACCTTGCTTGCCGGTGAAGCCTTGGCAGATAACTTTGGTGTCTTTATTGATTAATACACTCATGGCAGGCTCCTATTGCTTTGCAGCAGCAACAGCTTGTTGCCCAGCATCGGTTAAAGATTGTGCCGCGATAATATTCATATCACAGGCGTTAAGTAGCTCACTGCCTTTGTCTGCATTGTTGCCCTCTAGGCGAACCACCACCGGTATCGATAGTTTTACTTCTTCTACTGCGGCAATGATGCCCTCGGCGATCAGGTCGCAGCGTACGATACCACCAAAGATGTTCACTAAGATGACTTTGACATTGTTGTCAGAAAGGATAATTTTAAAGGCTTCGCTAACGCGTTCTTTGGTTGCCCCCCCACCTACATCGAGAAAGTTAGCCGGGTCGCCACCGTGCAGTTTAACTAAATCCATGGTCGCCATCGCTAGACCTGCACCGTTAACCATGCAACCGATGTTGCCATCTAAGTGTACATAGTTAAGGTCCCACTCTTTTGCTTTGTTTTCTCGTTCGTCTTCTTGGCTCTTGTCTTGTAGTGCTTGCAATTCGGGGTGGCGGTATAAGGCGTTATCATCAATGTTAATTTTGCCGTCTAGGCACAATAAATCATCTTCCTTGGTGACGACTAGGGGGTTTACCTCGATGAGAGATAGGTCTTTTTCTACAAAGAGTTTCGCTAAGCCATTCAGTATGTGGGTGAATTGCTTGATTTGCTTGCCTTGCAGGCCCAGCCCAAAGGCGAGCTCGCGGCATTGGTAGGGCATCAACCCCGTCAATGGGTCGATGCTGGCTTTGAGTATTTTTTCCGGCGTCTCGTGGGCAACTTTTTCAATTTCCACGCCGCCTTCAGTAGAGGCCATGATTACTACGCGCTGACTGGCTCGGTCTAATACCGCACCTAGATAGAGCTCGTTGGCGATGTTGCAGGTTTCTTCAACCAAAACTTGATTAATGGGTTGGCCCTTGGCATCGGTTTGAATGGTGACTAGGTGGGTGCCGAGCATGTCCTTGGCAAACTGGCTGGCCTCGGCAACACTATCTGTGAGTTTGACTCCTCCGGCCTTGCCTCGCCCTCCAGCGTGTACCTGAGCTTTGATTACCCATTTCTCGGTATTGAGCTCAGCGCAGGCTGCGGCTACATCGGCTGCATTTCGCACAACACGGTTGTTGGGAACAGGTACGCCAAATTCAGCAAATAGTGCCTTGGACTGGTATTCATGCAAATTCATTGATCAAACTCTCCTTTGAGTTGACTATGACCCGCACAGCGCTGTGCAGGCTTGTTTATTATTTTCTAGGGCGTTTAGCGGCAATGTGAATGGGGCGGCCATCCACTGCCAGCGCTGCCTCGTGCACTGCTTCTGATAAGGTTGGGTGAGCAAACATCGTCAGCTGTAAATCTTCGGTGCTAGAACCAAATTCCATGGCGATCACGCCCTGAGCGATCATTTCGGAGGCATTGGCGCAAACCATATGCATACCCAAAATTCGATCGGTGTTTGCATCAGATAATATTTTGATCTGACCTTCAGTGGAGTTGGCGGCCTTGGCGCGGCCCGATGCAGCCATAGGGAAGGCGCCAGCTTTATAGTCCACACCTGCGGCCTTTAGCTCTTCTTCTGTTTTACCTACCCAGGCAATTTCAGGAGAGGTATAGATAACACTAGGCACGGTATCGTAGTTTACTTGAGCGTGCTCGCCAGAGATGATCTCGGCCACCATTACGCCTTCTTCCATGCCTTTATGCGCTAACATCGGTCCACGCACTACGTCGCCGATGGCGTAGACACCGGGCACGTTAGTGCGGCATTGATCGTCGACAAGCATAAAACCACGCTCGTCGCGCTCTAGCTCGGCATTGTCAGTGAACAGGCCGTCGGTGAAGGGGCGGCGGCCTACGGCAACGATGAGTTTGTCGAATTTTTGCTTCTGCTCACCTTGCTTGTCGGTGTAAGTGATCTCAACTTGCTTGTTCTTGCCCTTGCCTACAATTTCAGTGCCGGTCAGGCGTGCGCCTAAGCGAATTTCCATGCCCTGCTTTTTGAACTGGCGCTGAGCATCTTTGGCGATAGCCTTGTCAGCCGTGGGTAGAAAATCATCCATGGCTTCGATGACGGTGACTTCCGCGCCTAAGCGGCGCCAAACACTACCTAGCTCTAAGCCAATCACACCAGCGCCAATGACGCCCAAGGTTTTGGGTGTCTCGGTAAAATCTAGCGCACCGGTGGAGTCGACAATGAACTCACCGTCAAAGCGTGCAGGTGGAATTTCTACGGGGCGAGATCCGGTAGCGATAATGACGTTATCTGCTTCCACCACATAGGTCTCACCACTTTCGCTGCTATCCCCCGCAGTGACTTCTACCCGCTTATCAGCCAATACTTTACCGTGGCCTTTCAGCCAAGTGATACCGTTGGCTTTAAACAGCTGCTCGATACCGCCGGTCAGCTCTTTAACAATCTTGTCTTTGCGTGCAATCATGGATGGTACGTCAATTTCCACATCTTTGGCTTTGATGCCGTGCAGCTCAAAGCCGTGCTGCGCTTCTTCATATAAGTGTGAAGACTCCAGTAGTGCCTTGGAGGGTATGCAACCGACGTTTAGGCAGGTACCGCCTAGGGCGTACTTACCGGCCTTGCCTATCCACTTTTCGACGACTGCCGTTTTTAAGCCTAGTTGCGCACAGCGAATTGCAGATTCATAGCCAGCGGGGCCGCCACCGATTACAACGACGTCATATTTATCTTGAGTTTCTAATTTTGCCATCTGTGACAAGTCCTAAGCTGTTTATGCTATCCGCTATGCGGATAGGCTGGTTTAAGTTTTTTTTATTAGTGCTATATGTTCAGCATGATGCGCGCAGGCTCTTCGAGTAGCTCTTTAATCGTCACGAGGAACTGCACCGCTTCTTTACCGTCAATGATGCGGTGATCATAGGACAGGGCTAAGTACATCATAGGTCTGGCGACGATTTCGCCATTTTCAACTACGGCGCGCTCTTGGGTTTTATGCATGCCCAAGATGGCTGCCTGTGGTGGGTTTAGAATGGGTGTCGACATCATCGATCCATATACGCCACCGTTAGAGATGGTGAAGGTGCCACCCATTAAGTCCTCTACCGCTAGCTTACCGTCTTGGGCTTGTTTGCCGTAGTTAGTGATGGACTGCTCTACGTCTGCCATGCTCATATGCTCAGCGTTGCGCAGTACAGGAACCACTAGTCCGCGTGGCGAAGATACGGCTACACCAATATCCTGATAGCCATGGTAAACAATATCACTACCGTCAATCGAAGCATTGATTTCAGGGAAGCGCTTTAGGGCTTCTACCGAAGCGCGTACAAAGAAAGACATAAAGCCTAGGCGCACATCGTGAGTTTTTTCGAACTGCTCTTTATATTTACTGCGCAGATCTATGATTGGCTGCATGTTTACTTCGTTGAAAGTAGTTAGAATGGCTGACGTCTGCTGAGCTTCAACTAGGCGCTCGGCAATGCGCTGGCGCAAGCGAGTCATTGGCACATGTTTCTCAGGGCGGTCACCGGCACTGGTTAAACGCTCGGGGCTGTGCACCGGTGCTTTTTCTGCTGCAGATAATTGTGGGGCTGTGCTGGTAGTTTGTGCCGCAGGCTGACTTTCTAAATGCTTAAGCACGTCTTCCTTAAGTAGTCGCCCGCCTTTGCCCGTGCCATTGATGCTCGCTGCATCTAGTTTGTGCTCTTCAACTAGCTTGCGCACGGCAGGACTCAGCGGTGCCTCAGCTGTTTCTTCTGCGGCTGGGGCTGCGGCCACAGGGGCTGGAGCAGCAACGGCTCCGGCTTTCATCTTGGCCAGAAGCTGGTTGGCCGTTACCGTAGCGCCCACTTCTTGCAGGATTTCTTCGAGTACGCCGTCCGCAGGGGCGGGTACTTCTAGAATCACCTTGTCGGTCTCAATGTCGACTAGGTTTTCATCGCGCTTAACGCTGTCGCCAGGTTGCTTGTGCCAAGCGGCAACAGTGGCATCGGCTACGGATTCTGGTAGTACGGGTACTTTGACTTCAATTGACATGGTTGTTTTTCTCTTAATTCGCTGCAGCAGCCGAATCTAATTAGGCTTCGTTAATTGGGTTAAATGCGTCTTCAACTAACTGCTTTTGTTGCACGACGTGTATTTTGGCAGAGCCGACCGCGGGTGATGCGGAAGCGGGGCGGCCGGCATAATGCAGATACTCACCGTTGAGCATACTGCGAATGTGGTGTTGGATACTGTACCAAGCACCCTGATTAAGCGGCTCTTCCTGACACCAAACATACTCGGCAACATTCGGGTAGCGACCTACCTCTGCGCCTAGTAATGCCTCGGGGAAGGGGTAGAGCTGCTCAACGCGCACTAGGGCTACGTGCTCAATATTATTAGCTTCACGGTATTCCAGTAAATCGTAATAAACTTTTCCGGAGCACAGTACGATGCGAGTCACTTTGTCTTCGCGCTGCTCTGTCGTCAGGTCGCACAAAATAGGCATGAAGGCACCTTCGGAAAGGTCGTCCAAGGGGCTGACCGCGCGTTTGTGACGCAACAGGCTCTTCGGCGTCATTACGATCAAGGGCTTGCGGCAAGGGCGGATCGCCTGGCGGCGCAGCAGATGGAAAATTTGCGCAGGTGTGGTTGGGTAGCAAACCTGCATATTGTGTTCTGCACACAGCTGCAAATAACGTTCTAGGCGAGCTGATGAGTGCTCGGGGCCTTGGCCCTCATAGCCGTGGGGCAGTAGCATGGTCAGGCCGCTAAGGCGATTCCACTTTTGCTCCCCAGAGCTGATGAACTGGTCGATAACCACTTGAGCGCCGTTGGCAAAGTCACCAAACTGGGCTTCCCATATAACTAGAGAGTGGGGGTCGGAGGTGGAGTAGCCATATTCAAAGGCCAATACCGCCTCTTCCGATAGCAATGAGTCGATGACCAAGAAGTTGGCTTGGTCCTTGGCAACATTGCGCAGGGGGACATAGGCTTTGCCATTGGTTTGGCCGTGCAGTACCGCGTGGCGGTGGAAGAAGGTGCCACGTCCCGCATCCTGACCATTCAAGCGAATAGGGTAGTACTCGGTGACGAGTGAGGCGTAGGCCATGGTCTCGGCAAAGCCCCAATCCATTGGCATAGCGCCCGAGCCCATCTTACGGCGGTCGTCGAGGATCTTATTCACACGAGGGTGCACTACGTGACCCTCGGGAATGTCGAGGAGGTTTTCGTTGAGCTGTTTAATCTTGTCTAGGGCAACGCGGGTATCGCAGGGCTCGTCCCAGTCTTTGCCTAGGAAGGGCTCCCAGTCAACTACGTAGAGCCCTTTGTCCTCCGATGCGTCGGCAATTAAAGGCTGAGCGCAAAGACCGTTATCCAGTGTGTCGCGATAGTTTTCGACAAAGCTGCGGTCGTCAGCTTCGGTGATCACGTTTTGCGCGATCAAGTGCTTGGCGTACAGTGTGCGCGTTGTCTCTAGAGCCTTGATTTTTTGGTACATCATCGGCTGGGTGGCTGATGGCTCGTCGGCTTCGTTGTGGCCGTGACGACGGTAGCAGATCAGGTCAATGACCACGTCTTTCTTAAATTGGTTGCGATAGGCAAGGGCCAGCTGAGTGACTTGCATCACAGCTTCTGGGTCGTCGCCGTTAACGTGGAAGATAGGCGTGTTGACCATTTTCGCTACGTCAGTACAGTAGTAAGTGGAGCGTGCGTCTTCTTGATTGGACGTTGTGAAGCCTACCTGATTGTTGATGACAATATGTACCGTGCCCTTGGTAGAGAAACCACGAGACTGGGACATGTTGAAGGTCTCCATTACCACACCCTGACCGGCGAAAGCCGCGTCGCCGTGAATGTTGATAGCGAGTACTTCTTCGCCTTCCTTGTCGCCACGGCGATCTTGGCGAGCGCGCACAGAGCCTTCAACGACCGGCGCAACAATTTCTAGGTGCGAGGGGTTAAAAGCGAGGGTTAAGTGAGTCGTGCCTTGCTCGGTCTTGATGTCCGAGGAGAAGCCCATATGGTACTTAACATCGCCGGAGCGGGTCTCGCCCGTGCTCATTTTACCCTCAAACTCAGAGAATAGATCGGCAGGGTTCTTGCCCATAACATTGACCAATACATTCAAGCGGCCGCGGTGGGCCATACCGATAACGATTTCCTTGGTACCGGTAGTACTGGCTTCGCGAATCAGCAGGTCCAGCATGGGAATCATCGCCTCGCCGCCCTCTAGGGAGAAGCGTTTCTGGCCTACGTATTTAGTATGTAGATAGCGTTCAATGCCCTCCGCCGCTGTTAGGCGCTCAAGTAGCAGAGTCTTAAAGGCGTTGTCGTAGCTAGGTTTGCCGCGAGTGGTCTCGATGCGCTGCTGCAACCAGCGGCGCTCGTCCATATTTAAAATATGCATTAGCTCGGCGCCAATACTGTCGCAGTAAGTCTCGTTCAGAATTTCTAGAATTTCAGCCAGAGTCGCCTTGCTGGGGCCAAATAAAGTGCCTGTATCAAATACCGTATCTAAGTCACTCAGGCTAAGGCCGTGAAACTTCAGGGTCAGATCAGGGATGTCTTCAGCTTGCTTGCGGTACAAGGGGTCCAGTGCCGCATGTTGATGGCCTGAGGTACGAAAGGCTTGAATCAAATGTAGCACACGCACTTGCTTGCGCTCGTGCTCTAGTTGGCCAGCATCGCCTGCAGTAGAGGGAATATAGCGCGACTTAATGCGTGCAATTTCACGGAACTCTTCACGCACTTGTGAGTGCGGAATGTCGTGGGCGCGCTTGTGGGTGTCGGGGCTGGGCAGCTTAGCAAAGGTTTGCTGCCACTTTTGTTCCACGCTGCTGGGATCTTGTAGCCAAGATTCGTACACATCTTCTAGATAAGCACCGTTGGCACCGTCAAAAATGGACGAGTTCCAGTGGGCATGCATGTCGGCCTTCAAGCCATTATTTTTTACTGTCATTGTTCTTCTATGTGTTGGCTTGCGGCCGTTGCTATCAGCAGGTGGGAGGGACCAAGCTGCTGGTGGGTAATAATGCGCTTCTATATATAGTGTGTAAAGTGTTAGCTCACAGCTAGGCATAGAATGTTTTGCAGCAACGTTGCTGCGCTTTATGCGGATAGGCTGTCGCAGCCTGCCGTATGGTGTTGGTTTATGTTTCTTTTAGCCTTGGAATCAGCATGGCTAGGTTGCACGGCGCTGTGCGGTGGTCTAGCTGGTCTTGTATCAATTTGTCCCAGGCAGTGCGGCAAGCGCCACTGGAGCCGGGCAGGCAAAAGGTGTAAGTGCCGTTGGCGACGCCGGCTAGGCAGCGCGACTGCAAGCTAGAGGTTTTGATCTCCTCATAGGAGATTGCACGAAACAGCTCGCCAAAACCTTCAATCGTTTTGTCTAATAGGGGCTGCACAGCTTCTGGTGTACCGTCGCGGCCGGTGATGCCTGTGCCGCCGGTCGTGATGATCACGTCCGTGCTCTCGTCGGCAATCCACTGGGAAACCTGTGCGCGAATAGCGTAGATGTCGTCGCGTACCATCTTGCGGTCGGCGAGCTGATGTTTGGCTGCGATTAGGCGCTTCACCAAGGTTTGCCCGGAGGTGTCTTCAGCTGGCGTGCGAGTATCTGAGATGGTCAGTACAGCTATGTTTAGCGAAATGAATTCTCGAGCCACTTAGTTACTCTCGTCTAAATTAAAATCACCGGATTTGCCTCCGGACTTGTGTTGCAGCCTTACGTCAGCAATAACCATGCCACGATCAACGGCTTTGCACATATCGTAGATTGTTAGCAGTGAAACCTGCACTGCATGTAGGGCTTCTATCTCTACACCGGTCTTGGCTTGCACCTCTGTGCGGACAAAACAGTGCACTGCGTGCGTTTCTGGTGCACTGCATTGTTCAATTTCAAAATCGATACTGACTTTGGTTAGAGCCAGGGGGTGGCACAAGGGCACTGCATCGGCTGCTCTTTTGCTGGCCATGATGCCAGCGATGCGGGCTATGGCCAGCACGTCGCCTTTCTTGTGGTTGCCGTCGACGATCATTTTCAGGGTGTCTGCGTGCATGCGGATAGTGCCTTGGGCAATGGCGATGCGATGGCTGATGTCTTTACTGCCCACATCTACCATGTGGGCTTGACCGTTATTGTCGAAGTGGGTGAGTTTACTCATCCCGCTATTTTACTGATTATGCGGTGTTATTGCTCTCTATCTTTTCAATTTTTGCCGGCACCATCTTATGCCAAGGTGTAGCGGCAAATGCATCTCTTGCTTTGGGTTGGGTGAGTTCATTGGGGCGGTGCGGGGAAGGTGGTCACTTCAGTATGCTCAAAATCCCCGTGAGGGCCGCCACCAAACACTTTTCCCTGCACCCAGAATTCTCCGGTCTTTTTCTGGGCCAGTGCATTGCTACGATACTTTACGCCCAGTAGCTTAATTGGGCTGCCGGAGTAAACCCCACCGAGGTAATGGATCCTTGCCGCTGGCTTGAATCTCTAGGCCACAGTTGATGCTGCAAAGAATACAGACGGATTTCTGTCGCTGTGGGCTGTTCTAAGTTTTACATGGCTTGAGATTATTGGCCTGATGTTTGCTATCGTATATTCATGCAGAACATAGAAGTAAAACTATTTGCCAGCCTCGCTGAGCAGGTGGGCTTGGATGAGGCTACGTTGGAGTATTCAGCGGGCCAAACAGTTGCCCAGTTATGGGGGCGGGTGTCTAAGGGTAGGGCGGCGCCTAGCAACCTCTTGTGCGCGCGCAATATGGAGTACTGCAAAATGGATGAGTTGGTCGAGCCAGGTGATGAGGTGGCTTTTTTCCCACCGGTATCTGGGGGCTAGGCTTATGCACTTAGAAATATGCGACAGTGAGTTTGATGCTTTAGCCAAGCTAGCTGAGTATCAGCAGAGCTTGCCCAGTGGCCAATATGGTGCATCCTGTCATTTTGTGGGCACGATGCGCGACTTTAATCAGGGTGATGATGTGCAGGCCATGGTTTTGGATCACTACCCCGGCATGACTGAAAAGCAGCTGCAGAAAATTCTCGACAGTGCCCAACAGCAGTGGGATGTATTAGATTTGTTGGTGATACACCGCGTGGGAAAAATCGTGCCCAGTGACAACATCGTTGTCTGTGCCGCTTGGTCCGCGCATAGAGATGAAGCCTTTCAAGCTTGCCGCTTTTTGATTGAGGAGTTAAAACATAAGGCACCATTTTGGAAAAAAGAGCGACTCAGTGACCGAGAACGCTGGGTAGAGTAATAAGCGCTACTACTATATATAGAGGGAAGGAATGTGGATTGCAGAGATGAAATTAGCGGTTTGATTTTGGCTGGTGGCCAGTCCAGTCGCATGGGCGGGGAAGATAAGTCCTGGATGCAGTACCATGGAAAGACCATGATTGAGCATGTGCTGCAGCGCTTAAGTCCACAAGTAGCCCATGTCTTGGTCAGTGCCAATAGGAATATAGGCTTGTATCAGCAGTTGGGTTGCAGCGTGGTGAGTGACGAGCTACCCGGCCACCCCGGCCCACTGGCTGGCATTGCTGTGGCTTTGGCCAGCTGTGAGACTGATTGGCTGTTGGTTACAGCCTGTGATGCGCCGAATATTCCTGGGGATTTGGCGCAGCGTTTGTGGCAGGCCATACAGTGCTGTGAGACTGACGTGAAGTTAGCCTATGTTCACGACGGCCAGCAGACTCAGCACTTGTTTATGTTAGTGCACCGAGATTGTTTGGGCTCTGTAGAGCAAGCGCTGAAGCAAGATCAGCACAAGGTTATGCGGTGGGTGAATAGCCAAAAACCGGTGGAAGTGGATTTTAGTGATCAGCCCAATGCCTTCATCAATATAAATACTCCCTTAGAACTAGAGAATTAATGCAAACACCTATCCTAGGCTTTGCCGCCTACAGTGGCACGGGCAAGACGACCTTATTAGAAAAGCTTATTCCCTTGCTGCGTAAGCGCGGCGTTCGTGTGGCTGTGCTCAAGCACGCCCATCACAATTTTGATATCGATAAACCTGGCAAGGACAGCTACCGCCTGCGCAAGGCGGGGGCAGAGCAAATGTTAATCGCCTCGGATCAACGTTGGGCGATGATGACGGAGACGAAGCAGCCGGCATCGTTTGAGACTTTACTGCAGCAGTTTGATCACGAGTCACTAGATTTGATCATTGTTGAAGGCTTTAAGGGTGAGGCTATTCCTAAGATAGAGCTGCACCGAGCGTCACTAGGGCACGGCTTGATCTGCATTGATGAGGGACAGCGCTATACCGACAATGCATGCGGATATGCTGGCAAGACGGATGACCGCGGGGGGGCGCTAAAGCCGCAAGGTGGCTTTATTGCGGTGGCTTCGGATACACAGTTAGAATTACCTAATAACCTAGTCGTATTGGATATTAATCAACCTGCTCAGATAGCTGACTTCATACAGAATATGTTTTTAAATAATGATTAATTGTTACCAAGACCAAATGCTCGACCTAGAGCAAGCCCAACAACAAATACTCGATACAGTAACAGCAGTACAAGAAACAGAAGTTGTTTCTTTATCGAATAGCCGTGGACGTGTATTGGCAAAAGACACCTACGCGCCTGTAGCGGTGCCTCCGCATAAAAACTCTGCCATGGATGGCTACGCTATAGCGTGTCCAGGCTCTATAGGTGCAGGCGCTTCTTTCACTGTAGTCGGCCGCTCCATGGCGGGGGTACCCTATACTGGAGAAATAGCCAATGGCCAGGCTATCCGCATTATGACCGGTGCCTGCGTGCCTGAGGGGGTAGATACTGTGATTATGCAGGAGCATGTGCAGAGTGAGGGCGACGGTATCGTGCTGCAGCAAAAGGTGAATCCAGGGCAGAATGTGCGCCATGCGGGTGAGGACGTAGAGCAGGGGGCATTGGTTTATTCCGCAGGGCGAAAAATAAGTGCATTGGATTTAGGTGTGCTGGCCTCTATTGGTTGCGCTGAGTTAGAAGTTTATAGACCTTTAAAAGTTGCACTGTTCTGTACCGGAGATGAGTTAAAGCAGCCCGATGAATTGTTAGCCCTCGGAGACATCTATAACTCTAACCGCTTTATGATGTTCGGCCTGCTGGAAGAGCTGGGTATGCAAGTGGTTGACTTGGGTGTGGTGCCCGACAGCCCCGAAGCATTAGAAAAAACATTGCAGCAAGCGGCGCAGGTCGCCGATGCGATCATCTCCACCGGAGGTGTATCGGTGGGTGATGCGGATTATGTGAAGAGTGTGATGCAAAAGGCGGGGGAAATAGGTTTTTGGAAGGTGGCGATCAAGCCA